>OCTW011578683.1_pt1 | contig 16428 bp, 12 predicted proteins | sample 1539671 | NCBI WGS metagenome assembly OCTW01 (sample SAMN02144230, study PRJEB22623) | gut metagenome | biome: sheep rumen | host: Ovis aries | place: New Zealand
CTCCGCATGCCCGACCTGCACACACCAGCTGCGTGAGTACAAGCAGTTCTTCGAGGAAGGCTCCGACATGTACAAGAAGGCTGTCGAGCTCGGCGAGAAGACCTTTGACTTCTGCAAGCTGTTCTATGACCTGGGCGGCCTTGAGGAGTCCGGTGATGATACACCTATCACCATCACCTATCATGATTCCTGCCACCTCAAGAGAGAGCTGGGCGTCTTCAAAGAGCAGAGAGAGCTCCTCACCAAGACCAACGGCATCAACCTGGTCGAGATGGTCGACTCCGATGTCTGCTGCGGCTTCGGCGGCACCTACAGCATCAAGCTGCCTGAGGTTGCTGCTCCCATCCTTGCCAAGAAGATCAAGAACATCCAGGATACCGGCGCGACCCTCGTCGCTGTCGACTGCCCCGGCTGCCTGATGCAGATCCGCGGCGGTATGGACGCACACGAACTTCCGATCGAAGTCAAGCACACCGCTGTCATCATCGCCGAGAAGCGCGGCCTGATTTGAAATAACAGCGAGGAAAATGCGAGCAGACGGACATGCCTGCATGGACGGATGTGAGCATTTGACGAGAAAGAATAATTGAAATGGAAACATTACATCCGGAACCCGGAGCCGCCGCCGGACAGCGCTATGAACGCATGACCGCGGTGGCGGCGTTCCGGCTGGCGGCAGCCCACACATGGCCGGCGGCTTTCTGCCCGGCGGTGTTCGGGATCTTCTGGTGCCTGCAGCGGGGCATCCCGCTCAGCCCGGTCCAGTGTGTCCTGCTGACGGCGGCCTGTATCCTGGCCCAGTCGTCAGTCAACACATTGAACGACTACGTGGATTATGTCGGCGGAACGGACAGTGAAGACGACAACGTGGAAGTGAACGATGCGGTACTGGTCTACAGCCACATCGACCCGAAACACGCCCTGTGGCTCGGAATCGGCTATCTGCTGGCCGCAGGGATCTGCGGCGTGGCGGCGGCCCTGCATTCCGGCCCTGTGCCATACCTGATCGGTCTGGCGGGCGGGTGCACGGTACTGGCCTACAGTGTCAGCCCCATACCGGTCTCCGCGCTTCCCCTCGGGGAGGTCATCTCCGGTTTTGTGATGGGGGTGCTGATCCCTCTTGGAATAGCGTCTGTGGGCGACGGGAAATTCAATCCGGAAATGATCCCGGAGTGCCTGCCTCTGTTTCTGGGAATTGCGCTGATCATGCTCAGCAACAACGGAAGTGATATCGAAAAGGATATACCTGCCGGCCGCAGGACCCTGCCGACCGTCCTGGGACGAGAGGCATCCCTGGTCCTCTACCGGTGCATGCTGGGGCTGTGGATCGGGCTTCTGCTCATCCAGCCGATGATCTGTCTGCGCGGAGCCGCAGGTTTTCCGGTCGGGGCCGTGAGCTTTCTGCTCACAGTGGTCCTGGGACGAAAGCCCTTCGGTTTCCTGATCCGGGCGAAGCTTCTTCCAACGGACAGGATCCGCCAGATGAAGAGCGTGACGGCAGCCAACCTGATCGGCAACGGTCTTCTGGCAGCTGCCTACGCGGCGGCCTGGCTGCTCGGCGGCATGTGAGCGCAAAGTTAAACAAATTTTATGGATAATCAGCAAAAGCGCGCCAGGGTCTATGATATTTTTCAGACACTTGCGCCGCGCTATGACAGGGCAAATGCCCGGATCAGCCTCGGCCTTGAGCGGGGCTGGAAGAAACTGCTGGTGAACAGACTCCTGGCCGGGATCGGGGCCGGGGAGCAGGCGCTTGACGTCTGCTGCGGCACCGGCGATATCGCGATCGCCCTCGCGGACGGGAAGGCGGGGCTCCGGGTGACCGGACTCGATTTTTCCCCCGCCATGCTGGCAGTCGCGAAAGAGAAGGGAGAGGGGCGGCCCGACCTGCACTGGGTGCAGGGAGATGCTATGCAGCTTCCCTTTCCGGACGGGACATTCGGGGCCGTCTGCATTTCCTTCGGCCTCCGGAACACGCCGGACTACCGGCGGGTCCTGCGGGAGATGAAGCGCGTGGTGCGCCCGGGAGGAAAGGTCTACTGCCTGGACTCCTTTGTCCCGGACAACCCGGTCGTTTTGCCGGCCTACCGCCTGTATTTCCGGCATATCATGCCGGTTCTGGGCGGCGGACGGAAGTTTCATGAACAATATACCTGGCTTTATCAGTCGACGGAGCGCTTCCCCAGACGGAAGGCACTGATGCGGCAGTTCGCGCGGACAGGTCTTGTCCGGGTACAGAGCCGCAGCCGGATGTTCGGGGCCTGTGTGCTCGTCGAAGGAACAAAGCCGGAAGAGAGAACATAACAGGAGAAAACTATGAGCGAAGAAAAATTTGACGCCATAATCGTAGGAGGAGGACTGGCCGGTGCTACAGCGGCATATGTTCTTGCCAATGCCGGGATGGAGGTTCTGCTGGCGGATCGCGGCGATTTCTGCGGCTCCAAGAACGTGACCGGCGGACGTCTCTATGCACACAGCATGGAGAAGGTCATCCCCGGCTTTGCCGAGGAGGCTCCCATCGAGCGTAAAGTCACCCATGAGAAGATCTCCCTGATGACAGAGAAGAGCTCCCTGGACATCGGCTTCAGCTCTGAGAAACTCGGTGCGGATCCCGAGAGTGCATCCTACACGATCCTGCACTCCAAATTTGATAAATGGCTCGCGGATAAGTGCGAGGAGGCGGGCGTCATGCTCGTACCCGGCATCCGCGTTGACAACTGTGTCGTCGAGGACGGCAAGGTTGTCGGTATCGACGCCGGCGGCGAGATCATGTATTCGGATGTCGTCATCCTGGCGGACGGTGTCAACTCTCTGCTGGCACAGCGTCTGGGCATGAAGAAGGAGCTCACTCCTCACGAAGTCGCAGTCGGTGTCAAGGAAGTCATCAAGCTGGATGAGGAGACCATCAACCAGCGCTTCGGCGTACGCGGCGACGAAGGTGTCGCATGGCTGTCCGCAGGTGATGCGACGGTCGGCGGCTTCGGCGGCGGCCTTCTGTACACCAATAAGGATACCGTCTCCATCGGTATCGTTGCGACCCTGGCTGACATCGGCTACAGCGATGTCTCCATCCCTGATCTGCTTGACCGCTACAAAGAGCATCCCGCCATCAAGCCTTACATCGAAGGCGGCGAGACCATCGAGTACAGCGCACACCTCGTTCCCGAGGCAGGCATCCACATGATCCCCGAGCTCGTCCGTGACGGCGTCCTCGTGACCGGCGACGCGGCAGGCTTCGTCGTGAACCTTGGCTTCACCGTCCGCGGCATGGACTTCGCAGTCGAGTCCGGCCGTCTGGCAGCCGAGGCAGTCATCGCGGCCAAAGAGGCAGGTGACTTCAGCAAGGAGCAGCTGTCCTCTTATGTCAAGGCTCTCGAAGACAGCTTCATCATGAAGGATATGAAGGCCCTCAAGGGATTCCCGACCATCCTGTCCCGCAGAGAGATCTTCAAGGATCTCCCCGAGATGGTGGACGACATCTGCACGAAGGCATTCACGGTCAGCGGAAAGCCCAGCATGGACTTCATCATGTACGTGATCAATTCTGCCGCATCTCATCTGAGTGTCGCGCAGCTCACAAGCCTGGTAGGCGACATCATGGACGCTTTCTAAAAAGCGCTCCCTTGCCTGCATGGTCACGGATCCCCGGAGCTGCCGCGCGCAGTTCCCGCGGGATCAGGTTGAGATAATTGATTAGGTGTGTGCCTGTCCGGAATGGACGCGCATGCCGGATGTACAAAAGAGGTATAATATTATGGCTAAAATGAGTGTTGATGATAAACTGGGACTTGATCTGTTCCATACCGACGAACATAATCCGCACATCACCGTGAACGAAGATTATGACAACATGGAAGAGATCAACAAGGTCCTCCTTGCTTGCCCCGCAGGCCTGTATCACTATGAGAACGGCAAGGTCACCTTCTCTCACGAGGGCTGCCTGGAATGCGGTACCTGCCGCGTCCTGTCAATCGACAAGGTCGTCAAGAGCTGGGATCATCCCATGGGCGGCGCAGGCGTTCAGTTCCGTCAGGGCTGATCATCTGTAAAAGACCTGAAGACCGGCCCGCGGTCCGGCGTATGACCCGTCAGGCCGGCTGAGAGGTAAATAAAGACATAAGAAAACCCCTGTGTGAGGGCTCCGGCAGTATTGGCTGCTGGCCCCGCACAGGGGTTTTGTGTGTTTGATCTCTTAATCCTGCAGCGGGAGGGCCGTCCCGATGGGTTTATTTTACTTGTACAGGGATGAATCCGGACAACCGTTCCGGGTGGTCCTTAAAAAACTGCCTCCGGGACAACCGGAGGCAGTGCAGGATTGCAGGATGAGAAGTGCAGGCTTACCAGCCCTTGTACCTGTAGGCGCCGTAGCCGATCAGGTCCTTGGGAGTAAACAGGGCGTATCGGGTCTTGGAGCCGGTCCCTGTGGATTCGAATACGGCGTATTTGCCGTTGACCTTGCCGGCGTAGAGGCGGACATGGTCTCTGGCCAGCAGGATGTCACCCGGCTTGAGCGAGGACATGTTGATCTTCTTGTAGTATTTGCCGTTGTACATCATGTAGGTGGTCTGGTAGGAGACCCTGGCGCCGCCCGCCAGCATGCAGAGGTAGACGAAATAGGAGCAGTCAGATCCCTTGGCTGTGGTCTTGTATTTATTCGAGTAGTAGGACGCGGCGATGGAATTGTAGGAATACCCGTTTTTGACCAGGTTGGCCCAGGCCGTGTCGTCGTAGGAGTGGTTGACCATGGAGAAAGGGATGCCGATGTAGGTCTTGCCCTTCAGGAACTGCTTGGAAGAAGTTCCGTCCGTTGCGGTGGTGGTGCTGTACTTCCCGTCGGAATTGTACCAGGTGGGGAAGGAGAAGGCGGCCTTCCACATGACGGTCGCCATGTTCTTTGCCTTATTGAGGGCCGCGATCCTGCGCTTGTCAGAGGTCTGTGTCTTATAATTCAGGCCCTTGTAGGTGGCGTAGCCCAGGAAGTAGGAGGCGTTGCTGCCGACGACGCCGGGTGAGCCGCTGCCCGCCGCGGCGCCCCGCACGGTGAAGGGAGCGTTGAAGGTGACTGTCTTCTTGTCATCCCTGGCGGTGATCCGGTAATAGTTGGTGCCCGGCCGGACCGTGTTGAAGAGGATGTAGTCGTCCAGGCTCCGGATGTTGAAGGACTTGGTGTTGGGGTATACGGTGCGGCCTGTGACAAAATTGTTCTTCGCGTCCCGGATCACGACACTGACCTCCCGGATGGGATAGTTGGACGTGACGGTGCCCGTGCAGATGAAGTAGGAACCCTGCGTGAGGGCGGTCGGTCTGGAGGGATTGTTGATCGCGAGCGTACTGGCATTGGATCCGTTGATGATCGCGCTGTAGGCGGCACTGGAGACCCAGCCGACTTTCCAGCCTGCGCTCTTGCCGGAGGAGGTGTAGCTGTACATGATCTGTACCATGCCGCCGGCCGACGTCAGGGTGTAGACGGTGTTCCCCTTGCCTACAGTCCCGGTTTTGGCGGCGCCGTCGCTGCGGCGGTAGACGGTCGCGGACGCTTTGGCCGTATCCTTGCGCGAAGGAGCGGAGACGGACATGAAGGTGCTCCGGGGCACATAGCCGGTCTTGGTCTTCTTGCCATAGTGGTACTGGATCTTGACCCAGCCGCCGCTCTTGAACTTGGTGATCAGGATCTCGTCCGAGGCGGACAGCGAGCGGTTCTTTTTCTTTTTGTGCTTGCTGTCATAGACGGGATAAGATTTGCTCTGAAGGGTGTAGACCCGGATGGGCTTTTTGGTCCCTCCGAAAGAAGGCCACTTGACGGCGGCTTCCGCCGGAACGGCAAGCGCCTGCAGCATGCCGGTCAGAAAGACCACACAAAGCAGCAGACTGAGGATTTTTTTTGTGATTTCGTAAGACTTTCGGGTAGTAACCTGGTGATGCATGACGGCCTCCGAATAGGGCTTTTATTAAAGAAGGATAGTGGATGTGTTTCATAAAAAGGGCTTACTATTACTTTAAAGGAAGCGGCCGAAAATCTCAAGGGGGACGGGACGCAGAAGCGGGCCTTTTGTGCAGAAAACCGGACAAAAGCTGTCCAAAGTCTGACAGCGTGACTGTCGATTGTCTGGTACAATACTGATAATGTACTGTGGTGACAGGAGGGCGCGTTCCTGTGTGATGACAGGAGGGTGTGCTCCTGCAAACTGACAGAACTGTGCCACAGTAAATCGTTTGACTTCACAGGCATGATCGGGAGATGTGCGGTCATATGCGGGGAGGCGCCGGGAAGCCGGCCGATTCCTGAAAATCGAGGTGCAGATATATGGAGAGCAGAATCTTTATTTTTACCGGAAAGGGCGGTGTCGGCAAGACCAGCACCGCGGCGGCGCACGCCGTCAGGAGCGCGCGGGAGGGGGCGGACACCCTCCTGGTGAGCGCGGATATGGCCCACAACCTGGGGGACATCTTCCAGGTGGAGGCGGACGGAAAGGTGCGGGAGATCGCCCCCCGTCTGTCTATCCTGGAGCTGGATCCCTATGACCTGATGCGGGAGGAGTATCCGCAGATCAACCGCACGATCGGCAATCTGTCCGGGAGCGCCGGGCTTGGGATCGACCGGATCGGGGACAGCTTCATGATCCCGGGGCTGGAGAACCTTTTTTCCCTGCTCAAGATCCGGGATCTCTATCTGTCCGGAGAATATGCGCGGATCTTCGTGGACTGCGCGCCGACCGGGGAGACCCTGTCCCTGCTCAAGCTGCCGGAGCTGCTGTCCTGGTATGTGGAGAAATTCTCCCCCGTCGGGCGTTTCATGACCAGAGCCCTGACGCCGGTGGCAAAGCTCCGTTACCACATGGAGCTGCCGGACAATGCGGCCATGGATGAATTCGGGCAGACCTACCGCAAGCTCCTCAAGCTCCAGGAGATCCTCAAGGATCCGGACATCACCCGTGTAAGGCTGGTGTGCACGCCGGAGCGGATGGTCGTGGAGGAGACACGGCGCAGCTACATGTATCTGAACCTCTATCACTACGCGGTGGATTCCGTCTTCATCAACCGGGTCCTGCCGGCGGAGACCGGAAACGACTTTATGGATCGCTGGAGCAGGATCCAGCAGCAGTATATCGCGGAGCTGGAGAGCGTCTTTACGGACCTGCCTGTCACGAAGATCCCCTGGTTTGCCGAGGAAGTCCAGGGCATGGAAGCCGTGGAGAGGCTGTGCGATGATGCTCTTGCCGATCCGGACCTGTTCGACCGCCCTGTCCGGGGGGACAATGAGTTCTACACGCCCATCGAGGGAGGCTACAGCCTGACAGTGCGGATCCCCGGCGCGGAGCAGGAGCAGGTGCAGGTCACGCTTCATGAACTGGATCTGGATATCCGGATCCGAAACTATGTGCGCAGCATCCCCCTGCCGGGCGTGCTGCGGGGGGCGGAGATGACGGACCATCAGATCCGTGACGGTGCGTTGGTGGTTTCTTTCCGGCTGCGGGAAAACCGCGAGACAGAGAAATAAGAGTTGGCACGATGATACTGATGTGAGGTTGTGGCCCGGACATGGGCGTTCACGGAGCACATGAGCTGCCTGGATCAAGACAGGCGCTATTGCGGAAACAGAGAGGCAGAGAAAGGCAGGTGCAGGACGGTGAGGATCCTGATTTATACCGGAAAAGGCGGTGTGGGCAAGACCAGCATCGCGGCGGCGACGGCTGCGCGGATCGCCCGGAGCGGCAGAAAAGTGGTGATCATGAGCACGGACCAGGCGCACAGCCTGGGGGATTCCTTTGAGAGGAGCCTGGGTCCCGAGCCGGCGGAGATCTTCCCGGGGCTGGATGCCATGGAGATCGACCCGGCCGAGGAGGCCCGGCAGGCCTGGGGGACGCTGCGCGAATACCTGCGCCAGATCATCGATGAGAAGGCCAACGGGGGAATCGAGGCGGATGAGGTCCTGCTCTTCCCGGGACTGGAGGAGCTGTGCGCCCTGATCCGGATCCTGGATATCTATGAAGAAAAGACCTATGACGTGATCGTCGTGGACTGCGCGCCGACCGGGGAGACGCTGGCCCTACTGCGGTACCCGGAGCGCCTGAGTGTCCTGGCCGACCGCCTCCTGCCCATGGTGCGGAGCTTTACCAGCGCATTCGGCGGCCTGATCTCGCGCAGGACCTCTGTCCCCAAGCCGCGGGACCTGGTCTTCGCCGAGTTCGATGCCCTCGTCAAACGCCTCAACCAGCTTCAGCAGATCCTGCGCGACCGCGATGTGACCAGCATGCGGATCGTGACCACACCGGAGCGGATCGTCCTGCAGGAGGCGCGCAGGAACTTTACCTGGGTCAACGAATATGATTTCGGGACAGACGCTGTTTACATCAACCGGATCTACCCTGCTGAGGCTATGAAGGGATATTTTTCCGGATGGGAGCGGATGCAGGCGGAGAGCCTGGAGCTGGCGGAGCAGAGCTTCCCGGAGCGGAGGATCTTCCGCCTGGAGCTGCAGGAGGCGGAGATCCGGGGGCTGGATATGCTGGAGCGGGCGGCGGAGGAGCTCTATGGGAAACAGGACTCGGAACAGGCAGTCGACCCTGTGGAGATCTTCTGCCGCGAGAGCGCCTTCCGGTCGGAATATGACCCCAAAAGCGGCCTTCGCAGCCTCGTGGTCAGTCTGCCCTATGCGGCGAAGGAGGAGATCCGGGCTGAGAAGGAGAAGGAGGACCTGATCCTGCGCGTCCGGAATGAAGTGCGGCGCCTGCGCCTGCCGGACCTCATGGGTAGCCGCGACCTGCTGGGCTGGGACTTCGAGGACGGGACGCTCACTCTCCGGTTCGGAAACAGCTATCACAAGGGTTGAGAACTGAAAAAACAGGACCGTGCGGAGTACGCACGGTCCTGTTTTGGTTTTCAACGGAGTGGTGACCGGATCCCTGCAGCGGAGCAAGCCTCTGCGGCAGATCAGTCCTCGTCCTCCAGGGAGTGGGACTTTCTGACCAGGACCTTCTGTTCGTAGGACGCGAAGACGTCGTCGAGGAAACCGCGGTCCGGGGCGGGGGTCAGGATGCTGACGATCGGGACAATGATCAGGCCTGCGATCATCGCGGCCGCACCGGCGTTGATGGGGGACTTGATGAAGTGCAGGAACATGTTCGACACAGTGATGCCGACGCCGGTGATGTAGCTGGCCCATACGGCGGCCTTGCTGACGCGTTTCCAGTACAGGCCGTACATGAAGGGGGCCAGGAAGGCACCGGCCAGGGCGCCCCAGGAGATACCCATCAGCTGGGCGATGAAGGTCGGCGGGTTGAGGGCGATCACGACGGACAGGATGATGAAGAAGGCGACCAGGACGCGCATGACGACGAGCTGGGTCTTCTCGGACATATCCTTGACGAAGGTCTCCTTGAGGAAGTCCAGTGTCAGCGTGGAGCTCGAGGTGAGGACCAGGGAGGACAGGGTGGACATGGAGGCGGAGAGCACCAGGACGATGACGATGCCGATCAGCAGATCGGGCAGGGTCGAGAGCATCTGGGGGACGATGGAGTCGTAGGCGATGGTGCCGTCCGGCTTGTAGATGGCGGGGCTGTCAAAGAGACGTCCGAAGCCGCCCAGGAAGTAGCAGCCGCCCGCGACGATCACGGCGAAGAAGGTGGAGACGATCGTGCCGGTCTGCACAGCCTTTTCGTCCTTGATGGCATAGAACTTGTGGACCATCTGGGGCAGGCCCCAGGTACCCAGGGAGGTCAGGATGACGACGCCCAGCAGGTTCATGGGATCGGGGCCGAAAAAGCTGGTCAGCAGGCCCTGGCTGCCCTGGAGGGCAGGAACGGCGACGTCGTCCGCCGGGATCAGGGACAGCTCGTGGATGGCGTTCAGGAAACCGCCGTTGCTGTTGAGCACGGCCAGGATGACGGCACAGATGCCGAAGAGCATGATGATGCCCTGGATGAAGTCATTGAGAGCTGTCGCCATGTAGCCGCCGACGATGACATAGACACCCGTCAGGACGGCCATGACCAGCAGGCAGACACTGTAGGGGATATTGAAGGCCATCCCGAAGAGGCGGGAAAGACCGTTGTAGATCGAAGCCGTGTAGGGAATCAGGAAAATAAAGGCGATGGTGCTGCCCGTGATCTGCAGAGCCCTGGACTGGAAGCGCTTGCCGAAGAAATCGGGCATGGTGCGGGAGTCCAGCTTCTGGGTCATGACGCGGGTGCGGCGGCCCAGGATGAGCCAGGCCAGAAGGGAGCCGATGAAGGCGTTGCCCAGACCGATCCATGTGGATGCCAGACCGTATTTCCATCCAAACTGTCCCGCGTAGCCGACGAACACGACCGATGAGAAATAGGAAGTGCCGTACGCGAACGCCGTGATCCAGGGTCCGACCTCGCGGCCGCCCAGCACGTAATCTGTCACGTTGGAGGCCTTGCTTCTACTATAGAAGCCAACGCCTACCATCACGCTGAAGAAGATCAGGAGCAGCAGGATTTTTGCAAACATAACAGGTTCCTCCTAAAATGTTGATAAGGATGCATAAAAAATGGTGGATCGTAACGGATGGACTTCTCACGGTGCTTTGCGCCTTGCTGCGGACAGCTGCGGAATGTGCACGGTCGTCTGCGCAGGCACACGCCTGTGTCCCTTTTGTACGGCGAACGTTTACAAGCAGTACTTTCGCGCTTAAACGCTTAGACGCTTTAAAGTCCTGAAGCGTATTATAAACACCGGATCAGAGGTGTGTCAACCGGATTTTTTAGAATTTGTTAATATTCTGTCTTATTTTTTAAAAGTGTCTGTAAATCCGTACAATATGGGCCATTCTTACTTTTTTGTGAACTTTTGCGGCTACGGCTTGAGAATCAGGGGCTGAGTGGCTATAATTCTGATATTTCAGGCAATATGGAAGAACTGCCGGGAGAGTCCCGCGGAAAATGCACCGGATGTCTTCGCGTGATGGGAACAGACAGGCGCGGGATCAGGGACGGGAAGGCCGGACCTGCCGCACCGGCGGTTTTTCAGGAAATATCAGAAGACGACAGGAATATAGATATACAGGAAGATAGATATACAGGATTTTAGAATGGATATTTAACAGGAGAATACAGGATGGCTTACAGAAGATCAGGCCGTGATGACTATTACGATGAATTCGATGAATTCGACGATTTTGCCGGGGAAGAGAGCGGAAGACAGTCCGGGAACGGCAGTTATGGCAGAGGCCGGCAGCGGGTCTATGATTCCTGGGAGGACGAGGAGGACTACGAGGAATTTGCCCGCGCGAGGGACAAAAAGTACGGAAACCGGAGGCCGGCAGCAAGGGGTGACCGCGCACAGGGCCCGGCAGCCCGGCAGGGTGCACAAAACAGGGGCGGCGCGCAGAACAGCAGACCGGCAAGGGCCGGGAGCTCAACCGGCGATCCCCGCAGGGGCAGCGGCGCCACAGGCGCAGGCAGCGATCCCCGCAGAGGCGGCAGCGCCACAGGCGCGGGCGGCCGGACGGCGTCACCCGGACCTGAGAAAAAGAAGAAAAAAAAGAAGGGCTTTTTCGGAATCATCCTGCGGCTCCTGCTGATCCTGGTCCTGCTGGTCGTGATCGTCGTCGGCATCCTGGCCTTTCGAATGCGGGATATGCTGCGGATGCAGCGTGTCAATTCCGTTGATCTGGAGGACCAGCTCCAGTCCGGCATCGCCTGGCAGGTCAGAAACGATGAGATCATGAAGGGATATACCAATATCGCCCTCTTTGGCGTGGATTCCCGGTCCGGAGACCTCCTGGACGGCGACAACCGGAGCGACACCATCATGATCGCCTCCATCAACAAGGAGACCGGTGAGATTCGCCTGGTCTCCGTCTACCGCGACACCATGCTCAATGTGGGTGACGACTATTACACCAAGGCCAATACCGCCTATGCGCTCGGGGGACCGGAGCGCGCCATCAACATGCTCAACCTCTGCTTTGACATGAATATCGTGGACTTCGTCACCGTCGGCTTCGAGGGCCTGGCCCACACGATCGACGCCCTGGGAGGGATCGAGCTTGAGATCGACGAGGAGGAGCGCGAATACCTGAATATGTATGTGCACGACATGAGCGTCGAGCTGGGAACGGACGATACGCCGGTCGAGGAGACCGGGACAGTTCTGGTGACCGGCATTCAGGCGACCGCCTACAGCCGGATCCGCTACACTGCAGGCGACGACTTCAAGCGCGCCGAGCGCCAGCGGATCGTCCTGGAGAAGACCCTGCAGAAGGCCAAGCAGGCCTCCCCGACAACCTTGGTGGATGTCGCCAACAACGTGATGGGCGACATGGCGACCTCCCTCTCCTCCAAGGAACTCATGAGCCTGATCCTCAAGGCCGGTTCCCTGGAGCTGGCGGATACCGGCGGACTCCCCCGCGAGGAATACAGGGCCTTTGGCGAAAACTATGAGGACGGTTCCTTTATTCTCCCGCTGACCCTGGAGGATAATGTCAAATGGCTCCACGAATTCCTCTTCGACCAGGAGGATTATCAGCTTTCTGATGAAGCCTCGTCAGTGGACACCTACCTGCAGAATAATTTCTGGCCGGCATATTGACCGTATACAGGCTGACAGCTCTTCTGTGCGCACCCCGATCCGGGGCAGAATTCGCAGTGCGGACAGGGACTGAAAAACCACCGCCCGGAGCAGATAAAACTGCTCGCCGGGGGCGTTTATAAAAAAAGCGTAAAAAAAATATAAATTCCCCCGTTGAGCTTTCCAAAGAATCTGCTACAATAGTTCTTGGATGCGTTTCGCATTAGAAATATTTTGACAGAAAAGAGGTATAGAAAATGAAGGGTTTTATGAACGAGTTTAAAGAGTTTATCAGCCGTGGCAACGTCATGGACATGGCAGTCGGTATCATCATCGGCGGCGCATTCACGGCGATCGTCACCTCCCTGGTCGAGGACGTCATCAACCCCATCCTGGGCTGCTTCGGCGGTATGGACTTCAGCAACATCGTGATCCCGCTCGTCGGCGAGGCTTCCCTGAAGGTCGGTAACTTCATCAATGCCGTCATCAACTTCCTGATCATGGCATTCATCCTGTTCTCCATCATCAAGGCCATGAACACTGCTGCCGGCAAGCTGAAAAAGGAACAGGAGGAAGCTCCCGCGACCACCAAGATGTGCCCTTACTGCAAGAGCGATGATATTCCCCTTGGTGCCTGCAAGTGCAAACACTGCGGTTCCGAGCTGGAGCTCTCTGAGGAGGAGAAGGCCGCTGCCGAGGCATAATACATGTTTTCGGGCGACAGATTATAGCGAAGAGTATGAAATGGTATGTCTGCAAACTGCAGATGTCAGTGCTCTGACATGCTCCGGCATTGCCGGATCAAATGAAAAAAGGACAGGCGGAGGCGATAGCTTCCGCCTGTTGTGTTTGGGAGGAATTCGCGGATCGGACCCGTCCGTCCCGGAACCGCATTTGGCAAAGAACACCGGCCCGGGCGGGCTCAGTTTTTTAAATGACTTGGAGACAGGAGAGAGAAGATGACGGATATGCAAGACCCCTACATCCTGCATACGCAGCTGGAGGCATACGCGGCACAGGGGCTGTACCCCTTCCACATGCCCGGCCACAAGCGGCGCATGCCGCCGGCGCCGGGACTTCCCGCCGGCTGGGACGTCACGGAGGTGGAGGGAACGGATGACCTGCACGACGCGGGTGGAATCCTGCGGCAGGCCATGGAGCGCACGGCAGACCTGTGCGGTGCCGACCGGACCTGGTACCTGGTCAACGGCAGCACCTGCGGCCTACTCGCGGGGATCCGGGCCCTCGCCCGTAGAGACAGTGAGGTCCTGTGTGCCAGAAACTGCCACAAGGCGGTCTACCACGCGCTTGAACTGTCGGGATACAGGATCCACTGGATCATGCCGGAGACAGATCCGGACTGGGGAATCTGCGGCGGGATCCGCGCATCTGAGGTGAAAGCGGCCCTGCGCCGCCATCCGTCCGCGAAGGCGGTGATCCTGACCAGCCCCACCTACGAGGGAGTCCTGTCGGAGGTGGAGGAAATCTGCAGGGCCGCGCATGCGAAGGGAATTCCGGTCCTGGTCGACGAGGCCCACGGCGCCCACCTCATCCCCCTGTCGGAAAAGGCAGGATTTCCGGTCGGCGCTCTGGCCTGCGGGGCGGACCTGGTCGTCCAGAGCCCCCACAAGACCCTGCCCTCCCTGACCCAGACCGCCCTCCTCCACCTGCAGGGGAACCTGGTCGACCCAGCGCGGATCGAGGCGGAACTGGATATTTTTGAGACCAGCTCCCCGTCCTATCCTCTTATGGCATCGCTCGACGGCTGCACCGGCATCCTGCGGACACAGGGAGAGGAGCTCTTTGAGCGCTGGTCCCTGCGCCTGGGCCGCTTTGAGACGGCCATCCGCCCTCTGCAGAGAATACGGGTGCTGTATCACGGACACGGCGGACGATCGGATCAGATGACCGGTTCTGCCGGCGCGCTTCTTTCCCTCTATGATCCTGGCAAGATCCTGATCGATGCGGGACCTGCTGGCATGAGCGGCAGGGAGCTGGCACGAGTTCTCCGCGAACAATGGCGGATGGAGACGGAAATGACACAGGGCAGCCTGGTTCTGGCTATGACCAGCCTCTGCGATGACGAGGACGCCCTTGACCGCCTGGCGCAGGCTCTGCTGGAGATCGACCGGCGGGCGGTGGAAGACGGGAACGAGAAGGCGGCTGCGGCAGATAATTTCCAAGCCGACCTTCTGCGGCTGCAGCCTGCTCCTGCCTGCACCATGGCGGACGCCGCCGGCCAGGAAGCGGAGATGGTCCCGCTGAGCCAGGCTTCGGGCAGGATTTGCGCGGAGTACCTGTATTTCTACCCGCCGGGGATCCCCATTCTGGCGCCCGGCGAGATTATTACACGCAGCCATCTGGATCTGCTGGCGTGTGCAGGGAAGGAGGGGGCTGCCTTGTATCGGAGCTCCGGACATACAGGGATCAGATGCCTGCGGGAATGAAAAGCCGCCTGATTCCGCCGTTGACTTTTCAGATGCTTCTCCCTATAATAAATCAAGCGACTTGGCGCTGTACGCGGAAGCAGGTATTTCCGCGTTTTGAAGCCCGCACTTTCACAGGAGGCATATGCGGCCTATTATAGAAGTGCACAATTCAACAATCAGACATTACATTCAGAAAGGATCTTATCATGAAGCATATCGTGACTTTGGATACCCGTGACATGGCAAAGAGCGCCGTCAACGGCGGCTGCGGCGAGTGCCAGACTTCCTGCCAGAGCGCATGCAAGACCAGTTGTGGTGTTGCCAACCAGCCCTGCGAGAACAAGGACGCGGAATAATCTGTATCCTGCTTGAGCCAGATCATCTTTTACTTTGAGCCATGCGTTCAGGGACGCATGGCTCATTGCGTGATAGGACCGGATTATGTGTACCGTGTCCTCTTTTAATGGAATTAACAAAATATGATTCATCAATATATACTCAATGGTTATCACATCATCCTGGATGTCAACAGCGGCAGCATCCATGTGACCGATCCCCTCGCCTATGAGGCGATCCGGCTCATCGATGCCGGAAAGACGCCGGAGGAGGCGGGAAGGGAGCTCCTGGCCGGATTCGCTGACCGGGGCGTCACGGAGCAGGAGGTGCAGGAGAGCCTGGCCGATGTCGAGGAGCTACGCAGGTCCGGAAAGCTTTTTTCCGAGGAGACCTTCGCGGACAAGGCCTTTGACCTGAAAAAAAGAAACACCGTCATCAAGGCCCTCTGTCTGCTCGTCGCCCATACCTGCAACCTCAACTGCAGCTACTGTTTTGCCGCCCAGGGCAATTTCCACGGCCAGCACGGGCTCATGTCCTTTGAGACCGGCAAGCGCGCCCTGGACTTTCTCGTGGAGCACTCCGGCCTGCGCAGGAACCTGGAGGTCGACTTTTTCGGCGGAGAACCGCTCATGAATTTCCAGGTCTGCAAGGACCTGGTCGCCTACGCGCGCTCGATTGAGAAGGAAAAAAAGAAAAACTTCCGCTTCACGCTGACCACCAACGGCGTGGGGATCACGGACGAGGTCATCGAATGGGCCAACCGCGAGTGCCACAACGTGGTCCTGAGCCTGGATGGGCGCAAGGAAGTCAACGACCGCTTCCGCAAAGATTATGCCGGAAACGGCAGCTACGACCGGATCGTCCCCAAGTTCCAGGAATTTGTCAGAAGGCGCGGCGGACAGGGCTATTACATGCGCGGCACCTTCACCCACTTCAACACGGATTTCACGGAGGACATCTTCCACATGGCCGATGACCTCGGCTTTGCGGAGCTCTCCATGGAGCCTGTGGTCGCGGATCCCGACAGCCCCTCCGCCCTCACCAGGGAGGACCTGCCGGTCATTTTTGAACAGTATGAGATCCTGGCCAGGGACATGCTGCGCCGCGAGCGCGAGGGTAAGCCCATTAC
>OCTW013392243.1_pt1 | contig 16422 bp, 16 predicted proteins | sample 1539671 | NCBI WGS metagenome assembly OCTW01 (sample SAMN02144230, study PRJEB22623) | gut metagenome | biome: sheep rumen | host: Ovis aries | place: New Zealand
ATATTCGTGCCCTGTGAGGCCTGGAAGTCGTTGACCTTAGACTGGCAGACGGCGCGCTGCCACAGGGCGATGGCCGAGAGACTGTCCATCTGCAGATAGGTAGAGAGGTCGTCGATAGCGCCCTCCAGGTTCTGCATGGCGGTGTAGGTGACGGCGCGCAACAGCAGTGCCGAGCCTACAGCCGTTAAGTTGCGCACGTCGCCGATGACGCTGCTGAGCGTGTCGACGTATGCGAAGTATGTCTGCGACTTGCTCTCGGTGAGCGACGGCAGGTCGTTGACGATGTAAAGGCGCCGCGACGACTGGCGGTTGAACGTCTCCACCGTCTCGTCGTAGGCCACGTAAGCAGTCACCTCGTGCTTCACCGGCTCCAGCGCCAGCTCATACATGGGCAGGTAGGTGGCCTCAACGCGATGGTTCTGTACGCGTCCGCGGTAGTCGTTCTTATAGTCGGTTTCCATCTCCTGCTCGTCGGCCACTACTAGCTGGTTGTATTTCTCCAGGTCCTCGTCGCTGCGCTTGCGCATGGGGTGCTTCTTCATCTTGGGCTGATGGCCGCCGTAGCGTTTGTCCATCTGAGCCTTCAGTATGCGGAATTCATCCTGCTCGGCCTGGCGGTTCATGCCTAAGCGGCGGTAGCAGCCGGCGCGGTAGTGGAGCCCCGTCCAGAAGTTGGGATATTCGTCAATCACCTTGGTATAGTCACTGATGGCTCCGCGCAGGTCACCGGTCTTGTCGCGCAGCAGTCCGCGGTTGAAGCGTGCCAGCATGTTGTCGGGCTCCAGTTTCAGCACGAAGTCGAAGTCCTCGATGCCGCGGTTGTCGTCGCCCACCTGTGCGCGCAGCAGTCCGCGGTTGTAGTGTCCTAAGAAGTTGTTTGGCTCCAGGTCGAGGGCGGTGTCGTAGTCGGCCATGGCGCCGCGCAGGTTGTTCTGGTTATAGCGCGCCAGTGCGCGGTTGATATAGTTGCCGCCACTCTTGGGCAGCAGGTGTATGGCCTCGTTGAGGTAGCGCTCTGACTCTTTCCACTCACTGCGCGAGAGGCTGATGATAGAGCGTGCCGCCCAGGTATGGCCGTCGTAGGGGTCTATCTCCAAACTTTTGTCTAAGGCGGTAACAGCCTGTGCGGTGTCTTCTTTCAGCAGATAGGCTTCGGCCTTCATCGAGTATCCGCTGGCATATTTGGGCCATCGCGCCAGCATGGTGTCGAGTTGTCCTAAAGCGCGGTCGTAGTCTTTAGAGCGTATATAGCAGAGTACGCGGTTGTGCCACAGCCCCTGATTCTCGGGGTCATACTTCAGCGCACTGGTATAGTCGCTGACAGCCTCGGCAAACCTATTGAGCCTGATGCGGCAGAGTCCACGCAGCTCATAGCTGTTGGTGACGTAGGGGTTGCGCTCGATGGCCTTCGTACAGTCGGCCTCGGCGCCGCTGAAGTCGTCGAGGTAATATTTGGCCACTCCGCGGAAGAACCATGGCTCATAGAGGTATGGCTTGGCCGTGATGGCCTGATTAAAGTATTGGATAGAGAGGACGTAGTCCTCGTAATAGAGTGCCGAGCGCCCAATCATAATCAGACGGTCGGTGTTGAACTGAGCCAGTGCACTCAGCGGGCTAAATGACAAATGACAAATGATAAATGACAAACTTACCAGCCGCCACCATTTCGATGGCCAAACAATCCTTGCACCTTTCCGGCGCAGCCATTTATCATTTGTCATTTATCATTTATCTTTTATCATTTATCGCGAAGCGCGCACTGCAGCCTTGGTCTTGTAGCCGCAGCGGTAGCGCCCCAGAGTGAGGGCTTTGAGTTTGCTCTTGATAAGCTGTCGGCGCAGGGGCGATATGCGGTCTATGAACATGTGGCCGTCCAGGTGGTCGAACTCGTGCTGCATGACGCGGGCCAGGTAGCCCTCTATCCACTCGTCGTGTTGCTGGAACTGCTCGTCCATCCATTGCACGTGGATACGCGTGGGCCTGACCACCTTCTCGTGGATGGCGGGCAGCGACAGGCATCCCTCTTCGCTGCTCGTGGTTTCGCTGTCGTCTTTCTCCAGAATATGGGCGTTGATAAACACCTGCCGGAAGCCTTTGTACTCGGGCATGTCGTCGCTGATGACGTCAAGGTCGATCACCACCAGGCGTATCGCCTTGCCTATCTGCGGAGCTGCCAAGCCTATGCCCTCGCTCTCTTTCAGCGTTTCCCACATGTCGCTAATCAGCTCTTTCAGTGCCGGATAGTCGGGTGTAATGTCTTCGGCCACCTTGCGCAGCACTGGCTGACCATATATATAAATAGGTAGAATCATTTGACTATTTAACGATTTAACAATTCGACGATTTTACAATTTGCGTGAGCGCAGATAGTCTTCCAAGATGATGGTGGCCGAAATCTCGTCTACCAATGCTTTATCCTGGCGGGCTTTCTTCTTGAGCCCGCCGTCAAGCATGGCCTGATGAGCCAGCACTGAGGTGAACCGCTCGTCGTAGTACTCTATAGGCACGTCGGGGCGCGTCTTGCGCCATCGGGCCACAAACTGCTGCACGCGTCCCAAGTTCTCGCTGGGGGCACCGTTGGGCTGGCGTGGCTCGCCAATGACGATGCGCTCTACCTGCTCGCGGGCGAGGTAATTCTGTAGCCAGTTGAAAAGTTCTGACGTAGCAACAGTTACCAACCCTCCGGCAATCAATTGCAGAGGGTCGGTAACTGCTATTCCTGTGCGCTTGCGACCGTAGTCAATCGATAGAATCCTGGCCAACCGCTATTACTGCATGTTATAGAGCAACCAGGCGTCGCCCTTGGGGTTGAATTTCGAGCCACGAAGCTGGTCGCGGCTGTTGGCGGCGTCGAGCTTGTTGTCGAAGGTGGTGGCCACCACACGGAACATATTGTTTGACTCGTTCTTTACAATTTGGGCGTTGTACCCACCGTCGCGCAGCTGCTGCATCAGCCCCTCGGCATTGGCCTGCAGGCTGAACGAACCCACCACGACGCTGTAGTTCCTAAGACCGGCGCCGTTGACCAGCACCACCTTTTCCTGACGTACAGACACGTTGTCGGCATTGTCTACAACACGGGTCTGAGTGGCAGGGCGCGTTACCACGGGAGCTATGGTGGCGGGAGCCTCCGTCTGGGTGTCCACGCGCTGGGCAGCCTCCTGCGACTTGGCCTTCTCGTAGGCTTTCTTATAGGCACTCTCACTACTCTTACCACAGCTCGTAAAAGCTAAAGCCAGGCTCAACCCTGCGCAAACAATCATGTACTTCTTCATACTTTTTCTTTCGTTTATTGAATGGTTTAATATGTCGGTGATTGAAAATCACGGCGAAATTACAAAAACTTGGGCGAAAACGAACAAAAATCCTACCTAAACTTTGTTAAATGCAAGAAATACTCACATTTTAACAAAAAATGATACAATTTTTAACGCTACATTCAGAAAAAAGTAGTATTTTTGCCTTCGCAAATTAATGTTTCACTCATAAAACAATCAATATTATGAAAAGTCTAGGCTATATTGGCGCTTTCCTCGGCGGTGCTATCGCCGGTTGCGCATTAGGTGTGTTAATGGCTCCGGAAAAGGGTGCCGATACGCGTGTGAAAATTACTGACGCTGTAGATGATTTCTTGAAAAAACACAATATAAAACTCAGCCGCAAGGAGGTTGGCGACCTTGTGGACGACATCCAGGACGTAGCCGAGGAGTAGGCGTAAATTAGTAAATCTGTAAATAGCAAATTTGTAAATAGTAAACCCCACCGTGTTGTCGACCGACAAGAACGTAGAGAACATTGCTCAGCTGGCGGAACTGTTGAAGCACTATTTAGGGCTTCAGACGGAGTATGTCAAGCTGGACGTGATTGACAAGGTGGTGCGCCTGTTAACTGCCGCCGCCTTGTCAATCATATTCTTTCTTATCATCATTGCAGTGATGATGTTCCTGTCATTTGCGCTAGCTTACTGGCTCGGTGCCTATATTGGCATGGTGGCGGCCTTTATGGTGGTGGCAGGGCTTCACCTGCTGTTGCTGTTACTCTTCTTCCTCTACCATCAGCGCTGGATTGAACGCCCATTAGTGAGCTTCATCGCCAATCTGCTCATGAGTAAATAGTCATCCACAACCCTTTGAGCGCTGTTGCAGATGTAACCATAACTTTCAATTCTCAACTTCGTAAGTTTTGTTACCCGTACAGACCCCACAGACCACATATCATACGCTGGAGGAAATCCGACAGCGCAAGGATGAGTTGCTCGCTCAGATGCAAACTGACAACAAGCAGTTTTCGGCAGTGTGGAATGAGATTTTCGTCAAGCGAGAGGACTCTACCCGTCACGACTTCATTGCCGGTGTTGTCAACAACACCGTGACAGTCATCGATCTTTTCCTGCTCTATCGTAAGGTTAAGAAGAATTATGGCGGACTCGTTAATCTTTTCAGCCGCAAGAAGCGCTGACTAAAAACCCTTAGCAGCAGCATGTTTGTAAGCCTACCACCGATATTACAGAAGTCTTTGCTTGCGTTGCTGGCAGGGTGGGGGGCTCTGCTCACTGCTGGCGCGCAATCCGTTGGCGGCGTGCCATCGGCCGCCAATGTGCCATCGGCCACCAATACCTATCATATCCTGCATCAGACGGATACGGCACTGAAGGTTAAACTTGAAGGCGTGAGCCTGGGCTCGCGCAGTGTGCGCCATTATGTATATGAATATCCGTCGGTCGACCCCGACGGTCAGCCAGTGACCATCAGCGGCGTTATCCTGGCCCCGACGGACATCGTTAGTGGCGATGTACCTTGCGACGGCATTATCCTGTTTAACCACCATACTCTGGGCAATCCTTCGCAGGCTCCTTCGCATGGAGAATTGGAGATGCCTTCAGTCATGCTGGCCAATCCCTTGAAGCCCAATTATATTATTGTCATGAGCGACTATATAGGCTACGGCTCGTCGATAGACCGTCCGGCTGCCTATCTCTGCGGCGATACCAATGCCCGCAACATTCTTGACGGCCTGTTGGCTGCCCGCCAGCTTTTCAGCGACCACCACATAGCCCAGGGCAAATACCTATTTAATATGGGTTATTCTCAGGGAGCCACCGAGAGTATGTATGCCGCCAAGCTGTGCGACATGGAGCCAAAGTATCAGGGTATCGTGATTGACAAGACTTTCGTTGGCGGTGGGCTGCTTGACACAAAGGGCGCGCTGGCAGAATATGTCAGGCGCGACGAGTGCGATGCTATCAACGATGTGGCCATGTTCTTGATAGCTAATAATGAGTGGCGCCACATGGGTATTAAATATAGCGACCTATTCAAGGAACCTGTAGCCTCTAACGTTGAGAAGGCTATCAGGACCAAGAATAAAGGCGACCTAGGTATCTATGGCTTAGACTCACTCCACCAGTTGTTGCAGCCAGCCTACATGAACCCCTCCAGCGCCCCCGCCAAGGCGCTGGATGCCAAGCTCGGCGAAATAGCCATTACCAATGGCTGGAAGCCCAACCTCAATCGGCAGTATTTTATTGAGCATAGCCGCCACGATAACTATGTGCCCGTGCAGTGTGCCCGTCCGATGATTTCGTGGATGAAGCAGCAAGGCTTCAAGCCTAGCATCGTGCCTGGCGAGTCCTCGCTGCAGACCAACATGCTCGTCTTTAAGCTCAACCATCAGCAGTCAGCCATCGTGTGGGCCGTTCAGACCATGGCGGCCATACAGTTTTGGCCCGTGCTCTACTATGAGGGCGAACAGAACCGTTTCTACCGTGAGGTGGTGCACGTCCTGAACCTGATGAAGCTTATCAAGTATCTGGAAAGCTGGGGCATCGACCTGCGTAAAATCGTCCGTCAGGGCAACAGCCGTGCCTTTGTCCGCGATGTCAACGAAGCCATAGCCAAAGGCACCCTGGAGGCCGGCGGCAGCGTGCGCCAACTGTCAGGAATGCGGCGTGCCAGTTTCTTTGACATCTTAGGTCAAATCACCGGTGTGTTAAAAAAGCTGGGACTTACACTTACCGATTTTTATGAGATGCTTGAAGACTCTGGTATTAAGTTGCTCGATATTGTCGACGTTATTGTCTACCTCACCAACAGTCCCGACGCTTCACGCTCGCTGGCAGAGACGTCAACGCTGCCGACAGAGCTGGTCAGCCCTGAGGCGATGCTTTTTCTGCCTAGGCTTTATGAGCAGACACTTGTCGACTGGCTACATGCTGCTGGCGTCAATGTAGAATACGTACAGTAACTATTTTGTTACTCCTTTGCCAGCTGCATGAGGTACTGTCCGTAGCCATTCTTGAGCATCGGCTGAGCAAGGTGGACAAGCTGATTGCGCGAAATCCATCCCTGTTTAAAGGCAATCTCTTCAAGGCATGCCACCTTTAGCCCCTGACGCTTCTCAATGACCTCAATAAATGTTGAGGCTTCGGCTAGTGAGTCGTGGGTGCCAGTGTCGAGCCAGGCGAAACCGCGCTGTAGAGTCTGTACCTTGAGCCTCTGCTGGCGTAGATACTCCTGATTGACGGTGGTGATTTCCAGTTCACCGCGGGCGCTGGGCTTGATGTTGGCGGCAATGTCTACCACACTGTTGGGATAGAAATAGAGACCTACGACGGCATAGTTCGATTTCGGACGCTGGGGTTTCTCCTCAATGCTCAGGCAGTTGCCTTGGGTGTCGAATTCTGCCACGCCGTAGCGCTCCGGGTCATTGACCCAGTATCCGAAAACGGTTGCCAGTTCCTGCTTCTCGGCATTTTCAACGCTTTGCTTAAGCAATCCCGTGAAGCCGGAGCCGTAGAAGATGTTGTCGCCCAGTACCAGGCAGACACAGTCGTCGCCAATGAACTCACGGCCGATAATGAATGCCTGTGCCAGACCGTCGGGGCTGGGCTGCTCGGCATAATGAAAAATGACGCCTAGGTCGCTACCGTCGCCCAGCAGGCGCTGGAAGCCTGGCAGATCATGGGGCGTGGAGATAATGAGAATATCGCGAATACCGGCGAGCATGAGCGCCGAGATGGGGTAATAAATCATGGGCTTGTCAAAGATGGGGATGAGCTGTTTCGATATGCCCTTGGTGATGGGGTAGAGGCGTGTACCGCTGCCACCGGCTAATACGATTCCTTTCATGACGATTGGTATTTAAAATTAACTTCTCTGAATCTTTTGGTTATTTCTTTTGTTTGTGGCTGCAAAGTTACTAATAAAATAAAAAAAACGAAAGCTCATGCTGATATTTTTAGCCGTGAAGCAAAAAATATGGCTGATGGTTTTGTCGTTTGGGTAGAAATACGTAATTTTGCAACGGAAACATATAAAAGTTGAAAAGTTGAAGAATTGAAGATATGAGTAATACGTTTCGTACCCTTTTTCTGTCAGGACTGTTTGCAGTCTCTTCGGCAGTGGCAGCTCAGCAGTCAGGACGCTTTAGTGTGGCTACCCTAAATGTGGACGGCCTGCCCCAGAAAATCCTGGTGTTTAATGTCAATGCCGAGGGTCCGGGCAGTGCCGGTTCGGTGCGCATAAGTAAATATCTGGCTCAGCGCGGCTATGACCTGATGTTCTTTCAGGAAGACTTCAACTATCACGACGAGCTGACGGTAGTGCTTGAAGACAGCTACCAGTTCGACCAATGGTCGGGGGCCGTAGGCCTTGATGTGCCCGGCAAGAAGGTTGACCTGCTGCACGCGCAGAACGAGCAGTTTGAGTGCGACGGTCTTGGCGCCTGCTGGAAGAACGGCATCACGCTGGGCAAGAGCGAGCGCGTGGCCTGGAAGCAGGGCTTCGGCAAGTTCAGCCATGCCAACGACATGCTGGTGACGAAGGGTTTCCGCCGCTATGAGCTGACCTTCGACGACGGCACGCCGGTCATTGTATACAACATGCATATGGACGCCAGCTACGTACTTGACGAGGCCGAGCTGAAAGACGGTAAAGACCGCGAGGCCCGTCTGGCACAATGGCAGCAGCTGCGCGACGACGTGATAGCCCATATCGACACGCGGCCCATCATCGTGGTGGGCGACATGAACAGCTATTACTACCGCGACCAGGTGAAGGCGCAGTTTATCGACGCCATCGAGGCCACGGGCAAGGCCACCGTGAGCGATGTGTTTGTAGAGTTAGACTTGAAGGGCGTGTATCCGGCTCCCAAGGCCGGCTATCAGGAGAACCAGAGGGACGGCAACATTCTCAACGGCGAGACGCTTGACAAGATACTGTATATCAACCCCGTACAAGGCACGCAAATAAAGGCCGTGTCGTACAGTCTCGACACCGAGGGCTACAAGCACAACGGCAAGGTGCTGGGCGACCACTACCCGCTGGTGGCCACCTTTGAGGTGGTGAGGCACGACGAGTCCAAGCCCGTGGGCATCGGCAACGTGACGGCTGACGAGGGTGCCGCCACCGGTTATTACAACCTGAAGGGTCAGCAAGTAGAGCAGCCCGCCAAGGGCCTCTATATAGAAAGCGACAGCCAGCAGGCGCGTAAGGTTATCAGAAAGTAGAAGTAGAGACGTTCTTCGCAAGCGAAGCGTCCCTTGGGGCCGGGCGGAGAGGTTGAGAAGTAGAATATATTAAAGGATAAGAGCAATGAAAAAGATATTGTTGACCATTTTGGCCATGGGAGCCATGGTGCTGCCCGCCGCTGCCGCCGCTGCCAGCTATAAGATTACGAGCGAGTGCGACACCGTCTATAAGGCACTCATCAAGGGCATCTCCCTGGGCTCGCGCAATGCGCATCAGTTCAACTATGAATATTTGTCGAAAGACGGCGACGGCAAAGACGTCACCATCAGCGGTGTCGTCATCGTGCCCTCCAATGTTTACGACGGCAGCGCGCCTTGCGACGGCGTGGTGCTCTACAACCATTTCACGGCGGGCCGCTTTGACGAGGCCATGACCCTGAAGGGGCAGGAAGTCCCTAAGGTGTTCCTGGCCAGTCCGCTGAAGCCCAACTATATCCTCGTAGCCAGCGACTTCATAGGGTTAGGCTCGTCGGCCGAGCGCCCGCTGTCTTTCCTCTGTGGCGACATCAACGCCCGCAATTCGCTCGACGGACTGCTGGCCGCTCGTCAGCTGATGGCCGACAAGCAGATACCTCAGGGCAAATATCTTTTTAACTGCGGCTATTCGCAAGGCGGCACAGAGACACTCTTCGTGTCCAAGCTGCGCGACATGGAGTATAAGCAGAAAGGCATCACATTCGACAAGACCTTCTGCGGCGGCGGACCTACCGACCTGCTGACAACCTATAAGGAGTTCCTGCGCATTAAAAAGTTGGAACACCCCGCACACGTGGCGCTGTTAATCATCTCGCTGAACGAGACCTATCACTTAGGACTTGACTATAAGAAAGTGTTTACCGAGCCACTGTCCTCGCATGTCGACGAGTGGGTGCTGTCAAAGCAGTACAGCATTGACGCCCTCAACGGCAAAATGCCCTATGACTCTATCCAGAAGATGCTGCAACCCGAATTCCTCGACATAGAGAGCGAGGCCGCCAAGCCCTTGGTGACAAAGATGGAAGAGATTGCCCTGATGAAGGATTGGGAGATAGACCCCCAGCAGAACTACTTCTTCTCGCACAGCCGCCATGATGACTATGTGCCTATACAGGGAGCCCGTGCCATTATTCCCTGGATGAAGACGAAAGGCTTCAAGCCGAGTGTCGTGCCCGGCAAAACCAGTCTGCAGACTAACAACCTGCTCTTCAAGGTGAACCACGAGATTGCCGGTGGTATCTGGTTTATTCAGACGGCTGCCGCCATACAGTTCTGGCCCGTGCTATATTACGAAGGTGAACAGAACCGCTTCTATAACAGTGTGGTGAAAGACTTGAACCTGATGAAGGTCATCAAGTACTTGGAGAGCTGGGGCATCGACCTGCGCAAAATAATCAGCCAGGGCGGACTGTCGCGCAGCCTGCAGAACGACGTGGCCGAAGGCATTGCCGACGGCAGCCTGCAGCCCGATGGCAGCGTGCGCCAGCTGGCAAGCATGCGCCGGGTGAGTATCTTTGAAATCATGCCCAAGATTACGGCAGCGCTGGCCAAGGTAGACTTGACGTTTGAGGACGCTGTGCAGATGCTCGACGACTCGGGGATAACCCTGGCCGACATCTTGGCAGTCGTAGCTTACCTCACCAGCTCGCCCAGCGCCAGCCGTGAGCTGTCTGACATGGCTGCTGGCAGCCCTGAGGCTCCCGTCTATCTGATGAAGCTTTATGAGCAGACGTTAGCGTCGTGGCTGCTGACGGCAGGCCTGGACGTGAGATACAATGAGTGGGGATATTAGGAAAATTGAAAAATTGAAAAATTAAAAAATTAAAAAAATAGGAAGATAAACATAAATAGGTTATATAAATTTTTGAATAATTCGTGTTTAATTCATGGAAATTCATGTTTAAGACAAAACACGAATTATCACAAATTAAACACGAATTATTCATATAATTATATGTGCTATTAATTTTGAGCATTTACTTATAAAATCAAGTAATCGGAAAAATACCAAGTAATATTTATTAAGGAGAAAGTCGTTGCGCTTAAAGCTATAAGTAAAGTGGCGGCGAAAGAAAGTTATGAGTTTTATTAGCAAGTTATTCGGAAAGAAGGAGGAGGAACAAAAGGTTGGGGGCATGGAAGACTTCATGACCCTCATACGCGTATATTTTCAGGCAGTGATGGCTGCAGACCTGCATATCACGAACCTGGCGGCGCTGCCCGACCTCAGAGTGTTTAAGCAGACGCTGAAGGTACCGACAGTGAACAATCGGCTGGGTGTGGGCGAGAAGCAGCGCGTGACGAAGATGCTGAAGGAAATGTATGACATGGACGAGTCGTTTACCAAGGAGATAGACCAGAGCATTCGGCGCCGCTGCAAGAATGTGCAGGACGTGCAGACGTATATGTACCAGTTTCAAGGCTTCACTCAGGAACTGATGATGCTCACGTCGAACCTGATGAAATTCAAGCTGCGCGTGCCCAGCATCTTCAAGAAGACAATCTTTACAATGACGGAGAAGACCATCAGCGACATCTTCAACAAAAATGACTTCAGCGACGCCAGCGTGATGAAAGCTGTGGTCGACGTGCGCAAGTACAACCAGAAACTGGGTTTCTCGCAGAAGTGGGTCACCGACTTCGTCTATAGGGTGGTTATGCTCGCCAAGAAAGAAAAACAGCCTGCTGACGACGACAAGAAGTAAAGAACTTCTTAATTAATATTAAATAACAGGCGCAAAAGCAGGTTGTTACGCGAAAAATGCCTACTTTTGTATGTTGAAAATGTAATCATGACTCAGAATGAGAAGATTTTAGCCGCTTTTGAGGCCCGCGTGAGGCAGATGATTCTCCGTCTTCAGGAGCTGAAGAAGGAGAATACAGAGCTTTATAGCATGCTCGACAAGCAGGAGCAGGACATGAAAGTGCTTCAAGCTAAGCTTACTCAGACTGAAAACGACTACAACTCGCTGAAGATGGCCAAGATGATGACTATCAGTGACGGTGACTTGGATGGTGCTAAGGACCGTCTGGCTCGCCTCATACGCGAGGTAAACAAATGTATTGCGATGCTGCAGGGTGACGAGTTGGATGGTAATACTTAACACCCACCATTCATCCCCCGGCATCAAAGGCCTAAAACAATGGCAGAAGTAAACAAAGAGAAACAACATATCAGTCTGAACATCTGCGACGAGAAGATTGACATCTACGTTAAGGGCGACGAGGAAGTCTACTATCGAGATGCCGCAAAACTCGTACAGGCAACTTATCAGAAGTATGCCGAGATGTTCAGAGGTCGCCGCAGCGAGCGATTCATAGCCGCTACGGCGCTGTTGGAGATTGGTGTGAAGTTACAGATGGAGGCGGCCAACAAGGATGTTGGTGCCTATAATAGTCTTCTCTCGCGGCTTACTGCTGAAATTGACAAGGCCATAGCTGATTGAGATGAGGTGGGGGCTTGGGGAGCCTGCCGCAAGAGAAGAATATTAATTTTATACATATATATATTAATTTATGGTTCTATCAATAATCATTGCCGTGGCCGCCCTCGTTGTGGGCGGTGTATGCGGATACATGGTTTTCCGTTATGTACTTAAGGGAAAATACAACGAGATGGTGGAGGCTGCCGGAAAGGAGGCCGAGGTGCTTAAGGAAAAGAAACTGCTCGAGGTGAAGGAAAAATTCCTCAACAAGAAGGCAGAGCTGGAGAAGGAGGTGCAGCAGCGTAACCAGCACATCCAGCAGAGCGAGAACAAGCTGAAGCAGCGCGAGATGTCGCTCAATCAGCGTCAGGAGGAACTCGGTCGCCGTAAGAACGAGCTCGACGGCCAGCAGCAGCGTATCGACAACGAGAAGAAACTGCTCTCAGTAAAGCAGGAGGAACTGGAGAAGATGCAGCTCAAGGAGCGCGAGAAGCTGGAGGAGCTCTCGGGTCTGAGTGCCGAGGAGGCCAAAAGCCGTTTGGTGGAGAGCCTGAAGGACGAGGCCCGCACCGATGCGCAGGCTTACATCAACGAGATTATGGACGAGGCCAAGCTCAATGCCAATGCCCAGGCCAAGAAGATTGTGATACAGACCATCCAGCGCGTGGCTACAGAAACGGCCGTGGAGAACTCGGTGTCGGTGTTCCATATTGACAACGACGACGTCAAGGGTCGTGTCATCGGCCGTGAGGGTCGTAATATCCGCGCCCTGGAGGCAGCCTGCGGTGTTGAAATCGTTGTCGACGACACCCCAGAGGCTATCGTCATCAGCGGCTTCGACCCCGTGCGCCGCGAGACCTGCCGCCTGGCCCTGCACCAGCTGGTGAGCGACGGCCGCATACACCCCGCCCGTATCGAAGAGGTGGTAGCCAAGGTGAAGAAACAACTCGACAACGAGATTATCGAGACCGGCAAGCGCACGGCCATCGACCTAGGAATCCACGGCCTGCACCCAGAACTGATACGTATCATCGGTAAGATGAAATACCGCTCGTCGTATGGTCAGAACCTGCTGCAGCACGCCCGCGAGACGGCCAACCTTTGCGCCGTTATGGCTGCCGAGTTGGGTCTGAACCCCAAGAAGGCCAAGCGCGCCGGACTGCTGCACGACATCGGCAAGGTCCCCGATGAGGAGAGCGAGATGCCCCACGCACTCTATGGCGCCAAGATTGCCGAGATGTATAAGGAGAAACCCGACATCTGCAACGCCATCGGCGCCCACCACGACGAGATGGAAATGCAGACTCTGCTGGCACCTATCGTGCAGGTGTGCGACGCCATTTCTGGCGCACGTCCTGGCGCACGCCGCGAAATCGTGGAGGCTTACATCAAGCGTCTGAATGATTTGGAGGCTATAGCCATGAGCTATCCCGGCGTGACGAAGACCTATGCCATCCAGGCCGGTCGCGAACTCCGTGTCATCGTCGGCGCCGACAAGATGAGCGATGCTGAGACTGAGGCGCTGAGCGGACAGATAGCCTCTAAGATACAGAACGAGATGACCTATCCCGGACAGGTGAAAATTACGGTTATCCGCGAAACGCGTTCGGTTGCTTATGCAAAATAACTGAAGCTTTCGGGAGTCTGAGGAGTTTTCTGCAAGCAGGGAACTCCTCAGACTTCCGAAAGGTAAGTCAATAATTTTAATTAAGAAGAAATGAAAGCATTTGTTTTTCCCGGACAGGGAGCACAGTTTGTTGGTATGGGCAAGGATCTGTACGACAACAACGAGACAGCAAAAGAATTGTTTGAAAAGGCTAACGAAATTTTAGGCTACCGCATTACCGACATCATGTTTGAGGGTACCGACGAAGACCTGAAGCAGACGAAGGTGACGCAGCCCGCCGTCTTCCTGCACTCCGTGATTTCGGCTATCTGCATGGGCGACGCTTTTGACCCGCAGATGACTGCCGGCCACTCTCTGGGTGAGTTCTCGGCACTGGTGGCTGCCGGCGCACTGTCGTTTGAAGACGGCTTGAAATTGGTGTATGCCCGTGCCATGGCTATGCAGAAAGCCTGCGAGGCGCAGCCCTCGACGATGGCCGCCATCATCGCCCTGCCCGACGAGAAGATTGAGGAAATCTGCGCCGAGGTAAGCAAGATGGGCAAGGGTGTGGTTGTGCCCGCCAACTATAACTGCCCCGGCCAGCTGGTAATCAGCGGCAATATTGACGCAATCAATGAGGCCTGCGAGCAGCTGAAGGCTGCCGGTGCCAAGCGTGCTTTGCCGCTGAAGGTGGGCGGCGCTTTCCACTCACCGCTGATGCAGCCCGCCAAGGACGAGCTGCAGGCTGCCATTGAGCAGACGGAGTTCCAGACGCCGAAGTGCCCCGTCTATCAGAATGTGGACGGCAAGCCCCATACCGACCCTGCCGAGATTAAGCAGAACCTCATTGCACAGCTGACCAGCAGCGTGCGTTGGACGCAGTGCGTACAGTCGATGATTGCCGACGGTGCCACCGACTTCACCGAGTGCGGTCCGGGCAAGGCCCTGCAGGGCATGATTGCCAAGATCAACAAGGAGGTAAGCGCTCACGGCATCCTTTGAAGATTGAAGATTGAGGATTGAAGAGTGAAAATTATGCTATGCCAGAAAAAGCAATAATTTATCAGGTTTTTACGCGGCTACATACCAATCGTAACACCACCCGTAAGGCTGGTGGCACGATTGAAGAGAATGGCTGCGGCAAGCTGAACGACTTCACGCCCACCCTGCTGAAACAAATCAGCAGGCTGGGCGTGAGCCATATATGGTACACAGGCGTCATTCGCCACGCCACGATGACCGACTACAGTCAGTATGACATTCCACGCCAGCATCCGGCAGTGGTGAAGGGCAGGGCAGGGTCGCCCTACGCCATTACCGACTACTACGACATCGACCCCGACCTGGCCGTTGATGTCAATCGCCGTATGGAGGAATTTTCACAACTGGTGGCGCGTACCCATGAGGCTGGCATGAAGGTGATTATCGACTTCGTGCCCAACCACGTGGCGCGACAGTATAAGAGCATCGCTAAGCCTCATGGTGTAAAAGACCTTGGAGCGGGCGACAACCCTCAGAACGGCTTCGACCCTCAGAACAATTTCTATTATTGCCCCGGACAGCGGTTCACGCCATATTTCGACCTCTATCACGGCGAGACGCAACCTTACACCGAGGAGCCTGCCAAGGCTACCGGCAACGACTGCTTCCATAATGCGCCGGGAAAGAACGATTGGTATGAAACGGTGAAGCTGAACTATGGCGTAGACTACTATGCCGGCGTGACGCCCTCGTCGCTGCACATTGCCGAGGGGCAGGCGCTGCCCGACACATGGCAGAAGATGACCGACATCCTGCTGTTCTGGGCGGCGAAAGGTATCGACGGCTTCCGTTGCGATATGGCCGAAATGGTGCCCGCCGAATTCTGGGCCTATGCAACACAGAAGGTGAAGACCAAGTATCCTGAGTTGCTGTTCATCGGCGAGGTGTATAATCCCGGCGAGTATCGCCACTGGATAGCTTCTGGTTTCGACTATCTGTACGATAAGGTGGGCATGTACGACACCATGTTCCAGGTGATTCGTCATCAGCAGTCTACGCAGGCCATCACCGGCGCCTGGCAGGCAACCGACGATATCCGCCAGCACATGCTCTACTTCCTGGAGAACCACGACGAGCTGCGCATAGGCAGCGACTTCTTTGCCGCCGACGGGCGCAAGGCGGTGCCGGCATTGGTGGTCAACGCCCTGCAGCAGCAGAACCCCTTCATGCTCTACGCCGGACAGGAGTATGGCGAGCGTGGCATGGACCAGGAGGGCTTCAGCGGCCACGACGGTCGCACCACCATCTTCGACTATTGGAACATCGACACGCTGACACGTGCTGCCAAGAAGCAACTGACGACCGACGAGCAACAGCTCTATGACACGTATAAGAAGGTGCTGGCCATTGCCCGAAAGGAGAAGGCCATCAGCGAGGGCGAGAGCTACGACCTGATGTATGTCAATCAGCAGTATCACCGGCAGTATATGTTCCTGCGTAAGGCCAAGAGCAGCCTGTTGCTGGTGGTGGCTAACTTCGACGACCAGCAGGCAGCGGTAGACGTGAGGATTCCCGCACATGCCTTTGAATTCCTGGGCATGAAAGAGAAAGCCTATAAAGCTCACGACTTGCTCACTGACGCCGTTTATGAGGTGTCGCTGAAGGCCGACCAGACGGTGCATGTTGAGGTGGACGCCCGCAGCGCCGCCGTGCTGAAACTGCAAAGCCCGAGAACTAAACAATAATCTGGTTCTACTAGATGTTGTATGGGGCGTATATTCGTTTTTGGAAAACAGGGAAAAACAAGAAAAACAGGAAAAAAACAATGTAGACTACCAGCGTAAGGTTTTTATCGGTTTTTCCGGTTTTTATCTGTTTTACAAAAAACTATCCATCCACACGAAATC
>OCTW011477143.1_pt1 | contig 16421 bp, 6 predicted proteins | sample 1539671 | NCBI WGS metagenome assembly OCTW01 (sample SAMN02144230, study PRJEB22623) | gut metagenome | biome: sheep rumen | host: Ovis aries | place: New Zealand
GTGCCGGGATTCGTACCGGGGTCGGTGCCGGGATTCGTACCGGGAACCTCTGTTATGGGATCCGTTGGAGTACTGTTATCCTTCTTGTCGTTATCGTCTCCGCAGGCAGTCAGGCCCAAAGAAAGAATTGCGATTAAACAGTATTTTAGGAGTTTTGATGTCATGTTGCGAACATTTTTGTGAATAAAATTTCGTTTTTTATCAATTGAGCAACCGCATTTGGAATAAAATTCCAAATACAAAACAATTTCTGCATAGTTAATATTTTCACCGATTCCAATTAAATATACAATTCTTTTTACATCACATTTACACACATTTTTGCATACATTTTCACACATACAGCAACCATAAGCATTAACGAATGATTTGAACTTTTGAAGAAAACAAGCATTGGGGCTGAACAGTTACTGGTAACCCTATGCAAATCCATGTAACCTCTGGAAATTCTCACCTATTTGCCTTATGATATGTGGAGTTTTTAAGCCCTTAAAAGGGCAAACATGATCATTCCATTTGGAGCTTCTGTATGAATAAAAAAATCTTGATTTCGGTAATGGCCACCTTGTTTGCATGCGGATGTGCCTCTGAAAGCGCCTCAAATCACGACAAAGGCTATGAAACCGGGGAAGAATGCAGTCGTGCATCATTCCTGACCATCTGTGAAGGAAACAATGTCAAGAGCTGTCAAGACAATGGAAAAGTCCTTTTAACGCCTTGCCCTAATGGCTGCACCAATGGTGCCTGCGATCCCCTGCCCACGAGCGAGACCTGCGATCCGAGAGTGTATGTACCGACCTGCAATGGCAATCAGCTCAAGACCTGTTACGAAGGGGTCGTAGCGCTTACAGGCTGTACCAATGGTTGTGCAAACGGCATGTGTACCCCACCAGCCCCGACGCCAACCGATATCGATTGCAATCCGACCACCGACAAGCCCTATTGCAAAGGCATTCAACGTATGAGCTGCTCTGAGAATAGCAAATTCGTTGTAACAGACTGCCCCAATGGATGTATCGATGGAGAATGTACTCCCCCTTCCTCTTCGACAACAGTCACGTGCAATCCTGCAAACTATGAACCATCCTGCAGCGGAATCCAGCTCCAAAGCTGTTCTGTAGAAGGAAAAGTCATTGTGACATCATGTCCTTATGGGTGTGAAAACAAAACATGCAATCCCAAACCTGAGCCCACCCCCACGGGCGACACATGCGACCCTGCAAACTACAATCCCTGGTGCGATGGCAATCAGCGCAAATCCTGTTCAAGCGAAAGCAAAGTCGTCGCAGAGAATTGCCAATATGGATGCGAAAACAATACATGCAATCCCAAACCAGAACCTGTGCCCACGGGCGATACCTGTGATCCGGCCAATTACAATCCCTGGTGCGATGGCAATCAGCGCAAATCCTGTTCCAACGAGGGCAAAGTCGTCGCAGAGAATTGCCAATACGGATGCGAAAACAATGCCTGTAAGGATGCTCCTAAGCCCGATCCCGTCGAGACATGCACGCCAGAAGGATACAAAAATACCTGCGAAGGCAATCAAATCAAGAGCTGCTCGAGCGAAGGTAAAATTGTACTTACTCCCTGTGAAAAATCCTGTGCGGATGGTGCCTGCGTTGACAATTACAAAACTCAAGATAAAGCCCCATCACTCGCCAGCAGCAACATGAAACAGTATTTGGGGCCAACCATTGCCGATGGCGGCGTCAACTTCGCCGTCTTTTCGGCCAACGCCGAGCGCGTCGAAGTACTCCTGTTCGAAAATGCGAGTGCTGACAAGCCCCTGGTGCGTCTCCCCATGAAAAAGGGCAGCGACAATATCTGGACAATCTTCGTCGAAGGCATTGGCGAAGGCCAGCATTATGGATACATCGCATTTGGCCCCAACTGGAAGTACGATGCCGGTTTTGATGCAGGTTCGACCAAGGGATTTGTCTCCGATGTCGACAACAAGGGCAACCGCTTTAACCCCAATAAACTCCTCATTGACCCGTATGCCAAACGTTTAAGCAACGATTTTGATGTGAGTAAGGGATCACCCAATACCGGCGAGAAATCGCGCGCCATCTCTTCATGGGGAGCCGCGCCCAAATCGGTTGTAGCAACGAGCAAATATAAGTGGAGCGATGCCGAATCGACTTGGCGTGCCAACCGCCAGAAGGGCGATGCTTTTGCCGGACACGCAGCCAACGATCTGATCTATTACGAAGTCCATCCCAAGGGATTTACTAAAAACGCCAAGAAAATCAACACACTCAATCTGACGGTTTCGAACCCGGGTACCTGGCGCGGTATCGGCGAAATGGCGCCATACCTCAAGGATTTGGGCATCAATGCCATCGAGCTCATGCCTGTTGCAGAAAAACAGGACAGCGATACCTACTGGGGTTACAACACCATCAATTACTTTGCGCCCGATGCCAATATCGCAAGCAAAACTGCTGCCCCGAACGATGTCATGGACGAATTTAAATGGATGGTCGATCAGCTCCATCAAAATGATGTCGAAGTGGTCATCGACGTCGTCTATGGACAAACGGGAGAAGGCGGCATCGCCAAGAAACGATATAAAAAAGAAGAGTATTTTGACTGCCCGGACGAAGAAGATGAGTGGTCGCCCTATAAATACGAATCGGATTATACAACGGCTGCACTCTACTCTTTCCGCGGTTTGGATAATATATCCTATTATATTATCGAGAACTTCAAAGGCCGCAAGGGCACGAACCCCGATTGTTCAGAATTTACAGTCGATAATGCGGCTTATCTAAACCAGACGGGCGTGGGCAATCAGACGCGCGCCAACTACGACGGGCCCTTTAAACAGCTCATTTTCGACAGCATGCACTACTGGGTCGAAGAGATGCACATCGACGGTTTCCGCGTCGATCTGGCTTCGGTCCTGGGCGTACTCGAAAGCAACAAATATTCCGGCACCGCCGAATGGTTCGAAGATGTCCGCAAAAGCATTGTACAAGATATTATCGATGATCCTGTCTTACAAAAGCACAATGTGCGCGTAGTCGCCGAACCCTGGGATGCCACACACTTTGGTCTGGGCGGATTCTTAAAGGCCAAATCCAAACAAGGCTATGCCTGGAGCGAATGGAACGGCCGTTTCCGTGATATCATGAAGGGCTTTGTCAACTACGACGAAATGCTGCTCTCTTCCGAAACGACCATGCCGCCTTATTTTTCGGATAACATCAGCCTGGGCAATATGTTACTCGGTTCGAGCCGACTCTTCTATGAGTTTGAAGACAACCGTTCCCCCTATAATTCGATCAATTATTTAACGGCACACGACGGCTTTACCCTTTACGATGTCGTGACTTATACCGACAAACTCAACGGCTGCGGCAAACTCGATCCTGTCTGCTGCACCAACGAAGAAATGTGCGACCTCACGAGCGGCAGCAACGACAATTACGGCCGCAACTGGTGCAATACCGGTTACACAGACGAACAGACGCATCGCCAGGAATCCGGACGCTGTGACAACGATAACAACGAAGCACTCAAACGCCAGATGATGCGCAATCTCTTTGCCTTGCTGTTCCTGAGCAACGGCACGCCCATGATTTACGGCGGCGACGAAATTATGCGTACACTCTACGGCAACAACAATCCTTACGGCGCTGCCTCCGACAACGAATACAACTGGCTGCGCTGGGATGACTGGCAAAACAACGACGAAGCCTTGCGTATGCACAGTTTCGTCAAAAACCTCATTCAAATCCGAAAAGCCCACAAAGAACAACTCGCCCCTGCAAATTACCTCAGTGCACCCGAAGATTTCACCTGGTGGAATCCCAACGGTGTTTCGGACAGCGATGTCTGGCTCGGAAAATCCATCGCCATGTACTTCAAACAGAAATCCAGTTCACCTGAACTGTTTGTCATGATCAATATGGAAACCGACCAAGAAAAGACGTTCACCCTGCCCGAGGGCGAATGGAAAGTCCTCGTCGATACTCAAAATTACTTCGATTTGGGCATCTATGGTGACAAACCCGAAACCGACAAAAAAGTCTCTCAGAATGCTTCGGCAAACGGGTTATATCAAGCTACAGGCGAGTATTCGATTAAACCAAGGACGATCGTCGTATTTTCTAAATAGTTGCTTCGGCTATCGGCCTAAAGGCCGATACGCCTTCGCCAGGCGCCTATGCGATGCATACGGCGCCTTTTTTATATATAAATACTAAATTCCATTATAACCGCGTCCCATTGCTTCGGTATAACCATTGCCATCGACGTCATCCGAATAAATGATGACATGTTTTCCTTTGGCCGTACATCCCAGAGCTGGGCTGGCCTGATCGCCAACATTGTTATAATGCGCTTTCGCTATTCCTTTTAATTTTCCAGAAGCATCTGCACGATTTCTACGAATATCCCCATGCTCGTTATCTTCAGATGCAGTCACCATGGCTTTCCATCCAAAAACAGCAGATCGATCATCAGCCAGACAAACGACGGGGCGGGGATCGGAATCGAGTTTATCTTTATCTGAAACAGCCTGATCCGCAAAGATTTCCTTACCCGATGCATCAAAACCGCGCGCATTGATATGGTGATCCGTATCGCTCTTTTTATCATCATAAACGATATAAAAATCGCCGGCAGCATTCATCGCCACCGATGGCGAGTACTGCTGTCCGGTATCGACTTTATTGACCGTAAAGTGTTTGATTCTATCTGTTCCATCGGCATTAAATCCCTTGGCATAAATCTGATAGACCCCATTGCCATCCGTATCATCCGACCAGGTCACCACAAACCTGCCATCCGGAGCCATAGCAACATCGGGTGAACGACGCGTTCCAGAGACAGTATCCATCGTATTTCTATCGTGGAACATCTCTGTTCCATCGGCATTGAATCCACGAATATAAACCTGCGGCGTATCCTTGCTCACGGATTGATCTTCCCAGGCTACGACAAACCGCCCATCCTCTGCCATTGCAACCGAAGGTGTATATTGCTGTCCAGCGGCTTCTGAATTGACCGTTTTTGTCGCAAACCTTTCCTTCCCTTTGGCATCAAAACCTCTCATATAGATTTGATAGGTTCCGTCGTTCTCGAAATCATCTTCCCAGACGACGACAAAGTTCCCATCTTTATCCATGGCAACATCGGGATGTCTCTGAGGGCCGCTCGTCGTCGTATTGACGGCAAATTCCTTAACATCCTGACAACCGCCGGCACAGAATATCCTTCCAGCGATATCGTATTCACCATTGACTTCATTTTCCCAAACAGCGACAAATGCCCCCGTCGTTCGATTGACAGCTACAGCAGGAACATTCTGATTGCCATCGCTCACCGAATTGATATCGCGATCTCCAAAAGAGATATCATTATTATTTGAATATTTGTATTCGATGGTTTTTGAGAAGTCGATGGCAAAAGTATAAGAATGATCACTTCCAGTAACCGACTCGTGATATATATCGTTATCGCCGCAGTAGAGATGCCCGGCTTTTTGATAGTTATCAAATGTACTGACCGTCTTGGCAGTCACATTATGTGCCAGAGTTCCATCACTATTTAAAGTATTTTTAGGATCAATGGTCAAAATACGAATCCAGCCGTTGCCGTTATCAATGATATCATTATCAGTGCAGCATGTCGCTATTCCCCCTGACAAACACGGTCTTTCACACTGGAAATCGACGACGGTCTCGTGGATCATATTTCCATTGTAGCCTTTGCGATTGCGGCTTGCAATCTCGCAAAAATGGCCACCAGCAACCAATATCACATTCGAATGCCGTGCTGCGAGCTCGCGGTATACGTCATCACCGCTGGCACCAAACGGCGTATATTTCAAATAGGTTTTCTTATCGCCGTAATGCGTCGTAACACCATTAAAATATTTGTATTTACTTTCATCAATTTCATTTTCATTGTTACCGCGACCATTGGATTGCAGATAAGCATGTGTCGTTAAAATGACATAATGATCTTTTAATTCTGTCGAAATCAGATTGTCTGCCCAGCATAAAACATCTTTGCGCGGTGCGTATTCCAGTGCCAAAACAGCAAACTTCAAATTGCCGACGTTAAAAGTCGCATACATACTATGCCCATATTTAAAACCATGAAACCAGCTCAAATCTTTTCCCTGGTAGCTTTTTTTCATAAATTCATCATTAAAATAATCTGCAAAAAATGATCTCGAACGCGCCGGACTTTTATTCGTACTGTCGCCCTGCTTGTATTCATGATTTCCTGTCGATATCGAATAGGGAATGCCTACATCCGATATTTTTTTCTGAGCCTCCTGAGCAGCGACATATTCCGCTTTTAAATTGCTGTTAACGACATCACCCATGTGCATCACAAAACGAATATTCTCAGAATCCTTATGATCTGCAATCCATTGCATCTGTTTTGGATACAAATGATTATTTGCTTTTTTGTGTTCAATATAAGCGAGATAATATTGTGTATCGGGAATAAGAACCAGCGAGAATGGATCGCAATCATCGCCGCAGGCATATTCACACTTGGGCACATCTCCGGTACATACTTTGCCAAAATCACAGGTTTCTGTGGCTTTCCAGTTCAGACACCCCTCTTCGGATGTTTTGCATGTCTCAATCGTCTGACCATTGCATCGCGTCTGGCCTGCTTCACATTGATCGGCGCATCCCAGCACACACTTCAAATCTGTTTCATCACAATGCTCATTTTCTTTACAGATTTCAACCGTATTCCAGACCGCACAACCATGCACATCCGGTGTGCATTCCGAAACACCATTGGTTTCACAACGCTTTTCGCCACCAGTGCACTTCGCCTCACATTGGCCGCACACAAACAAGGTATCATCGCAAAATTGTTCCTCAGTACATGTTTGCGAGACGACCCATCCGAGACAGCCGTTCTCTCCGGTCTGGCAAACCATGACACTCGCTTCATCGCATTTTTTCTCGCCAAGCGTACAATCATCTTCGCATTGCTTTCCTGGATCCTGCGTCTCACAGCCTTCGCCTGTACACGGCGTCTCACAGCCTTCGCCTGTGCACGGTGTTTCACAGCCTTCGCCTGTGCACGGCGTCTCACAGACTTCGCTTGTGCACGGTGTCTCACAGCCTTCACCTGTGCAGGGTTTATCGACCGGCCCCGGTATCTCACATTCCTCTCCCTCACACACAGGAGGATCGGCAGGCGTATCCTTGTGAGGCACGCTATCATCACTGCACGAAATCATCATTGCACATTGCGCCAAAATAACCGGAAACAACCTTTTTATCATAATTAACCCTCCAGAATGCTCGGTATATCTGCGTGCTGGTAAATACCAATCAGCCATCATGACAGAACATGATTCTCGTTCTTTCTATTTATAATGATAGAGCTCGGCTATCGGCCTAAAGGCCGATACGCCTTCGCCAGGTGCCTATGCTTTGCATACGGCACCTGATCTTTATGGAAGACGGCCGCCTCAAATGTAATCGTTCTCACAATATGATCTAATCATCATAATAACGATAGACAGATGTCACCCCATTGTAATCCCAAGCCAGGGTATTGGTGACGCCCTTGGAACTGCAGGATTCGATGGCTTTGCCTTTGCCATTGTACATCTGGTAATGGCCGGGTGACACGATAACATCGCCAATTTTCATTTCAGAAAGCTTGGGCTTCGAAGAATAGATTTTCTTTGCCAGACCTGGTTTTTCATCTGGCCGATACAAACCGATGTCCAACCCGGTGTTCTTATAACTGTACACACAGAGCCCGGAGCAGTCGAACGCGCGTTCGCCCGCACGATTGGCGACGATCCAATCGTAACGGTCCCTCCATTTCATGTCTTGCCCATTAAAAGTAGTCTTTTTATCTCCATACTCTCCCCTGAGCCATGAGAGTGAGTCTTTGCTGATGACCTGCCCCTTGCCGCCCCAGACATACGTGTGTCCAATAAACTGCGCGGCATAATCGACGACCTTTTGACCAGACGTGCATTTTTCGGTTTCTTCGTTGTACTCTGTGTCACTTTGTTTGTTGTCCCCAGTTCCGGGCGAAGTATTGCTCGCCACCTGATTATACTCGCGCTTTAATCCGGAGTGTTTTTCGCATTCACTCCCCCATTTGCCATCTCCTTCGAGACCATTTTTATCCTGATAGTGGCGAATGGCATTGACCGTATTCGTTCCAATATCGCCATCTACACCAGTCCCGATGAGTGCCTGAAATGCCCTGATATAGTTTTCGGTATAATTCTGATTTTTGTTCCAGGTGATGCGTGCGACCGTATCCGGTGCATCTTTGGGATAATAGACAGGATGTCCTTCGCTGTTGAGAGGCAACCCAGTTCCTGCTGACGCCTGAGTCGTATACCCGCCATTTTGTTGGGTCGCCGATGTCGTGGCGCTTTGGGATTGGTTCTGACTTTGAACCTGTGTCGTTGCACTTACCTCTGGCATTGTTCATTCTCCATGACTCCAGTCGCTCCACAAAACACATCATGCATTTTATTTTGCGACGATTACAATTTTCTTATAAGGGATTTTTTTTATATTTCAATGTATATTATTGCAGATTGTCTTTTGGATAATCCCAAATTTTTCTCATACAAAGCAAACATCGAATGAATCAGCAATATCAAACAACACAAACACAAGATAGCACAGAACAGCAGTCTGCTCCCACCGAAGTAACAGTTCTCCAAACACCGCCGTCATTGCACGAAAAGTACACTCTTATTCGGGAAATTGGTCACGGAACGCAAGGCAGGATTTACCTCGCAGAGCGAAACAGCGATCACACGAAGGTTGCCATCAAACAGCTCAACATCGAGTCCGTCAAAAATTGGAAAGCTTACGATCTGTTCCAAAGGGAAGCACAAACGCTGGCATCCCTTCATATCGACGGTGTCGCGAAATTTTACGAGGCAATCGAATGTCTCGAAGATACACCACCCTGCTCTTACATCGTGCAGGAATACATCCATGCGCAATCGCTCTCGGATATGCTCAAAGCCGGGCACCGTTTCTCACTGAACCGCGTCTACGATATCATCATGCAATTGCTCGATATTCTCAAGCAATTGCATAGCCATGAGCCACCGGTCATTCATCGGGACATCAAACCCTCGAATATTTTGCTCAAAGCTTTGGGCGGCGATGATTATGAAGTCTATCTCATCGACTTTGGCGCCGTTGCGAATCCCCAGGTACAAGGCGGCGGTTCGACAGTTGCAGGCACGTTTGGTTACATGGCCCCCGAGCAGCTCACGGGCAAACCATGTCCAGCGAGTGATATCTATTCGCTCGCAGCTGTCGCAGTGTATTTGATTTCGGGGCGATCACCTGCCGATATGCCCATGAAGGATTTTCACCTCATTTTTGAGCCGGACATGCAGAATATGCCCGTATCTCTCGTCAATACGCTTCGGGCCATGCTCGAACCCGATCTGAACAAAAGACTCAGTGATATCGATACACTCACAGAGCGCTTTTTAAATTATTATCGGTCTGTCTATCAAACACAGGACAGCCAGACCACAGCATTTTCAGAAAGCCAGTTGCTGGAACGACTCCAAAATGTGCAGCATTACGGTGAAGACGGCAATCTCGATATCTGGCAGTCACTCCCGGATGAAACGCCCAGATCTCTTCCTGAGCTTGCTAAAGCATTTCGTTTTTTTACCAACTTTAATATACATCCACCCGAGTTCGAAAACTACTGTTTCGATGAATACGTCAAAAAGCGCGTGCACGAACTCGCCCTTGAAGGTCAACAACTGGACAGGTGGGAAAGAACTTCTTTTAAAGATCAAATTAAATCTGGTTGGATTGGTCTATTTATCGGCTCTGTTATATTATCTTTGAGTTTTATCAAACTCAGTCTAAAAGCCTTTTTCATAGCATTAGTATGTTCTTTTGCATTTTTTATAGTACTCTATTTATTTTATATTCTCATTTTGTTTATCGGACATTTATTAACGCTTTCGCAAAGAGGCACAAGCGGAATGCTCCAATCTATAGGAGCCAAAGACAGACTATCGGCCAGACCGAGCTATCGTACTTTTTACAAAAACTTATTTATTGGCGACAAACGATCTGAGCTTATGGAACATGGCCGAAAAACCATCGCAACCATTTGCGACATTGCGTATCTACCCGTTTCTGATGACAATACAGAAGACGTTTATTTAGATCCAGCATATTACAAAGAGTTAAACTATAATAATCATAATATATGTGCCTTTGCGTGCCACGGCACACCTTGTTTCGAAATACGATATAAGTTCAATCCACCGGATGACAAGCGCGAAGCGGACATCGTACATTCCATCATAGTCCACGAGGATCCCACACCATACCTCAAAATAGGCGATCCATTGCCCATTCTTTACAGGATTCTTCCAACCGAGTTTGTCAATGGGATAAAGCCCGAACAAGAAGCGTCAGATGAAATGCAGCAATCATCCAATACAGACACTGCGCCCCAAAATAAACAGCGGAATCTGACACAGCTAGCCACAAATGCCAGACTACACCCAATGTGCACACAACGCGTAGTCAGTATGCCGTTCCCCTATCCGCTATCCGATCCAACTGATATTCTTGAAGTTCAGGGATGTGACGAATACTGTTGGGACGCAGCAAAGCCTAGTTTTCAATTGCAAGGCAAGAGATAATTAATGGCGTTATGCACCTTCTTATTGCGAGGGTGACTTTGAAAATCAGGTGAAACATTCTAAAGGAAAACTACCATGAATCACAAAATAGGCATTCTTTTGGCCATAGCACTGGCGCTCTTTGGCTGCAAAAAAGCAACACAGGAACCAGCCGCCCCCGAACCGGCCCCTCAGAAAATTCAGGCTGATGAAACGCCTCAGGCCGAGCCCTCTGCAGCCCCCAAAGCCGAGCCGCCCAAAGATGTCCCTCTGCAAGCGCAGCCTGCAGCTCCCGAAGACAAGAAATTTCGTGCTGATTATACATCGAAAGACTTCCCCGAAATACACACCGAAATTACGACCAAAGACATGCCCTGGGGACAGATACAGCACACCTCGCTCCTTTGGAGCGATGATATCATCATCTTTCATGAAATCCCGATTTTTAAAGATGACACGCCAGCATTGAACAAGATCAATGCATTTCTCAAAGGTGCAGATCAATCCTTTTTTACCCAAAAAGTTCTCGATTCTCCCTGGGAATACGTCTATGAACGCCACCAGCACCAAACCGAAGAAGAACTTAAATCCGAAGAAAAGTACAATTTTACCTACACTGCCGAAGTGACCGAATATACAGATCAATATATCAGCGTGGTATTGACGATGGATTGGTTTATGGGCGGTGTCAATGACATAGGCTACAAGAATTATACATTTGACGCCAAAACCGGCGAGCTGCTCAAGTTGAGTGATATTTATCATCAATCCGAAAAAGATATCCAAAAGATGGTCACCAAGGCAATTCGAACCCATCTGGATAAGAATGGACTTTCGTCGGATTTAATGGAATGGGGAGCGATTGAGAAATATAAAGAATACAGTTTTTATCTGAAGGACGGCATTCCGCATGCAACCTTTAATAAATATGAAATCGCCGTCGGGGCTGCCGGTGCCTTTGATATTGAACTTCCCAAACCGTAAGGCCGAACCGTATGGCGGCTCATGGCCGCCATAGGTGAGGCGAAGCGACGCGTATCCGCACAAGCGGAAAGCGGCGCATCAATCCCTGACATCATCATCATCGAAGAGGAATTCGCCGCTTCCGATATCCATTTCGTCGAGTTCATCGAGAGATTCATCGAGTTTACTCACTTCATGATTGAGTGAGTCGATAGATATATCTTCCTCTTCCTCATCCTCGCCGGCATCTTCTGGCAGTGAAGAATCTTTGGTAGACAGCGCCTGGAAGAAATTATTATCGATAAATACTATGGGAAGTTCGTTAGGAATGACGCCGATTTTTGCATCGAGCATAATGGGAGCAATCTGTTTTGCCGAATAGGCATAGATGGGCCACTCTTTGGTCGTACATTCGTTGAGAGCATCGCGCGAGACATCACCATTGGTCATGAGCACGCCATGATCGCAGCCGAGTTCCTGCATAAGCGATCTGAATTCGACGATATCTTCGATGTTGATGAGTTGTGCATGCTGAACGCGAATGACGACGGGCAGGAATGTCAGTCCGCGGGATTCTTCAGCCCTGAAGATGAAGATCGATTCGGAAGCTTCGCATTGTGAAATGAGAGTATAATTGAGGTGTTTGAGGATAATTGCGGTGAGCTGCAACCATGCCTGTGGCGAGAGTTCATGCAATTTCATAGAGAGCGCATGAATGGAATAGAGGCGAAGCTGTCGTGATAAATCGTACAGTCTGGATTCTATTTTGAGGATATGCCTTGCGAGGAAATTTTCGCTCAGTGTCCAGAGATCCGGCGGGATGTGCATGAAGACAGCGCGTTTTCCTCTTGAGACGCGCAATGCATTATCGGCGCGCATGGCGAGTACGATGGATTGTTCGTAAACGGGGACGCCAGAATTGTGTCCAATCATCGAGGCAATTGAACTGCTTCGCAGGGGCCCCGGTGCACGGCGCAACAGTTTTACGATGGCAGCACATAAATTATAATGTTCGTTGTGCTGTGAATTGAGTTCATTGCGAAGCTGAACATACTGTCCCTTATCTTCGACATTCTCATCGGATGGCTGAAACGTTTCGTCAGGAATGAAGTTGGTCGAATCGAATTTGAGCTGAACGGCCTTTCGAAACTGAATATCGTCATCCTCGAGCATGGGAATGGCTTCTTCATCGCCGAGGAGACCGACATTGACAGGTGGAAATTCGACGGAAGAGATGCTCTCGGGCAAAGTCGGCAGTGAGACTTTAGCCAGTATTTCTTCGGACCATCCTCGCAGCGCAAACTCACCAGTAGGAAGTCGGATCAATGCACCTGTATCGCTCCGTTCGACGGCACGAATCAGGCAGGATCCCATGACAATGTCCGGCGTATGTCCAACATGCCCGAGGAGCTGACGATTAATCGCATACTGCGTAATTGTCTTGTAATCCAGGGGACGCTGAACCGTGCGCAACACCTCAAGGGCTGCTTCAAAAAATGTCATGACAATACTCTCCGCAAGGATTTACCTATACGAGATTGTCACAGCATGCACGGGAGGTTAACATGCAGGTCAAAAAACGACACCTCAGGCGTCGATATTTTAGCTCACACTCGCCATTTTATTCTTTCATACGCATCAAAAAAAATGAACATGAATGAAGTCCGGAAGATTTCTCCGGAAAGCCCAATGATACTGAAACTCTCTCGAATTCTCCGAATCAAATTCGGAATGTGAGCGAACTCACAAAGGTAAAAACCTTGAACTCGGGCGCATCGCGCCAAAATGATGAAACCGCCTTAATTCGGCGGCATAAACCTGTATTCATATTTAACGCAAGCAGGCCTTCGATGCAAGATGGAATCTTGGGCGAATGCAATTGATTTTTAAGAAAATTTTTATGAATGGTTATTCCTGACTAACGCCGGCGCACCAAAAAAAGCCGCACACCGTCGAAGACGGCTGCGGCAAACGTTCACTCCCAAATTGGCATCCATTATAATGGATGCAGTATTCGTGGTGTGGTTAGAGCTGATTTCACGCCATTAGATCGGGCAAGCTTCTCCCGATTTACATGCTCTGCATGCATGCGTCGTGGAGTCGCAAATTGGCTTTGTAGAATCCTTAGCAATACACTCCGAATTGGATGAACAACCAACCGATAAGGGAGCCGTACTACATTTATTCAATAAACACACCGTGCCATCTGCACAGTCCGCATCTTTTGTGCATTCGACACATGCATGTGAGGTCGTGTTACAGGCAGGCTTGGCGGGGTCTGTACAGTCCGTATTAACCAGACACTCGACCGACACACAGGTATTTGTCGTACTGCAAATTTCTAAAGATCCGCAATCCGAATTCTGTGTGCATTGTACGCATTTCCCAACCTGACAATAGGGCGTCGAACCTGTGCAAGCTTGTGTAACCGGTTCCTGGCCGACAACGCATGTATATACAGAATTTCCATCACATTCAACGAAATCGGCATTACATTTCGTACTGCAGGCATTCGTGGCAGCATCGCACCCGAATTCACACACAATTGGTTCACTCCAGTCTCCCAAGAGGCACGTTGAGAGCACCGTTTCGGAGGAACATGCCTTGCCGCCATGAGAGATCGGCTTGTTCGCCAGGTCCTTACAAACCACTTCGATAATATCCTCTGCATTGCGTGGGGCAAGGAAAAGTTTACCAGATTTGTACTGAATAAGCCCGGCCACAGTATATGCCTTGTCGACACTGATTAAGCTCTGGAGTTCTGTATCTGTGATATAATGAGCACCAACGCGGACTTTATAGCCATCCTCGGTAAAATCCCAGCCTTTGACAGGATTTTCTTCTGAACTAAAGGGCTCAGTGGCGACCACCTTCGTAAACTGCGCCAATGTTCCGCAAACAGCGAATTTGATCGCCCCAGGAACGTCTTCCGTAAAATTAGAAAATATACCATTGAGCGACATGGGCGCGAGCGTAAGTGCTTCTGTTTCGTTGGTGACCGTAACATTTCCCATGATCTGGAGTCTACAATAGCTGGTTCCGATAGCATCTGCTTGAATTCTGACAGTATGACCGGCCGCCAGACCGCTCGGGGGTGTCATGCTAACGAAAATGGCTGCGCTGTACCTAGGATTTGAGGCATCTTCGACATAAAACCCATCGGAAGCGACGTACACGACGACTCCGACGACATTAATCTCGGCAACGTTCGAAGTCGAAATCGTCGTATCACATGTTTCGGTATCGATAATTCTCATCGAAAGCGTCTGTCCTTCGGTTTCTTCTTCAGCCAATTGTGCAATACTATTCAGTACGATGGGGTTAGGAACACATTTGGGGGTATGCGATTCCATCACGCAATGTTCATATTCGGAGCAATTATGGTCAGGCAAATCGACAAAAACGCCTTCTTCGCAAACCTCAATAACACGATTATCATCGCTGCACTTGCGAATCCCATCAGCATAGAGTCTGTCGTCATCATCCATGCACAGCGAGGTGGTTTCATCCACCACCTGGCAATCTGCACCCGTTTCGGAGTAAACGCACATTTCATTTTCGTCAGTGAGCCCACAGACTTTGGTCGCCACCAGAGTTCCGTCCTGACATGTCAGAGCCAGGTTCAGCATACAAATGCCATCACCATGGGCGAGTGATAGTTTACCGGTGTTGCAACCACGAAAATCCCGGCATTCGCCATTGTCACAGATCTTCGCATCTGCACAGAGTGAGGGGATCATTTGGGAAGCTGTACAGGTGAGGAGCTTGCCATCCGTATCACAGCGCGTTGTACCTGGGTCGAGCATTTCACCGAGGTAGTCACATCTGGGATCAGGCGCGACACAGGTCGGCCCCTTATCTCCATCGATGGCACAAACCTCAGTGGGTGCCTCACAAACGATTGTTTCGGCAAAGAGCTTGCCATTGCATTTAATCACTTGATTGTTTTCACAGGCCGGCGTGCAGTTTTCCTGGCAATCGATGATGTCATTATGGTTGGTATCTTCATCTAAATTACCACATCCACACACGCCAGGATCCGTTTTATCGGGATCATCCGGGCACAAATCCTCGCTCAAATCTCTGCAATCGGCCTCACCTAAATCATTCACGCGGCAGACAAAGCCCGCCTGTTCACATTCAGAGGGTTCCATTCGTCCACTGGTGCAGGTCAAAAGCCTATCGCCATCGCATGCTTTTGTTCCCTCATCCACCAACTCGCCATTAAAGCGGCATTTGCCCATAACACAGCCGCTATCTCCATTTTCCTGAATGCAAACCATGTTCTCCAAGGTGCAGTCGACCTGATCAGCATAGAGACCATCTTCACATCCATAGAAGACATCCCCTTCGCATCTTGGTTCACAATGCTCATTGCAGTCTATGATGCCGTTATGGTTGATATCATCATCCGGCGTACCGCAGCCACAGATGCCCTTCTCGAGCTTGTCAGGATCATCGGGGCACAGGTCAAAGCAATTCGGGACACCGTCCTCATCCGAGTCATCATCAGGCACGCCACAGCCGCACTTGCCTTCGCTTATTTTAGTATCATCATCCGGGCATTGATCCTTTTCTGTAGACTCAGGATCGGGTTTGGATGAAGCTTCCAGACAATCCATCACGCCATTGTTGTCGGCATCGATATCCGCAACATTGCAGCCACACGTTCCAGGCTCAGTCTTACCGATAAGACTACTCGAACACAAATTCCCCGGGTCAAATGCATCGTTGCTCGCACACCCCCAAGAGCCACAAATGACCAGTATTGCCGTATAAAATTTAAATCGATTCATGAATAACCTCCATAACGATA
>OCTW011472590.1_pt1 | contig 16418 bp, 11 predicted proteins | sample 1539671 | NCBI WGS metagenome assembly OCTW01 (sample SAMN02144230, study PRJEB22623) | gut metagenome | biome: sheep rumen | host: Ovis aries | place: New Zealand
CGCGTATTCCTACAAAAAAAAAGAAACGCTTTCTTTGCACCATGGCTATCACTGCCTGGATAAGTATATACGGAGGTGCCGCCCGCAATACCATCTGTTCGGACATCTCCACGAAAGCGGGAGGAAAAGGATCGGGCAGACCGACTGCATCTGCACATATGTCGCGTCCATGCTGAACACAAAAACTGGCGAGTGGGTGCCGTTTTTGCGAGAAACGGACGAGTAAATGCGCATTTCACATACATGCCGCCAGAACAATATAGAAAGCCTTATACACCCCGGCCCCTACAAAAGGTCCGGGGATTTTTTACCCGCAAAAAAAGCAAACAAAAAATTAATTTCGTCCATATATCAAGCAGAAAAAGGTAAGTGGCGGCAAAAAATAAGCCGTCCAGATATACAAAACGCAACATACACAAAACACCAGAGGAGAATCAGATGAACAAGAAATCGGTACCAGCATTAAACATCCTCACCCTTTCGCTTTCCGCAGCCAACCTCGCCATTGGACTGGTCCTGGACAGGAAAAGAAAGGATCTCGAAAGAAGGGAAGGGCAGGTCAGGGTTCAGCAAGAAAAGACAGCGCAGGAGCATCATGCAATCATGAGGAAGCAGCGCGAGCTTTTCCAGGAAAGAAGGAAACTGCAGGAGAAGGCGAAGAAAGGAAACGATGTGGATGCCGCCGTACTCCGCGCACTGGCTGGTGAAAAAGACCTGCAGGAGGTCGATCTCCGTGCCGCGATGCTACTGATCGGACGCAGCTGCCGCCCTGGCGATCTTGTCGATAATTCCGCCAACCGCAGCAAATACGCGGTCAGCCACGCAATCCGCCACCTAAAAGATGGCGGCTGGCTGGATGTCCATGAGGTGGACGGTATACGGTACTACTCGCTAATCGGCGACCTGGCTTCCCGCCACCCGCGGTCACATGAAAACAAGGAGGAAGAAGGCTAACCGGGGCATATACAAGAACAGGGGGCCGGTACGAAACAGGGGGAGGGAAGAGAGAAACGCGATGGGCGTAACAATCACAGCAACCAACCCGAAATATGAGTTCGATATGGGGTATTTTGGCTTTTTCCAATTACGCAAAGAAATCGCACTTGCGTTGGATGAGGAATTCGGCAGGAACTATGCCGATCTGGCGCACTGCCATACGCAAAAAGAGTACGCGGCAAACGACAAAGCCGCAAACCGGATCATTCAGGAAAACCATCTGGACCGCTACGCCGATGTACTCGACTTCCTGTATATGCCGGATAGTGAGGGGGAAGTGGGATACAAGACTTGCGGAAACATCCTCCGCCTCATCCGGAACCGAAAGGGCGGCACAGGCTTCCGCTACGGTTCCATGCGGCACAACGACTGGGGGGAGTTCAGGGAATTCCTGCAGGACTGCTACTCGCACCACAAGAAAATGCGGTGGCGTTGAGATGAGTGTAGCAAAGTCCCTGCGGACAGGGTTGAGCCGAAGCCCAGGAAGCTGTTGATCGAAAAGAATTGCAGAAATCCCCGCCATCGGGGATGAGCCGTTCCGCATCTTTGCATGAGCCGTCATGGCGAAAAGTGCTCCCTGCAGGCAGGGATGGATGTAAAAAGGGTATGCTCCGGAGAATAATCTTCGGGGCATTTTCCTTTTTAAGATGGTGAGCGGGGTTATAACAATGCGTAAATGAAACCATGGGATCTGACCATTCGGTCAGATTTGCCCTAGTATCCCTGTGCCTTCATGCCTTCGACGGATCCTGTCTCATCAATATTTCCATGGCAGGAATATCCAAGGCCTGTTCGGCCATCCCCAACCCAGGCAAGACCGTTTTCCGGATCCCTGTACAGGGATGCATGCTCGTCGATTTTCTGAATGAGTTGTTTTTCTATCTTTTTCCTTTTCTCAATCGTCGTCATCATCATGCCTGCCAAATGCGCCGGCGGAAGAGGCGGAACCCAGGGCAACAATTTCGGCGATCACGAATATGATCAGGGTAACAATTCCAATCACCAACAGTGCTTTTGAAAGGCGCAGCAGGCTCTGCCCGATCGCGGAACCCTGATATTCCTTTTTGATTAACCAGTACAACAAAAGACCGGAAATACCAAAAAGGAAAAGGGGCGGGAATACACCGGTAATCCCTGGCCCGACAGCCTTCAGCAGTGCAATACCCCAAAGAATAGAAGTAATTCTTAACGCTTTGTGCATCGGATCAGAAGGGCGCTTCTCCTTTTCATGGGACAGGTAATCCCGTGTTAATTCATCCGGGGCTTCCACATGGACGGTATCTTTCTTACGGTCCAACAGGAAAAAATAATGGCCGGGAATCCGGATGACATGGATGATGATTGCAAGGATAAGCGCAAAAACCATTGTTTTTGCGAGGACCAGCATGTTGGCAATAAATGCAATCGTCCCAATAACCAACGCTTTCGACCTTTTTTCCGGTTCCAGCCACTTTAATGTCATGTTCAGCGGGAAGAGGAAGGCAACACCTGCAAACCCAAGTAGGCTGACTGCCTCCAGTATAAAAATGTCGTCGTTACTGGTGATGTTTTTTTTTGTTATCAGATACGGAATCCATGCAAGGATTCCAAGTATCAGCGCCATCTTCGCATAGAGTTCCGCTTTTTTCTGCGGGGACATGACAGGCATGTCATTTCCGGATCCGGGAAAGGTATCCGGCGTGGCCTGCGTCATTTTGTCAGAAGTGTCATTCATCTTTTTCCTCCTCATCTTGCAGCGTATATTATTTGCCAGAATCCATTATATCATTACGTGTCATTTTCGGCACACCTTATCTCAATTTGTTCCTATATTCCCGTCATGGCTACCTGCATAACACGCATTGCAAAAAAGAAAAAGCAGAACACAACAACCGTTGTTGTGATTACCTTTCCCTTTATCCTATATGGTTGGATAGGGTGCCTAAACATGGTTTCGTTTCTCATTCTATATATACAACAAACAATATAAATTTATGTTCCCTTTCTATTTACGCGGGGGGCCAGACCGCATAACAAAAGCATTTGTATGCCTAAGCCCCCGCGCCAATGACTATAGAAGACAGGACAGGGAAGAAGGCTGCCGCAGATTGCAAGAGAGGTCACGCAAAAAATACAGACCGGGATGGCGGCACATGACAACAAGGAAATGGCAGCTGCCGCCGTAAGTACACAATGGCCACACCAGATACCGCAGGAAAGACCGGGCAGGGAATATTCCGGCATGGGGAACAGCCAGGTGCCGCAAAAACTACCGGAAAAAAAGACAGGAAATATTTCCCGCGTGATCTGGATGCAAAAACGGTGAAAAGAAGAGAAAAACGGTATTTTTTGCGTCAGCTGTCATAGGACGGCACGAAAGGAACAGGTGTAACGGTATTTTAAGCGTCAGCTGGACAAGACGAAAGGGACGCTGTTGCCGCACAGTCATATTGGTTGATGGAAGCCAAACAATTTCCGCATAAGAACAGGGGCAGAAAGCTGGGAAGCGGAATGTTTTTTACAGCCCTGCCATCATTCCGGGAGTCGGGAATAATCCCGCAGCCTTCCAAGGGCCGGGAAGACTGCCCAAAATTACATAAGGCAGGAAATTTTGACGCCAATACTTCCAGATCACGCAAAAAGGACTGACAGGCAGGCACAAGACAGGTAAATTTGGCGTTATCTGACGCTGTTTTGCTCCAGATAACACCAAAATAACCGCCCACAGTATAAGAAAATGGTATATCCGGCGTCATCTGAAGCCACAGGAATGGTAATTATCGCGTCATCTGGAGGGGAAAACGGGTGAATATGTTGCGGGACGGCGACAGATCATACAAAAAATACCCGGACAACAAGGAAAAATAATGGGTAGATTCTGCGTCATCTGCGAGACAAGACGCCAGATAACGCGTATAATACCCATAAAGGTGCACGGAAATTATACACCGGTACTTCTCGCGCCATCTGGATGCAGGAAATACCAGGAACAGGGAAAAATGGAAGAATATATCGAAACAAGACCGGTCGTCCGCAAGGCGAATGACCTGATATCAGCAAAGTACAAAACAAGTCTTCTCGGAAACAAGATTATCGCAATCAGCCTTACCAAGATCCAAAAGGAAAGGGACGGGAACCTGCTCAGCGCCACATTGTATCCGACGGAACTTCGGCATGTGCTAGGCATGGATGATGATGCCAACCTTTACAAGAAGCTGAAAACAGTCAGCCGTACGCTTGCCGGGAATATCATCACGATTGAGAACAATGAGAAAAAAGGGGAAACAGTTAAAAAAAGCTTCCAGACATTTGCACTGGTAACAAACGTGGAATACAAAGACCAGAAACTCAAGATCGTCTTTAACTCCGAAATGAAGAATTTTATCACCAACCTGACAAGCAATTATACGCAGATGGAACTGGCGACCCTGATCAGTTTCAACAAGGCTCCGTCATTCCGCCTGTACGAGCTGCTGAAATCGAAAAGCTGGCAGAGGAAATATGCCAGATCCTCAATTGTGTCCGTCCGTTACAACCTGAACGAACTCCGCGCGGAACTGGGACTGATTAATACGGACGCAGCGTATATTAATGACGCGTTTGCCAGATATAAGAGCTGGGACTACGTGGTAGAACACGTGGTCAAAAAAGAGGATATCCAGTTCCCCCGTTACTCGGACTTCAAAAGCCGTGTATTGGTGCCGGCACAGGAGGAACTTGCGGAAAGCTCCGACCTTTCCTTCGAATTTGAGGAAGAACGCGGGGCACACGGGAGGGTGGAAAGCCTGGTATTCCTGATATCCAGGAACAAGCCCGATGACGCCTCGCAGCGGAATATCGAACAGCATTCAAAACGTCTGGCGGAAGTGGCACCGAAGTACCGCAGCATGGCGGATGGCAAGGAGGAGTTTGACGCGGAAGCCAAATACGGACATGACCTGTTGAATGCATACGCAAAAATGCGCCAGTATTTAAAAAAATCCGGAATCAAAAACCTGAAGCCGTTTACAATCGAATATTTCGATGCACTGATGCAAAACGCGGGACAGGATGTCAAAAGGATACAGAACCAGGTCGATTACGGGGCAACGCAGGAAAAAATCCGCAATTACTACGGCTGGCTGCGGAAAGCGGTAGAAGGCGATTATGCGGGAACAAATATCGTGGAAGCGGAAAACGGGAGCACCGATGACGCGGACCTGGTACGTGAGCTTCACGAAGAGATAAACAAGGACCCGTTCAAGGAAAAAATATGGGAACGCTTTAAACAGAAAGAAGATTTCCCGAAATTTTTGGACACGCTCGGGGTCACGGTCGATGTGTTCGAAATTGCCTACAGTGTGGATGAAAGATTAGACCTGTATACCAAATTTGTCAGAAACGAAAAGCTGGGGTGAAAAACAAAAAAACAGGGAATCCCCCTGTTTTTTTGTGTGCAAAAAAGCCTCACAAGTCGGGAGGCTTTCTGTAATTACTTCACCCTGCCGGGAATTCGTTATTCAGCGCCATCATCACGGCGTCCACGGCTTCCGGGCCATATTCCGCCGCCTGCTGCAGGATGTCCTCACGCAATTTCGAGAGGACATCTGCCTCTTCAGAGGGGGACGGTTCCCAGTCCGGATCGTACATACAGGATTCCCCGTCCTCATTGGAATAGGGGAAGACGTTATTGGTGGTAACCCGGAGATCGTCCGCTTCCTCCTGTGTCAAAATTCTTAAGGGCGGGAAATACGGACGCTCGGCATACAGCTCTTCTACATCGCCATCCTCTGTTTCCAATTTGACAAGCAGGTAATCCACGCCACCGCAGGTGTACTCGCCAATACGGTCGTCGTAATATTTCCCGCGCGGCTCCCCGCCTTCATAAACCAGTTCTGACACATCCCATTTCATAAGCTCTTCCTTTCCGCCATACCCGGCAAACAATACAATGTCTTTTCTTGCATTATATATGGACGAAAACCAGAAAACACCTTGTTTTTTGCGCGTGCGAAATCTGTAGGCCGGATTTCGTATGTCTGGGTACGTCCGCCGGGGGACGGGAAGAGGATGGGAAAAGCAGGATTGACCCAAAATAGCCCCCGAGGAGCGGCAACTCCCTGGAGGCGTAAGGCCAATACCTCAACGCGTTTTGGCTGTCTGTATTATAATGATTTGCGGGCAAAATGCCAAAAGGGTCAAAAGGGCTTCCGACATTTTTCCGGCCATGGATAGCGCGGAACGCATCCGCCAGGCCCGTACCTTCCTTCCGGTCCTCAGGAACCATGATTCGTGCCGCGAACCGCGTCTTCCGCCATACGAAATCCACAATTCGTGCCACGAATATCCCCATCCGGCAAACGAAAAACATCCCCCTGCCGCCCGTATTCCCATACCCCCATCCCCTATCATCCTGATGCACATGGCCCGGCATATGCCGGGCTGTTTTCGCACGCGCAAAAAAACACAGGAAAAAAGAATTTCGTCCATATATAGGGTACAAAGGAAAAGGAACACAAGATGTAGTGCCGGAAAGGACAAAAGACTTCCCGGCCAAGGGAAAGGACAATATTTGCGCAAACCAGGAAGGAAAGAAAGGGAAAAAGGCTATGAAAAGACAGAATATTGCAGAAAGAAAGGATTGTATCCTAACACCGGATGAAAAGATGGAAATTGCAAGGGAGAACGGGTTCCGCTGCGCGCACTGCGGGAGGAAGACCTACCCGAAAATGAGCGGCGGAAGGGGGACCATCGACCATTACGTGCCGCTGTCCAAAGGGGGCGTAAACCAGAAAGTCAATTACGTGTACCTCTGCGAGGAGTGTAATAAGGAAAAGGACAGCAAGATCCTGCCCCCCGGACAGTACCTGAACTATATCAGCCCGGAACGCCTGAAGGGGCTTAACGGGTATTTCCAGGACTACCTGGACGGGTTCGAATACGCGGGAAGGAACAATATCCTCGCATGCGACGAATACAGGTTCCATATCCCGCTGCCCATGTTCTGGAATTATACGTCCATGCGCCGGATGAAAAAGAACAACTGTACGGCTGCCTTCAGGGATTACGCCCTGGTGCATATGGCAGATGAGGATGATATGGCGGAGGCTGCGGAATTTTATAAGGATTACCTGAGAAAATACGACCTGCTTGCCAGCGACCGGGTTGCGGAAGAGAATATCGAGTTCTGGGAGGAGTTCGGGGCGGTGTACGGCGTATACGACACACAGGCTTCCCTGAAGGCACTGGTGCCGGTCGTCATCTCCAGTGCCGCGGATGAGGACCCGGTCTTCACGATGTGTATCTTCTGCCCGTACACGGACAAGATGACCAAGGGCATGGCGGCGGTAATCCCCGAGCAGGTCGCAAAGACCATCGCAATGGAACGGCGCATCCCGGACATCCGGATCGCGGTGCTGGTCCCGTCCGGGGACCCTTCCGGGGCGTACATCACCAGGGAAGGCGGGTGCGCGGCATGCCGGAAAAGCGACCTGTTCCGCGCGGCATACCAGGGGTACCGGTTCGACATCCCGGAAGGCCGCAGGATGATGCGCGGGTTTGGAAAAACAGTGGAAGGCGACACAAAGGAGGCGCTGGACCGGTTTTTCGAGACGCATGACTTTGACCGCCTGGACTGGATGGCATGGCTCATTGACCAGGATTACAAATACGAAGCGCGGGAAGAAGCGGTCATCCTGCCCTTTCACGGGAATACGGGGAAACAGAGGACGCCAACGCGTATGTCGCGTCGTTCCGTATAACAGACGCCAACAACCTCGGAATGATCGCCACAAATAAGAAAGAGAATACAGAGGTACAGACAGCGCTGTCCACGGCAAAAGAATCGGTAGACGATGGAGAAGATGTCACGGTAGCCTTCACGAACAGCAAAAAGACCTTTCCGGTATCCATCTGTAAACAGGACCCGGAAGGAAACTATGTAGCCGGGGCGGTCCTCCAGATCAAACAGCGGGACACAGTGGTACATGGGTGGACGACCGTGGAAGACAGGACGGAAACAACAGGGCTTGCGCCGGGATCCTACACCCTGCACGAGGCGTCAGCCCCGTCCGGCTACCTGGCAGCGGAAGACATCGCTTTTACGGTAGGAAACGACGGGACAATCACCACGGACGGCCCGGTATCACAGGTCACAATGGTTGACGAGAAAAGCGGAGTGACCGCAAAAATACAGAAAACGGACGGGAAGGACGCCCTTTCCGGGGCGGTACTCCAGCTGCTGGATGACGCGGGCAGCGTCGTGGATGAGTGGACAACAGACGGGACGGGGCATGCGGTCAACTTATCAGCAGGAAAAACATATATCCTGCATGAAAAGGAAGCCCCGAAAGGGTACGACTACGCGGAGGATATCGCCATCGTTGTAACGGCCGATGGTGCGGTGACAGTGGACGGGAAGGCGGTGGATACGGTAACAATGGCTGATATCCCGCTGGCATCCCTTCCGAATTCCGGCGCGGCGGGGACCCCCTGGTGGCCCTTCGTAGCGGCCGTATGCGGGATGGCCCTCGCGGCCCGGCCCGGCAGGAAGAAAAAGGAAGGGCCGGGGGACGGGACAGGAAAGGAATAGCGCCGCGGAAAAATGCGGAAAAACAGAAACGGGCAGGCCTGGTGACGGGCCTGCCTTTTTGCTGCCCGGACAACGGCGGAAATTTCCGCAAAACAAAAACGAAAACAGCCATATATAAAAAAGAAGCTGCAAAGGAGGGCCAAACACCGTGAGCCGGAAGGAAAAAAGAAGAAAAACAGGATGGATCGCCCTTATCCTGTGCCTTGTGATGGCAGTGGGGATCATCCCGCAGACGTCTGTTACGGCCATGGCGGATGACAAACAGGGGACATCGATCGCGCAGGAGGCCATCAAGGCCATGTCCAAGATCCTGGGCAGCGCGGAAGGAAGCACAAATGGCGTCACCGGCACGGACCGCAACCTGGTCATCGTCGGCGACTCCAGGACCGTCGGCATGTATAGGGCGGTTACCGGGGACACGGACATCCCGAACACGGCGGCATTGATAAAGACGGACGACAGCGGGACCACGTGGTCCTGCCGCGCGGGCATGGGATATTACTGGATGAGGGACACCGGCGTCCCGAACGCGGAGGCAATGCTGGACGAAAATTCCGACGTTGTGATCACAATGGGGATTAATGACTACCAGTCGCCAGAAATTATCGGGCAATATGCCTCTTATATCAACCGGAAGGCAAAGGAATGGAAGGAACAGGGTGTCCGGACATTTTTCTGCTCCATCATGCCCGTCAAGGGTGACAACTCGGCGATTGAGAAGGCAAACGAACAGATCAAGGGCAGCCTGTCGGGGGATGTGACCTACATCGACACGTATTCCGCCATGAAGGACTCTGTCAAATACACAGACACCCTGAACTACACGACGGAAACCTGCAAGGACTGGTACAACCAGATCGTCTCCCTGACATCCGGGGGATCCGGAACATCGGGGAGTCCCGGAAGTTCCGGAAGTTCCGGGAACAGCGGCGCCCCCACCTATATGGACATGGCCGTGGGAAACGCGTCATCCGCGGCGGATATCAGCGTGGACGAATTTATCAACGCGCTGAAAAAAGTGACGGACTATGTTTCGGCGCACCAGTACCGTTATGGGAATTCCAGTTCCAAACCGCCCTGCACGGACGGCCTGATCAGCTGTGACCGCCTGGTCTCCTCGGCACTGTACGCGCTCGGGATGACGGACCAGGGAGCGGGCGGGTTATCCCTTGGGAATGCGAGCCTGAAAAACTTCCTGGACAAGAAGGGTTTTGTAAAAAGCTACAACATGAAGGATATCAGGCGGGGCTCCATCCTGTTTGTGCGCCATTCGGGTTATGAGGACGCCCATATGCCTGACGGATACGGGCACGTGTTCGTCGTGGAATCCTTCGACCAAAAAACTTATGGGACCAAACGTTACGACTGCGGGGCGGAGAGCTGGATACGGGCCGGCGGCCAGCCGGTCAGCGTGCCGTCCTGGAACTACAGGAAGGGTGACGACAACGAAAACACGCACAACATCATGATTTACAACCTCCCTGCCTCCTCCGGGGGGTCAAAATCCTCCGGTTCCGATATCCTGAAGGAGACAAACCTGGCGGACATCAAACTGGAGGACCTGGAATGCCACCGCCTGAACTCCAACGGGAAGGAAAAAGACCCGTCCGTGCTGAAAGGAAAGAAATACACGGATTATACGGATACCTATACCTATGTCGGGACGCCTGAGGACGGTGGGAGCGGGGAAACAGAAGAAGCCCCCGACTTCAAGGAACTCACGGACGATGACAAGAAGGGGACGGCGGTCAGGGTGACCTACCACGTCGGAAACAGCAGCACCACGCAGACCTATTACTCCGGGTCGTCCACAACCCAATATCTCGGGAAGGGGACGGACAAGCTGGCCCCCAAAGGAAAGAAGATCGCCGGATGGGCCGTCCGGCAGAGCAATGGCGAAGACGCGCAGGGAACCGGGAACGAGATCGCTTACGGCACCTACCAGGAACTGGACGAGACGGCAGTCGAGAACATGGCGTCCGGCAACGGGGAGGAGCTTGCCCTGTACGCGGTCCTGGCGGACAAGGACGCCCGGACAAAGGACGACACCATCCGTGTCGTGACGGAGGAGGAATATAACGGCGACCTGCATGACTGCTTCCCCTCCAACCCGCTGTCCGTCCGGTTCGCCTACGTGACGAAGAACGGGGACCTGAAGTATACAGACAAACAGGACGTGACCAGCTATGAAAGCCGGAAGATGCTCTACAAGACGATCCTCGCCATGGCCGCCGTCGCTACGGACAACCAGACCAACACGGTGGACGGGGTGTCCTCGTCGTCCGGGGAAGGGGAACCGTCAACCGGGGACGGGGAATCGTCGTCGGCCGAGGATGTGGAATCGTCGTCAGGGGAATCCGGGGAGGAAAACGCAAAAACAAACGAGCCGGAGGCCTATGTCAAATACTGCACCGAGATGGCAAAAAAGGCGGTCGAGGGATACCAGGGGTATTCCGTCGTTTACACGCCGGTCCTCCTGGACAAGGTAAAAGGCAGCGATTATGACTACACATGGGAGGAGGACGGCGTCACTTACCGCTCCCCGGGAGCACGGCTGTCCGCCAGCGTCACCGTCTATGTGGACGCCAACCTGGAATCCCTGTGCGCGCAGGACACGATGGGGGAGCAGTGGTTCCATGACAACGGCATGCCTTCCATCACGTCGGTCTTCGGGTCGATCGTGAAGTTCTTCAAGGGGCTGCTGTTCGGCAAGGAGGAGGAAAAGAAGCCGGTCTTCTGGACGAAGGAGAACCGCGGGTACGCGAAGGATTATCTGGACTTAAGCGACGATGAATTTGAAGGCTGGTTCCACTGCAGCCTGAGCTCCGGGTCCGGCGGCACGATGATGGGGACCAAATACCTGGAAATCATGGCACAGATGGCGGAGGGAGACAAGTATTTGTATGGGCATGCAGGTCGCCCGGCATCAGTCGAATCGAAATATGTCGATTGCTCCTCTTTTGTCGCAAGGGCGCTTTACGTCGCCGGCGTGATAACAGACCCACAGGCTTCGTGGACGACGTTTAACATGGGCGACGAACTGAAAAAACTCGGATTTACCGAGCATAAATATACCGGAATGAATGACCTGCAGGCAGGAGACATTCTGGTTGTCAATGACGCGAACAATAATCATACGGAAACTTATTATGGTGATGGGAAAGTGGTGGGCTCGCATACCGATGAATGTGCTCCGGCAGATCAGGTAAGCATCGAAAACTTTTATGAATACGGATGGCAGTTCTATTACCGCCCGCCGGCATCCATGCTGACCTCTATCGGGAACGGGACAATGACCGGGAACACGGTGGCGGAAAAACTGTGGAGCTATTTCACATCCTGCGGGTTCTCAAAAACAGCAACGGCGGCGATCATGGGGAACGCGATGCAGGAGTCCAGCATGAACCCGACAGTGGGGAGTGCGGCGTACGGGCTGTTCCAGTTCGAGATGGGCACCGGGAACGCGAATGATTATTACACGTTTGCGGCAAGCCGCGGTAAGGACATTGGCGACGTGCAGACACAGTGCGACTTCCTGATCAAGCAGCTTCCGGGCGCATTCCAGGGTTATACCGGGAATGGAGTTTTCTACTATTCAAACGGTACGCCTGCGTGGTGGCCGGAGGCGATGACGATGGAGGAATGGAATGCGCTGGACGACGTGGACCTCCAGACGGAAATCTTCGAGCGCGTGTATGAGCGCGCAAGTCAACCGCACAACGAGAACAGGAAGAAATACGCGCGGCAGTTCCTCGGACAGTTCGGGTCTTGATGCAAAAAAACAAAAAAGTAAAAAGAAAAACAGCCATATAAAGACAGGACGGTAATCACTGCCGGGCGGGAGGCCCGGCGGGGGTGCCGTGTAACTATTCCGGAACAAGACAGAAAAGGAGAGGAAAATTATGGTTAAAGCAATTCATTCATGGGTTTCCGCCGTAAGGGGGAAGGTTGGTGCCTTATGGCAGAAGATGGCATACATCTTCGGGTCGTTGATGCTGGCGTTTGCCATGGCACCTGGAATGCCGGCCCTGGCGTTTGCCGCCGGCAATACCGAAATGGGACAGGACATGATCAAGGCGATCGTGACCGTTGTCTGTGATATCGTCATGATCCTCGGCATCATCTTTGTTATTATCGGGCTGGTGAAACTGGTCACCGCCCACGCCAACGAGGACGGCCCGGCCCAACAGAAGGCCGCGACACTGCTCGCGACCGGCGTCGTGCTGGTCATCCTCCCGATGGTACTGCGCGGGCTTGACTTCCCGGGAAAACTCGGGGCGGCGTTCAAGTCCTATGATGAACTGCCGCAGGGCTAAGCCGGAAATGGCCGGGATACAAGGCGCGGGGATATCGCCCTGCGCCTTTTTTAAAAGAAAGGGGGAAGGGAAATGCCACGAATCTTGACAGCGTCCTGGGACCAGAACCGTTCGTGGATACTGCGGAAATGGATTGTCACTATCATGGTGTTTGTCATCGGGATTGCCGGGGTTATCCTGGTCGTGACACCGGCAGTGGCATCTGCCAAGATGAACTTTTTTGGGAAGGACGGCATCGACGGCGTCAACAAGTCAATCACAGACATGATTGGCCTGGGGGATGACAAGGATAACCCCGTCACAAAGGCAAGCAATATCATGTCGGGGGACCTGTCGTACGGCTCACAGGAGGCAGACGGGGAAACCATGAAGGCGGTCAGCGACCTTATGGGGGCGAAAGACAGCGTCTGGGAAACGTTTTTCTGGGGATCCGATTCCGCGGCGCAGCCCGACCCGTTTGTCCCGCAGGTCACCAACGCGATGGCCGTGTTCGGCGGGATGCTGTGTTTTGTCTATTTTCTGAAATCGATCATTGATGAGATGGCGAAGGGGACGGCCGATTTTGACGCGTGGCTGAAAATCTTTGTCCGGATGTCCATCGCTGCCCTGGTTATTGCCAATATCAACGCGATCATGACCATCGCGCAGGGACTCGCGGTGGTCTTTGGCAACATCATCAAGACAACCATGAAGCCCATGCTGGACGAGGTAAGGGCAAACGCCTGGACGAACGGGGTACTGGAATCCGCAACAGAAAAACCCACTTCCACAGGTGGTAAAATTATCCACTTTTTCAAGGAGGTGCACCAGATCCTTTCCGCGAACATGTTCAAGGTCCTCATAGGGTGGTTTGCCTGCGGGATCCAGAACTTCCTCCTGTATGCTTTCAGTTACGGCCTGTTCTTTGAAATCGCGATCCGTAAATGCTTCATGCCGATCGCGGTTGCCAACCTGTTCGCTGACGAGGGGTTCCGGGGTTCCGGCGCGCGGTATATCAAGAAATATTTCGCGACGTGCCTGCGGATCTCGCTCCTGATCCTGATTTCACAGATGGCGCAGATTGTACAGTGGCGGGTCGTTACCAGCAATATGGAAATCGTGGGAGGGAGTGCAGCTAACATTGCCAATTTTGGTGGCCCCCTATTGACGGTCATAGCGGTCGGGATGGCGGCGCATGGGATTTACGGCAAAGCCAGCTCCTTCGCGGACGAGATCGTCGGGGTATATTAACGGGCCAAAACGGAAGGGGAAACAATTATGATAGAAGTTGAAATGAACAAGGACGTACGTACCTTTGAGCCTAAGATCATGGGTCCGTTCACGCGCCGCCAGCTGCTGTCATTGGTCATTGCGGCTGCGTACACGCTCCCGGTCGTGGTCCTCGTGCCGGGGGATGCGATGATGAAGGTATTGCTTGGCTGTGTCCTGGCAATCCCAGCCATCCTGTGCGGGTTTATCGACGTCCTGGGGCTGCCGCTGCTGCAGTTTATCACGTACTGCGTCATCCCGTCGGTGACCAACCCGAAGGTCCGTAAATTCAAATCGGAAAACGCGTATGAAACCTACCTGGAGGAGGCGGAAGCGATGGAAGGGAAGAAAAAAGGGAAACAGCAAAAGGCGGAACAGGCAAAGAGGGTGACCTATTCGAAAAAGTACCGCCACAGGTCCTGCTGAACGCGGGGGAAAAGGAAAGGGAGGCGCCGTGTATGTCCGGAAAAAGGAAATGGTTTGAGGATTGGAAAAAAATAGTCAACCTGGTGCTTGTTGCCGCCCTCTCCCTGGGCACGCCTGCCTATGTGTATGGGGAGGGGATGTCCCCCGGCACTCCCACGTCCCTATCAGATACAGCCGGGAACATGGACACAGGGGCGGGTACGGGAGACACCACGGAAGTCCCTTCCAGGCGGATCCTGTTCGCGACGGACGACCCGTCCATAATCCGGGATACAGATACCATTACCAGCTCATACGGGGATGTGTACCTGGTCCAGTACGGCAGCACGAAGGAGGCAGGGGAGGCGTACCAGTATTATTCCGCGCATGCGGATTTTGCCGACTATGACACGGGGATTGCCGCAGCGGAAGGGACAGGGGGAACCCCTTCCTCTACGGGGACGGTAATGACGGCGAAGGAAAACCCACTGGCGGAACTCAGTGCCCAGGTAAAAGACGACAAGAAACAGGGGGATACCGTGGGGACGGAGAAGGATGGCCACCCGCTGGTTGCCCTGGTTGATTCCGGGGCGCCAAAAAATGACAGCCACATCGTGGATGCCGTCTCCATGATCGGGGATAACCCCTATGACGACAACGGGCACGGCACCGATATGGCAGGGGCAGTCACTGATATCGATCCAGATGCCCGCATCCTCTCCATCAAGGTGCTGGACAAGGATGGAAAGGGGGATATCTCGGCCGTCTATGCGGGCATCCAGTACGCGATCGAGAAGAAGGCGGCCATTATCAACCTGTCGATGAGTGCGGCTGCCACAGCAACCAACGCCGCGCTGCGTGACGCGGTTAAAAAAGCGTCGGACGCAGGAATCATTGTAATCGGCGCTGCCGGGAACCAGGGCCAGGACGTGAAGTACTTCACGCCGGGGAATATTGATGAGGCGTATATCATTGGGGCAGGCAACGGGTCGGGAGCCCGGAATGGGAACAGCAACTATGGTGACACGGTTGATTATCTGGTATCCGCGGAATCAACCTCCGAGGCCGCGGCGCATTTTACCGGCATGCTCTCAGCCATGAAACTGGAAGACGGATGGAAGGAGAAGGTGCTGGACAAATACGCCGGGGCAGTCTTCCTTCCGGACAGCCAGGACAAAGGGGGTACTTCAGGGGACAGCCAGGTTTCTGACGGGGAGGATGGCGATTTCCACGGTTCCGCGGTCACTGATTTTATTTATGAAGGGAGTGCGGACCGTTCGAAGTGCCGCATCCATTTGAACGTGAACAGCGGGTACACAAATTATAACCTCATTTCTTTCTACAATAACGCGGGTAACTATGTCCAATACCGTCTTAGGAGACAAAGCTGGACAATCGGGAAACGGTCAGGGAATTTCATTGCTGACATTACATCAGGTAACAGGGTGGGACAGCGCGGGAGTGTGCATAACTGGTGGCAGGCAACCGAGATGTCGCTGGAACAAAGCCATGGGAATGTTGACCGGGTAAGGTTAAACGACAGCGGGAACGCGGCAAACGGGAACCACACGATCACCCTGCACCTGAACGGGGGTGTGGCTACCGGGGGCAATGGCGACTTTTGGCCCGGAGGTTCGGGCGCAGACATTGTCATCGGGAGTAAATGGAATAAAATCCAGACAGGCAGCGGCATCTATAACAGCATCCATGGGATAGTATTTACCAGACCTGGTTATACCTACGGCGGGATGGCGCTGGACGGGCAGCTGGTTTACGACGCGGACGGCTACGCTTCTGAAGAACGAGGCATATGGAAAACAAACTGGTTTAATGGCAACGGAAGTAAAGTATTTGCCTCCATCGCGTCAAATGTGAACGCATGGGCCGTCTGGTATGCAAATACG
>OCTW013381607.1_pt1 | contig 16418 bp, 12 predicted proteins | sample 1539671 | NCBI WGS metagenome assembly OCTW01 (sample SAMN02144230, study PRJEB22623) | gut metagenome | biome: sheep rumen | host: Ovis aries | place: New Zealand
TTATATGGTACTGTAGGTTGTTCGTAAAATACACGTCTTAAATTGTCTTCTGATACGTCAGCTTGTGAATTAGCAACTGACATAGCATTTAAAAGGGAAGAATCCGTTGACTCCTCCCAATAATAATACTCGTCTTCTGAATTATATTTAAATATATATACTTTTCCACCGTCAGTATCATAATAAACTGTATTTATATGTTCTTCATGGTCTTCCCACTCAGTATATGGATAATTTTCTAAAGTAGGTACTCCACTAAGGAAGTATTGTTCTTTACTTCCTAGTGAAGTCATACAAGTTATATAATTCTTAATAATTCCAAATGTTTTAGTTAAATTGTTATTTAATGTTTGAATTATCTTCCTATCTGATACCAAGTTTTGTAGATTATATCTACGCTGTATATCCTCAGTAGTAATCAGTCTTTGATAATCAGCCATTTAATCACCACCTTACATTTCCATTTTTATCAACTTTAAATCCGTTATATGAATCTAATAACTCCATTTTTTCTTTACTACTTAAATTAGAGTTATTAATTAAATTAAATACAATTTCTTGTTCTTCATTTCCCAATGTAAATTGTCTTCCTGCAATCAATAATTTTTGTACATAAGTTAAATTAGAATTGTTCAAATAATCAATAATTTTATTTTTTTTACTACCTCTAATTGTTTCGTCGTTCTCGTCTTTATCTCCTTTAAACTCTATACTTAAATAATCTAAATATTCATTTATATCTATATCATTTTCTTTCAATACATTATATAAATTATATGTATTTTTTTCATTATCGTTGTCAACTGATGCTTCGTAAATAGCACTTTTTGTTTTTTTAGAAATATTAGATAATCTCAATTTTTTTCTTTTTGTATATTCACTATCTTTTTCACCTAATTGCGCTTTGTATAAATAATATTCTCCAATATCTCCACCTTTTTCTTTAACGTTTTCTACTGTTTTATATGATGAAGACAATTCAATTCCAAACATTTTATTTTCAGTTAAATTATATGAATAATTTACTATATTTTTTATTAATTCAGCTTTCTTTTCGTTGCTTAAATTCTTATAGTTTGAATTTTTCATTATATCTTTAATATTATTTTCTATTTCTTTTCCTTCCATTTTTTGGAACTCTGCTATTTGAGAAGAACTTAGTTGTACTTTTTCACCATTTTTCTTGTTTATATAATATGGTGCAACTCTAGGCATAACGTCTTTTTTTCCAGTAGACTTATAAACATTATATATTTCTTGTCCTACTTCATTAACATTTTCCTTATTTACGTTTGCTGGATTAAACATAACATTAAACACGTTGTTCTTTCCACCATATTTTAATATGTCTTCACCCATAGTATTTACTTTAGGAGATAATAATTTACTTGCTCCAGGAATCTTAACCAACATTTTTTCTCCTGCAGTTTGTAATGGCTTTCCATATTCAAATGTTTGTCTTTGAACTGGGTCTGCTAAATCTGCAACTTGTTTAAATAAAGTTGGAATTGCTCTTGCTGGTAAATCTAATACGGCATTTAATAATCCTGAAACAACACCATTATTATCAGTTAATACTTCGTTTATACTTTGTAAGAATGACTGTTCTAATAAAATGCTTCCAGCAGTGTCTAATGATGCTACAACGCTTTCTAACAATGCTGTTTCTTTATTTCTACTATTTACTAAATTAGTCATCATTGCAAACGGTGCTGATATTGGTTGAGCCCAGTCATAAGTAAACGAAGTATTTCCAATTTTTACTGAATATTGATTAATTCCTAAAACATTTTTCATAAAGTTCTTTGTATCTTTATCCTCATCGTCTTTTCCACTTAAAACTCCTGTTTTTGCTAACGCATATCCTAAAATATATAACATAGTTCCTGCAGTCGCTTTTCCTAATGTTTGAACAAATTTATGTTGTTGTTGTGGTGTCATATCTCCTCTAGAAATTGCTTTTTTCAAATTATTTCCTTGAACTAAAGCATTTACCATACCAACAGGAGAATAATCAACAATTGCTTTTGTTAAGTTTGCAGGTGTTTTTGCAAATGGTATAAGCACGTCACCTAAACCATAATCTTCTCCACCAAGAACACTATTTATTCCTTTTCTTATGTCAAGTACAAACTTTGTATATTTATTATTATCATTCCAAGTTCTTTGTAATGCTTCAGTTGTCGCAATGTCTATCATTTCTTGAGTAGGAGTATTTACTTTATTTAATGCCATTTGATTTGCTAAAGAATTTTCAAACCAAGATTCATAGAATACTCTATCACCTACGTCCATTGCGTAGTTTAATAAATGTTCTACTTTATTTAAGCCTCTACCAATAGCGTATTTATCACTAAATGATTTACCTTCACCAATTTCAAATCTGTTACCGTTCATATCTTTTGTATTTATACCTAATTTAAAATCGTTTGTTGCTTCATAAGCACCTTTTTTAAAACCTTTTAACATTGATTTTATATCTGCTGTACCTGTTGTTCTTACGCCAGTCTTTTTTGCTATTGCTTTATCAGCTACAGATGAAGCAATATCTCCTACTAAATTAACTGGAGCTATTAATGTATTTCCTAATACATTTCTTACTTGCGTTTTTGGGTTAAATAGCATTGAGATTCTCATAAAACCTTTTATTGATTTACTAATTGTAGGTGGAATCTTATCACTCATTAATTTTTGAATTTTTGCTAACTCAACTTTTTTTTCGTATCCGTCTTCCATTTTTGATACTTTTTCCATTGTATCCATAATAAAGTCGACGTCAGAAGTAGTTAAATCAAACTTATCTTTATTTTCATCTACCCATTCTTTAGATTTTGTTTTAACTAATTCGTTATATGCTTCAGTTAATTCGCTTTGAGCATACGCAACCATTCCTTCAGGTGTCATACGAGATAATATGCTACTTGCTTGTAATGCTTGACCTGTTTTTGTTTTCATATCACGAAATTTTTTAGCGACTTCGACCATTTGGTCGTTCATACCATTATCAGCATACATTTTCATTAATATAGCACCTTCAGCCATATCAATTGCATCAGCATTTTCTTTATTATTAAACCACCTCAAAGTTTCTGATTGACCACCATTTTTTAATTTTTCAAATGCTTTATCCAAACTTTCTTTATTAGTTATTTTATCATATTTTCTAAATTCTTCGTCTGCAATTATTCTTTGTTTTTGCTCGTCAGTAAATAAATTTGATTTTAATAAAGTTTCTACTTGTTTACTTTCTCCGTCACCTTTTTTATTATATTTCTTTTTTTGTAATTCAGGTGTCATATTAGCATCCTCAGGTTTAAGATTTGCTATTTCAGTAGGAGATAGTATTTTTTTATTTTTTTCTTCTTCTGTAAGTTGAGCTTGTTTTGTTTCTTGTAATTCTTTATTAGTTATCTCTAATTTGTCTTTATATTCATTTAACCATTTATATTCTTTGTCTATTGATTCTTGATGAGCGTCTGCTAGTTTTTGATTTCCTTGATTTAAAGCATTTTCTTTCCATTGAGTAAATCTATCAATTCTTTCTTGAACTTCATCAATTTTATTTTGCCAATATTCTGGTTTATATTTTATATATTTGTGTGCAAACTCACCTTTTCTAGATTCTTCTCCAAACATTTTATCCCAAAATTGTCTAGCACTTCCTACTTCTTTAAATGTTTCTATCTCTTTTCCTTTTTCATAAGCGTAGTCTTTAATAGCATCAACTATTTCTTTACCGTATCCTTGCTTTTGATTTTTTATGTATAATTCGTCTATCCAAATTTTCGAATCATTTTCAGTTAAAGAAACTTTTGCTTCGTTATCACCTTTTTTTATTCTTAAAACAAAAGATTTACCGTCAGAAGTTGTTCCTTGATTTCTGTCAAAATCTGTTGTCTTATCCATAAAGAAATCACTATGAGCATCTCCTTTTTCGGAATTTGTTCCTTTAATAATGCTATCAGTAAGATTATCATATATCTTATTTTCTTCTCTAACCTCATTTTTAGCGCTTTCTAGAGGTTTTTCTTCTACAACAGTAGATTTATCTTCTTTTGGTTTAATTTCGCTTACATAGTCTTTATTTGGCGTTGTAGATATACCATAATCTCTTTGGAAGTTATTATATAAGGCATTTAAATAATATGCGTCCTTTGTATTCTTACCATTTGTAAGTTTAGAAGCTAAAAAATCTATTTTTTCTTTTATATTATTAAATAAATTAGTATCTTTATTTGCTAATTCTTTAAGCATTTCTTCATTTGCTAATATTTTATCTAATTCTTGAGCTACAATTTCATTATTAACGTTTGCTTCGTCAAATTCTCCTGTAGCTAGTAACTCATTTCTACGTTGTTCATAAGTTCCGTCCTTTTTTAACTTATTTATAACGTAGTTTTGTGTATTTTGACCACCAATATTTTTAGCTATTTCGTGTAATAGTATGTTTTTTATTGGCATATCAGTTCTAGTTGGATTTAATGTAATAATTCCACCAGTTGTATCTATAACTGTATTTTGATTTGGGTCAAATCTTATATCAGTTCCAGTATCATACATAATTTGAGCAACTTCATTTACTAATTGATAATATTGTGTTTTGTGTTGTTCGTCTAAATTAGGAAATAAATCTACTGAATCTTTAGTAAATTTATTAACCATTTTTTCTCTAGGTTTATTAAATCTATCAATTACGTCTTGTGCTGTGTATTTGTTTCCTTCCATATCCATTACTGAAGATATGTTATTAATTATATTTTTATTATTTTGACTTAATGGATTTCCAGTTTCTCTTTCTATGTCATATATACTTTGTTCAGCAATTCTTTGACTTTTTGGAGTTGACGCTACTTTTATAGAAGCTCCAGCACTACCAGTTACAGCACCTAAAAAACCTTCATATAATGCATTTTTCCAAAAATCAGCATTATTCATACCTTCAAATGCACCATTTTTATTAATAGTAACATTATCCCAAACTTGTTCTACAATGCTATCAGTAAATTCGTCTAAGAACTCTGCTGAAGCACCTGAAAGTATTTTATTAACACTTTTGTTTCCAATTATATTGCTAAAACCTTTTTCAAAAGCATTTTCTAATGATTTTTCAACACCACTTTCTAATCTTGATGCTTTACTACCTAAAGAACCTAATGCTTTTTGCTTTAAATAGTCTACAATTGATACACCAGTTGCGTTTATAAATGCATCTTTTGCATCAACGCCGTTTCTTATATTTTCATTGTATTTATCCATAGCAATATCAGAAAAATAATTTACTTGACCTATTCCTGGTATAAATTGAGTAGAAGTTTCCCCAGCTAAATTACCTATATCATACAGTGTACCAGCAATTCCTGAAAGGCTATTTCTATTTGCTTCGTTTTGTATTTCTCCTAAACTTTTAGTGTAATAAATAGGATTACCATTTTCATCCAAAATAGCGTCTTCATTGTTTCTAGTCAAACCACTAAATTTATTCCAAGCTCCAAGTAATGGAGATTTAACTATTTTTTCAAATGAGCCAGAGTTTTCAGCTTCTTCTTTAGATTTTATAGTATTAATTTCCTCGTTTAAGTTTGCTCTTTTATTCCAATTTTCTACTAAAGGTTTTGTAAGAGCGTTATACGATTCACCTTTTTCACTAGATTTAAAGTCTTCAGCTTTTTTTATATTTTCACTATCTACTAATTCTGGTTTTTTATATTTAGTAACCAATTGATTAGCGTTATATTCAGTTGTTCTTTTTATGTTTCCTGTATCGTCAGTTTTAATTCCATAATCATTTAAGATTTGTTTACGTTCATTTTGTATTTGTTTTACTCTAAAATTTGCAATATCTTTTTCATTTTCGAGTTCTTTAGTAGTTTTTTTACCTATTGTATTTGAATATCTCTTTTTTCTTTCATTTATTTCGTTATTTTTTCTTAATGCTTTTTTTGTTTCTTCATCAAAATTGTTTGAAAATTTAACTTTATCATTAAAGAAATCTTCTAATAGTTTTCCCATAATTCACCTACTTTTTATTTAGCACCGTATGTCTTTAAAATTCTTTCAGCATCTTTGTCATTTATAAATGGTTGACCTGTCTCTTTTCCGTATGTTATACCTTTCAAACCGTCCGAAATCAATCCTTTTAATTGATTATATGTTAATTGTTTTCCGTCTATACTTGCTAAGTACCAATCTTGTGCTCTTTTACTTGTTAAATCAGGAGTATAATTTGTATTTAACACTTGGTCTCCGTTTGAAGAACCATTTATATTATCTTCTATTGGTGTATCATATTTTATTTTACCACCAGAGCCACCAGAACCTCCACTAATAGCTACTTTTTTTTTAGAAAGTGCTAGTTCTTCATTAAATTGTCTAATAGCTTCAGCTTGTTTTTCTCTTTCAAATGCCATTTGTTCATTATATTGTCTAACTGATTCGTTATATTTATCTCTATTAAATGCCATTTCTTCATTAAATTGACGAATTGCTTCAGCTTGTTTTTGTTCGTTCATAATTTGATTATAAACTGTATTATATTGGTCGTTATATTCGCTTCTTAAACTTTGAGCGTTTTTCATTTTAGCTTGAGATAAAGAAGAAATATTCGAATAATAATCTTGATTATTCTCTAATTGTAATTTTAACATATTTAACGCATTTTGTGCTTTTTGAACGTCATTATTTAACATTGCTTCGTTCATAGCATTATCATATTGTGTTACTGCTTTTTGATAATTAGCGTTAGCGTTAGCAACTCTATTTTGATAAGAAGTATAAGCACCTAATTTAGAAGTTTCACTAACTCCTGAATTAGTAAGACCAGCACTTGCTTGTCTTTCAGCTTGTATTCCATAAGGATTTACATAAGCATTATAGTCGTTCATTGCTTTTCCAGCTTCTACTCTACGATTTCTATTTGCTTCTTCTTTTTGTTGATTAATTAAATTTCCTTGATTTGCTAATTGTTTATCTAATATATCATTTTGAGTTTGTTGTTGTTGTGCTAAAAATGCGTTTTGTTGATTTTTTAATTCTCCAGCTTGATTCATCAAATCGCCATATAATTGATTATTTTCAGATAATGCTTTTTCTCTTTCATTATAAACATTATTTACTCTATTTTGTTCTTCTTGATTTAATGCCATTGCCATATTATCACCTCTTTACATATCCTGCGACAAATCCTTGAATTGTAAAATCATATAATCCAAAAGGTTTGTCTGAACTTATTTTAAATTGTATTTCTTTAAATTTCTTATTTTTTACTTTGTATACTCCATATCCTTTTTTGTCTACTAAGACCTTAGTCTTTTTTTCTATTCCGTCTAAATATGAAGTAATTGAAATGTTATCATTATCCATTTGTTTAAATCTAATAGTACAACCTTTTTTAGAAGTTGTTTTTGTATATGAAGGTAAATCAAAATCGTCTCTTCTAGTAGTCCAATATGATTCAATATCTTCTAAATTATCAGTTGTTCCCTCTAATCTGAATATTTGTCCTTCATTATTTGCTAAGAATAATGAACCTCTATATTCAGTTATATAGTCAATTGAGTAAGGTAATTCCCAATAAAACCACTCATAACCTACGTCAGTATTATCTTGAAATTTAGCTCTCTTATCGGCTAAATATATATGAGAATTTATTAAACATAATAAATATCCTTCCCACTCTATTACTTGAACGTTTTCATATCCAGTTTCATTAACCATTTTAGTATCAACCATACTTGAACGGTGTTGAAGTATTTTTTCTGAATACATTGCACTTGATGCAATTCCTTCAAGTCCTAAATTTGAGAAGAAAACTATATCGTCATTAAAGTTTACTCCAGTTGATACACACCCTAAAGATATATTTCCATTATTTGAAGGATATATTTTATGGTCGTCTCCATAACTCATATCAATTGTAGGAGTCATATAATAAACTGAAGAACTGTTTTGATTCATTTCTTTTAATACCCATAATACTCCATTTCCAGGTACTAACGCCTTTACTGGAGCAACGTCTATTCCTAACTCATAATATGCAGTATCTCTTACATATCTAGGGTCGTTTAATTCACTATGAAATACTGAATTAGGATAATCAGGATTTCCACTAAAGAATATTCTATTATCAAATTCTACGCAAATAGTACAATTTGTTATTCTTTCATAATATCCTGGTACAGTTCTTGAAAATTCAATAACTACTTTTGAATCAACGTTAGGAACTGCTCCAAATGTAACAATTCCATTTGTTCTATCTACTGTTAATCCTCCACCTTCATAGATTATTACTCCGTCTATATCAGCTTTAACTGGTACATTTTGGTCTAAGTCTCCAATATCTAAACGATATTCGGAAGATATTCCGTCAGCAATAAATGTATTTTTTCTTTTCCCAGTTAAAACGTTAACGTGTTGATTAACAAAGTCTCTATCAGTAGAAGAATCAATATCAACACTTCCGTCAGGATTTTTCCAATATGAAGTAGTTGGTATAGAACCTTCAACGTCGTGTATTGTTTCTCCGTCATATTCTAAATAATTTATTCCGTCCATAAAGAAGAACACTTGATTAAACACAAACGCTCTTGATTTAGTAGGATTTAAACCAGTTTTTATTTCAGTTCTATTAACTGGTAATTCAGGATAATTGTTCCAAATAAACAATTTTGTACCACTATGTACTAATGTAATTGTTGTATTATTTAATTTATAAAAAAATAAACCATAAATAGGGTCTTCAAATTCTCCTATTAAGTTCATACCTGGTCTTGTTTGTATACAGTCGTCGTCTTTATAGTTTTTCCACATATTTAAAGCATCAGGCGAACGATAATTTGCTACTATTCCACCAGTAAAATCTACACCCCTAAAATTAGCATAATTTCTTGTTCTTATTGAAGTTAATGAGTTAGCCATTAAATATCAATTCCCCCAACAAAAGAAATCATACCTTTTGTTCTTCTTGAATCAATTTGTGCTTTAAGTTCGTTATATGTTCTTTCAAAATATGAACCATAACTTGAAATCATATCTAATCTTAATAGGTCTCTTGCAATTCCATAAGGCATTATCTCTAATAGTGGTGTATCTATATCAAATTCAAATTCTTCGTCGTATGCATCTCTTTCAGCATCAGAATCAAATGTTAATTGGCATTGAGCTGGTATTTTGTAATAATAAACAATAACGTCTCCCCTAAAACCTGGGTCTACTTCTAATGTATCGTCATCAATTAATTCATATTCTTTATATGGGTCTAATATAACTGAATCTTCACTAGGTTTTAATACAATTTTGTTTAATTGATATAAGTCTGTTATTGTTTCGCTTAATGTTATAACATTTTCATTTTCGTCATCAATAGTTATAGTTTGATTTGCTGGAATTTTACGATATTTCATTAAATCAGTTTGAATTGAATTAACAACACCGTTTATTTTATTCAAAACGTCTTCGTCTTCAGCTAATCCACTTAATTCAGGATAATACTCTTCAATTAGTGAAAACACTTTTATTTTCATTTCTTTTAGTGTCATATAAACACCTCCTAAACTTTTGATTCTTTATAAATATTTTTTATATCTTTAATATCTTCCTCTAGCCCACTTAAATTTGTCATTTCATATTGAGGTAAAATAAATCCCTCTTCATTAGTCCAAATTAATATTGTACCTTCAGGCATTGTAACAACTGTTTTTGATTTTTCCTTTACGTTATAAGGATATTCTTCGCTTGATTTAATTTTTTTAGTAATAGTTGTTGTTAACGTTAAATTCTCAAAATGTTGTTTAACGCTTTTATCCTCAGTTTCTTCATCAAAAGTAGTATCTTTATCTACTTTAATACCATAGTATTGTTTTAATACTGGCTTTACAATATAATATTCTAATTTTTTTTCATTTTCCATATTTTCTTCTCCTTCTAAGTCGAGAGGGGAGGAATTGCACCTCCTACGCTATCCCACTCGATAAAAAGAGAGGCATAAGCCTCTCTAATCTTATATAGCTGTTGGAATTACTACAATTTCATCAGGTCTTACGATTTTAGCACCGTAAACATATAGAGCCTTGATTGCATCTGAGAATCCGTCTTGTACTCTATAAGTTTCAGTTTTCTTGATTTGTTCAGCAAAAGCAATAGCGTGAGTAGTTCTTAATACATTATAAACTGTATCATCAGTAGAACCAGAACCAACTTTAGTTGTAGGTAATGAGTTATCAATTCCTACAAATGCGTTAGCATATTTTCCTACTGCACCATTTTTAGCTAATTCTACGTTGTTAGTTAATACTTCAATCATATTAGGTCTAACAAATTTGTAGAATGAAGGTGCAACTTCTAACCAATATGAATCATTTGGTCTGTTATTTTTTGCGTATAACATTGCAAATGCTTCTTCAATAGTATCAATAGAATTTGCTTTTGTTGGAGTAATTCTAGTAGTTGACATTAATGGGTCAGTTTGTGCTTCTGCACCAGCTTTGATTAATGATGCTACATATTTGTCTCCTTCTAATGCTAATGCTTGAGCTCCTTCTTGAGCAGATGCTTCTAATGCACCAGGAACAGTTTGTGCTTTATTTACGTCGTCCATTTCAATATTGAAATATTTGAATTGGTCTAGTACTAATGCTTGTCTAGTTGCATCTACTGCATCTCTAGTAATTGCAGTACCAGGTACATAAGTACGTACTGTTGGTCTAACTGCATTTAAGATATAAACTGTATCAGCATTTTGTGCATCCTTTTCGTATTTAAAATCGCAGTGATTTCTTAATGAAGTAATTTCTTTTAAAGCGTGTTCGTAAGCTTTATGCCATATTTTTTGTGTTGCTACTGTAATAGCCATAATTAATTCCCTCTTTCTTATTTATTTCTTGTTTGTGATTTTCTTACTTTTTCCCAAATCTTTGGGTCATCAAGTTGTTCCATTGTAAGAGCTTCAATTTCTTCATCAGTGAAGTATTCTCTTTCAGCAGTCGACTTGTTTTCCAAATTTCCAGGAGTGTTTATTTTTGTTTCTTTCTTACCTGAATATAAATCATAAATCTTAGAAATAGGAACTTCTCTATTGAATTGTCCTCTAAAACTAATAAAATCTTTATCTTCAAGTATTGATTCGTCAACATTTAAACCTTTTAAAACTTTTTTATCGTTTTCAGTATCTATTTTGTTAACTAATTTAGAGAATAAGATTTTATCTTTAGAATTTAAATTTTCATAACCAATTCCAGCTAAACGATTAGCTTCATCGGTAATTGATTTAATTCCTTCAGTTTCAAAATCTTTAAAATCTCTTTCAGCTAGTAATTCGTTTAATTCCGAATCTTCACTAACGTATTTCTTAGGTAGTTCTACACCTTCGTTTTCATATAACTTTCTTAAGTTAGTATTAACGTCTTCAATTGTATCTCCACCTAATTGTGATTTTAAGACATTTATAGTGTCTTTATAGTCGTCTAGTTCACGATTAACTTTACGCATCTTTCTAGCGACTCTTCTATCAGCAATTTCATTTACCTTTGCATTAAATTCTTCATCAGTATAGAATTTGCCTTGAGGTTGTTCTTCAGTAGTGCTTTCTTCAGTCACATTGACTGTTTCTGCTCCTTCTTCTTTAACCTCTTCTTGAGTTGTTTCTTCTTCAGTTAACTCTTCTGAATTTTCAATCTCTTCTGAGATAAGTGTTGAACTATTTTCCATAATTCTCTTCCTTTCTATTTTTTACGAGTTTGCTTCTCTCATCATTCTTTAAAGTCTTTTATGCTGGACTAGGACGGTGAACTCTCATTAGATTTCCCTAACTCGAGTCATATAGGGAGGACTATTGTCCTCTAAATTTATTAGATACGTCAGTCATACCAGTATCAGCTCCGTATCCTGTCATTTGTGCTTGGTCTAATGCTTGAGCCATTAAGGAAGAACCTTCGTCTTGGATATTAGCCATATTTTCAGCATCTACCATTTGTGCATTAGCCATATCCTTCATTTGTTCTCCTTCCATTTGCATTGCATTAATTTGAGCTTTTTTTTCTTTTCTTTCATTTAAGATTTTTTCTAGTTTAGTCTTAGGCATTACTGAATCAGCGTCTAAGCTTTCAACATATTCTTCAAAATCAATAAATCCACCAGTCATTAAGTTTTCTAGTGATAACTCTTGTGCATATCTATCATATGCACCTCTTGGAGTAATATCGACTTTAACAAATGTTTCTAATCTAGACATTACTTTACTATCGACTTTTTCTTCTATTATTGTTTCTTCACCAGTTTGGAAATCTTTTACTGTAGAAAAAACAACTAAATCTTTTGAATTTTTCTTCCAATATTCAAACCAAATTCTAGCAATATCTTCTAAGTATTTCTTTAAACCTATAACTTGGTCAGTTAAAGGTTGATTTTGTGCTTGTTGTACTGCTAAAATTGCACGTCCTGAAGCACTTGAAGGGTCTAAGTTACCAGTAGTTGCTTCTGATACATTAGATAAGTCTTTAGAAAGACTAATTAATTCTCCTTGTACTTTTTCAGCATCAGTACTCATTTGTGCTGGATTAGTACTCATAAATACGTCAGAAGCTCTTAAATTACCAACGTCTTTAAAAAATACTGTAGCACCAACTTTATTTACTGCACTCTTATCTGAAATAGCGTCTTCATTAACAACTTTTTGAGGATAAGCAGTATTTTTAACTGTTATCAAACGTCTCATTATTGTTTTATTTATTTCTATTTGATTAGGTTTTAAGTATTCAACCTCTCCTATACCTCTAGCACTACCTTCTCTATCTTCCCAATTAAATATTGCAAAAGGATATAGTTTAATACCCATTTTTTCGTCTTTAATAAAATCTACATATTTAATACCTTTTGAATAGTGAACTTCTCCATCTTTGTCTTTCCAAAACTTAGTTAATACCCAAATTTTATCTTCTAATTCTTCTTTATTTCCTGAAATAGTAGAAGTATCATTATCGCCGACTACATATTCTAAATATTTAGGGTCTTCTTTTTCTACCATTCTTCTAACTTCCATAATTGGAAGTCTTTGACGAACTAAAATAAATGGTTGGCTTTGAATATCGTCCGAGTTTTCGTCACCAAACATAATATCAACTGCTTTAATTGTGTGATTAATAGGTCTTTTATCTTCATAATCTACATAACATATTGAACAGCCTTCAATTCCAGCAATTTTTGACCATTTTTTAACTTTATAATCCATTTGGTCAAAATCCCATATCTTAGAAGCATATTTATTTAAGCTCTTACAAACGTTTTGAGCATTTTCGATAAATTGCTCGTTATCTCCATTTTCAGGGCTGTAATTGATTGCAAATAGGTTCTCAGTAACTATTGCAGTCTTTTGATTTACTATTTGTTTAACAATATTCAAGCAAACAGGCGATACAGAATTAGATAATTTTAAACCTTCCCATTGATTTCCTATATAAAAATTATTAAATTGGTCTATTTTAGAATAGTAATTTTGACCTTGAAGATAATTTAATTGTTTTTCGTATATTTTCCAATTTTCTGCCTTTTCTAATTCTTCTAAGTCCATATTACACCTCCTCTGGGACTTCCTCTTGTCCTAAACCAGTTCCGTCATAAGTATCTATGTTTCTAAGCATTACAACGGTAGCGTCGTCCAATTCTTGCCCCTTTTTTTCTCTTTTTTTCTCTTTTTTTTCTATAATTTTAACTTTTTCTTTAACTTTTTCAGGTTTACCACAGTAAAATCCTAAGCCAAAAGCTAAAATCATAAAAATTCCTTCAATTATTAACTCCATTATTCATCCTTCTTTTTTGATTTTTTAGGTTTTTCTTCTATTTTTTTATCAATTTTAGTATTGACTTTTTCTTCTTTTTGTGCATATCTTTCTCTAAAAACTCTTTTTTTCATAATTAACCTCCTAAATTGGTATTATTTCTTCTCCATAATCTCCAGTTGGTGGTTTTTCATCACTAAAACCGAAGAATTTCTTTTGAATTGTTTCTTTTTCACTAGCTCTAGGTCTAGAAATACAAAAATATCTAAAAGCATCGCAAATATGAGTAATTTCGTGTGGTTCAGTAGCACAGTCGTTAGGGTCTTTCTCATCGTGTTGCATTTGTGGTAAACAACGAATCAGATTTTTACAATTTGAGAAAATCTCAACTTTTGCAGTCTCTATTGGTTCACCAGTTTGTTCATTACGTGTTTTTGTAACCCTTAACCACTCTTTTACATTTAACCAACCGTCTACTCTATTATTTGAAGCTTTTGTAAACACTAATCCATTTTGTCTAAATATTTCTGCTGTAGATTTACCAGTATCTCTATTTCTACCCCAAAGGTCAGGTGGAGCATATATTGCTTTATACTCACGATTTCTCATTTGAGACTTTAATGTTTGAGATGCTTCACTAACAATTAAGTTAGGTTTATATATCTCGTTATAAACATAAGCCTTACCTCTTGTATCCATAGCGATAAATAAAACAGCAAACATATCTAAACCATAATCTAACGCTATATAACGATTCCAAGTTCTAGGAATTTCAAACGGTTCAACGATATGTATATCTCTTCTAAATTCAGGAAAAAATTGACCGTCGAATACGTCCCAATTACCATATAGCATTGCTTGTTTTCTATCTTCAGGAAGATTCTCTAGTACCCTAACATAATTAGGGTCATATTCCATAAGATATTTATTTTCATATACATTTGAAGGTATAAACAAATAATCATCAGGATTTTCAGTACCACGATAGTCTTTATCAATGAATAGTCTCTTAACCCAAGCGTGTCCTACACCTCCAGGGTTACACGTAAAATACATACGAGGTACAAAAGGGTCTTTCATATTTCCACTCATACGATTTGATTCTGATAATGACTGAAATTGAAATTCAGTAAATAATGTAGCCTCTTCCATAGTGATTACTTCATAGGCTTGACCTTGATATTGTAAAACGTCTTTTTCAGCTTCACAATAACCAAGAACTATACGAGAACCATTAGGAAATATAAATTCCTTAGTAGACTCCTTATATTGAGCTATACCTTTTAACATTTTTTGTAGTTGTAATACGTGGTTTTCTCTTAATTCTTTCAAAGTTCTTCTTAATAGAAGTATTTGAATACCAGGATAATTTAATGCTAGAAGTATCATTTTAATTCTTGATACGTGTGATTTACCACCACCTCTAGCACCTCCATAACAAGTATATTTCTTTGTAGATTTACAAAATTCTACTTGCTTTGGATATAATTCACCTAAATCAAGTTCCATTACTTAGCCAATTCTGCTAAATCGCCACTTAATTTTACAACTACAGCTTGATTAGAAGTAGATTCGCCTCTCATCAATGCTTGTTTTTCATACAAAATACCATAAGCTATTGCAACGTCCTTAACACTTTTAGATGCATCTGGGTCGTCTAATAGCTCATCAACTTTATCTAATGCTTTTTGAGTTGTACGAGTATTTGTCATTAATAAATTCTTCCTTTGTTCTGCTAAGAATGTATCTGTCATTTTTAGATACTCATCTGGTTTTTCGGTTCTAAACTTATTAACTATATATCGTACAGTCTCGTGTCCTCCAAATTTGTGTTCCCTAGCAACTGCATTAAATGACCCTAAACGGATATAATCAGCAACTACTTGGTACTTTTCTTCATTTGTGAGGTTTAATCTCTTGTTTGACATATAATCACTCCTTTAATAAGCACCATTAAGCAATACAGGTTTTTAAAGTTAGGAAGATATATGGTTCCCATATTGCTTAATGCTACCCATTAGAGTAGCTGGTGCTGGAAAATAAAAGTATTGGGAGAGGATTTTCACCTCTTTTCTGTTTAATAAGCACCATAGAATAGATATATGTAGGTGTCGAACCTACTTAAAGAGTTGGTCTTACTCTTTTAATACCTTACTGATTAAAGGAACTAACCTATGCCGATAGGATATATATCTACTCTATGCTACCCATTAAGGTAGCACCTTTTACAGAAGGAAGAATGACTGAGAGCTTCTGGAGTGAACTACAAGCCCTCAGGTATTCGCCCTTTTGTTTTCAAAAATTTTTTTGAGGAAGCCATTTTGATTCTGGAAAATTTATCTGGGATATTTATTTATTGGAATATATACTACAGCTCTCCCCCTCACAGCGTACCCTCTATAATGGAGGTATACGCCCCCCCATGTTTAATATGCAACTGAAAATAACTTCCTATAATATGCATTATGTTAACTTCTACCCCTAAAGCATAACGCAAGAGATATATAACACGCTATTAGATAGGCTTTTTTATTTTTCGGCTTTTCGTGTCTTCTTCTTTTGTCTTCTGGTGTATCCTATAACGTTATATCTAACCATAATCAAAAACGAAATAAAAACACTATCAAAAAATAAAATGTTTTGTGTTATTCT
>OCTW011528557.1_pt1 | contig 16413 bp, 9 predicted proteins | sample 1539671 | NCBI WGS metagenome assembly OCTW01 (sample SAMN02144230, study PRJEB22623) | gut metagenome | biome: sheep rumen | host: Ovis aries | place: New Zealand
CCCGATCATGAGCAGCAGGAGCAACAGGAACAGCCCGAAGAACCCGAAGCTCCCGAAGAGCCCGAGACCCCCGACGAGTACGACTATCCAGAGGAGAACACCGACGACGGGCAGGAGATACCCCAGCCCGCAAACGAGCCCGACGGTAACGACGATAACCCCCCGACTTCTCAGCCGCAGCAGGAAAACAGCGGCACCACCGCAGGCTCCGAAGCCCTCGATGTCTCGCCATATACCCAAAAGCTCGACGAGCTTAATGAAATGCAGGAAGCCCTCGACCAGCAGCTCAAGGACCTCTCGGACGACATCAAGGACGAAAAGGAACGCGCAAAGGCCATAAAAGAAAAGGTCAAAACCGTCAACGAGAAGATCGACGTCATAAATTCCTATATGACAAGGCTGGAGTTCAGCATAAGCGCAAATAAACGCGGCCTCGAGGCCAAGCAGCAGGAGATAGACAAACGCATCGACGGCTATAAAAAACGCATCAGAGCCCTCTATCTCGCAGGGGATAATAACTACCTCGACGTGCTGCTCGGCTCCGCCGATATCTATGATATACTCATGCGTATGGATATGATCGAGAGGGTCACAGAGTACGATAATACCTTCATCGACAAGCTGAACGAGGAGAAAAAACAGCTCGAAACTATCCGAAAGCAGCTTGACGCCGAGCAGGCCGACTACGACAGCCGCCTCGCCCAGCTCAATAAGGAGAAGGCAGACCTTGATAAGCTGCTCTCCGAGTCCGATGAGGCCAAAGCCGCAATGCAGGATCAGGTCGAGAACCTTGATATGCAGAACGAGGCCTACGCCGCCGAGCGTAAGTCCTTCGAGGAGGAGCTCTCGGATATCCTTAAATCGGACTACGGCGACTCCGACGAGGATAAACAAAGAGAAGCCGCCGAAGCCGCCGCCTCCGCAAAGCTCTCGGAGCTGCGAAGCGGCATCAGCGCCCGTGTCGATAACGGCGAAACTATCTCCAAAGAGGAGTGCCGCTATACCTTCGCATGGCCCGCACCCGGAGTGTATTATATCTCCTACGGCGTCGGCGCAAGATGGGGCAGATACCACCACGGCATTGATATCTCGGGGGATAAGTATGATAAGGTCGTCGCCTCGGAAAGCGGCACCGTCCTAAGAACAAATACCTCATGCCCGCATGACTACGGCAAGAGCGAGTCCTGCGGCTGCGGAGGCGGCTATGGAAACTATATCATAATCGACCACGGCAACGGCTTCCTTACCCTCTACGGACACCTCACAGAGGTAGACGTCGAACCCGGCGACCACGTCAACGAGGGCGACCTCATCGGCCTTATGGGCTCGACAGGCTTCTCTACAGGTGACCACCTCCATTTCGAGATAAGATATAACGGCAACTACCTGAACCCCTCCGCCTTCGTAAACCTCGAATGAAAGAATATTAAGGCAATACCGCACAATGGTTGTGCGGTATTGCCTTAAGGCTTTACCCTATCGCACTATGTCGGTTCGCGTGAGCCGTTGTACGACCGCCACAATTTGTAAGCGAGCCTGCGAGCGAGTGCGCGAATTGCGAACCCGCGCCCGGGTCTTGACTTTGGAGCGGTTTTGTGGTAATATTAGGTAGTATTCTTTAATTATTTTGACGGGCTGTTGCCCAGTAGGAGAGAGAATGAAAAAGAAAATTTTAGCTTGCTGCTGCGCCGCTTTGCTTGCCTTCGGGATAGTCGGCTGCGGCAAGAATATCCAGCGCTCGCGGGAGACCGACGCGGTCTCGGCAGCACCCGCAAATACCGAGGTAGTGACACAGAGTACCACCGTCCCGCCCGAGAGCTCCGACGATACGACCACCAAGAGCTCCGACGATACGAGCACCGAGCCTACAGTGACTACCGTCCCCACCGAAAGCACCACCACAACAACTACAACAACCAAACGCCCCGACCCCGTCCCCGTGGATAATAATGTCATCGCCGCCAGCCCCGTCTGGTTCTCGGAGATACATCAGGTCACCTCTAACGAAAGGCTCCAGAAATGCCTCGACAGACTGAAGGAGTACACCTCCAAGTTCGGCTCGAAGCTTGGCTTCTCGTATGAAAATATGGACACGGGCGTCATCATAAGCTTTAACGCCTCGAATTCGTACTGGACGTGCAGCACCGTCAAAGCACCCTACGTCAAGTCGATACTCGAGCAGGGCGTCGATATGGACGAGATGATAACCATCGGCACCATCTGGACAGGCGATACACCCGAGGGCGACCAGCTCTATTTCGATGACAAGGGCAAGCAGTACAGCGTTAAAAAGCTTATAGAGAATACCATTCTTCTGAGCGATAATACCGCGTATAACAACCTCGTTGACCGCTACGGCAGACAGGTCTTCAATAATATGCAGTACCGCATCGGCGCAAACTATTTCCTCTATGACCCCTATATCTTCACCAAGTGTACCCCCGACGATATGAGGCGCTCTTACAGGGATATCTATAACTTCGCCGAGGAGAACGAAAACGGCAAGATGCTCGTTGACCTTATGTCCAGGGCAGAGTTCAATATGCAGATAGGCGCCGCCCTCGGAAAGAAATATACCGTTGCCCAGAAGTTCGGCACGGACTTCGAGACCTCGTCCTACAGCGACTGCGCGATCTGCTACGCCGCCAGCCCCTTTGTGCTTTGCATATATACAGAGCAGAAGCCCGAGACCGACGAGGCAAACGAAATGTTCCGGGACATCGCGCTCATCTTTGATGAGCTTAATGAAATAATCGTAAACTAACAGGAAAGGACGGGATCAAATGGCAGAGTATAAGGCTTATTCCGTACACATGGGAAAGGCGAAATGTGCAGTTGACCTTGGCGACGGCAGCGAAAGAGGAGAGTATGTCAATCAGGACTATATCCTCCATAAGCTCGGAAGACCGCACAGAAGTATCTCGCTCATGTATTGCTACTACCCCCTTGACGAGCAGTTCCCCGGCAGGATCTCCGAGGTGATGAAGGACGCAGAGGTGTCGTTCCAGTGGGACTACCCCTACGACGACTACTTCACATATAAGGGAGGCCTCGGCGGCACCACAGACGACGAGCCATTTACCTGTATGCGTGACGTCCGCCGCCACGGGCAGGACGTTACCCTCACGCTTACCATCGACCCCAATGTTTCCGACGAGCACCTTGTGGCGATAGCCAAGGACCTCAGACCCTTCGGCAGGCTGCTGCTGAGAGTGAACCACGAGGCCACGGGAAACTGGTTCTCCTTCACAAAGCGCACTACATATCAGGGCGTTGCGGATTTCTACTGCCGCTTCAATAAGATACTCAAGGAGCACGCACCTAACGTTTCCACTATCCTCTGCATCGGCGGCATAGAGGATCTTAACGCCACAGAGATAATCATGGAGAAGGAGTTCGCTCAGGCTGTCCGCGAGACCGATATCTGGTCGGTGGATAAGTATATGGCGCTCCACTGGGGCTGGCCCTATGACGTTGCAAAGAAGGACGCCGAGAACAAGAGCTTCGGCAGGAGCAAGGTCGCCGACACCTACGCCCTGACAAAGATGAGCTACAGGCGCTTCAAGGAGATCAACGGCGGCGTCGCAAAGCCTATGGTGATGAGCGAGTTCAACGCCGACGGCGATGTTACAGGCCCCTTCGATCAGGCCGAGATGGTAAAGACCTTCTGCGACCTGCTGAAATATGACCCCGAGGAGTGGTTCTCGGGCTTCACCTTCTACCAGTTCCGCGACAGAGGCAGGCTGGGACTCGAGATCGAGGATCCCAACTATCCCGACTGCGGCGTTGAGCAGCCCGTGATGCAGACCTATAAGGAGATAATCCACGACGATTTCTTTAAGCCGAAAATGACCGTCGGCGAGGAGCTGAGCCTTCCCGTTAAGCTCCGCTGGGGCGGCGCCGAGGACGCCGAGGGCATCGAGATCCCCCTGCACTTTGAGGGCACACCTCACTTCTGCGAGCTCTACTTCAAGGACGAGTCGAACCTGATGATCGAGCTTGACGGCAAGTGGTTCTACAAATCGCCCAAGGCAAAGTGCATCGACCTGATGAGCTATTTCTTCGAGAAGCCCCTCGACGATGCAGCAGACCTGACGCTGAGGATATTTGCTCCCCCCGCCAGCGGCGAGAACGACCTCTCGCTGGAGGACGGCCTGATGAACGCCTATCAGACGATAGAGACGCTCCCCGAGATAAGGATCGAATACGAGCCCGTTATGTGATAAGACTGATAAAACTGATAAGACAAGAAAACGCCTCCTGCCGAAACAGGAGGCGTTATTTTTGTGCGGTTTTACTTTATTGTGATGCTCTTGATCTCGCTGTAGTTGCCGTAGCGGGTCGAGGTCGTCTTGCCGTCCTTTGTGTAGAAGGAGCGCACCTTTACATACCAGGTTTCGCCGGAGTTGGGTATCTTTGAGAAACTCTCGGAAAGATCGGAGAGGTCAGTCGAGGTGTAGCTGTGAACGTACTTTGCGGCGTTCGTGCTCTCGACTTCGCCGGTGGCAGGCTCGAGAGCCGCCTTGTTCCTGCTGTAGAGCACCTGATAGCCGACGGTGCCCTCAGTGCCCTTTGTCCAGCTGAGCTTGAAGGCTCCCGAGGAGGCGGTAAGCGACTTGATAACGTTCTTTTCGGGCTTTACGACAAAGGTCTTGGTGACAGAGCCCTTGTATCTGCCCTTTGCGGTGATCTTTGCGGTGGCGACGCCGACCTTGGTGTTGTTCGTGTAGGTCACGCTGTAGTCGGTGCCTTCAACAAGCTGTGTGCCCGCATTCATGATCTTCACGGGCTTTATGGCCGAGCCTGTGTAGGTGTAGGCGGAGTAGGGGAGCACCGAGCCGAGCTTTGTGATGTCGTTCTCGATCTTGATCGACTGTACGTCGCTGTAGTTGCCGTAGCGGGTCGAGGTCGTCTTGCCGTCCTTGGTGTAGAACGAGCGCACCTTCACATACCAGGTCTCGCCAGCCTGCGGCTTGTTTGTCAGGTAAACATAGGTCTTGTCAAGGTCGGTGACAGTGGTGCTGTTCGAGGTCGCGAAGTCCGCAGACTTGGAATAGCGCACCTGATAGCCCGTGGCCGAGGTGTCCTTGTTCCAGTAAACGATCAGGCCGTCCTTTTCACTTGTGATATAGGGCTTGAGAGCGGTGACGGCGTTCTTCTTCGGCTTGATGATGAAGGTCGTGCTCTTGCTGCCCGAGTAGCGGCCCTTGCCGCTGACTGTGGCAGTTGCAACGCCGACCTTGGTGTTGTTCTTGTAGGAGACCGTGTAGTCGGTGCCGCGTGTCAGGGTCTTGCCGTTATACTTTACGGTGAACTCGTTCTTGCCGTTGCGGTTGTCGGGCTTTATCGCCGAGCCCGTATAGGTGTAGGAGTCGTACTTTATGCTGACGGTCGCGTCCGCGATCGAGCCGATCTTGGCGTTTGACATCAGTGCGTTCAAGTAGGTCTGGTTTGCGACGGTGCGGGTGTCGCGCTTGATGAGGCCGAACTTCTCGTCGCCCGTGCCGTAGACGTTGTTGTCCCATACCAGGCAGGGGATCCCGAGAGCCGCAGCCTTCGCGGTGTAGTCCTTTGCCCACTTGACTCTTTCGGAGGTGTTGTTCTTGTCTGTTGCGCCGAACTCGCCGATAACAACTGGAATGTTCTTCTTCACAAGAGAGGTGTTGATAGTGCTGAATATGTTCTTGAGCTCAGTCTGCATATCGGAGCTGTAGCTCGATGTGCCGCCCGAGTAGTTCATCGCAAAGTTATAGGGCGAGTAGGCGTGTATCGAGACCGCGACCATCTTCGAGCTGTCGGTGGGCAGCTTGAAGGTGGACACCGTTGCGCCGTCAACAGAGGCGTCATAGCCGGGACACATGATAAGGCGCGTCTTGTTGTTGCCGCCTGTGGCTCTTATTGTGTCAACGGCGGTCTGGTTCAGGGTGTTGATGCAGGAGATGGCGTCCTTTACATTGGCCTGCGGAGAGGACTTCGTGAACCACCACTCGTTGTTGTCGCCGATGAGTCGGGGCTCGTTGAGCGTCTCGAAGATCAGGTGCTGGTCGTAGCTCTTGAAGGTCGTCGCGATCTGCTTCCAGATTGTTGAGACATAGCTCTTTGAGGTGGAGAGATAGGTGGTGGAGGGGAAGAAGAAATTCTTCTTGCCGTACTGTATCTCGTTGTCGTGGTGGATATTGATGATGACATAGAGGCCGTTGTCCATAGCGTAGTCCACGATAGTCTTGACGCGGTTCATCCACGCGGAGTTGATCTTGTTCGAGGAATCAACGTGGTCGTGCCAGGACACGGGTATGCGGATAGACGAAAAGCCCAGCGCTGCTACCTTGTCGATAAGCGCCTTTGTGGTCTTGGGGTTGCCCCAGCCTGTCTCATAGTCAAGGTCGTTCGAGAGCCAGGAGCAGTTTGTGGTGTCAAGGGTGTTGCCGAGGTTCCAGCCGATACCCATTTCGGCGGTGATCTCCTTGGCCGTCTTGGTGCTGGCAGCCGAGGCCTTGACGGCGTTCTCTGTCGGCGAGAGCGGCGAAATAAATGCCGCTGCCGCGAGGGCTGCTGCGGTCAGCGAGACCGCGAGCTTCTTTAATATTTTCATAACTATTGCTTGCCCGAGTGACGGGTTCGGGCGTCCTCCTTTCAAAGTCGGAGAGGCAGCGCCCACGGACGCTGCCGAAAAACGTGTTCTTATTCATTTTAATATTACCATATTTCGGGGAGGATTTCAAGAGTGACACAGAAATGTTGCATTTCTTTTACAAATTGTGACGACCGCTCCGCGGCCGCAGCGCCTTGTTGACATTTCTCCCAAAATATGTTATAAAATTCTCATAGGGATAAAAACCAAACGGAGGTGAGGATAGTGAAGCGCAGATTCGCTGTTGTATGGCTTTTGCTGTTACTTGCGCTGGTGCTCGGCTCCTGCTCGATCAACAAGGCCGAGAGCCGCGCCGAGGGCAATGAGACCGTCACGGGTGACGGGACCGTTCCGCCGCCTCCCGACAAGCACGATGAGCTTACCGTCCACAGCTTCAAGGCAGGCAAGGCCGACGCCACCCTGATCTACAGCCACGCATTTGCCGTCCTCATCGACTGCGGCGAGAGCGGCTTCGGCAAGGAGATAGTCTCATACATGAAGGCAAACGGCATACCGAAGCTGGATATGCTGCTGATAACTCACTTCGACAAGGACCACGTCGGCGGCGCCGCAAAGGTGCTGAAAGAGGTCGAGGTCGCGCAGGTCGTCCACAGCAACTGCCCCAAGGACAGCGACGAGTACCGCAAGTACACTGAGCAGCTCCGCGAAAAGGGCATCGACCCCGTACAGCCGTCCAAGCCGCAGAGCGTTGTGCTGGGCGGAGCCGAGTTCGTCATCTATCCGCCGCAGAAGCAGACCTACTCCGATTCTCCCAGCAATAATTCCTCGCTGATAACGGCTGTGACCTACGGCGAGTGCTCGATGCTCTTTGCCGGCGACGCCGAGGATATGCGCCTCTCGGAGTTCATTGCAGGAAACACCGGCCACTACGACCTGTTGAAAGTACCTTACCACGGGCACTACCAGCCGCGGCTGGCGGCATTTATACAGAGCGTCTCGCCACGCATCGCGATCATCACCAGCTCCGACAGCGAGCCCGAGGACCCGCGGGTGCTTAATATGCTCTCCGATGCAGGCGCCGTGACCTACCTGACCCGCGAAGCACCCGTCACGCTCCGCTGCGACGGAAAGACGATAACGCTTCGCTGAAGCAATAAACAACAAGAATAATAAAGGCCATTCGCCAAAAGCAGACAGCTTTGAGCGAATGGCCTTGTCTTTTTTCCCTAAAAGCGGAGCGTTACAGCGCTTCCTGAGAAACGATCTCGCCGTCCACAAGCTTCACGAGCTTGGTGCCGAACTTTGCTGCGGCCTCGGAATGTGTTACCTGAACGATGGTCTTTTTGTACTTTTGGTTGATCTCGCGGAAAAGCTCCATGATCTTCATGCCCGTCTTGGTGTCAAGGTTTCCGATGGGCTCGTCAAGAAAGATTATCTTGGGGTCGAAGACCAGCGCCCTTGCGATAGCAACACGCTGCTGCTGACCGCCCGAAAGCTCTCGGGGAGTCAGCTTGCGCTTGTCGGTCATGCCGATTATCTCAAGGCACTCGTCAAGCTTCTGCTTGTAGTCCGAGCGGCTCTTGCCGCTTATCATCAGCGGGAGCGAAATATTATCCTCAACGTTCAGGTTGGGCACAAGGTTGTAGAACTGGAACACAAAGCCTACATCTTCGCCTCTCATTCTGCAAAGCTCCTTGTCCTTGAGGCTTGCAAGGTCGGTGCCGTTTAAGGACACCGTGCCAGAGGACGGCATATCAAGACCGCCCAGCAGGTACAGCAGGGTGGATTTTCCGCCGCCCGAGGGCCCCATTATCGAGATGAACTCGCCCTCCTCCACCGTAAGGTTTATGTCTTTCAGAACGTGGGCGGTCTCCTTGCCGTTCTGGAACATTCTGTTTACGTTTACTGCTTCTATAACACTCATTTTTGTCTCCTCCGTTTATTCGTATTTCAGTTCCTGAACAACGCTCAGCTTCGAGCTCTTTCTCATGGTCGAGATCGAGGCTATGAAGATAACTGCCGCAAGCACCGCGATGTAGGCGGGAGTCTGGCTCCAGGAGTAGTGTATCTCCATCGGTGTGCTGTTTGCAAGCATCATCTTGGTCACCAGACCGCAGATCATTACCGTGAAGGGTATCGAGGCCGCAATGCTCAGCAGGGTGCAGAACAGGCTCTCGATAAGCACCAGCGAGCGGCGCTTTTTCTTGTTCATGCCGACCGAAGCCATCACGGCGAATTCGCGGCGGCGCTGTGCAAAGCAGATCGTGATGTTGTTGAATATGCCTATGGACGAGATGCAAAGTGCAAGGAAGGAGAATACCGCAAGCAGGTCGATGACGACTGCGTTTGCCTCAACGTTCTGTTCCCTCTCCTCGTCAATGGTCATGAACGTTGCACCGAGGTCGGCGATGGGCTTTTTGAACTTGGCCTCAACAGCCTCGGCGTCGGCGCCCTTTTCAAGCAGGAAGGTTATCGAGTTTGCCTCGCGGACGTTGTAGGTCTTTTTAAGGTCCTCGGGCTTCATCAGCAGGATCTGGCCGCCGTTGAGAAGCTTCGCGTCCACGATGCCCGCGACGCGGAAGCTCTCCTTCTTGCCGTCGATCTCGACCTCGGCGGTGTCGTCCTCCTTGAGGTCGAGCTTCTTCGACATTGCCAGCGAGAGGATTATCGCCTTGTCGTCGGCATTCTTGTAGGCGTTGAAGGCGTCGATGTACTTTTCGGTGGTAAGCTCCAGATACCGCATATAATCGGCGTACTTGTCGGGGTCGCCTGCCTGAACGATCACATATTCGTTACCTATCTTCGCCTGAGCCGCATAGACCGGGTTGATCGAGCTCTTGTCGATGCCATCGACCTTTTGCAGCCTGTCAAGTATCATGTCGGTCGTGGTGACGTCCGAGGCGTTGTCGATGATGTTCATTATCTCATAGTCGCAGTGCATCGTGTCGTAGGCCTCTACTACCACGGTCTCCATCGTGTCGCCGATAGAGGCGATCATGAGCACAGCCGACAGCGAGATCATCATAAGCGTTACGTTGCCGCGCAGCAGCTTCGAGCTCTTGATGTTGTTCATTGCAAGATAGGCTGTGGTGTTTCCGCGGAGCAGGCGGCTGAGACCGTCTGCGATCAGCTTGATAAGCTTGCGGGAGGCCATTACCATTCCAAGGAAGCCGAGCAGCATGAACATTATGCTGCCGCCCAGCGAAAGCTCGGTGTTCGAGATAAAGCCTGCGAAGCAGATGCCCAGCAGCAGAAGTCCGACTATGAAGCGGATCCTGCCGCGCCTTACCTTGTCCTCGAAGCGGTCGAGGATAACGTCCTTGACCTGCATTTTCCTGATCCTGCGGACAGGCGACCACGCCGAGATGACCGACAGCGCAACAGCAAAGATGACCGCCGCGATCATGTGTCCGATATTGAACTTGTAGGGAACGTAGATGCCGTAATCCTTGAGCGGCGAGAAGTAGCGCGTTACAAACACCAGCGCGACCTCTCCGACCGCAACGCCCACAGCAGCTCCCGAAAGACCGTAGAGCAGAGCCTCGCAGAGCAGTATGCGCTCGATCTTTTTCTTTGTTGCGCCCTGGCTCATGAACGTTCCGATGACGGTTATGCGCTCGGTGATTATCAGCTTGAACACGCCGTTGATGATGATGACGCAGACTATGCAGACGATCGTCAGCATGAGATACAGAGGGATAGTGATCGTCTCTGTGCCTTCCGCAAGGTCGTCCTCGATGAGAGCGGCAGCCTTTACGCGCTCGTTCTTCTCGTTGAATTCCTTGGCCTTGTCCGAGGGTGTGCCGTCCGTGCGGGCGGTCATTCTGTTGTACCTGCCGCCTGCGTCAAGCTTGGCGTTAAGGTAATCGTATGGAACTACGATCGTGAAGCCTGTGCTCTGGTCGTTGTAGAAGCAGCCCTGATTGGCCGTGATGCCGACCACCGTGAACTCTGTCGGTTCGCCGCTGACAGCGACCGTCAGCTTGCCGCCGATCTCCAGGTCTCTGTCCTTGGCGATACGATCCGAGATAAGGCACTGCGGTTCGTTCACGTTTTCGAGCTTGCCCTCGATCATCTCGCCGTCATAGCTCTTTCTTGCCCTCAGACTGATGTAGCTGATCTCGTCGTTCTCGTTGATGACGCCGATGTTTGAAAGCTCGCCTTTAAGGTTGGTGAAGCCGCTGGCGTCAAAGTCCTCCTCCGAGAAATACACGTCCTCGGTGTTTGAAAAGAAATGGACGTCCTGCCCTTCGGCCGCGCTCTTCATGGGCTCTGTGTAGCTGTAGATTATTACATCTATCAGACCCAGGCTGACGATCAGCAGCGCTGTACAGATCATGATGGAGATTATCAGCAGTATGAACCTGCCTTTCTTCTCCAGCATGCTCCGCCGAATGTACCGTAAGAATACTCCCACGTTGCCTCCTCCTTTGCTATTGGTTTATCCAATATTTTGTTTACAACAATATTATATCGCGTATAATACTATTTGTCAATAAAAATCGTATGATTTTAGAACAATTCATTAATATAAACAAACACGGCGGTGCAATATTCTGATAATTTGTAAAATAACACAGATGCGCCCCGCAAAGCGGCCCGAAAGGGGCTGAAATTTCGTAAAACCTATTGACAAAGTAGGAATTATATGGTAGTATACATATAAAGCCTATTGACTTGGTAGGCTTTATTGACAAAAAGCAGAGAAGGGAACAAGCCATGAAAAGGAACGCTCTTGAAAACAGAATATGCGCCTGCGAGCGAATGTGCCGCGTCTGTGAGCAGCATATTACAGAAAAGGAGCAGGATCATGTGCGAATTATTCGGTTTTTCGTCAGCGGCGGAGCGCGATCTTACCGCCCTGCTGAAGGAATTCTTTGACCATAGTATAGACCACCCCAACGGCTGGGGACTTGCGGAGCTCTCGGGCAGCCGCCCCGAGATAGTGACCGAGCCCGTGGCTGCCTACCGCAGCAGGCTCGTCCCCGAGCTGCTTGGCAGGGGAGTGAAGAGCAGGCGGCTGCTTGCCCATATCCGCAGAGCCACCATCGGCAGCATCGCCCCCGAGAACTGCCACCCCTTTACGGGAACGGACAGCAGCGGCAGACAGTGGACGCTTATCCACAACGGCACGATCTTCAACGGCCTCGAGCTGATGAAGTACAAGAAGCTTCAGCAGGGGAGCACGGACAGCGAACGGGTGCTGCTGTATTTCCTTGACCTGATAAACGAAGCGGCAGAGAAAAAGGGCGCACCGCTGACGGCTCGTGAGCGCTTTTCGGTGCTGGAGGAGGCTGTGGCGTCGATCGCCTACCGCAACAAGCTCAACCTTATTATATATGACGGTGAACTGCTCTACGCCCATGTGAACATGAAAAACACGCTTTACTACAGCAGGCAGGGCGGAACGCTTATCTCCACAGTTCCTCTCGACTCTAACATCTGGCAGCCGCTGCCGCTGACTGCGCTTTTCGCATTCAGGGACGGCGAAACGGTGTTCAGGGGCAGACCTCACGGCTTCGAGTTCGTCGATGCCCTCGGTGCAGCCCTCGAGCGGCTTGACTTCACGATTTAGGAGGCGCCAAAATGTGCAATATCTCTGAACAGACCCTTGACAGGGCGATAAAGGAAAAATACATCGACCCCACACGCCGCAAGCGCAGGACACGCGCAGGCGTGGAGTTTGAGCTGCCCATAGTCTGTCTTGACCGCAGACCCGTGGACTTTGACCTCGTACACAGGCTGACCGCAGGCTTCATCGAGCGGTTCGGCTTCACAAAGCTGAGCCGCGACGACGAGGGCGCCGTCTATTCGGCAGGCGACACCGTCACGGGAGACATCCTCTCCTTTGATTGCAGCTACAACACGCTGGAGCTCTCGTTCGGCGCAGAGGAAGACCTGAACCGTGTCTACGAGCGCTTCGTCAGCTATTACGAGCATATCCAGAGCGTCCTGCTGCCCGAGCGACACACGCTCACGGGCATGGGCGTCAACCCCTACCACGACATCAACCTCCGCGAGCCGATACCGAACGGCCGCTACAGGATGCTGCTGCACCACCTGTCCTCATATCCGAAATATGCGGGGCTGATGAGCTTTCACAGCAGGCCCGATTTCGGGCTGTTCTCCTGCGCCTCTCAGGTGCAGCTGGACGTAGAGGAGCCCGCCCTTGCGCGGACTCTCAACGCCTTCACAAAGCTTGAGCCCCTTAAGGCGGTGCTGTTTTCAAACTCGCTCTGGGGCGAGGACAACTGCGTGCTCTGCGGAAGAGACCATTTCTGGCGGGACAGCCTCCACGGCCTGAACCCGCATAACGTGGATATGTACGAGGTGGAGCTCTCGTCCTCGGAGGACGTCGCGGAGTACATAAAATCCATGAGCATCTACTGCACCGAGAGGGACGGCAAGTACATAAACTTTCCGCCGATGCCGCTGCGGAGCTACTTTTCCGCCGACAGAGTCAGGGGAGAATACTATGACGGCGGCAGTTATAAGAGCATCGAGTTCGAGCCCGAGCTTTCAGACCTGGGCTACCTGCGTTCGTTCAAGTTCGAGGACGTGACATACCGCGGGACGGTGGAATTCCGAAGTGTATGCGAGCAGCCCGTCAGCGAGATAATGTCGCCCTCGGCTTTTCATCTCGGGCTTTTGCAGGAGCTGGACGCCCTCGAGCAGCTGCTTGATACCGACCGCGCCGTCTACCACAAGGGCTACTCGGCCTCCGAGCTCCGCGAGCTGCTGGACAGGCGCGAGCTTCCCGATTTTATCAGACAGGACGAGCTGCGTGCGCTGCTTGTAAAGATCGTCGCTCTGGCGGAAAGAGGCCTTAGAAAACGCGGCTTCGGCGAGGAAAGGTTCGTTTTGCCTCTCCGCGACCGCGCCCGCAGGCTCTCGAGTGCAGGCAGAGACATGGCCGACGGCATCGCCGCAGGTCTGACGGTCGAGCATTTTATTGAAGAGTACGCAAAACTGGAGAGGTGAGGTCATGGGCGCAGATCTTAAAAACATAGACAGGGAGCTGCTGTTCTGCGGGGGCTTCGGCCTTGAGCGCGAGACCCTGCGCGTAGACAGCGGCGGCAGGCTGGCTCAGACCCCTCACCCGTTCGGGGACGACGAGCTCCTCTCCCGCGACTTCTGCGAGAACCAGCTGGAGATCATCACTCCCGTGACGCAGACCCCGCAGGAGGCAGTCGGGGCTCTGGCGGAGCTGCACAGGAAGGCGGCGGCTGTCCTCAAGGAGAAAAACGAATACCTGTGGGCGTTTTCAAACCCGCCTGCCTTCGCCGATGAGAGCGAGATACCGATAGCGCGTTTTTCGGGCTCGCTGCACAACAAGCAGCTCTACAGGCAGTATCTTGCGAAGAAATACGGCAAGCGCAAGATGCTGTTCTCGGGCATACATCTGAATTTCTCCTTCTCCGATGAGCTTGCGCAGGCGCTCTGCCGCGAGCTTGACACCGACCGCAACGGCCTTTATCTGAGGCTTGCCGCAAGGCTTGTGCAGCACAGCTGGCTTATCGTCCTGCTGACGGCTGCGAGCTCGGCGGGAGAGGAAAGCTTCATGGAGGACATGGCCGACTATGCTTCTCCGCGCTGCGGAAAGGACGGATATTGGAACGACTTCACGCCCGTGCTGGAGTTCGGCTCACTGTTAGGCCATTGCAGCAGTATTCAGGACTATGTGAACGACGGGCAGCTGGTGTCGGCGTCGGAGCTTTACTACCCCGTAAGGCTGAAACCGCGGGGCGAGAACAGCCTCGAGGCTCTGCTCGAGGGCGGGGTAGATCACATCGAGCTGAGAATGTACGACCTTGACCCGCTTGCGCCTTACGGCATCTTCCCCGAGGACGTCAGCTTTGCGCAGCTGTTGATGCTCTACCTGCTGAGCCTTGACACGCCGCTCCCCGACAAGGTGGAGCAGATACGCTCGATAGGCAAGATGAAGCTGGCGGCTCGCTATGACCGCCCCGACGAGCTGAAGCGCGAGGCCGCAGCGGTGCTTGACGAGATGGAGCAGCTCTTTTCGGCGCTTGGCACCGATGAAGAAAAGCTTGCGGTGATACGCCGTCAGAAGCAGAAGCTTGCCAATGGGCAGAGCTATGCCGAGCTTGTCCGCAGGACCTACGGCGCCGACTTCACCCGACTTGGCCTTGAACGCTCGAAGGTCTTCACAGAAACGGAATAAGACAAAACAAGACCCCACAGCCTTGCTGCGGGGTCTGCTTATCATACTCAGTTTTCTCAGTTTTGTGTGTCCATATCGTAGTGGTGGATCGTCAGGCGCTTCTCGAACTCCTCCTTGGGCAGAGGCTTGTCGAAGAAGAAGCCCTGTGCCAGCTCGCAGTGGTTCTCGCGCAGCACCTTCACCTGATCCATAGTCTCAACGCCCTCGGCGATGCACTCCAGACCAAGCTCCTTCGCCATTGCCACAACATACTTGAACATCACGCTGCGGGTGCTGTTGTCGTTGTCCTCCTCGACGGGCAGGAAGCTGCGGTCGATCTTGAGCACGTTCCAGGGGACTTCCTTGATAAGGTTCAGCGAGGAGTAGCCCATTCCGAAGTCGTCCACAGAGGTGCTGATGCCTTGCAGCTGCAAGCCGCTTACGACACGCTTGAGGTCGCGGAACTCGACGTCCGTGGTGGTCTCGGTCAGCTCTACTTCAATATACTCGTGAGGAACGTTGTTGCGGTCAACGATCTCTATGATGTGCTGCAGCAGGTCGATATCCATCATGTGCTTTCGCGACAGGTTCACGGAGACGCGGACGACTCTTCTGCCCTCGTCGAGCCAGCGGCGTATGTCGCGGCAGGTGTGATCGAGCATATAGAAATCCAGCTTGCAGATGTCAAGCCCCTTTTCAAGTATCGGGATAAAGTCGGCAGGGGAGATGAGCTTGTCGTCGTGGAACCAGCGGCACAGCGCCTCCGCACCGATAAGCTCGCCCGTGGTGATGTCGATCTTCGGCTGATAGAAGACCTTGAATTCTTCCTTGTTCAGCGCCTCGGGGAATACCCGCTGCATGCGGTTCGCCCTTTCCTTGTTCTGGTTCATCACAGCGCTGAAATATATAACGTCCGACTTGCCGCTCGTTCTGGCGATGGTCGAGCAGGTGATGATCTTGTCAAGAATGTCGCCGGCGTCGGTGAACTTGAAATCGTCGGGAATGATGAACACGCCGACGGTGGCGGAGACCATGATGCGGTTGCCTGTGTTCACGTCATAAACTATCGCGGCGCCGCCGAGATACGAGGTCAGCTGATCGAGCTTGTCCTGGCTGCAAAGCGCAACAAAGTTATCACCGCCCATTCTTGCGACGATGCCGTCATCGCCCAGCATCTCCTCGATGTTGTGATAGAAGCCCTGCATTACGACGCTGCCTGCTCGTCGGCCTATCTGCTGGTTGACGAGAGCAAAGTGCTTCAGGTTGATGTGCAGAGCGGCCTGACCCTTGAACGAACCGTTCTGGCCTGTGCGCTCGATGTGCCTGATATAGAAGCGCAGGTTGTGATAGCCGTCGTCGTCCAGAAACGCGAAACGCTCGGCTGCGGCCTGTATCCTCGAGCGGCTGACATAGACCGTCGTGGTCTCGAGCAGGGTCCTGATGTGGTCGATCTCCTCGGGTGTCCAGGGCTCGGCGTCGTCCTCGATGTAGATGCTGCACTTGATTATCGCCATCATGTCGGTGACGATGCGCTTGGTGAGCACCTCGTGTGCGGGCTTGCCGCTGTCGTAGGAGATGAGTATTTCGCCCCTGTTCATCGCCTCGAACTTTGTGTTGCCGTAGGTGATGGTGATGATCTTTGCAATGCGAAGATGCT
>OCTW011613131.1_pt1 | contig 16412 bp, 12 predicted proteins | sample 1539671 | NCBI WGS metagenome assembly OCTW01 (sample SAMN02144230, study PRJEB22623) | gut metagenome | biome: sheep rumen | host: Ovis aries | place: New Zealand
ACATCCGTACGTTCCGGCGGCCGGTGAACCGACCTGTCCGAAACAGCGGATGGACTCAAAAAACCGAAGGTTCCTGTATACACAATTCCCAAAAAAACGCACGCCCCGTGCGTCTCTTCCTCTAAATCTGTCAATTGGTACAGTTTCTTCGTTGAATACCGTCCATCGTTAAAAAAATACCACAATTCCCGCATGGTGTAAAGTCTTTCTCTTCACGAGAGCGGGCAGACGGTCGGGCGTGTAGAGAGAACCGCCGGGTGTACCGCCCGGCTGATTGTGGATGAGGGTACCGCCCCGGCTGATTGTATATGGCCGGATACCACCTTGCTGATTGTATACAAATCACGATCTGAATATGAGTGCATAGTAGCGGATGACTTTTCGTATACGAATCATGGTTATATAACGGTGGAAGGTGCGAAATCGCCCTTTTTCTCGATTCCGCACTTGTTTCACGCCCGCCAGGGTGCGAAAACAAAAGTAAAAACCGATTAATATATTCCAGATAGCTGGGATGGTGCGATTTGGCGAAAACGGGATTTTCCGCACCCAGAGAACCCGAGAGAATATCCGATTACTCGGATAAACATCCACCCCTCATGGTATTCGTCGTCGCGGTTTTCCATCGAGCGTCCGATTATCTTCACTGGATGCATATTGTTAAATACTATCGTATCATTATTCACCCGCAAAAAATAATCCACGATGATTCAATTTCACACGAAACAAGTCGGGTGCGAAAACAGGATTTTTTGACATTCCGCACTCTGAAATACCGGCCCACACATCCTCCACCGCCCCCAGGCAAAAAAACAGATGCGAAATTCGAAAAAAATCGAATTTCGCACCCGACAACTCGATCGGCCGCATCTGACAATACGGTCACACCTGTTCAGCCCGGCAGGCCCCGCCCGACCGCACCTGTTCCACCGGCCGCCGCTCTACAGCATCTCGATGAATGCGGCAATCCGGGTGTTCAGCTGGCCGATATCCGCCTGGCTGTAGTCCGTTTCCACACTGAAGAACGGCAGACCCTTTTCCTTTGTCACAAAGTTCCGGATCTGGTGGGTCTCCAGGTTATAGGTATGGCACGCACTCAGGGTCATTTCCAGCACCCCGTCCACATGGAACTCATCACAGAGCCGGCCCAGCAGTTCCAGACGGTTCGGGTTCGGTGTCATGACGGAGCAGCCGATGCTCAGATAGCGCTCTGCCAAGGCATGCCAGACATCCGGGTCCTGCTCGTCCACCATCCGGTCGTAACTCTTGTAACCGGAACAGTTCTCATAGCAGACCACCACACCGCCGTTCTCCTCCACGGCACGGACCACCTTCAGCGTGGCGCCGCCCATCGGGCAGCCGGTGATGAGGATCCGCGGCTTCTTCTCCCGGGCCGCCGGGTCATACTCCGCCCGGATCTGCTCCTTCAGAGCCGAAAGCTCCGCCGGAATCCCGTCCAGATCGAACTTGAACTGAGAGCCGTAGAGCACGTTGAACAGATCCAGTCCGCTCATCGGCGTCGGATCCGCTTTCATCACACCACTCAGTTCCTTCAGTCCCTGCCGGATGGCATTCTGCTGCTTCACCGCTGCCCGGAGTTTTTCCTCGGTCACTTCCGTGCCGAACTTCTGCTCCAGATAAGCCGCCAGCTTCCGGATCTCCTTCTCCCAGGCCTCCAGCGCATCCTCATCCTGGGTCTGGGGAAGCTGCATGGTGATAATGTCCTTGAACTCCCTCATGTATTCATACATTTTCTTCTTTCCGTCGCAGGTGGTTTCCCCCACCACCACATCGGAAAAATGGAAGTACGGGCACTTGTCCGTCTTCGCAAATCCGTAGCTGGACTTAATCAGCGGACAAAGATTCTTCGGCAGTTCCTTCTCGGCGTCCGGAATCGGCTCGTCAGACATGGAGCAGAGGCTGATCGGCACCGCCCCCGCCGCTACGGCAATCTCCTTCGGGAAATAGGTACAATACGAACCCACCACAGGAATGCCCCGGTCCTTGATTTCCTTTACAGCCAGAAAGGACTTTCTGCGCTGATCCGAAAACCCTTCGAAAATCTCCGGCAATTCCTTCACAATCTCCATCAGGGCCTCCTATTCGTAAACCACCAGCGCAATGAAACGGAGCGGCTCCTCCTTCTCATTCGTGATGCCGTGGTATTCTCCCGGGCCGGTGAAGGTCAGGTCTCCCGGATGCAGTGTGACGATGCTGCCGTTGTCATTGTACTGTGCTTCACCGGACAGAATATAGTACAGCTCCGCATCCCCTACATGCTGGTGATAGCCGACGCCGCATCCCTTCTCCAGAACGATGTCGTTGAAGAGACGTCCCTTGTTCAGGAGCTCCTCGTCCTGATTGATCAACTTGTGTGCGCGCATCGTTCCCGGACCGCCCTGAGCCCCTTCCTTTTCGATCGCTTCTCTCTCTCCTGCTTTTCTGACAAAACTCATTTCCTCTCCTCCATTCTCCGGGCGTCTCAGATCCTGAGGCCTGCCTCCCCGGTCATAATATCCGTCAGCGGAATCCGCCTTCCGTTCATGGTCACCGCAGTGACGATGCGGACCGGCACACCGCCGGCCGTCTCCCGGTATCCTTCCATAGTGAGGGCTGCGCCTCCCTCTTCCATGGTGTACCGCTGCTGACAAAGGGTTCCCGGCAGGGAACGATCCAATTCCCGGCGAAAATCCGCCATGATTCCCGGCATCACCGTATTCTGGATCTTCCGGCCCTGTGCTTTTCCATACATACGGCCGAATTCATCCGCCAACTGTTCCATCCAGTTCTTTCCGATCGCCATGCAAGCCCCCTCCCTGTACTGCTTCGTCATCGCTGTTTCGGACAACGAAAAACCCCGGAACAACTGTTCCGGGGTTTCTCTATGGTGGAGCATACGAGGCTCGAACTCGTGACCTCTTGACTGCCAGTCAAACGCGCTCCCAGCTGCGCTAATGCCCCTAAATACCTGGCCCGCGAGCGGCAACCTGTCCGAATGTGTGTGATGAGATAGAACCGGTCACCGGACCAGCGGCCCGGAGATATTCATTTGGTTAGATTATACTGAACCGTCCGGGTTCCGTCAATAGATGTACCGAAAAAAATTCAGAATTCTTTCCAACCCGCTTTTTACCTATTGTTATCGCCAACATATTAACACCCGGTAATTTAGGATCTGTACACATACAATTTACTATGGTAGAATGATAATGTTGAATCACTTTCAGAACAACTACCGGGAGGCATATCATGTTTCAGTATAAATGTATGAATAATATCTCCGATGCAATCCACACAGTGCTGGATGATCAGTACAAGAAAACGGATGAAACCGAAGAAGCAGACGGCATCATCGTCCGTAGTGCGAAAATGCATGACATGGAATTCGGGGACCGGCTGAAGGCCATCGTCCGGGCCGGTTCCGGCGTCAACAATATTCCGCTGGAGCGGTGCGCAGAAGAGGGTATCGTTGTTTTCAACTCCCCGGGAGCCAATGCCAACAGCGTGAAGGAACTGGTGATCGGTTCCATGATCAACGCCTCCCGTAATATTCCGGATGCTATCCGCTGGGTGAAGGATAATGCCACGGACGAAGATCTGGCCAAGGATGTGGAGAAAGGCAAAAAGAAATTTGCAGGGACAGAATTGAAGGGCAAGACCCTGGGGGTCATCGGCCTGGGGGCCATAGGCGGCATGGTGGCCAACGCCGCCTATGCACTGGGCATGCATATTGTCGGAATCGACCCTTATCTGAGCGTCCGCAACGCCCTGGCCCTGGACCGCAGCGTGAAAATCCGGAAAACCTACGGTTCCGTCTACAGCGAAGCGGATTACCTGACGATCCATCTCCACCTGACGGATCAGACCCGGGGCATGATCAACAGCGAGGCCTTCGACCAGATGAAGGACGGCGTAATTCTGATGAATTTCTCCCGGGGCGAAGTGGTGGATAACATTGCACTGAAGGAGGCGCTGGAGTCTGGAAAAGTCCGGAAGTATGTCACGGACTTCCCTTCTCCGGAAGTGATGAAGATGCCGAATGTCATCGCCACCCCGCATCTGGGGGCCAGCACGAAGGAGGCAGAGGACAACTGCGCCATCATGGCCGTGGAAGAGCTGCGGGATTACCTGGAAAACGGATGCATCACCAATTCCGTCAACTATCCGAACGTCAACCCGGGACCGTGCCAGTCCGAAGGCCGGGTTGTAGTGCTGCACCACAATGTGCCGAATGTACTTTCCACCATCAGCACGGTCTTCGGCGGGAAGGGCATTAACATTACGAATCTGACCAACCAGACCCGGGGCAAGTACGCCTGCTGCGTGGTGGACACCGAGGCACCGGTGACCAAATCCCTGGCCCGGGAACTCTGTGAGGCAGACTCTGTGATCCGTGTCATAGTAGTGAAGTAGAACCGGAACCATATCGATGAACATTCAATTAAACAGGGGGATCGCCCGGTCCGGGCGATCCCCCTGTTTTCTTCCGACGGACAGGCGGCCTGTCACCGGTAGGAAACCGTCCGGATCCCCATTCGCCGGGCCCGCTGGCTCCAGCGGGAAAGCTGCTCTTCGGAAGGTGTCCCGAAGGATGCCGGCGGCAGAGGGAGGCCCAGCTTCTCGTACTTTCCCTCTCCGTAGCGGTGATAGGGCAGGAGTTCCAGCTCCGGGTCCGGCAGGTTCTCCGCCATGAAATCGAAGATCCGGTCCAGATCCTCATCCGTGCCGTTGACCCCCAGGATCACCGGCACACGGATCGTGAGGGGAATGCCCAGTGCCGCCGTACGGCGGATATTCTCCAGAATCCGCTGGTTGGACCGGCCGGTGAAGTGTCGGTGCAGTACGGGATCCATGTGTTTGATGTCCATGAAAATCTGATCCAGCCGCTCCAGGGTCGGACGGACCGCTTCGAAATCGAAAAACCCGCAACTTTCCATGGCCAGATGATACCCCTCATCGTAGAGTCTTCCGGAAAGGCAGTTCAGAAATGCCGGCTGCATGCCCGGCTCTCCCCCGGAGAAGGTGACACCGCCTCCGGAGAAGCGATAGAATATCTCTTGTTCGGCAATCTCCGATGCAATTTCATCCACAGTGGCCCGTCGAACCATCCCATTGTCCCGGGTCTGTCCCTCCGGATTAGCACACCAGGCACAGCGGAGGGGACAGCCCGCCAGGAAAACAATGGTCCGGATCCCCTCCCCGTCATTGACAGACAGGTTCTGAAGCTGCATGATGGTGCCTTCTTCGGCCGGACAGAAAGTTTGTTTTTTGTCCTTCATGACCCACCGCCTAATAATTATGTTCCGTGCGGGCGATGATGGCATCCTGCATGGACCGGGACAGGTTCACGAACTGAGTGGAGTAGCCCGCCACCCGAACCAGCAGATCCCGGTAGTTTTCCGGATGGGCCTGGGCATCCCGCAGTGTCTCGGATCGGATGCAGTTGAACTGTACGTGGAAGCCGCCCATGGAGAACAGGGACTGGACCATGGCGCCCAGGTTCGCCTGACCCCGCTTCGTCGCCACGATCTCCGGATTCAGTCTGAGGTTCAGGAGCGTGCCCCCGGAATGAATTTCCTGGTTCAGCTTCGCCGTGGATTTCATGGCCGCCAGCGGCGTGGAATGGTCGGTGCCCACGTACGGAGAGACCCCTTCACTGGACGGCTCACCGTTTTTGCGGCCGCAAGGGGTGGCGCCCAGCACTCTGCCCATCGGGATGTAATTGGAAATGCCCATGAAGGCAGTATTGAACGGGGAGCCGAAGATGTCCCGGTACCCGTGGATTTTCTCATAGAAATGATTGGCCACTTCCAGCGCCAGATCATCCACATAATCCTCGTCGTTGCCGTACTTCGGGCAGGCCTTCGCCTTTTCCCGCAGCTGCTCATATCCTTCCCAGTTCGCCCGGAGCGCCTGGGTGAGTGTGGCCATGTCGGTCTCATGATCTTCGAAAACCAGTTTTTTGACCGCTGCCAGGGAGTTGGCCACCACAGCGAGGCCGATGCCGGTGATGACCGGTCCGACATTGTATTTTGCCCCGCCCCGGCTCAGGTCCTTTCCATTTTCCATGCAGCTTTCGATGCAGCTGGAGAGGAAAGGCCGCGGCACCATTTCCTCATGGAGACGCTGTGCCTCGATGACGGAAATGACAGAGTGATAACAGAGATTGTCAAACTGACGGAAGAAGGCCTGCTTCACTTCTTCGAAGGATGTCATTTCCGCCGCCGGCTTCTCGTCCAGTCCCATCTTCTCTCCGGTCATCAGACTGACGCCCTGATTCACGGCATACTCCATGGCACTGCCGAAGTTCATATTCACGGCTGCCGTCCACTCCCCGGTTTTCCGGTTATGGGGCACCACACATCCGCAGTTGTTCCAGTCCCTGGCGTCCTCCGGCTCATAGCCGGCATTCAGCAGCATCTGGTATCCCACCGAATCGCTGTGAATGGCCGGGAAACCGGTACCCTCCGCCACCAGTTCCGTCACCGCATTCAGGAATTCCTTCGGACAGGTCTGGGACACCCGGACGGAAAGCCCCGGCTGATGGGTCTTCACCTCACCGGTGGCTTTCAGTGCCATGTAGGTGACCGGGTTCGTGCCGTCGCTGCCGTCCCGCTTCTTTCCGCCTACCGTCAGGTTCTGGAACTGGTTGTACCCGGCGAAGTAGTCCGCCGTATTGGCGGAGATCGTCCATACCCATTCCGAATACTTCAGCCACAGAGCGTCCACCAGTTCCTGACCGAAATCCGGGGTAATGCGCCCCGCCGCCAGATCCGCCTCATAGAACGGGTCCGTGTACTGGTCGAACCGGCCGGGATTCAGGGACAGAGGATTTTCGGTCAGAATGCCGCCGATCTGGACGAACCACATGAACTGAAGTGCTTCATAGAAAGTCTCCGGCGGATTCTCCGGCACCTTCCGGCAATTTGCCGCAATCACCCGGAGTTCCTCCCGCCGGACTTCATCCTTCTCCTGCGCCGCCATCCGCTCCGCCTCCTCTGCGTAGCGATTGGCATAACGGATAATGCCCCGGGAGGTCAGAATCACAGAATCATAGAATTCTTTCTTTTCTTCGTCCTCCGGCTTCGTCAGATCCAGCTTCCCGATATGCTCTTCCGCTTCCCGGATGATGCCGCCGAACCCCTTCGGAAACAGCTGATCCTGATAATCCGGGGTCACTTCTCCCACCGCCTGACGCCACTTCGAATCCGAATCAATGATGCCCGTGTCCACGCCGATTTTCTTCGTCTCTTCCGGCAGCCTCCGGAGGAAAGCCTCTTCCAGGGACTTTCCCTCCCAGTACGGGAAAATATTCTTCCGTACGAAGTCCCGCTGCGCCGCCGTCATCTCATAGGGATCCTGTTTCCGCTCCGAGAAATGATCCATCTCCCGGTCCACCCAGGTCCAGGAATATTCCGGGGTCAGAATGCCGCACTTCCGGAATTCACCGATGGCGCCCACCAGCAGCTCTCCCTCGAAAATGTGGACGCCGATCTGATCACAGCAGTCATAGAAGGCCTGTGCCCGCCGGATGGCAATCGGCAGACCCTCCGTTTTCCTGTGGGACTCCGTCCAGATCAGCGCTCTCTCATAAGAGATCGCCGGTTTCGTGTTCACATAGTTCTGTCTGATTTTCTCAATCCGATCCGTAAGCATGACATCCTCCTCCGGGTACGATTCACAGCCCGCCGGCGGACCGGCCGGGCGGGTGAATGATCTTGAATGTAACCTGCATATGATATGAAAACGGCCTGAATATTATCTGTATATTCTGATCATACACCGATCATGGGATTGCGTAAAGTTCATGATATTCAATGTTTCGTGAATATTTTTCATGCAACGCACACACGCATACCGCCCGGGAATCAGAACCGCCGCCGGCCATGCCGGATGTCTCCTCAGATTCCCCGCTTCACCTCTTCCACGAACCGGGCGGCCGCCGGAGAAAGCACCCGGTCCCGGCGCACAATCAGCCCGATGGTGCGGAACACTTCCTCCTCCAGGGGCCAGACCGACACATGAAAGCCGATGTGGGACAGGGTCAGTTCCGGCAGCAGCGCCGCCCCCAGATTCGCCTCGATCAGTGCGAAAATCGACCGGTCATCGTCGATCCGGTAATGCACCGGCACCCCCGCCAGATGAGATTTCAGAAAAGCCTCCGCATCCTTGTTATATCCCGCCCGGCGGACAATCAGCGGAAGAGCACCGCACTCCGCTCCGGAACGGATCTCCTCGGCCGTGACGACCCGGCCTCCGGCCGGACGAAAATCCGGCGGCGCCACCAGCAGAAGCCGGTCCCGGGCCACCTGTTCCACCCGGAACCCCTCTCCGGCGGGCAGCGTGTCGAATCCGATCTCCACATCCCCGTTCCTCACCCAGCGTTCCACGTCTTCATAGTCTCCCTGAAAGATATTCACTTCCACCCCCGGGCAGCTGCTGCGGAACCGATGGAGCGCATCCGTCAGCCAGCTGACCAGCACACTGCTGAACGTTCCGATATTCACCCGGCCGCTGGCCAGGCCCCGGATCTGCCGGGCCTCCTCCTGCATCAGCCGTTCCCGGTCCCGGATTGCCCGCACATGTTCCAGCATCCGAGCGCCCTCGTCCGTCAGTGTCACACCGCCCCGGCCCCGGTTAAACAGCCGGAACCCCAGTTCCTCTTCCAGAGCGGAAACCGCATGACTGACGGCGGAGGGGGTCAGCCGGAGCGCCTCAGCCGCCCGGACGAAGCTGCCATGCCGGGCCACCTCGTCGATGATCTCATACATACGCTACTGCTTCTCCTCCGGGGTATCCTCTTCATTTTCCGCCGGAGCCTCCTTCTTCCGTCCCGCCAGAATTTCCTTCAGGTCCGATACACTGAAGTGATAGGCCGAATTACAGAAGAAGCACTTCACTTCCGTCTCTTCTCCGTCATCAATCATCTCCTGCAGGTCTTCCTCCCGGATTGTCGCCAGAGCCCGAGATACCCGCTCCTTCGAGCAATTACAGTGGAACCGGACGTCGGAACGATCCGTAATCTCCAGACCCAGGCCTTCCGTAACCCCTTCCAGAATCTCCTCCGGTGTCTTCCCGTCTTCCAGCAGCTCCGTAACGGATGGCATGGCGGCGATATTCTGCTCCAGACGGGCGATGACCTCCTCCGGCGTGTTCGGCATGAGCTGAACGATGAATCCGCCGGCGTTCTTCACACTCCGGTCCGTGTCCACCATGACCCCCAGGCCCACCGCAGAAGGCGTCTGCTCCGAAACCGTGAAGTAATAGGCCAGATCATCTCCGATCTCCCCGGTGGCCAGTTCCACCTGTCCGGAGTACGGCTCCTTCAGTCCCAGATCCATAATCACCGACAGCGTGCCCTTTCCCACGGCACCGCCCACATCCAGCTTGTGGTGTTCCTCCGACTTCAGCGGAATGATGACATCCGGGTTGGCGGCATAGCCCTTCACATTTCCGTGACTGTCCGCTGTGACGATCATGTTCCGGATCGGGCCGTCTGCCTTGATCTGCAGCGTCAGAATATCCTGCTCTCCCTGCATCATGGTGGCCATCATGGCACCGGCGGACAAAAAGCGGCCCAGTGCAGCGGTCACCACCGGTGTTGTCTGATGAATCCGCCGTGCCTCTTCCACCAGATCCGTAGACCGGATGGCAAATGCCCGCACGCTGGCATCCCCGGTCACTGCTCTCACAATATAGTCTTTCATATTCCCTGTCTTCCTTTCCTTTTTTCATTCTTTTCCCGTCGGGCCGCAGATTTCAAGTCATTCCCCTGTTACGCCGATGCACACCTGTCATGCCGTTTCCTGCATCCTGCGCCGAAGTACGAAATACAGAAGGATCAGCACACCGCTGGTCACCACGAAACTGATCGGAAAAGCTGTCATCAGCACATTCATCGTACGGTGCCGGCTGAACACCGTGAGAACCCAGAGAACCCGCAGCACACAGATGCCCAGCACCGAAACCAGCGCCGGCACCATGGAATATCCGTATCCCCGCATGACACCGGACAGCGCTTCGATAGGCGCATAGGCTCCTTCCCAGATGGTAATAAAGCTCATGCGGATCATGCCCCAGCGGATCACGGACGGATCGCTGTTAAACAATCCGATCAGATGAGGGCCGCCGGCGTACACCAGAATACCCAGTATTTCACCGATTCCCACCGCCATGATCATACAGAGCGCCGTGACCCGGCGGCACCGCTTCAGGTCACCGGCGCCGTGGTTCTGCCCGATGAATGTAGTGGCTGCCTGCCCGAAGGCGTTGACCACGAAATAGACGAAGATTTCCACATTGAATGCGGCGGAAGAACCCGCCACCACATCCGGTCCCAGGCTGTTCACCCCCGACTGGATGACCATATTCGCCACCGAAAACAGCATCCCCTGCACCCCTGCCGGAATACCGATCCGCATCATCTGTTTCAGCTGGCCGCCGTGAATGCCCAGGGACCGGATCCGGATCCGCACCGGACCCTGACTCCGGGAAAGCATCAGAAACATGATGCCGGAGCTCAGCACATTGGAAAGTACTGTTGCGATGGCCACTCCATCCACATTCATGCCGCAGAGCAGCACAAAAAACAGATTCAGCCCCACATTCACCATGCCGGCAGATGCCAGGACGATCAGCGGCGTCCGGGTATCTCCCCGGCTCCGGAAGATGGCCGACTCGAAATTATACAGCATGATGAAGGGCATCCCCAGGAAATAGATCCGGAGATAGGTCCCTGCCATTTTCCGCAGCGCGGGAGGAACCTGCATCAGTTCCAGAATCGGACGGGTGGCGAGAAGACCGATGCCGGCGGCACAAAGACCGCTGAGCAGCGCCACCGTCACGGCAGTACTGACGGCCCGGCTCACCCCTTCGTGATCGCCCCGTCCTGTATACCGGGAGATCAGCACATTCGCCCCCAGAGACAGTCCGACAAAAAGATTGACAACCAGGGCGATGAAGGCGTTGTTCGACCCGGCCGCCGCCATGGCATGTTTTCCGGCGAACCGGCCCAGAACTGCGATATCCGCCGCATTGAACAGCTGCTGCAGCATGCCGGTCAATGCCAGCGGCAGGGCGAACAGAAGAATCTTATCCCACAGAGAACCGTGAATCATGTCCATCTCCCGCCTTCGTTTTCCTCCGTTCCTGTGATCTGCTTTCTCCAAAAGTTCTTCCCGTCCTTTCCTTCTGTTTTTCTTCCCGGCCGGGCGCCTACCTGGCAGACCAGACCTGGCCGACACCGGCGCTCTTCGCCCGTTCCAGCACCCGATAGGCCGTCACCAGGTCCTGGGCGCCGATCCCGACGGAATCGAACACGATGATCTCTTCCTCCGTCTCCCGGCCCGGCAGTTTTCCCAGCAGACAGTCACCGATGTCTCCGGTGATATCTTCCCGCCGGATGGTTCCCTCCGCAAGCGGGGTGATCAGATCGCCAGCTTCTTCCAGCACTGCATCCACCGAATCACAGTAAATCTTCGATGCCCGGCGAAGCAGCGCATCGTCGATCTCCCGCATTTCCGGCCGGTAGGCGCCGATGCAGCTGACCGCCGCCCCCGGCTTCACCAGACTGCCGTCAAAAACCGGGGAATGGGAAGATGTGACCGTAATAATCAGGTCCGCATCTCTCACGGCTTCTTCCGGTGTTTCAGCAGGGATCAGTTCTGTGCCGCAGGTAGCCAGTTCCCAGCCCAGTTCTTCCTTCATTTCCTCTGCGAACTTCTCCCGGCTCTCCTTCTTCCGGGAATAGACATAGACCCGATCCAGACGCCGGACCTCCAGCATTCCGCAGAGCTGGTCCTTCGCCTGGCTTCCCGTGCCGAACAGGGCCCCCACCTTCGCCTCTTTCCGGCCGAACAGGTCCAGCGCCGCTCCGGATGCCGCTCCGGTGCGCAGACTGGTAATGCAGGCTCCGTCCAGCAGCGCAGACGGAACACCGGTCTCACCGTCGAAGGTCATCACCATGGACGGCAGGGTGGTGATGCCGAATTTCACATTTCCCGGGAAGATATTCACGGTCTTCACCGAAGCAATGCCCAGCCTTTCGGAATAGGCAGGCATGAAACAAAAAACACCGCCGGCACCGGCCGCCTCAATCTGTGTCCTCAGCGGCACAGTAATTTCGTCCGAAGAAAACATCCGATACGCTTCGCAATCCGCCTCGATGGCATCCCGCATAGAAAATACCCTGCGGATTCCGGTTTCATTCACTAATACCATATCAATCTCCAAACTGTCCTGACACGTTCACTTATGACATATCCACGCAGTACACATCACGATCCTGTCCCCGCTTCCGGAGCCCAGACCCTGTACTGCATTCTACCATAGGTTTTCCCTCCTGTCAGCCCGGCGGCGGCCGGAGGCTCCGCCCTCTTCTCCTCCCGCCTGCTTCCGATGTGCTCCGAATTCCGTACAGGAATCCGGTATTTTCTTGCAGGCCGGATTTCTCTATGCTAAGATGAACGAAGGGAAACTAAACATTCTGAATACAGTTTCCGGCCGCCTGTGACATCGCTTTTTGCTGCACAGCTGTGACGAAGGAGGACACATTATGGAAATCCGGGAAACCATTCTGCAGGGCAGCCTCGAATTATTCCGGGACCGGGGCATTCAGTTCACCATGGACGATCTTTCGAAACGCCTGGGGATCAGTAAGAAAACGATCTATACCGTCTTCCGCAGCAAGGAAGAACTGGCGCTGGCCGCCTGCAGCCGGATTTTTGACCGGATCAAGGCGGAAGAGACCGCCGTGATGGCGGATGACACCCTGACCACCGCCGAAAAGATCCGGGCAGTTCTGAACGTGATGCCGGAGGGCTATCAGTCCCTGGATTTCACCAGGCTGGACGTTCTGGAGGAACGTTATCCCGCCGTGTTCCGGGAAGTGACCCGGCGTCTGGAAACCGGCTGGGAGAACACCCTGGCGCTGCTGGAGCAGGGCATGGCGGAAGGGGTGATCCGGCCGGTGCGTATTCCGGTGATCAAGGCGATGTACGAGGCGTCTCTGGAACACTTTTTTCGCCGGAATCTGCTGTCCGAAGCCGGCATTCGTTACCAGGATGCACTGGCGGAGGTGGTTTCCATTCTCATGGATGGGATATTGATGACGGAGGAATGACATGGCAAGGAAACGGATTGATCTGAACAACCACTGGAAATTCACAGAGAACTGGACGGATGATCTGGCGGACCCCGCATATTCCGAAGCAGGAATGCAGGACGTCCGGATTCCCCATACGGTCCGGGAAACCCCGCTGCACTATTTTGACGAAGAAACGTACCAGATGGTGAGCGGCTACCGGCGTCATTTCCGGGCGCCGGAGGAATGGCGGCGGAAGACGGTCCGGCTCACGTTCGAAGGCGCCGCCCATGACAGCACAGTCTACCTGAACGGCCGGATGGTGGGCCGCCACCACTGCGGATACACCGCTTTCACAGTGGACCTGTCCGATGCTCTCCTGTATGGAGAAGACAACGTGCTCGCCGTCCGGCTGGACTCCCGGGAGTCCCTCAATGTTCCGCCCTTCGGCTTCGTGATCGACTACATGACATACGGCGGAATCTACCGGAATGTGTATCTGGAAGTACTCTCTCCCTCCTGCCTTCAGGACATCTTCGTGACAGTGAAGCTGGCGGGCCGGTACGAGAAGACGGCGGGAGGAGCGGATCTGACGAAGAAAGAACTGCGGTGCGCCCGTTCCCAGACCATCAGCCGCATCGAAATTGAAAATCTCTGTCCGAATATGAAGATCCGTCAGTTCATCCGGCAGATACCAGACCCTGCAGCCCCGGACAGCGGAACACTGCCGGATCCAGAGGAAGGGATGAAGTCCGAAGACCCCGGAGAATTCCGCCTGCTGAAGGAGGAACCGGCTGCGGATTCTATCCTGGAACTGTCCTGCCTCACCGGCGACGTGAAACTCTGGGATATCGATCAGGCGGCACTCTATGAAATGAAAACCCAGCTGATCGATGTGGAGGATCAGATCATAGACGAAGCCATCACCCGGTTCGGATTCCGGAAGGCCAGATTCCGCCGGGACGGATTCTGGCTCAACGGCCGGAAAGTGAAAATCCGGGGTTTGAACCGGCACCAGTCCTATCCCTATGTAGGGTACGCCATGCCGGACAATGTACAGCGCCGGGATGCCGATCTTCTGCGGTTCGAACTGGGGCTGAATGCTGTACGCACCAGTCACTATCCGCAGTCTCAGGCTTTCATCGACCGCTGTGACGAACTGGGACTCCTGGTCTTCACCGAAATTCCGGGGTGGCAGCACATCGGTGACAACGAGTGGAAGAATCAGGCGCTCCGGAACCTGAAGGACATGATCCTCCAGTACCGGAACCACCCTTCCATAATTCTTTGGGGCGTGCGCATCAATGAATCCCTGGATGACGACGAATTCTATGCCCGGACCAACCGGATGGCCCATCGCCTGGACCCTTCCCGCCAAACCGGCGGTGTCCGCTGTTATAAGAAAGGAAGTTTCCAGGAAGACGTCTTCACCTATAACGATTTCTCCCACAACGGACAGACGAAGGGCTGCGAGAAGAAATCCAGAGTGACGCCGGATATGAAACGGCCGTATCTGATTTCGGAATACAACGGGCATATGTATCCCACCAAGTCCTTCGATGATGAGGAACACCGGCTGGAGCATGCGCTGCGTCATGCCCGGGTCCTGAATGACGTGGCGGAGCAGAATGATATCTGCGGCAGTTTCGGCTGGTCCATGACAGATTACAACACCCACCGGGATTTCGGCAGCGGCGACCGCATCTGCTACCACGGGGTCACCGACATGTTCCGGAACCGGAAGACGGGGGCCTGGCCGTACGCGATTCAGCAGGACCTGGTTCCGGTGCTGGAAATCAGTTCATCCATGGACATCGGCGAGCATCCGGGCAGCTGCCGGGGAGACGTGTACATTTTCACCAATGCGGACAGTGTGCGCATGTACCGGAATAACCGGCTGATCTGCGAATTCCGGACAGAGGACTCCCCTTTCACCCATCTGCACCACGGTCCGATCCTCATCGATGACTACATCGGCAGCACCATGGCGGAGGACGAGAACTTCCCGGAGGCCCAGACCGAAGAACTGAAAAAAGTCCTGAACCAGGTGGCCCGGACCGGCCTCTACGGCTTGCCGAAAGGGATCTACGTATCCCTGGCGAAGCTGATCCTCCGGTATCACATGAAGCCCCAGGACGCTGTCGATCTGTACAACCGCTACATCGGCGACTGGGGCAGCGCCTCGAAGAATTACCGGTTCGACGCCGTGAAGAACGGCCGGGTGGTGAAATCGGTCACGAAAGCGCCTATGACCCGGGCGGATCTGCAGGTTGACACAGACCGGACCCTGCTGCGGGAAACCCGTTCCTACGATGCAGCCTGCATCCGGATCCGGGCGGCAGACGAGAACGGAAACACCCTGCCGTACTACAACGATCCGCTGCTTCTCCGGACCGAAGGCCCGGTTCAGCTGATCGGCCCGTCGGTCATCAGCCTCTCCGGAGGCATGGGCGGCACCTATGTGAAAACCACAGGAATCCCGGGAGAAGGCAGGCTCATCATCGAAATGCCTTCCGGCAGGTCCTGGCATGTGGACTTCCGGGTGGAAGTCTGACCGAAGGGCAGCATTCCCGCAGGAAAAAATATCAACCATCACGGCCGGCGCAGGCTCCCCCGGATGCCCCGGCCCGGCCCGCCAACTTACATCGAAAGGACTGACCAATGAGACTGACCACCGGCGAAAAAGCCTCCTACGGACTGGGTGCTGTAGGAAAAGATATGGTATACATGCTTTCTTCCAACTATGTGCTTTACTATTACCAGGACATTCTCGGCATTTCCGCCATCACAATGGGCATCATTCTGATGGCCGCCCGGATTTTCGACGCCTTCAATGATCCGATCATGGGCGTCATCGTGGCGAAGACCCGCACCCGCTGGGGACGGTTCCGTCCGTGGCTCATGATCGGCACACTCACCAACGCCCTGGTGCTGTTTCTGATGTTTTCCGCTCCCCCGGCTCTGGACGGCCGGGGCCTGGTTGCCTACGCCGCCGTATTCTACATCCTCTGGGGCATGACCTACACGATGATGGACATCCCGTTCTGGTCCATGATTCCGGCTTTCACCGAAAGCGGAAAGGAGCGGGAAAACCTGTCCACCCTGGCCCGCTCCTGCGCCGGACTGGGGGATGCGCTCATCACCATCATTACCATCAAGTGCGTTATCGCCCTGGGCCGGGGCGACGAGCGCAGCGGATTCCGCCTCTTCGCCCTGATCATCGCCGTGCTGTTCATCCTGTTCACCACCGTCACATGTCTGAAAATCAGAGAAAAATCCACCGTGGATGTGGAATCCCCTTCCGTCAGACAGATGTTCCGGGCACTGATCC
>OCTW011228061.1_pt1 | contig 16410 bp, 12 predicted proteins | sample 1539671 | NCBI WGS metagenome assembly OCTW01 (sample SAMN02144230, study PRJEB22623) | gut metagenome | biome: sheep rumen | host: Ovis aries | place: New Zealand
TTATTTTGGGCAAAACTATAAGTTTTACCTCCACCCCAGACTATCTGGGGGTTTTAACTCGCTCAGCCTTTGCAGGACTGGCTCAGACAAAAAAAGCCCTGACTAATCAGAGCTTGCATTATATTAATGCTTGTTGAGTTTTAAGATTTAACATTGACCAGGTTAATGCTAATGCGCTTTGCTTATCTACTTTATCAATGTTTTCTCTCTTCTCAATTATAGTCATTGTTAGATTTCTATCGCTATGTGCACTTAAATATGCATTGAGATTGATGGTTAGTGTAATATCTCTCTTACCAACCCTAATCTCTTTAATAAGAAGTTTAACTAAGGTCTTCATTGATTCAATTCTATTATCAGAAACAGCCTTACGGAGTTTAAGCATTCTACGAGCAACAATCTCTTCATGAATAACTGGAGTTGATGACAACTGCTTAGCAAGTATTTCTAACTCCTCTTCTTTTTTCATTTTGAGCCTGCTTTTCTTATCTATCTCTCTTAGTATCTCTGTATAGGCCATACTCTTTGCATCAGATAATGATGAAACTAGGTTTTCAATTGTCGTTTTTAAAGCTTTAACTTCATTCTCTAGTTTCCCCGTTTTTTCGTGAATCAGTTCATATTCTTTGCCTAGACTAATCTTCATCATCTTTTTTATTCCCTTAGCATATCCAGTATTCAATAAAACTGAATTGATAAGGTTGATGACATAGTTTTCTAATCTAATTGCGTGGATCGGTTTGTTGTTGCACGCCATTTCTCTTTTTCTTTTTGTATCACAGGTATATGCAATTCTAACAAATGTTCTTTTTCCATTTCCGTTGATATCAGTTTCACCTGACATCCTAAAGCCACATTCATCACAAACTACTAAAGAAGATAATAGGTATTTCCCGTTGCCCACGCCACATAAAAATCAGATGTTGAAGCAGAACAAGCATCATATAATATTGCCGCAACAATGAAAATTGCATAAGCAATTAATGTTCTTTTGAAATGAATATTAATGCGATATAACAGAAGTGTCGCTACTAAAATAACTGCATAGCCGATAAAAGCAGCTAATCCTAAGAATTCTAACCAACGCGGTAAGAATTTAAATTGTGAAGCGACCGAAAAAGAAGAAATTGATAAGAAAGCTTGACCCACTAAAAAGACGATAAAGCCTGTACGGAATTTATTAATTAATTTTAGTTTTGTTTGCGAATCCATAACAAAATACTATTATTTTATAAATTTAATTTCAAACATTTATAAAAAAGGCACGATTTTCATCATCGTACCTTTATCTAATTATTTCTTATTAGCTTTTGCTTCTTTTTTCTCGCGTTTTTTACGTTGCTTAATTGCTTTATGACGTTTGAGAATATATGGGAAGGCAACCTTTAACATATCTTCAGCGTGATGCATTTCTGCTGCTTGAGGAATGTCTCTAGTAATATGGATTGCATCAAAGTTACATCTGGTTGTACATAAGCCACATCCGATACATTTATTTAAGTCAACACGGCAAGCACCGCAGGATAAGCATCTCGATGCTTCTTTTCTGACTTGTTCTTCAGTAAGTGGTAATCTTAAATCTTCAAATGTCTTTAATGGTTCACCTGGTTTCATTCCAGGAGCTTGTCTAGGAGCGGTATCAAATCCTTCCACTAAGATGTCGTCTCTATCTAATTCGATAAATTGTCTTAAGTCTCTACCAATAGTTAATGATTGGCCTTCGTGGACAAATCTATTGATGGAAACCATTCCTTCTTTACCTTCAGCAATAGCGTCGATAACAAATCTCGCACCGTGATAAATATCTCCACCAACAAAGATATCTGGCTCACCTGTTTGGTATGTAACTTTATCTGCAACAGCTGTTCCGTTAGGTCTAACTTCAACTTTGGTGCCATCTAATAAATGACCCCATTCAGCGGATTGACCAATGGCCATTAAGATATTTTCACATTTAACTTCAATAGTGTCTTGTTCATCATATTGAGGATTAAATCTTCCATCTTTATCCTTAACGGATACGCATTTCTTAAAGACGATTGAACTGACCTTTCCATCTTTATCTTTGATGATTTCTTTTGGTCCATAACCGTTTTTAATAATGATACCTTCTGCTTCGACTTCTTCAATTTCATCTTGGGCAGCTGGCATTTCATTTCTTTGCTCTAAGCAAATCATATGGACTTTACCATTAGTTAATCTAGCAGCGGTTCTAGCGACGTCTGCAGCGACATTACCGCCACCAACGACAACAACATCACCTTTTAATTTGCTAGATGTATCTTGGTTAACTCTCTTTAAGAAGCTGACACCTGATTCAACGCCTTTTGCGTCTTCTCCAGGTACGCCTGCTAATCTGCCACCTTGTAAACCGATAGCGATATAGAAGGCTCTATAGCCTTGTTTTCTTAATTCTTCGATAGTTATATCTTTACCGACTTCGATGCCACATTTAATTTCAGCACCCATTTCTTTGATGATATCGATTTCTGCTTCAACAACGCGTTTATCTAAACGGAAGCTAGGAATACCGTTGACCATCATACCACCTGGATTCTTTTCTTTTTCAAAGATGGTAACTGGATAGCCTTCAGTTCTTAAATAATATGCAGCGGTTAATCCAGCTGGACCTGCACCGATGATAGCAATCTTATAATCATCCCATTGTTTTCCTTCAGCGTTATAACAATGTGGAATATAGCGGTTCTTCTTATCTAGTTCATGATAAGCGAGGAATTTTTTGATTTCATCAATTGCGACTGGTTTATCGATTAAACCTCTTGTGCAACGCGTTTCACATCTCTTATTACAAATGGAACCACAGACCGCTGGGAACGGGTTATCTTGTCTAATTAATTTTAAAGCGTCTTCATATCTTCCTTCTGCTGCCATTTTGACATAGCCTTGAATGGCTAAGTGAGCAGGACAGGCAGTTTTACATGGAGATGTACCTGTATCGTAACAATTTAATTTATTTGTTTCACGATAGTTTGGATCCCATTTTTCTGGTCCCCATGGTAAATCATCTGGTAATTCTTGAGTTGGATATGTTTGTGGTTTGCCGTTTTTTAAACAGAGTTTTTGACCTAATCTAGCTGCACCAGCAGGGCAGACTTCAACACATTTACCACAAGCGACACATTTAGATGTATCAACATGGGCTCTAAATGCTGATCTAGACATATTAGGTGTATTAAATAACTGTGATGTTCTTAATCCATAACATGAACCTGGTGAACAGTTACAAATACCGACGATATGTTCAGGACCATCTAAGTTAGTGATTTGATGGACATAGCCTTTCTCTTCACTTCTCATGATGATTTCTAAAGCTTCTTCTCTGGTGATATATCTAGCGTCTTTACCTGTTTCCACTAAGTATTCCGCCATATCACCACAGCCGATACACATATGGCCTTCGATATCACCAACACCTTCTCCTCTAATTCTTTGAGCTTTTCTACAAGCGCAAACCATGGAGCAGAATTTATCGTATTTATTTAACCATTCAGATAATTTTTCCACACTTGTGACTTCTGAATCAACTGGAATAGCTTTTTCAACAGGGATGACGTGCATACCAATTCCCGCACCTCCTGGTGGGATGAGTGGGGAAGTCATCGCTAATGGCTCTTGTGGAGCTAAGTTAAACATTGTTGCGACTTCTGGATGTTCATCGCATAAGGTTTTGTGTTCAACCATATATTCACCAGAACCAACAACCCACTTAGGAACCATGTATTGTAAAGCTCTATCTTCATTATGACGATTGAATTCAATTAGACCGATATTACAAATGTGATCTAACATCTTCTGAGTGTCTTCAATACTCATCTTATTCATCTTCGCTAATTCTTCTAAACGATAGAATGTTCTTCTCTTTTTAAATGAGAGCATGAACTTGACTTCTTCTTTAGTTAATAGGCGATCTAAAATCCAGAAATCCATGTGGTTTTCATGCATTTTACCTGGTAGTTTTCTTGGAATACTATCAGTGATCATTTTGGCTAGCTTGATGACTAGTTTTTTCTTTTCCGGATCGTTACAGTGGTAATCTTCTAATGGAAAATCACGCTCATTAACGTGGAGCATTGGATGTACTTCTCTTGGCATAATTAATAATCCCCTTTAAGTCAATCTCTAATATAACAAAACTCTATTGTTATTTAAATGTAAATTCCGATTCAAAATATTTAGATTTGAAATAGAATTTGTTGTTAATTTGGCTGAAATTCACAGCAAAACGGGCATTAAATTGAATTTCTTTTTTGAAAATCAACTTAATTTCTTTAATATCTTTTGCTTCTTTTTCAAACATAATGTCATTCATTAAATCCATATAATAGGTGTTTCCTAAATGACCATTGATATCCACTTTTGAATATGAAGCAGTAAATGTTTTCTTATTATTTAAAGCAGGAACTTTTAATCCGATAACAGGCATAACAATATCATCTTTTAACGTTTCTTTGATGATGATCTTATTTTCTTGTGGGTCGATAAATTGTCTAGTTTTAGAATCGATTAATGACCATAATGCGACCGCTTTGATGAGAACTTCACCTTTATCGTTTTTGACAATTAAACTTCTCGGAAAGAAATAGTGGAGTGTGGGTGTTTGATAACATTCTAAAATGATATCTTCATCGTATACTGGCATGCGGTTAATAACGATATGTTCAGATATGATGACCCATAAAAAACCTCTATCAAGAGTCATATCTCTTCCCATTCCTAATTCTTCAGTATGGGCAATACAACATTCTTGAAAGAGTGTCATAAAAGAAGAGAGCTTCATGTTTTGTCGATAGTCGACATGCTCCGCTCTTACCTTTAGATTTCTTTGATATATAGCGCTCATTATTTCACTTCTTTTTCAATCGCGTTAACGACATCACCAAAAGTTAACATCTTTTCCCATTTACGATGAGAAATTTTAATGTTAAATTCTGATTCAATTTTGCACATGACATAAACGAAAGTCATTGAATCAACCCCAGCGTCGTTATTGATTCTGGTGTCGTCTTGAATATCGACATTTTCAAATTCCACTAAGCAGTTTTTAATAATGGTTTTTGTTTTTTCAGCAATTTCGTTTCTTGTCATATTAATCTCCAATCTTTAAAAGATATTTTTGAATCTTACCTGTATTAGTTCTTGGTAATTTACTATCTGAATAAATAATCCTTTCAATCTTATGCGATCTAGATTGAGTGGAATTAAACTCATCAACGACTTTTTCAATATCTTTTGGTTTGTGTATATAAAGTATAATTTGTCCTTTAATGTTTTGTAAAACAGTAAAATCGCTATCTGGACCTAATCTCTTAGCGAGTTCAGCTTCATATTCTGGAATAAATAATTTGCTTCCGTCAGAGAAAACAAAGATTTCTTTTTTTCTTCCGGTGATGAATAAATAACCATTTTCAATTTTTCCTAAATCACCGGTATATAATTCATTTCCTTTTAAAACTTTGTCTGTTGATTCTTTATCTTCAAAATAACCCTGCATTAATGTGTAATCAGATTTAACGATTATTTCCCCGTCTTCTGCAATTCTCACTTGATAATCAGGGCAAATACTCATCGCTCTTGGATTATCTTCTAATGATAAAGCAATTCCAGAACTAGTTTCAGTTAATCCATAACCATAACTTAATCTAATACCTAATGCTTTAATCGCATTGATTGTCATATCATCACAACTACCAGCGCCTATGAGTATTAACTTTAATTCCTTATTAAATAATTTATTGAACACTAGGAATTTAGCCATTTCAGGAACTAATGATGTAGCGGTTGGTTGATATAAAGCAAAATCAGTAAATATTTTTCTAATCCCATTTCCTAAGCAAATTGTCGCTCCAAAGGATAACGGCCATAATAATGAACACACCATCCCAAAGACATGAGAATAAGGTAAGACAGATAATAATTTATCTTTTTCAGTTAATGGTAAAAGACTCCCACCATTATATGTAGCGGAGCACAAACTCTTTTCGGTTAGGACAACCGCTTTAGATTCACTAGTCGTACCACTAGTGAAAAATAAAATGTTTCTATCATTAATTAAATTTTCTTTTTCTAAATATTCATTTAATTCATCTTTAATTTCGCATTCACCCATTAATCTATTTATATGAGTGCGTTTAATCTTTTTGATTAACAATTCATCTTTATCATTAGGGTCAAGAATAATTATTTGCTTTCTTCCTGTCATGGCAAAAAAGGCAACTAATGAATCAATATTGTTATCTAAAAATAGACCTATAACGTTTTCTTTTGGTAATTCAAAAGTTGAAATTTTATTGACCAGTTCTTTAAAAGTTATTTTTTTAAGCTCTTCGTTATCTAAATATTCAAAAGCAAAAGCACTTGGATTTTGTGTTGATAGCAAATCAACAAACGAAGAAAAACGTTTCATAAGACTATTATATTTCAATATTTCTAAATGTTGTATTATTTTGGCCCAAAGGTTAAAATATTATACGTCACAAAGAGGTATATAAATGGACAAAAAAACAAGAATTGCCATTATTGGCGGTGGCCCAGCTGGTTTAAGTGCGGGTATGTATCTCGAACAAAAAGGTTACGAGAATTATGTTATTTATGAAAAGACAGATCACGTAGGTGGAAAATGTCATTCTCCAACATTCCATGGCAAACGTCATGAGATGGGTGCGATTATGGGTGTTCCAAGTTACTACGCTGTTCACGATGTTGAAGTTTTTGCAGGCGTCACACATGATGGACCAAAGCTCCACAGAACATATCGTTTACCAAATGGTAAAGTCGATCATCGTTTTGATAAGAGATTATTCAACATCCCACACTTATTAAAACTTAAAAAACAAATTAAGAAATTTGGTGAAATCTTAGAAACCAAATACAAAGGCTATGATGTTTGTGGTCATAGAGGCGTCAGTGAAGGCCGTTATGAAGGTTTTGCTGTCACTCCAGGAAGAGAACCAGTCAGTGGAGTCAATCCAAACTTAAAAGATTTAGCCTTACCATTTAAGAAATTCGTTGAATTAAATGGTGTCCCACTCGTTCAAGAAATTTGGGTCCAACCATTCACATCCTTCGGTTATGGTTATTTTGATGAAATTCCAGCAGCCTATGTCTTAAAATACTTAGACTTCCAAACCATGATGAACTTCGTCAATGTTAACTTATGGACATGGAAAGATGGCACTCAAAGCATCTATGAAGCTTTAAATAAGAAATTAAAACACCCAGCATTATTAAATAGCAAAATCGAAAAGATCGTCCGTGGTGATAAAGTTGAAATTACCGTTAACGGTAAAGTTGAAGTGTTTGATAAATTAATCATCACTGCTCCATTACAAGTTGGTAAGATTGACAACCCAGTCGCCAAAGGCTTAGACACCTATTTAGATGTTACAAAAGAAGAAAGAGAATTATTCTCCAAAATCGATTACGAACGTTATGATACATTCGCATGGAACGTTGCTCCAGAAGCATATCCAGAAGCATCATTCTATGTCGTCGATAATATGACACCAGAAACCTTAGGTCATGGTATGGTCTTCTATATGAGATGGGCTGGTGAACCAGAACAACCATTAATCTCTTATAGATTACGTAAACACAGAGATCCAAAGGAAACAGTCGAAGAATATAAAGCACGTCCAGAATTAGGCTACGAAGAAACAAAAGCAACCTGTATCGAAGACGTTAAGAAACTTGGCTTAAATCCATTAAAAGATGAAAAAGGCAATGACAAGATTGTCTATGAATTCCAAACATACTACTTCCCACACGTCTTCACAGAAGATTACGCTGCTGGATGGTATGAAAAAGTCGAAGCAATGCAAGGCAAAAACAACACCTTCTACGCTGGTGAAGTTATGTCCTTCGGCGATATGGATGAAACCATTGAATATTCTAGAGATTTAGTTGAAAGATTCTTCTAATCCATATTTAACAATATTTATAAAAGGGGAGTTATCTCCCCTTCTTATTTGAAAAGGAGCAAAAAATGGCAAATAAAATCAAACATTTTCAAGATTCTTATGATGTTATTGTCATCGGTGGTGCTTTAGCGGGATTAGCTTCTGCTTTAACCTTAGCTAAAAAAGGTAAAAAAGTGCTCGTACTAGAACAGCATAATCTTCCTGGTGGAGTCGCAACTAGCTTTGTTAGAGGCGATGTTGAAATTGAAGGTACCCTCCATGAAATGATGTCAATTGGACCAAAAGAATGCCCATTAAAAATTAGAAAATTCTTCGATGAAATGGGCGTTGATATCGAATGGTTAAGAGTGCCTGATGCCTATAGATTTGTCGATGATAAATCAGGTGTTAATGTTTTAGTTCACCCAGGCACACATGGTGATTTTGAAACCCCTGCAAAAGAAATTGCTGAAGCAGTTGAACCAGGGAACGAAGAGTTATATAAGAAAGTTCTAGAATTATTAAATCTATGTAATAGAGTCTATAATTCAGTCAATATTTTATCCGTTCAACATATGTCCAAAGTTCAGATGTTATTAAAGCATCCTGACTTTGTTAAAACAGCTGGATATAGTGCGAAAGAAGTTATCGATACATTCAAATTGCCTCAAAAGGTTGTCGATATCTTAGCGGCATATTGGATTTATGTCGGTGATATTTTAGAGAATTTACCATTTACCGTTTGGGCTGTCTTAATGGCGGACTATCTCGGCTATGGTTCTTATGTCCCAAAGAAATTCTCACACGAAATGTCCCTTAAGATGGCAGAACGCGCTATTGAAATGGGCGCACAAGTGGAATTCGGTGTTCGCGTAGATAAAATCTTAGTGAAGAACGGTCACGTTGAAGGCGTTAGACTCGCTAATGGTGAAGAAGTTAAAGCAAGATACGTTGTCTGCTCATCTTATCCAGATGTCGCTTACACAAAGATGGTTGAACCATTAAGCGAAGTTCCACCAGCAGCTTTAAAATTCGTCAATAGTAAAACTATTGGTGTTACTTGTTTCTCCGTAGTGCTATTACTCGATGATGAACCAGAGAATTTAGGCATTAAAGATTATTCAACATTCCATGCTGCTGAAGGTATGGATTTAAAGAAAATCTTTGATGAAGCCGCAACCGATGGCCCATATAACTATGTGACATCAATTTGTACAAACTTAGCTAACCCAGGTTGTTCACCAAAAGGCACATGTGTATATTCCATTACCATGTTACCAAGACCAGAAGGTTGGTTAGGTGTTACTGAAGAAAATTATGAAGAGTTAAAGCGTAAAAACGCTGAACACTTCATTGATATTGAATCAAAACGTTTAGGTGTTGATTTAAGAAAACATATCTTAGAAATCGTTATTGAAGCACCTTGCACAATTGCCCATTATACAGGCGCATATCGCGGATCAATCTACGGGTATATGCACACAATGGATGACCACATTGTCGCTAGATTACAAATGAGTGAAAAAGAAAACTTCATTCAAGGTTTATCTTTTGCTGGTGCTCACCAAATCTCAGGTGATGGTATGGGTCCAGCCGTTACTAATGGTAGAAAAGGCGCGAAGATTATCTTAGATATGATGGAAGAAGATGCAAAGGAGGGCAAATAAGATGAAGATTAAAGGATTCTTAAAAGACGTCGGTGGTGCATCACGTGTCACAAAGATCAGACAAGCCAACTTTGATAAAGCTTCTGATAAAGATAATTACTACGATCCAATTAGTGAAGTAGCAAGAAAGTTACATCCTGGTTTTATCGAATTAGAAGTTGAAGAAATTAAAGTGGCTAGCCCAACTGCTAAAACAATTAGATTTGTTAGCAAAGACCATCTTCCATATTTTAAAGCTGGTCAATTCTTAACTTTAGTAGTTAAGATTGGTGAATCATTAGTTACTAGACCATATTCAATTTCTTCTGCCCCATATGAAACTAGAGGCGAACATCCATTTGTAGAAATCACCGTTAGAAAACCAAGAGATAATGGTTTTATCGCTGATTATTTATATGACAAAGTTAAAGTCAAAGATAAATTCTTAGGCGAAGTTGGCTTAGGTGAATTCCATTACGATTATATTAGAGATGCTAAACACGTTGTCGCTTTGGCGGGTGGTAGTGGTATTACTCCATTTGCGTCAATGGCTAAAGAAATCAAAAATGGTAAGTTAGATATGAATTTAACTATTCTTTATGGCTCAGTGAGCGATAAAGACATCATCTTAAAAGATGAACTAGCCAAATGCGAATGTGACAAAGTGAAAGTTGTCCACGTTTTAAGCGGCGATAATCCTTCTTGGAAAGGCGAAAAAGGTTTCTTAAACGCAGATATCATTAAGAAATATTCCGCGAAGGATACGACCTATTTCATTTGTGGTCCACAAGTGATGTATGACTTCCTTAAAGGCGAATTAGCCAAACTCAACATTCCAAAAAGAAGAGTGAGATTTGAAGTATTTGGCCAAGTTAGAGATATTACTAAATTTGAAGGATTCCCTGTTGAATTAAAAGACAAAGTATTTAACTTAACAGTCGCTAGAGGTATTTCTGAAGTAGTAATACCTGCTAAAGCAAGCGAAAGCATTGCTGTCGCTTTAGAAAGAGCGGGTATTAAAGTCCATACAGCTTGTAGAAGTGGCGCTTGTGGATTCTGTAGAATTAAAGTGCTTGAAGGCAGCTACTTCGTTTGTCCAGTTGGCGATGGTAGAAGAGCAGCGGATAAAGACTTCGGTTATGTCCATTCCTGTTCCACATATCCAACTAGTGATATCAAAATCAAATTAAATATCGATTAATCGTTAAATTAATCAAAAGAGGGCGTTTTTTCAAAATTTTTAAAAACTTTTTTTGTTAATATTTTTTAATTCAACGAATTAGGCAATATTAAAATTTTTTCATTTTTTATATTTTTGATGAATCACTGTTCTATTATCCAAAGCACTGGAATCTTTATTATTTATCATTTTCTTATACACTACATTTTATAAAAAAGCATCGCAATGATTACGATGCTATGATTACTATTTGGTGGATCTGACCGGGTTCGAACCGGCGGAACCTCTTCGTTGCGAACGAAGCGCTCTCCCAACTGAGCTACAGACCCATTGTGGTTATTTTAAACTAGATTTTTTAGCGTTGCAATTGTCCCATTTTTTCGGGGAAATTGGAACATACAGGACATTTCTGCGCTGAACTTCTCTTAAAGTCTGAGAATTACTGGTTTTTCAGAACTTAACACCGTTTTTACTGATTTTTCAGCGATTTAGCCTCCTACACACTACAAATTTTGGTGTTTTACCCTTATCCTCCTGGATTAGGGGTAGCGGGTATTTAACGGAGTACTGACGAGGCTCGAACTCGCTACCTCATCGTTGCGAACGATGCGCTCTCCCAGGTGAGCTACGGACCCAGCGACATATATAATATAGAATATCTGAGCCTTTTTCAAAGTTTTAATCAATTATTTACTAAATGTGTATTGTTTTGCAAAAGCAATGCTATAATGTAGCCAGAAGAACGGAGCCCCTCAGACTTACTTGTAAGGTTATAACAGTGTGAGAGCTTCTTTTTTTATCAAATCAGCAAGCCAATCAGACATAGAAGAAGACAAATCAAGGCGATTCTCAAGAGCTTCAAGAGTTCTTTGAAATCATCTCTCATGTGGGACACCTCCTTTCTATATTTCTATAGTCCGAGAGGTTTCCGTTCCGAGTTTTAACGTCTTGTCTTTGACGCATGAATAGTATCAAATTACTAAAGTAAATCAACTATTATTTTTGAAATAAGATTTTATCCCCATATCTTTATTTAGTTAATACTTAGTAATAAATAAATAGAGATATATTAATAAAGATATCGAGATAGATTTTTAATATACGGTTTTGTTTTATTACAAAATAACGGATAATATAACCGCATGAGTAACGATGTCGACAAACTATATCTCAATGATCCAAACGCTTTCTCGGTAAACACTACCCAAAGCATTTATTCTAATGAACTTGTTGATAACATAAATCCATTATCGGTGGACGAAAGTATCGACCAGACTCTTTATGGTGGAAAGAATTCAAAGAAACTCGATAACTTGAAAATTAAAAAGAACACCACTTTAATTACCACTATCGCGGCAACCTTAGTGGCCTCAGCTTTAGGAATCGTTGGAATAGTCAATCCACTACTTAATCGACCAAAAGTCACTAACGGAACATATCAAGTTGTGGATAATAAACTCAACTATTCATTTACTTACTCATCTACTAATAATTACCATTCAGCCCTTCTCTTATATTGTAATGGAGAGAAAATTGAAGAAATTGCCTTTGAAAACAAAAAGACTATAGAGGGTAATTTCACCCTTATTGATCATGGTGATTATCATCTCGACATCTATAGCACTAATAACATCGACTATCACAAACAATTAGTCTTATATTCATTCAAATATTAGGAGGTTACTTCCATGAAAAAAGAAACAAACGAAATAAAAGAACACATTCATCAAGAAACTAAGAAAATGAACACTTGGTGGAACTCTAACACCAAAAGACAAAAGATCTGGTTTATCATTTCTTTAATCATCACTTTATTTACCGCATTTACCATGTCGCTTGTCCTTTCAATGAGAGAAATTGGATTAATTAAAGAAGCTGATGCTCTATTTGGAGAAGGAGTAAGTGGTTGGCAATGGCTTGGTCTTCAACTTGGTAACGCTGGTATAAGAGTGGTCATGACTCTTGTATGCGTATGTGTTGCTCTTGTAGTGATATTTATTCTTAACTTGTTAATTGGTTTATTTACTTGGAAAGGTAAAAGAAGCAAAACTATTGGTTCTTTAATCAAATCATTAATAAAATATATCGTCACTATTATCGCTATTGGTTTCATCCTCTCGTATTGGGGAGTAGATATTGCCTCTATCGTCGCTGGTTTAGGAATCATCACTCTTATTATTGGTTTAGGATGCCAATCCTTGATATCCGATATCGTCAGTGGTCTATTCTTGGTCTTTGATGATTTCTTCGATGTTGGGGATATCGTAGTTATTGATTCCTTTAGGGGAACAATCTCTGAAATTGGTTTAAGATCTACTAAATTATTAGACTGGGCAGGAAATATCAAATCCATTAACAACTCACAGATCAACACAGTGATTAATCTTTCTAGATTAGCCACCAACACCGCCATTCAATTTTATGTTGATAGAGAAGAAGATATCGAAAGAGTGGAAGCCATTATCGCTGATAACTTAGAAGAGATTAGTAACAAACTTCCAAAACTCATTGATCCTCTTAAATATTTAGGCGTCAGCGGATTAGATGAAACTGGTATCAGAATCCAATTCTTAGCGAAATGCGAAGAATCTGACCGTTTCCAAATCGGTCGTGATGTAAATAGAGAACTATATCTCTTAATGAATAGAAACGGAGTGAAAGTACCATTCAACAAAATTTACATCCATCAAGATCCTGAAAGAAAAGTTCAAGAATCTTCTAAAGAAGATAAAGCGAAAGCGGAATACCTTAACGAACAAAATAGAATTGTTAACAAATAAACAAATAAATACCCAAATCCATAAAACGGAAATGGGTATTTTTATTATAAAAATAACATAAAAATCATCAGAAAAAAGTTCACTAAATTTAGTAAATATTTTTACTTGTTTACTGAAATTGAAAAATGTTCACTAAAATGAAATTGTTTGAAAATGACCTGTTATTGATAATAAAAGTAGATACAAGTGTATCCAAAAATAATGGAGGAAAAATATGACAGGTAAAAAGAAATTTTTAACCTTGGCTACAACTCTTATTGCATCCGTTAGTTTGGGCGTGGGCGTTGTTGCTATCAACGGAGCTAACAACTCCAAACAGTTGTTTGTTTCTCAAGGTACTGATGAATATGTGACAGTATTTGATTCAAACAATGTTCCAACAGATGGACTCGGAGATAACTACTCAGAGATGGTTAATGGGACCATTCGAACTGTAAAAGGCAATACTTATAAGCTCCAATTTACTAGAGCAAAGAAACTAGCGGGTGGATTTGCTCAATTAGCTGGTGGCGGTAAGATTTATAACTATGGTACTTATGGCCACGCTTTCTCTGGATTAATTGCTATTCAAGTGACATTTACTGGAACCTTGGAATTAAAAACAGCACAATTTGGACAAAATGGTGTTGGTGCTGTCTTGAACAACAAATTTACTTTAACAAGTGGCACCAAACAATCATTTGCACCAACAGATTATTTCCAATTAGAAGCAGGTGACGGCGGAGCAGAAATTCAATCAATTTCACTTTTCTATTCATGTAAGGCCGCACCTAAGGATTTAAATAACTATAACGGAACATACACAGGCTACACTGATGCAGGTACTAGATTTGAATTAGTTCTTAATAATGGAGCAGCATCAATTAAAGCACCTTCGTTATCATTAGAATTAAATGGTACCGCTACATTAAATGGAGATAGAGCAACATGCGTATTCCCATTCGAATATGCGTCTGGTCAATTCACTGATATTACTTATGTAACTGATATTAAAGATTACGGAAGAAAATTCGAATTTGTTAGTAAGAACGACACTATTGGTGGAGCTGCTGCAAGCCAAATTGCCGCAATCGATTTCTATAGAGTTTATGAAATTCAAGATTTCAATAACTATTCTGGTACTGGAGTTGGCTATGATCAAGGCAACAAGAACCTTTACAACAATACCGGATTAAGAAAAGACTACGCTTGTAACTGGGGATCAACCGGACAAGGCAACGACTATATTGGTGGCACAGCCATGGGCGGAGACCTTGACTATTTGACTTATAACGCAACTGAAGGCATTGATGGTACTGGAGTTGGCATTTTTAAAGGCAATGCATCAACATGTAGATATTACTCAATGAATTCCAAACTTCAAGTTGCAGAAGCTATTGGAAAAGGAACAACATTCTCGTTCTGGGCAAAAAGTGCAAAATCAACCAGAAATTATACAGGCGATGGCAAAGAAGCTACAATGGTCGTTCGTGTATATGAAGGAATTAACTTCTCAAGTTCATATAAAGAACGTGAATTCAAAATTTTAAAGGATAGCGACTGGGGCGAATACAAAATGGAGCTTGACCCAAGTAAAATTTACTACGGTTATGGTTTATTCTGTAAAACGCAAGGCGCATACTTGCCAATCGATAACATTAGCATTTACACAGAACAAGCAGAAAAAACACAATTCGCAGAATCTGCAACCAAATTTACAAAGTCTTACCACGCATCTCTTAATTATACAGATCCAGACCCAGTCAATGGCGGACCAAAAGATGCTAAAGCAAAGATTGGTTTAGGTGCTAATGGAATGATAAACGGATATTGCACAACAGACATGAAACTCACATCTTATGAAGTTTCTGGCAACCAAATCACTATTCATTCATCAGATTCGTTGTTTGGAGATTGGGTTGGTACACTAAGTGAAAACAACACCAAAATTACAATTCAAAAAGCAAACATTTCAGGTGGTATTAAAAATTTAATAAATACCGACACTATCGAATTCGTTGAAGACACAGTTCTCTTTGATGGCCACGAAGGAACAAGCAACTTACAAGCTGCATTAGTCAGAAGATGGGGTGTTTGGGAATCATCTGCATGGAAGTGGACAACAGATACAACAAATACCGATAGATTCAAACAAAATACAACCAAGTTTATTCAAGGTGGTAATTCGGTTTCTATTAGAGCGTATAAAGATGGTGCTGTAAGATTTTATATCAACCCAACAGTGGCAGAAGCTTACAATGTTGCATTTGAATCAATCGGATTCTGGTATTACGTGCCACGTAATGTTAACTATAAGTTCTCAGTATTTAGCACAAGTTCATATGATCCTCTTGGTGAAGGTGTTAAATTGAATTATTTATTCGAAAAAGAATTCAACACAAAGCCAAGCAATTATGAATGCGGCTGGCACTACATCAACTATGGAGTTCCAAACTTTAAAGAAGAGCCAGGTGAAGGCGAACTCGGAAGACAAAAGAACTTCCTTATTGAGATAAGCAAAACATCAGCAACAACATTCTTTGATTACATTACAGTATTCTAGAATCAAAAATCATAAAGAAGTCCCGTCGATTCATTCGGCGGGTCTTTTTTTGTGAAAAAAATTATCAATAAATTGATAAAATAAAAAGTGAGAAAGATTTTTAAAAAAGTTAGTTAAGAAAATCGAAAAATCGCCCACTTATATATATGAGGGGGTTTTTAATTTTAAGAACTCAATCTGACAAAGCAAAGTCGTTAAAACTCCTCAATAAGTGAATGCCAAAACACTGAAGGAGTTGTGGTTCTTTTTCTGGCAATGGTTAACTTCCCATGACCCACTTACGTTTTTTAGGCGGAAGCGTATTGAGTTTATGAAGGGAGGTAGATGGGTTATGAAAAATAACAAG
>OCTW011504112.1_pt1 | contig 16406 bp, 27 predicted proteins | sample 1539671 | NCBI WGS metagenome assembly OCTW01 (sample SAMN02144230, study PRJEB22623) | gut metagenome | biome: sheep rumen | host: Ovis aries | place: New Zealand
ATGCCAGGCTGCACAGGCAGGGGCAGAAACGGACGGTTGTTATCCATCATCTGGTGACCGCCGGCACAATGGACGAATCTGTACTGGCCGCGCTGCAGAAAAAGCGGAAGGGGCAGGATGCCATGCTGGAAGCTGTGAAAGCAAAACTGGAGTCGTATAAGAATAAATAAGTAAAGGGGGATAAGAAATGATACCAAAAGAAATAGCAGAGCGAATGGAGTTGCTTGCAAAACGGGATGTTGCCAACATTAATAGAATTGAAGAGTTATGTTTTGACGATGGGGCAAAATGGGAGCAAGGCAAAGAGCTTGAAATAGGATTGAAAAAGTTAGCTGAACTTAAAGATATTGCATTGCAATTAGCTGTAAGTTGGGGAGAACAGGAAGCGATTTTGGAAATGCTAATCGATTCCAAAAAAGAAGCGGTGCGGACATGAAAAAACTGATTCTTTTCGCAGTCTTTTGGCAGGTACTTAACTGCAGCGCCTATTGCCACACAGGAAATCCAACAGCAAGTGGAGTAATGCCGCAAGTGGGCATGTGCGCTGTTGACAGAATCAATGGCCAATGGATTCCGTTCGGAACGATAGTGAGAATAAATGGGTTAGGCGCATATAGGGTTACAGACCGATTCGGTGATGGCAGAAATAACTGCGTGGATTTATTTATGGAAAGCTATAAAAAGTGCATTGAGTTTGGACGGCAAGATAGGGAAGCAGAGGTGGAGTTACCATGACTCTTGCGGAAAGACTTTCCAAAAAAATCAAACGAGATATTGGCATTGATTGCATACCATGCACGTTTAAAAGAACGTATGCCGGATATTGGCAAAAGAGGGCAGGGGCGTTTGTTTGGGAAATGAACGTGAAGGAATTTTCTTACGAAATAGGAAGCACACAGCCAGCATCAGAACTTGTTAAACGTGGATGCAAATTGGAATTACAAGGCAACGAGATTTTTGGTGAGGTGATACCATGACGCAAGGTGATGTAGTGCGCAAAATGACAAATGAACAGTTAGCAAGGTTATTACAACGGACATATGAAGATGGGATGTTTGACGCTTTGAGGTGTAAAGGGCTACCGATTACGGCAGACGAAAATATGAAACGATGGCAGGAATGGGTTGATTACGATATGGGTTATGAAGGTGGCAGAATGAAACGAATTGAAGTTATGGTGAAAACGGACGAGCAGAATGCGGCAGAATAAATTATAGATTTTTTAATTGACCATAAGTTTTGTAACAAAACGTGCTTATGGTGTGAAGGCGAGAGGATGGATGCAATTTACGGACTTGCACAGTATTTAGGTGAAGAGGTGGAATCATGATGATGCAGCTGTTATGTCATCCGCGGGCGACACCGCTGGTTGTTGTGAGTTATCAGGACGGCATGTTTGTGATAAGAGACTTAATTACAGAAGAAGGTGTGATCTGTCTGACTCCCGATACGGTGGCCGATGTGGTAAAGGAGGTTTGTAAAAAATGTTTACAGAAGCAATCGAGCTGTTAAAAAACATAGAAAATGATTTAAATGATTTTTCTTTTTCCGTCAAGACGGACAACCGGGAAAAAGCGCTGGAAGCGTGTGAAATATCCGAGCATATACAACTGGCAAGGCATCATCTTTATACTGCAATTAACAAACTGAGAGTATACCAGTGCTTTGAAAAGAACGAGGTTAAAAAATGATTACCTATCCTGAATTAAAAGACAAGATTTTGAAAATTTGTAGAGGCAGTGAGGTGCAGAAATGACTAAGCGCGATTTAGATGGGTTTTATTTGCGTGTACAAAGAAACGGGAAGTGGGAATCGTGTTGCTTTACCGATTTAACGGAAAATGAGCAGCATGATTGGTTGGAACGCTTATTCGGTGCCGGATTACAAAGCATGGTAAGTTCCTTTTGTGAAAACATAGTAAAAATGTCAACGGAAGTAGATTTAAGTGATGATGAGTTGCGTGTTATGGCACATGATACAGCTGCTTTGTTGCGTAAGTTTGGTGATTTGTATGGCATTGTCAATAAAAAACAATAGTGGAGGAGAAACACAAATGAGATGTCCAATGTGCGGAGCAGATACGCTTGACGATTTGGTTATCAAAGGAAAGAAAACCAACGAAGAGTATCTGCGTTCCTGTACAACGGAACAGCTGGTGCATGTTATTCATTTAATGACAACCAGTTGTTATGTTTGTGGTAGTGACGGCGTGGATTATAAACGGTGTTACTTTCATAAAAAATGCACCGGGCCAAAGGAAATTGAGGAGTGGTTAAAAGAGCCGCACAATTTTTATGAGTAGTTTTCCAGCAAGTTACTAGCAAGTTACGAGGTTTTTTACGAGGTGAATCATGCCGGAGGAAAAAATCAAGATGGATCTTTACGTCGCCAGGCGTTTGATCCGAGAAATGAACGCAAAAGAATTGAAGTGTAAGTGGAAGGAACACCTGAGGAGGCAGGATGAAAAAGAAAAAGCTGAAAAAGAAAATAAAACGGCTGCAGAAAAAGGTTGACTGGTATCATAAGCGGCTGATGAGCGATATCCTGTCTACTACAATGAAGGAGATGACGCGTAGATGAAGACGGATAAAGAGAAATTGACCCAGATGCTGCTGCTGGATATGCAGCGCTGGTCGGTACCTGCATTGAAGGAGGCGTTATTATTCGCAGACGGAAAATGCCTGGAGCCGGACAGCACACCCGATCTGCGCTTTTGGTGGGAGCTCCGGAAGGCTATCCGGATGCAGCTGGATATAAAAAGGACGGCGCAGACATGAACCATAAGCAGATACTGTTTTTGTTAGCGGCTTTTAATATTATGTTTTGGGTAGCTGTCGGCTATCTATGTTATTGGTTGGTAAGGTGGTGATGCCGGTGGAATCAAAAAAGAAGATCACGGCAGAGGCGAGGCATCTGCTGGGTTCTGTCCAATACGCAAATAAAAATATAGAACGTATCAACAGGCTGCTGGAAGTTATCCGCAGCAGGGCGGAAAAAGTTACTACCAGCTATAGCGATGCGCCGGGTGGCGGTCATGATCCGGACAGCCGGAGTAAGACATATGACAAACTGGTGGACACGGAACGGAAATACCAAGAAGCTGTTCGCCAGTGGTGCGATGCCATTACTCAGGTGCAGGTCGTCATTAATTGGTTGGATGATTATAATGACCGATCCGTGTTAGAGCACAGATATATAAATTGTGAAGACTGGCTGACCATATCTTTTCACCTCAACTATTCAGTCCAGCATCTGTACTATATTCATGGCCGGGCATTGTACCGTCTGGCAATACTATTAAAAGATAAGAGGAAATAAGAGTTAAGTATGTGCTATTATGATAGTGTGAAAATTTCCCAAAATCATAATAAACCTCCTTTCCTTAACACGCAGCTGGTCCCTGCGTGTTCTTTTTATGCAAATGCTTGAAGGCGGGTAGGATTAGTGCACGGATGGATAAATTACGGGGAAATCCCGTGGGAGGGAATAGCACTAACATTAGCTGGGGGTTAGGTATTGCGGGAGTGTTTCATATAGTTCGGGACGGTAGGTGAGACGGTGGCCAGGGACTTTGCAAAGAAGTTTTATAACTCTGCTGCGTGGGTCAAGACTTCAAAAGCGTACGCAGCGTCCAGGCTTTTCATTTGTGAGCGCTGCGGCCAGCCGGCAAAAAAGTACGTCGTGCACCACAAGCGGTACTTGACTCCGCAAAACATAAACGATCCTATGGTGGCCCTTAGTTGGGACAACCTGCAGCTGCTGTGCCTGGACTGTCACAACGCAACGCACCACGCAAAACAAAAAAGAAAAATTTTTTTTGACAGCAGCGGCCAGGTGGTCGGAGTCGGAGAGGACCCCCCGTCTATGAGTTCCTAAGACGTCCAAGCCAGACCGCGCGCCACCCTTCGCGTGATACACAAGTCGTGCGGGAGGGGGGTGTAGTAAACGGAGGTGTAAATTTTGGGAAAAATATCGGAAGAAACAATTAAAAAGAGACGGCGAAAAGAATATCAGGAAATTTTCCAGGACATACCGGATAAAACTTTGAAATTAGTCGACAAATTGATTGAGATGGCTGTGAACATGGAGCTTCACCTTCGAAAATTGGAGGACGAGCTGAAGGTTGTCGGTTTTGTGGAGCAGTACCAAAATGGCGAGAACCAATTCGGTACAAAAGAGTCAACGGTAAGCAGGTCATACTCCACAATGGCCAAAAATTATACGCAGGTTGTCCGGACATTGCTGACCTGCCTGCCGGAAGACCGACAGAAGCCTGCAGCTGATAATCTGACAGAATTCTTGCAAGGCCGAAAATGAATTACATTGAAGAGTACTATGCGGCCATCGTTTCTGGAGATGTAATTGTTTCGGATAAGGTGCGGCGTACGTACCGGCATTTGGTAGCCAAGTTAGATGCTCAGGACTCACAGTATAAATTCTACGAAAAAGACGCACAGTTTGTAATTGATTTTATAGAAAAATTTTGCTGCCACAGTAAAGGTAAATGGGCGGGTCAGCCTGTTATTCTGGAGCTGTGGCAGAAAGCATTGATATCAGCGCTGTTCGGTTTCAAGGATAAGGAAACGGGCCTGCGCCAATATCGGGAACTGATCCTGATGATTGGCCGTAAGAACGGGAAATCGTTGCTGGCCTCCGCGCTGGGTGTGTATCTGCTGGTCGCGGATGGCGAAGGCGGCCCGGAGATCTATTCGGTGGCCACCAAAAAGGACCAGGCGAAAATTATCTGGAGTGAAGCTGTCCGGATGATTGAACACTCTCCGGATCTGCGGCAGCATGCCAAGTGCCTGGTGTCGAAAATCCGGACAAAGTTTAACAACGGGACGTTTGAACCGTTGGGCAGTGACAGTATGAAGCTGGACGGCCTGAACGTGCACGGCGCTCTGATAGATGAGCTGCACGCCATCAAAGACCGGAACCTGTACGACGTAGTTATTGACGGTATGTCTGCCCGGGTGCAGCCGCTGTCCATTATCACATCCACTGCCGGCACGGTCCGGGATAATATCTTTGACCTGAAGTATGAAGAGTGTCGCCGGATCATTGACGGATATGATGACCCGGGAGGGTATCACGACGAGACGGTGCTGCCGATCGTCTACGAACTGGATGACCGGGCGGAGTGGACAAACGAAGCTTGCTGGACAAAAGCTAATCCGGGGCTGGGCACCATAAAGAATAAAGAGACGCTGGCCAATAAGGTGCAGCGGGCGAAGGCCAATCCGATGCTGGTTAAAAACCTGCTGACGAAGGATTTTGATATTCGCGAAACGGCGTCACAGGCGTTCTTCACGTTTGAAGAGCTCAACAATGAAGCGACGTTCGATATTAAAGCGCTGCATCCGCGGTACGGAATCGGCGGCGCGGATCTGTCCCAAACGACTGACTTGACCTGCGCCACGATCCTGTTTCAGGTGCAGGGGGATCCAATTATCTACGTAAAACAAAAATATTGGATTCCGGAAGAGCTGTTCGAACAACGGATTAAAGAGGACAATGTGCCGTACGATATCTGGCACCAGCAGGGATATATAGACCTGTCACCGGGAAATAAGATTGACTATCGGCTGGTAAGACAATGGTTTTGGGAAGTGCAACAAAAAGACGACATTTTTCTGTACAAGCTTGGATATGACCGGTGGTCAGCGACCTATTTTGTGCAGGACATGGAAGAGACGTTTGGGAAACCGGTCATGGATCCGGTGGCACAGGGCGTGCAGACTTTATCAGCACCCATGAAAGCGCTGAAAGCGGATTTAGCATCCAAAAAGGTAAATTACGGAAATAATCCGGTGTTGAAATGGTGTATGGCAAACACTTCGGTTTTTGAGGACCGGAACGGGAATATACAGCCGTGTAAAACCGGGAGCAGGAATCGGATAGACGGATTTGCCAGCTTGCTTGATGCTTATGTTACATATCAGCGGTTTTCCCGCGATTATGCAAATATTATTTAAAGGGGAGGTGAACGCGTGGAAATCAGGAATATGTTTTCCCGGATTTTCGGGAACAAAAAGGAACCGCAGCGGAATCTTACACAGCTGCGAATGCTGAACGGTTACAGTAATGAATACACGCCGTTCAATGGCGCGGCATATGATGACGCGACGGTCCGTTCCTGCGTGGACACCATCGCCCGGCACGCAAGCAAACTGAATCCGCGTCATGTAGTAAAAAAGGATGGGCGCACTTTAAAAGTGTTGGACGACAGGCTGAACTATTTATTGTCAGTCCGTCCGAACCCGCTGATGACCAGCGCGGAATTTATTGAAAAAATCGTAATCCAGTATTTCACGACGAATAACCTGTTCGTCTATGTACAAAGGGATATGACTGCGGATATTGTGGCCCTCTGGCCGCTGGATTTTTCGCAGGTAAGCCTGTATGAAGACACCCGGAATGTGATTTACGCAAAATTCACCTTCGGCATAGGGTATCAGGCGACGGTACCCTACGATGAGATTGTCCACGTTCGACGGCATTTTAACCGGGATGAAATGTTCGGGGATCCGGAAGCAAAAATCTTGCTGGAAGACCTGACACTGTTAAAAGCAGTGAAAACGGCCATTGTGAATGTGGTGAAAAATTACGGACGGCTGCGGGGCATTGTGAAATTTCTACAGACCCTGCGTCCGGAAGATATGAAGCGGAATTTTGAAACGTTTATTCAGAATTTTGTGGACCCGGTAAAAAATGGCAGCGGTATTGCTCCTATGGACAATACCAGCGACTATAAAGAGCTGCATGTAGAGAACACGACTTTTGATGCGGCCCAGATGACATATGCCAGGGACAACATTTATAAGTATTTCGGAGTTTCCGAAAAACTGATTAATGGAACTTATGATGAATCGGAGTTTATTGCGTTTTATGAATCGGTCATCGAACCGCTGGCCGTAAAACTTAGCCAGGCATTTACGGTGGCGCTGTTCACCAAACGGGAGCAGGGCTTCGGGAATGAGGTCATGTTCGAGACGAACCGGCTGAACTACATTTCTGTGGCCAGCAAGATTAACATTGCGAAGCAGCTGCTGCCGGCGGGCATCCTTACGATCAATGACGCCAGGGAGCTGTTCGGGTATGCACCGGTTCCGGATGGCGACGAACGGATCGTCAGCCTGAACTTTATCAAAGCATCTGACCAGTCGAAGTATCAGACGGGTGAGGAAGGAGATAACAATGACGAAACACAAGAAGGAGATTAGATCCGCGCAGCTTAACAGTGCTAATGAGGAAGGCAAGCTGACGGTACAAGGTTATGCGGCAGTATTCAATGAACCCACGCTGATCTGGGAAAGTGAATACAGCGGTTATAAATATTATGAACGTGTGGACCCGAAAGCGTTTGAAGGCGCGGACATGAGTGATGTGTGCTTCAAATATAACCACCAGGATATCGCTATGGTATTGGCCAGGACCCGCAACAAGACGCTGACGCTGGCTCCGGATGAACACGGGCTGTCCATCCGGGCAGATATTGCACAGACCAGCACCGGCAAAGATGTTTACGAACTGATCCGCCGGGGTGATCTGGATAAGATGTCCTTTGCTTTTACCGTAGAGAAGCAGCAGGTGGAATATGACGATAAAGAAAAGATTTGTACCAGAACCATCCTCAAGTTTGACAAAATCTTTGACGTGGCCGTTGTTGATTTTCCGGCGTATGATGGCACGGAAATTTCCACCGTAGAAGGACGCAGCGCGGAATACTTCCAGGAGATGGAAGCTAAAGCCAAAGAAGCGGAAGAACGTAAAAAGCTTCTGCTTCGCACGTATCTGTAAATTTTCCGGCTGGAGAGCCGGAGTTTAATTGCCACTGTTTCGCCGGAGGGTGAAGCAGTAAAAGCTGGAGAGCGGCAATCATATAAAACCAATTATTAAAAACAATTTGTGAAAAGGAGAAATGAAAATGAACAAAAGACTGAAAGAGATCTTAGCACGTAAGATGGAAATCCGTAAAGCGCTGGAAGGCACTGACAAGGTTGACCTGGCCGCGCTGGAAAAAGAACTGCAGGAACTGGAAGCAGAAGAAACCGAACTGCGCCGCCGTCAGGAGATGGCCAATGCCATCAACACCAATAACGGCGAAGCTAACGACCCGGAAGTACGTAATGTACCGAAGCCGGGCGCTCCGTTGGCAAACCCAGAAGACCCGCTGGGCACCATGGAATATCGTAAAGCTTTCATGACCTATGTACGCACTGGCGTAATGGCTCCGGAGCTGCGCGACAATGCCAACACCCTGACCACCGATATCGGTGCAGCCATTCCGACTCCCACCATGAACCGGATCGTGGAAGAACTGAAGACATACGGCAACATTCTGCCGTTAGTAACTCTTACCAATTACCTGACCGGCGTAGCGATTCCCACTTCTGCAACGAAACCTGTAGCATCCTGGGTAAATGAAGGCGCAGGCAGCAACCGGCAGAAAAAGACCACCGGTTCCATCATCTTCGGTCATTTCAAACTGCGCTGCGCAGTATCTGTTTCCCTGGAAGCGGAATACATGTCCATCAGCGCATTTGAAGCAGCTCTGGTGAGCAACATCGTGGAAGCTATGGCTACTGCGCTGGAAAAAGCCATTATTGATGGCGATGGTACCGATCGTCCCACCGGCATCCTGCATGTACCGTCTGGCACCACTGTAGGTAAGACTGTAAGTGTATCTGCTCTGTCCTATGACACTCTGACAGATGCAGAAGCTGAACTGCCCACCGCTTACGAAAACGGCGCTGTATGGGTAATGTCCAAAAAAACCTTCATGGGCTTTGTTGGCATGGTAGACGAACAGGGCCATCCGATTGCACGCGTAGACCACGGCATTAATGGTGCTCCGGAACGTTACCTGCTGGGCCGTCAGGTTGTTCTGACCGACAATGTAAAATCTTTTGATTCTGCATCTGCCGGTGACTGCTTTGGTTTCCTGTTCCGCATGAAAGATTACATGCTGAATACCAACCTGAATATCGGCATCAAGACCTATGAGGACAACGACACCGATGACATCATCCGCAAATCCGTTATGGTAGTGGATGGCCATCCGGTTGACACTCATTCCCTGGTTAAACTGGTTAAAGGCTGAGGTGAGCCATGATCACGTTGGAGGAAGCAAAGGTATATCTTAAAGTCGAATCCAACGTAACGGAAGACGATGACTTAATATCTGCCCTGATCCTGGCCGCGTCCGAGTACATCTCGAATGCGACCGGGAAAGCAGATGAAGGCTCAAAGATATACGAACTTTGCGAGAAACTGCTAATCGCGCATTGGTATGAGAATCGCGGGATGGCAACTACAGCCAATATCATCGAGATGCCTCACACGGTACAGGCGATGCTGACACACATTAAACTGTCTGGCGCATATCCGGAAAGTGGTGATCAGAATGGCACTTAATGTTCTGGGAAAGCTCCGGCATCGGGTCACGCTTATGCGTGAAACTAAAACACCGGACGGATCCGGCGGGTATGCGTCGGTTTGGAGCACTGTTGGAAAACTCTGGGCACAGATTCTTGTGCCCAAGTTCTCCCAGCAGGTCATCCAGGGCGGCGTGCAGTCCGTCGAACAGGTGCAGGCGCGTGTACGGAAGCGCTCCGGGATAGTGACAGCTGACCGGATCGTTTGTACTGACGGAAAGATGTATGAAGTGATCGCGATTGACGACAGTCAGACCGATTATGACATCCTTGGCCTGAAGTATCTCCGGAAGCGTGGTGCATAGCATGGCATACACTTTTTATGCGCAGGTTGACCATACAAGCCTGAATAAGGCGATGCGTCAGATCTCCTTTTATGACGGGGCGACCCGCTTGAAAGTGGAAAACGCAATCGCAGCCGGTACAAAACGAACCGGAAGCGACGCGAGGCGTAAGGTGGCCCGGAATACCGGTTCCCTGCGTCGGTCTATCAGGACCAGCTTTAAACGGAAAAACTGTACCGGACTTGTGAAGGCTATGGCGCCTCATGCGCACCTGATTGAGAACGGCGTGAAAACATCCATCGCGGAGCCTAAAAATAAAAAGGTTCTGCGTATTGTAGCGCGCGGCCTGGTCCGCTATACAAGATGGGCCAGGATTCCGCGGCGCAGGCCCCGGCCTTTTATGAAGCCGGCCTATGATGCAAATGTCGCCGGGATAATATCAGATATTAAAAAGGCGGTGAAACCGTGAGACGATTACCAAATAACGCGCTGGCTTCCGCGATATATCGGCTGCTGAGCGCGCACATCCAGAACACCCCGATCACTGATCATGTGGATGACAGTATTGCGCTGCCATATATCGTTATCGGTAATGTGACCAGTAACGAGACCAGGGAAAAAGCGGGGAAGGTTCTGCGATGCACGCTTGAGCTTCATATCTTTTCAGATTATCGTGGCAAGGCGGAAGTTGACAGTATCGGGGAAACCATTTGCGATGTCCTGAATGACGATTCGACCATTATTGATATGGCTGCGGATCACTGGGAGGTCGTGGATGGCGGAATCGATAGTTATGAAACGTATGAAGAGGATATGTACGGCTATGGTGGTACCTTGACCATCAAAGTGACCGTACAAGACATTACATAAAGGGGGAATATAGCATGGCATTTACTGGATCCAATGTGGCAAGTGATGCAATGGCCGGCAAAAGCGTACTGCTGTATATGGCGACCGATGGGACGGAAGAGAATCCGACCTGGACGCTGATCGGCGGGCAGCGCAGCGACGATTTGAATCAGGAAGCCGATGAGATTGATGCGTCTCATAAAACGAGCGGCGGCTGGAAGGTTACGCTTCAGGGCTTAAAGTCCTGGTCTATCGATCTGGAATCCGTTTACATTATGAGTGACACGGGCGTATCTGCATTGCAGGCTGCTTTCCGCAGCGGCGTAGCACAGTTCTTTAAATATGAATACGCTGACGGCTCTTACCAGACGGGTTACGGCACTGTAACGAGTTTCAGTGTAAAGGCTCCGCATGACGACGTGGTTACCGTATCCGGTACCATCAACGGCAACGGTCCTATCTCTGAGATCACGCCTGCAGACAACAACGGCTAAAAGAAAACAGGGGTGCGGTGAAAAAGCCGCACCTTTTTTATTAGGAGGAGGATTATCTTGAGAAATTCAGTACCGTGTGACTTTTTTGGCGAAGGCCAGGAAATTAAGCTGAGTATTAATTCCTACAGCCGGATCCAGGAAAAAATGAAGACTCCTATCGGTGAGCTGCTCAGCTTGACCCGTTCTCTTGATGTGGCGCTGATCTGTGAGCTGCTGGCGGAAGGTCTGCGGCAATGTGGATATCACGACGCCCAGTGGTACGGGAACCGGATACAGGAGCTGCTGGATTCCGGGAAGGTGGATTCTATCGCAGATATCCAGACGCTGGTGGCCAAGGCCGTCATCGCGTCCAAGTTTTTTGGAAAAGAAATGTACTTCCTGACGTTTCCGGAGGAAATGACAGAAGAGGACAAGGCATGGATGAAGGCGCAGGAGGAAAAGAGGAATGCGCCAAAAAACGCGTAACGGGGCAGAAGAAAGCCCCGGTGTGGAATGATTATGTTCGGTTTGCAGAGCGGATGGCGTACGGTGTACTGCACCTGCTGCCGGAACAATTTGAAAAGCTGACCATCGGTGAGCTGGAACAGCTGATTGACGGTTGGGAAGAAAGACGGAAACTAAGATTGCGCGAGCAGTTCACAATGGTCGCCAATCTCATGAATATACACTTAAAACAAGGGTCGCAGGTATCTGTGAAAAGGTTACTGGAGCAGGTCCTGCCTCCGGATGAGGATGTAGTAGAGTTTAAGAAGAAGCGGGCAGAGTTCGAGAACGAATTGACTCCGGCGCAACGTGAGAGGGTGAAGAAATATGTCACAGACAATAGCTGACTTGCTGGTGAGGATTGGCGCGGACACCAGTGAATTACAGAAAAAGCTTAATGCGACAAAGCGCCAGCTGAACAGCGCGTTCGGCGGCCCGGCACTCGATCTGTCTAAAGGTATTGTCGGGGGCGTAGCTGCTGCGGGTGCAGCTCTGGGCGGGTTAGGCGTTTATGCCGTGAAGCTGGCCAGTGATATGGAAAACACCCGGGTCGCATTTACGACCATGCTGGGCAGTGCAGAAAAAGCCGGCGCCTTTATTAAAGATTTACAGAATTTTGCAGCGCGCACGCCGTTTGAATTTAAAGGCCTGACGGAATCCGCCCAGCAGATGATGGCCTATGGCATCGAAGCTAAAAACGTAATTCCTACGCTGACGGCGGTAGGTAATGCCGTGGCTGCCGTTGGCGGCGGGCAGGATAAGATTGCCAGGGTAACTACCGCGCTGGGCCAGATGTACGCCAAGGGTACAGTCCAGGCAGAAGAGATGCGCCAGCTGACTGAGGCCGGTATTCCTGCATGGCAGATACTGGCAAAGACATTAGGTACTGACGTGGCCGGAGCCATGGACATGGTAACCAAGCGCCAGGTCGATGCCCAGACCGGCGTCGCGAATCTCGTTTCCGGCATGAACGAGAAGTTCGGCGGCATGATGGAGAAGCAGTCCAAAACGGTTACCGGTGCTTTCAGTAACCTGATGGACGGCCTGGAGATGGCAGCCATCTCCGCCGGTACAAAAATATCGGAGAGTTTAAATCTCGCCGGGGTTCTGTCCGGGCTGGCTGCACAGGTGGACAAAGTAAACCAGGTGATCCAGCAGGGCGGCGGTATCGGTGACGTCCTAAAAACACTGATTCCTCCGGAACTGCAGCCGGCGATTGTCGCGGTCGCTGGTGCTATTATTGGTGCTATGGTTCCCGGACTTGTAGCCATGGCTGCGGCGGGTATCGCTGCGGTAGCTCCGTTGGCTCCGTTTATCGCGGCAGGTGCTGCACTTGCCGTAGTGATATGGGCGCTGGTTGACCCGATCGGGGCGGCTAAGTCTATTATGGACATCTTTGGCGTCAGCGCAGAAAAACAAGGGCAGGTAATTGAATGGCTGAAAGATCCAATCGGTCACCTGACATCCGCCTGGGATAATCTGGTCGAACGGCTGCGGAGTGGCGCTCAGGGGATAATCGACTCCATCAAAAATATGGTGGAGACGGTAAAACAGAAATTTAATGATCTGAAAAATACTCTGCCGTCCATCAGCTTACCGTCATTCGGTTTTGCGGCTGGCGGTGTGGTTCGTGGGTATGCAAGCGGCGGTCGGGTTCATGGCCCCGGATCCGGAACCAGTGACAGCGTCCCGGCGATGCTGTCCAACGGCGAGTACGTTGTCTCTGCCGGCGCGGTCAGCTCTGTTGGTACAGGCTTTTTGAACGCGGTCAATTCCGGAAGGGTTTCCGGATTTGCTTCTGGTGGCGCGGCTGTCGGTACTGGCGAAGGCGAATCCGTGGGAGTTGGAGCAGTATCCAGAATTTTGTCTATGTCTCCTGAGGACCTGGCTGCGGAGTTAGAGAATAAGAATTTGGCTCTGCAGGGATTTGCGACTAATTACAGTAACGCTATAGGGACAGCCAATGAGGCTAACAAATCGGGCACGGATTCCGCGAAGGCGTGGCACGATGCTACGGTAAGATATGCAAACGACGTCGGAACAAAATTCGGCGACTGCATTTATGACATCATAAGCGGCCAGAAAAGCGCAAAAGAAGCCTTACAGGATTTTGTTAAGGGTCTGCTGAAAAACGCGGCGCAAACGCTGTCCCGCTGGATTGGAATATATTTAACTTATATGGCGTTCGGTCTGGGCAACAGCAAGGCTGCAGCGCAGGCGGCCAATGCTACCATGTTCGGTATTAAGGCGGCAACAGGTGGCTATATTACCGGACCCGGAACGGGAACCAGTGACAGTATCCCTGCTATGCTATCCAATGGCGAGTATGTTATGTCCGCCGCAGCGGTAGACAGAATCGGCACGCCTCTGCTGGATGCTATGAATCGTGGCGACGCTGTGCATTATGCCGGAGGAGGGCTTGTCCGCGTGAATAATGGCAATGGAAGCGGCGGCGGTTCTGCAACGGCATCGTCCGCCGGTCCGTCTGTTAGTCTGCAGGTATCTGCTATAGATGCCGCCAGCTTTAGCGATTTCTTAAATCGTGGCGGGTTGGATGCCGTGAAACAGGCACTATTCAGTGACAACAGACAGTTTGCAGCGGAGGTTGGAGTATGGTAAACGAGTATATTTTCCCGCTGGATGCGTCAAGGATATCCTGGGGAACAAAACTAAAGCCAAAATGGAGTGTAACCAGCTACCGGTCTGCTGGCCAAACACGCAAAGCGCTTGTGCAACAGAGTCATCCGCAATGGACTTTTGACATTGATTTCCCTGCGCTTAATAAACACCAGACAGACACGTTGCTGGGGTTCCATGCAAAGTGCAAGGGTTCCTGGCATCCGTTCTGGTACAAAGACTACGAGCGGTATGCGGTGCTTGGTAAGGTGCTGGAACTGATAGATGGAAGCTATCAGGCAACCATCCCCTTCGGCGAATATGAAGAGCCGGCACAGTTGATAGACCATGTGGTTATGTGGGTCAACGGCGCAAAATCTAACAACTTTACGGTGGACGGCGGACGGATCACGACCACGGCCACCGGCGATGTTAAGTTTGACTACGAGTATTATTATAAAGTCGTGTTTGCAGATTCTATCACCATTTCACAGAAGTTCTTCGACATATATGGCGTCAGCCTGCAGCTGGAGGTGGTACAGTGAAAACTGCGACCGACGTCATAAAAAACTGTCTGGCGGCAGAATCAACACAGGTTTGCGACCTGTATACGCTTGTGCTGGAGTCCGGGGAGACACACCGTTTCGCTAACTTTGACCGGGATGTTACCTATGACGGTAATACATGGAAGCACACACCGTTTGCTTTTAAACGCGGGCAGGTGAAGCTGCAGGGCGCGCCTTCGGTTGACACCTTGAGCGTGACGGTATATTGTACGCCGGACGATAAGCTGGGAGACGTTACATTTATGGCTGGTTGCCATAATGGCCTTTTGGATAACAGCATGATGCAATTATGCCGGGCATATTTTTTAGGCGACGGGTGCGTCGGAGTTGTTCCGGTATTTTCTGGAAAGTGTGAAGTGCAACAGTCCGGCGGTCTGGCGGTCAAGCTGAACGTCAAGAGCATTATCCAGGGGCTGGCAGCTCCTCTGCCGGTGCGGATGTTTGCGGCGCAGGCGGCCTACGCCAACGCAAACGGCGTGATCGTCGTATCTGAGAACGATACCACCAGTATGGTGATACCGCTGAAGCCTTCCGGAAATGTGTTAATGAGGGTGTGATTATGGATAAAGAGAAACTGAACAGCCTGGCACTGGAATATATCGGGACGCCTCATGTTAACGGCGGCAACATCAAGGGCGCTGGGTTGGACTGCTCCACATTGCCGGCGCAGTTCTTCCACGAACTGGGTTATGGAAATTTTGAGATTATGTTCGGGTATTCCGGCGACTGGTACTGCAAACGAAACTGTGAGGAATTACTGCTGCCATACCTGGAACGGTATTGCGAGCGGATTGATGCGCCGGAGCCAGGGGATATTATCAGCTACCGCTGGGGAAGGGCACAGTATGCGCACCTGGCAATTTACTTAGGCGACAAGCGGATACTGCACTGTCAGGCACGGAATGGCGTAGAGATAACCGATATTGATGCACCGTACCTGTTCGATGCAAAGGGTAATTCCCGTGTGACAGGATACTGGAGGGTGAAGAAACAATGAGTTTCATTTTTGGTAAGGGCGTAAATACGACGACCCGGGCGGATAAGATCGCAGCCTTTCAGAGCACCACCTGTGAATTCGGAACACCGCTGCCAATCTGTTACGGAACGTGCAAACGTGGATCGAACCTGATCAACTATCAGGATTTTTACGCGCAGGAAGTGAGGACCACACAGAAGACCGGTAAAAAATCGTCTTCCACAAGCATCAATTACAAATATTTCGTGTATGTGGAACTGGCGCTGTGCGAGGGCATCATCGACGGACTTAAAAAGATATGGGTCGGAGATAACGAGTACAACTCTCTGACGGAACTGAATGCCAACGAGCAGAACGAGGGCGCACCGTTGAGCCTCAATGTCGGCGACAATCCGAACCCTACGACCTATATGCAGACCAACCACCCGGACATTGCGGTCGGCTATGGCAATATGGCGTATCTGTACGGGTATATATATCTTGGTGAGAATTCCGCGACCATTCCCAGCTATCAGTTCGAGATTGACGGCCAGCTCCGGCTGACCGGTGACGGTGTGGACGCCAACCCGGCGGACATCATCATTGACATGCTGACACGGGTAGGATATGCGGGTTTTATCGACCAGGAGAGCTTCGCAAACTACCGGAGTTATTGCCGGGGAGCGGATATCCTGCTCTCCACTCCGGATGAAGCATTCAAA
>OCTW011048211.1_pt1 | contig 16403 bp, 12 predicted proteins | sample 1539671 | NCBI WGS metagenome assembly OCTW01 (sample SAMN02144230, study PRJEB22623) | gut metagenome | biome: sheep rumen | host: Ovis aries | place: New Zealand
TTATAATAATAACAATAGTAGAATATATCTTTGAATTAAAAAATAAAAATAATATTAAAAAAATAGTTAAAATGCTAGATAAAATTAATCATAAGGATTATAGTTTAGATATCAAAGACAATAGCGAAGATGATTTGTCAAACTTAAAAAATGAAATATATAAAATAACATTGATGTTAAAAGAAGAGTCACTTAATAAAAAAATAGAACAAGATAATTTAAAAGATAATTTGGCGTCTATATCTCATCAACTTAAAACCCCTTTAGCAGAGATTTCTATACTTATTGATAATATGTTAGATACCAATATGGATGAAGAATTAAAGAAAGAGTACTTAATTGATATTAAAACAACTATATTTAATATGAATTTTTTGATAATAACTTTACTTAAAATATCTAAATTTGATGCTGGAATGATTAAATTTAAACAAGAAAAAATAGAAACAGATAAATTAATAGAAGAAGTCAAATTTAGACTTAAAAATATGATAGAATTAAAAAATATTCATGTTAATATAATTGGTAAAAATATAAAATTTATAGGCGATTATAATTGGGAAATAGAGGCTATAACTAATATAGTAAAGAATTCTATAGAATATTCCAATAATAATTCTAATATTGATATTTTGGTATCAGAAAATAATTTTTATACTAAATTAATTATAAAAGATTATGGTACCGGTATTCCTAAAGATAAAATTAAACATATCTTTGAAAGATTTTATAAAATAAATGAAGAAGTAAATAGTTTTGGAATAGGACTATCACTTGCAAAATCAATAATTGAAAAAGATAATGGATTTATCAAAGTTAAATCAGGAAAAGATGTGGGTACCACATTTGAAATAAAATATATGAAGAGGTGAGGTATGCTAAAAGTAGAAAATGTAACAAAATATTATGGAAATTTTAAGGCAGTAGATAATTTATCATTTTCAGTAAAACCAGGTGAAATATTTGGATTACTAGGAGTTAATGGAGCAGGTAAAACAACAACATTTAGAATGATAATGGGTTTACTTGAACCAACAGAAGGGAAAATTACATTGGATGATAAACCAATTGATTATAGTGTTACCGATAATATTGGTTTTTTAACTGAAGAGAGAAGTTTACTTACTAAATTAACTGTAAAAGAACAAGCCTTATTTTATGGTAATTTAAAGAATATGAAAGATAAAGATATATTAAATAGATTAGATTATTTATTAAAAAAATTTGAAATATCTGAATATAAAAATAAAAAAATAAAAGAATTATCTAAAGGAAATCAACAAAAAATACAATTTATTATGGCAATTATAAATGAACCAAAATTACTTATATTAGATGAACCATTTTCAGGATTAGATCCATTTAATGTTGAGTTGTTTAAAAAAGAAATAATTGAAATGAGTAAAAAAGGTAGTATGATTATTTTTTCGTCTCATAGAATGGAACATGTAGAATTGTTTTGTAAAAAATTAGCAATTATTTTAAAAGGAAGAACAGTATTAGAAGGTTATCTAAAAGATATAAAAAAAGATTATCGTAAAAAGAATATTTTTGTTAAAGGTGATATTGACTCCAATGAAATAAAAAATATTAAAGGAGTTATTGATGTTATAAAAACAGCGGAACAATATGAAATAAAAATAGAATCTGATGATATCGTAGATAAGGTGTTTAATAAAATTAAGAATTGTAAAAATATCACAAAATTTATTGTAGAAGAAGCATCATTAAATGAAATATTTGTATCGAAGGTAGGACATGAATATGAAAAATAAATTATGGTTTTTAGTACAAAATAGTTTTAATCGTAAAGTTAAAAATAAATGGTTTATGATTGCTAATGCAATACTTTTAGTGGTATTAGTAGCTTTATTTAATATAGATACAATAATATCTAAATTAGGTGGAGACTTCAATGAAAAAAATAAAATATATGTAATTGATAATATCAATGAATTTGATTTACTTAAAAGTAATATAGATGAATTTAGTAAAGAAAGTGATGTAACTAATTATGACATTATCAAAAGTGATAAAACTAAGAAAGAATTAAAAAAAGAATTAAAAGAAAATGAATTTATAATTATTTTAGATAATTCACAAGAAAAGTTTTTAGATGTTACATTGGTATCTACAGGATATATTGATACACTTAATTATCAAATACTTAATACAGCAATAAATAATACAAAAGTAGCAATTGCGATAGAAAAATCAAATATAAACCCAGAAATACTAAATAATATATATAAACCTGTAGAACTAAAAAGAGAATATTTAGATAAAAATAAGAAATCAGAAGATGAATCACAAGAAATGATAATGACAACAGTTTTTCCAGTTATCATATTACCATTCTTTATGTTATCAATATTTTTAGTCCAAACAATTGGCTCAGAAATAAATGATGAAAAAACTACTAGAGGAATGGAAATAATTATATCTAATGTTTCATATAAAATTCACTTTTTATCTAAAATAATTGCATGTAATCTATTTATATTTATGCAAGGTATACTTTTGATTGCCTATTCAGGTATTGGATTCTTAGTTAGAAAACTAACTACTAATCCAGTAAGTAGTGGTGTAGAAAAGCAAATAACTGATATAGTTAATAGCGTTAATAAGACAGGAATAATTGAAAAATTAGGCTTTATTATACCAATAATACTATTACTTATGATATTAACATTTATAGCATATTCATTACTTGCTGGAATACTAGCATCTATGACAACGAATGCTGAAGATTTAGGACATTTACAATCACCTATAATTGTTATATCATTAGTTGGTTATTATTTGGCTATGATGGCAGGTGTATTTAAAGGTGCAATATTTATTAGAATATTATCTTATGTTCCATTCATATCAGCAATTCTTTCACCATCACTCTTAGTATTAGGCCAAATAGGAATAATTGATATGATAATTTCTATATTAATAATGCTTTTAACAATATTCTTATTTGTTAGATATGGACTTAGAATATATAAAGAAGGAATACTTAATTATACATCAAAAGATTTATGGAAAAAAATGTTTAAAGCACTAAAAAATTAGAGAAATCTAATTTTTTTTATAAAAAAGGTTTTAAAATAAAAAAAATATGATATAATTATGTAGATGGCAAAGAGTGGGAAATCCCACTCTTTAATATAATTATGGAGGAAGTATGGAAGAAAAAGTTAAAAATTTGATTAAAGATGTAATAGAAGAAAACAATTATATTTTAGATGATGTTGAATATGTTAAAGAGGGTAGTATCTATTTTTTAAGAGTTATTATTGATAAAGTAGGAATAATTGATGTAGAAGATTGTGTATTTGTATCAAATTTGATAAATCCAATATTAGATAAGGAAGAACCAATTGAAGATAACTATATATTAGATGTTTGTTCAAAAGAGAAAGGTAGTGATATTAATGGATAATAAAGAATTTAAAAAAGCATTAGATTTACTTGTTAAAGAAAAAGGTATAGATCCAGAAGTAATATATGAAGCTATGGAACTTGCTTTGACATCTGCTTATAAAAAGAATTATAATTCACAAACTAATGTAAGAGTAGATATTGATAAAGATACAGGTGACATAAAGGTTTATTCATTTAAAACAGTTGTTGATCGTTCATTAGAAGATAAATATAAGAAGTTTTCTGATATTGATTTTTCTACAATTAAAGAAGATGATGAGGATGATGAAGATGAGCCAGTACTTCCATTTGTATATGATCCAAATATTCATTTAACATTAGAAGAAGCTAGAAAAATTGTACCAAATATTAATATAGGTGAAACAATAGAAGAAGAAGTTACTCCAAAAGATTTTGGACGTGTTGCAGCTGCTACTGCCAAACAAGTAGTTATTCAAAAAATTAGAGAAGCTGAAAGAAATGTAATAATTAGTGAATTTGCTGATAAAGAAGGAGAATTAGTTTCTGGTACAGCAGATATGGAAGATGAAAGAAATTATTATATCAATTTAGGAAGAACTCAAGGTATTTTACCAAAAACTGAAATAATTCCTGGAGAAGAAATAAAAATGGGTTCAAATATTAAAGTTTATATTACTAAAGTAGAAAATAATTCAAAAGGACCTCTAATTTTACTTTCAAGAGCTCATTATGGATTTGTTAAGAGATTATTTGAATTAGAAATACCTGAAATAAATGAAGGTATAATATTAGTATATAGTGTAGCTAGAGAAGCAGGAAATAGAACTAAAGTAGCAGTTTATTCAGATAATCCAAATGTTGATCCAATTGGTTCATGTATTGGTGAAAGAGGATTAAGAATTGCTAATATTTTAAAAGAATTAAATGGTGAAAAAGTTGATGTAGTTGCTTATGATAAAGATCCTGTGGTATTTATAGAACATGCACTTTCACCTGCAAAAGATTTACATGTGTTTATAACAAATGAAGAAAAAAAAGAAGCATATGTAATTGTAAATGATGATAATTTATCACTTGCTATTGGTAAAAAAGGTTCAAATGTTAAATTAGCAGCTCGTTTAACACATTATAAAATAGATGTTAAAAGCTATGATCAAGCAAGAGCTGATGGAATTAATATACTAGATGATCAAAATTAAAAAAATTCCACTTAGAACTTGCATAGTTACTAAAGAAAAATTACCAAAGCAAGAATTAATTAGAGTAGTTAGAACTCCTGATTTAAATGTTATAGTTGATTTAACAGGTAAAGCTAATGGTAGAGGTGCTTATCTAAAAAAGGATTTGGAAACAATAAATAAAGCAGAAAAAACAAAAATTTTAGATAAACATTTAGAAATAGAAGTTAAAAAAGAAATATATGAAGAATTAAGAAAAAATATATGAAAGAGGTGATATTATGATGTCAGTTTTAGAATATGCAGAAGACGTTAATAAACCAGTAGAAGAAATACTTAAAAAATGTAAAGAATTAGGTATTAATGTTAACAGTGAAGAAGATATGCTAGAAGATATCGATATTACAGAACTTGATAATATTATTGATGAAGTAGTTGATGATGAAACATTAGAAGAATTAACAGAAATGGTAGCTCATAAAGAAGATATCGATTTAGATGAAACTATATCTAAACAAAAAGTAAAACAAAATAAAAAAGTATTACCTAAAGTAGGTAAAAAAGAACTTGCTACTAAGAAAAAAGAAATGTATAAAAATAAAGAAAAACTACAATCAAATACCGAAACAAATGAAAATATTATTGTTTATAAAGAAGGTATGAGAGTTGGAGAAATTGCTAAAGAATTAGGTGTTGCTCCAGCAGAATTAATTAAAAAACTATTTATGTTAGGAATAATGGCTAATGTAAATAATAGCCTAGATTTTGATAATACTGAGATATTAGTATCAGAATATGGTAAAGAATTAAAAAGAGAAGCTGCCGTTGATGTTACTAATTTTGAAGAATTTGAAGTAAATGATAGAGAAGAAGACTTAGTTAAAAGACCTCCAGTTGTTACAATCATGGGACATGTTGATCATGGAAAAACAACATTATTAGATACAATTAGAAAAACTAATGTAGTAGAAGGAGAAGCAGGAGGAATCACTCAAGCAATTAGTGCTTATCAAGTAGAGCTTAATGGTGAAAAAATAACATTTATAGATACTCCAGGACATGCTGCATTTACGGAAATGAGAGCAAGAGGAGCGTCTATTACTGATATAGTAATTATAATTGTAGCTGCTGATGATGGTGTTATGCCTCAAACTAAAGAAGCAATAGATCATGCAAAAGCTGCAAATGTACCAATATTAGTTGCAATTAATAAAGTTGATAAACCAGACGCAAATCCAGATAGGGTTATGACTGAGCTTGCAGAATATGGATTGACTCCAGAAGAATGGGGTGGAGATACAATCTTTACCAAAATTTCTGCCAAAAATGGTACAGGAATTGAAGAATTATTAGAAAATATTTTATTAGTAGCTGAAATGCAAGAATATAAAGCTAATCCAAATAGATATGCTATGGGAACTGTTATCGAGTCACGTCTTGATAAACAGGTTGGACCAATCGCAACAGTATTAATTCAAAATGGTACTTTACGTTTAGGAGATCCAATTGTAGTTGGAACAAGTTACGGAAAAGTAAGAACACTAAAAAATGATCAAGGAAAAGAAATAATGGAAGCCTTACCTTCAAAACCAGTAGAAATAACAGGATTATCAGAAGTTCCTGAAGCTGGAGATAAATTTATGGCTTTTGAAACAGAAAAACAAGCTCATAGTGTAGCAGACCAAAGAAAAGTATCACAAAAACAAAAAGATTTAAAATCTAGTGAAGCAGTATCACTTGATGATTTATTTAATAAAATTGGTGAAGGATTAAAAGAAATAAATATTATTATTAAAGCAGATGTTCATGGTTCAGCAGAAGCTGTAAAAAATTCTTTAGAAAAAATTGAAGTAGAAGATGTAAAAGTAAATGTTATTAGAAGTAGTGTAGGAGCAATCACAGAAAGTGATATTGTTCTTGCAAAAGCATCTAATGCAATAATTGTAGGATTTAATGTAAGACCTACAAATAGTATTAGAGATTATGCTAAAGAAAATGGCGTTGAGATAAGACTTTATGATATTATTTATAAAGCAGTTGAAGAAATAGAAGCTGCTATGAAAGGTATGCTAGAACCAGTATATGAAGAAAAAATAACTGGTACTGCAGAAGTAAGACAATTATTTAAATTCTCTAAAGTAGGAACAATTGCGGGATCTTATGTAACAGATGGTGTTATTAAAAGAGATGCCAAGGCTCGCATTATCAGAGATGGTGTGGTTATATATGATGGTGATATAGGTTCAGTTCAAAGAGAAAAAGATTCAGCAAAAGAAGTTAAAAAAGGACTAGAATGTGGTATCACAATATCTAATTATAATGATATTAAAGTTGGAGATATCATAGAAGCATATGAAATGGTTGAAATAGAAAGATAGTTTACACTATAATGTGTAAACTTTTTTTGTGATAATTAATTAAATATGATATACTTATAATAGAGGATGATATGAATGAATCATGAAGAATTAATAAAAAAAATATCAGACGGTAAATTAGATGAAATAGAAAAAGAAGAAATAAAGAATAATCCAGCATTAATACAAACATGTATAAATATTATAAGAAATGGTGGAAATGTTGATTCCGAATTATTTGAAATACCAGAAATAGCTTTAGTAGGGGTTGAATGTTCATGTATTGATTTATCTAAAGCTATAGATATTCTATATCCAGAAAGAAAAGAAGAATTACTTAATTCCATAATAATCAACATGAATAATAATCAAGAACATAAATTAGAATTATTTAAAAATATATCAGAAATAAAACCTGAATTAGTAAATGATTTAATACATGTTCTTACACCTGAAGAATTATTAATGTATATTTCAGATAATTCTTATTCAGATGAAGCAATAGAATTAGTTAATAACGTATTTGAAAATTCAAATATAAATTATGTTACAATTCCTAATAGTTTTGATATTAATGTAATAAAATATGAGGATACAAAATATTTATATAAAGTTCTTTTAAAATCATGTAATGAGGAACAATTATCTGATTTTTACTTTAATTCGATAGAAGATGAAGAAATAATAGATATATATTTAAAAAGACATATAGAATTAAATAAACCTTTTAAAACACAACTATCAAAAAAGACAGATTACTATAATGAATTGCTTAATGATCCAACAAATCCACTACAATTGAATATAGATTTATATCATAAAAATTTTATTTCTATAGATGATAATAATAAAAATGTATTTATAAATTATATTAAAAACATCGATAAATTACCTAATAATGAAGCTGCAATATTAGTTGACTTGTGTATAACTATAAGAAATAAAGCATCTTTAGAAATTTTAAATTGCGCATTGAATAATGAAAAAATTGATATTGAATGGTTTTATCAAAGATTAAATATAATATTAAATAAAAGCTCAAATGAAATAAATAAAGAAAAAGAAGGTTTCTATGGTTTGGTTGAAGAATTTTTAAAAAAACAAACAGCTGTTCCACTTGAAATATCTAAACATTTTGGTGAAGATATCATTAGAAAAAATTCATTAGAGAATGCTACAGAAGAAGATTTTATGAATTCTGATAAGTATAAAACTAAAGATCGTAAAGTTTTAGAATTACTATATCAAGAAGTATCTAAAAGATTGGATAATAATGAGAAAGTTGACTTTGAAATACTATTGAATATTTATAATAATTCTATTTCAATTGATAATAATTATTTTAATAATCCAAATCTAATATTAAATCTTGATAATATTAGAAATATATTTTTTAATATATCAAAAATAGATAATCCTATATTATTTAAGGCTTTAGCAACACATTTATTAAATAATCTTAATAAAATATCTCCAAGTTTATTCAAAATGAAACCATTTATGGATTATTATAAAAGTGTGAATGATGATAGTTTAACCCCTCTTTTTGCACAAATATTAATAAATGTTAAACAAACTGATTTTGACGCTAGAATGACATTAAAAGATATGATTACATTAATCAAAGTAAGAAAAGATAATGAACTTTTAAAAAACAGTATCAAAGAACAATTAGATTCAAAATATAATTTACCAATTTGTTTAACAGAATTATATGGTGAAGAATATGTTAGAGAACATTCATTAAATGAGGATAATCTTAAAAATTTAGAGTTTTTCAGTAATGGAAAAAAATTACAATCAAATAATATAAGTTCACTAAAACTATTGTATGAAAAAATAATTGAAAGATTGAACAATAAAGAAAAAGTAGATGTTAATTATTTAATTGATCTTATTAATCATGGCATAAATGTTGATTATAATTGTTTTGAAAATGAAAAGACAATTTATCACATGTATTTAGATATGAAATATTTTGTAGAAGAAAATATTAATAATAAGGAATTAATAGAAAAATTTGGAAACGGTATAGTTAAATCTGATTATGTGGATGGCGATTTTGCAGGTTTAGCTTATTTATCACCAATTTTAAAAGAAAAAATAATTGAATCAATTTTAAATGATAAGCTTAAAATTATATCATTAAAAGATTATTGCTTTGAACCTGGTATAATAGATGCTCTTATTAAAAAAGGATATACTAAGAATTTAATAACATACTTAATTCATAATGATAGGACACTATCTTGTGTAAATGAAGAAGCAATGGAAACTTTAAAAGAAGGTATATATTCTACATACAATATAGAAAAAGATGCTTTTTCTAAGATGATAAATACATTTGGAAATGAAATTATTCTTATGTTAGAAAATGAAAAACTCTTCTATGTTTTAAAACAATCACCAGAAAATATAGATAGATTCTTAGAATTAGTTAAAGATAGACCACTAAATCGCTCAATGTTAGAAGCTATAAATGATTCATTAAGACAAAATATATTTGCTAAAGAAAACCAAGATGTATTAACAATTTTTCCAACTATCATGGGATTAATTCAAAATGGTATATCTGATGATGATAAAAATATATATATAACTAAACTAGTAACTAATATACCTGCTGATTTCGATTTAAATAATTCATTAATAAAATATTATAATAGTTTAAATATTTCAAATGAACAAAAACAAAAACTAATTTCTAGTATTGATCAAAGATTATTAGGTTTATTTGATAAAAATAAAAAATTATTCTTTTCAGAATTATTTGATTTGATAAGAACTAATCAAAATACTTATTCAGTATATTTACATATCTTTACTACACAATATATTATTGAAAAGAGAAACCGATATTCTGCACATAATGATATTTTTAAAGATACTAATGTAAAATATACATATGATCAAAAAAAGGTTGATGATTTTCTATTTAATTATTTATTAAAAAATGATATTTATAGATTAAGAGCTATTCTAAATGCTTCTAATATAGAATTCTTAGTATTAAAATATTTATATAATCCAGATGATATTGTTATTGATGATGAAAAAGCATTAGCAGAATTAAAAAAGAATATAAATAATTTAAGAAGAAGATTTTATGAAAATATTGTAAAATATAGAAAAAGTGATTATCTACCATATGAATATAAAATTTTAGAACATACAGATGAATTTGAAAAACAAGTTAAAAAAATCCCAATACTTAATGATAATCGAGATAGTTTAACTGAAATATTTGGTAAAATAAACTTTGAAAATCTATTTGATAATGTAATTAGTGATTCTAAAAAATATGACGAATTATTATCAGTAGTAAATAAATATAAATTATTAAACTGGGGAAATCTATTTGATAAATCAATATCAAGACTAGCTATTGGTACAGATGAAGGTGTACTTACATTTATAAATAATTTTTCTAAGGTTTATGAAAATGAAGTAAGATTAGAAAACAAAAGAATAGAAAACAATGTTGAAGAAATGAAAAATAAAAAAGTAAGTGAAGAAGAAATAGAAAAATATCTAGAAAAAGAAAAAAAATCACTATCATTTAATGCATTTAAAATACTAAAATATTGTTCCATATATTCAGGATATGCGAACTGTTACAAAGTAATATTAGGAGTTGAAGATTTTGAACACGTTAAAGCTAATAAAGACCCTAATGCTGCTTCATATGGAACAACAGAAGACCGTTTAGAAAAATGCACAAGATTACAAATAGAAACAATTCAAAATAATGAAATAACTATACCATCATTTATTTCAGATTTTAAAGTTTCAAATAATAATAAATTACGAGCAATAGTTGGTAATAGAGCTGCACCTTTTAATCTAACACATGGTGAAAGAACTGGTGCTTGTATGCGAGCATATGGATATGCAGATAATAATAAAAATTATAATCAGAGCATGTTTGAAATGATGAATACAGATTCTCATTGTTTTCACATAACATTTATGGATCCTGACACTAACGAATATGTATCGAGAGTTTCTGGTTTTAGAAATGGTAATACAGTATTTTTAAATCAATTAAGACATAGCGTATCAGATAAATATAGTGATGAAGATGTTATTGATGCATGTAAGAAAATGGCAGAAAAATTAATTAAAATTTCTAAGAATAGTGAAATGCCTATCGATAATGTAGTCGCAAGTAAAAGTGAAGCATTAAAAAATAATAAAACACAACACTTATCTGAATGTGATATAGGAAAAGATGTATTTTCAGGATATAGAGATGTAAATCAAGATGCTGTTGTTCTAGCTACTATAGGTGAAAATGGTAAAGCAGTAGATGTTAAATTAAATAAGAATCAACCAATTTATGAATGTGTTAGAATGCCAGTAGTTGAATATGGTGGAGAAATAGATAATAATAAACATATAAATATTCAAAGAATAAAAGTATTAAAATCTTGTGTTGAAAATAAAAATGATAAAGATTATTTTAAAAATGCAGATATTGATTTGCTTGAATTAGAAAGAGAATATATTCATGTTATTCTTGGACAAGATTTTGTAGTAACTATTGATAAAGACTATGAAATAAGATATGATTTAATTAAAGGTGATAAAAGAGCTGAGATTGAATTTAATGATGCACTTAAAAAAATGGAATCACTAAAACAAGAACTTACTACTAGAATAGGAGGAAGAGTAAATGCTTAATGAACGTAAAATAGGTAAAATATATGATTATGATGGTGTATCAGGGTATATTATTACCAATGATTTAAATTATCCTTTCTCTAATAAAGATATTTATAAGGATGCTAAAAATAGTGATATTGTATCATTTGTACCTAATTTAGTAGTATTTGGTGATGAAAAAGTGTATGTTGCTAAGTTTATTGAAAAATATAATTTAGAAAATGAAAAAATAAAAATAATTTCAAATGATAAATAGAAAGATAATTCTTTCTATTTTTTCTATAAACTGTTATAATATTAATGAAAGGGTGATATTATGAGTATTAAATTAGATAGAATAGAAAGTAATATGATAAAAGAAATCAGTTATATATTAGCTAATGAAGTAAAAGATAAAGATATAAAATTTGTAACAATAACAGATTGCCGTGTAACAAATGATTTAAGTTATGCAAAAGTATATTATACGGTTTTAAATATGGATAAAAAACAAGAAACAGCTAAAGCTTTGAAAAATGCATCAGGTTTTATTCGAAAAGAACTAATGGATAGAATGGATATAAGATATACTCCAGAATTAGAATTTATCTTCGATGAATCAATTGAGTATGGTAAAAAGATTGAAAATATACTGGAAGAAATTCATGACAAAGATATTGAAAAATAACTAAATATAGATTATAATATTATTAATTAATGTTGATGAATTACAAGTAATTGTTTTATTAGTAATCAGAAAATTAGTGGTGATGAAAACTAATCAAGATAAAATAATGAAATACAAATTCGTGAGTTAAATCGGATAATTCCGTTACAAATTAAAGTGCATAAGTCATTATGAAATAAGGTGGTACCGCGATAATTCGTCCTTATAATAGTGGCTTTTTTTTGGGAGGATTTATGATAAAAAGATTAATATTTGATGTAGATAATACTTTAATACCTTGGAAAGAAGAATATTGGTATTCATTAAATGAGACTTTAATTTATTTTGAAATAGAACCTAAAGAAGAACTTGTAAACAAATTAAAAGAAGCTGTAGATAATTATGAATTAGAATACAATACATATAATATGAAATCAATGAAAGATATTATGGAAAAATATTCAGGTATTAAACTACCAAATAACTTTGTATACAGATGGACTCTTTTCTTAAGAAAATGTACACCTGATAATTTTGATATAAATTTAATTAATACTTTAGAATACTTAAAAGAAAAATATGATCTAGTAGTGCTTACTAATTGGTTTACAGTTCAACAATCAAAACGATTGAAAAAATATGGGATACTTAGATTTTTTACTAGAGTAATAGGAACAGATAATATTAAAAATAAACCAAATAAAGAAGCATTCTTAGAAGCATCCATGCCATACAAACCAGAAGAGTGTATATTTATTGGAGATTCATACGAAATAGATATTAAAGGTGCTCTTAATGTTGGTATGAAAGCCATTCAAATTGGTGAAAAAGATGAAGATAAGATTAATTATCAAATTATTGATGATATAAACAAATTAAAAGATATTTTATAGGAGGAATAATATGGAATTAAATAATTATATTGATCATACTAACTTAAAACAAATTGGGACTTTAAAAGATATAGAAAAACTTTGTAATGAAGCAATTAATTATCATTTTGCATCTGTTTGTGTTGCACCTTATTATGTACCACTTGCAAAAAAATTACTAAAAGATAGTACAGTTGCTGTTTGTACAGTAATAGGATTTCCTAACGGATATTCTACAAAAGAAACAAAAGTATTTGAAGCTATAAATGCGATAGAAAATGGTGCAGATGAAATAGATATGGTAATAAATATTAATGCACTTAAAAACAAAGATTATGATTATGTAAAAGATGAAATAGAAGAAATAAGAGATTCTATCGATGGACATATCTTAAAAGTAATAATTGAAACATGCTTCTTAACAGAAGATGAAATTATTAAAATGACAGAAATATGTAATGAAACATATGTAAATTTTATTAAAACTTCAACAGGATTTGGTAGTAGAGGAGCCAGTGTAGAAGACCTAGAAATAATTAATAAATATAAAAATGATATATTAGAAATAAAAGCTAGTGGTGGTATAAAAACACTTTGTGATGCAGAAAAATTTATAAATATGGGTGCTACAAGACTTGGTACAAGTAGTGGAGTTGCTATTATGAGTGATACATGTTGTTGTAAGGAGGAAAAATAATGACATTATTTGAAGATTTAAAATGGCGAGGACTTATAAAAGATATATCAAGTCCAGAATTAGAAAAAAAACTAAACAATGAAAAACTAACATTCTATATAGGAACAGATCCAACAGCTGATTCTATGCATATTGGACATTTTTCAAGTTTTTTAATTGCTACAAGATTAGCTAAATATGGACATAAACCAATATTGTTAATAGGTGGAGCAACAGGATTAATTGGAGATCCTAAACCATCTAATGAAAGACCAATGATTACTAAAGAAGAAGTAGAACATAATGTAATTGGATTAACTAAACAAGCAAAAGAAATATTTGGTTTTGAAGTAGTAAACAATTATGATTGGATTAAAAATATCAATACAATAGATTTCTTAAGAGATTATGGTAAATACATTAATGTTAATTATATGTTAGATAAAGATATTATAAATAGAAGATTAGAAACAGGAATTACTTTCTGTGAATTTGCTTATACAATATTACAAGGATTAGATTTTTTAGTTCTTAATAAAACTAAAGGAGTTACTTTAGAAGTAGCGGGTTCAGATCAATGGGGTAATATAACTACTGGTATTGAACTTGCTAGAAAGCGTGATAATATTGAATTATATGGTATGACTATGCCTTTAGTACTAGATTCAAATGGAGTAAAATTTGGTAAAACAGAGGGTAATGCATTATGGTTAGATAAAAACAAAACGTCATCATATGAATTATACCAATATCTAATAAATAGTGATGATAACTGTGTTATTGATTATTTAAAAAAATTAACATTTCTATCAAAAGAAGAAATAGAAAATCTTGAAAAGAAGCATCAAGAAAAACCAGAAGAAAGACTTGCTCAAAAAGCATTGGCTCATGAAGTAATAACATTCTTACATGGAGAAGAAGAGTATAATAAAGCCGTAAAGATTAGTGAAGCATTATTTAGTGGTAATATAAAAGAATTAAAATTAGATGAAATAGAACAAGCTTTTAAAGATATTCCTAGTTTTAATATAAATGAAGAATTAAACTTAGTAGATTTCTTAGTAAATAATAATATCGCGTCATCTAAAAGAGAAGCAAGAGAATTTATTAATGCTGGATCGATTAGTATTAATGGAGATAAGATAACCGATGAAAATACAATAATTGACAAGAAAATGTCAATAGAAGGTAAAGCAATTGTAATAAGACGTGGAAAGAAAAAATACTATATGGGGTTATTTAAATGAGAAAATATTTACTAGTATTGTTACTAGTTTTTTCTATAGGATGTTCTAATAAAAAAGAAGAAAAAAATATAGTTAAAGAACAACCAAAAGAAAAAATAGAAGAAAAAATAGAAAAAAATAATTATGTAAGTTATAATGGTAATTTAAAAGTAAAAGATACTAATTTAGTAAACCAATATGATGAAATAATACAACTAAGAGGTATTAGTACTCATGGATTACAGTGGTATTCTAAATTTGCTAATGAAGAAGTTATGACTAAACTAAAAAATTGGGGATCTAATGTTTTTAGAATTGCCATGTATACAGAAGAGAATGGATATATAGAAAATCCAAATATAAAAGAAGAAGTAAAGAAAATAGTAGAATATGCTAAAAAGTTAGATATGTATGTAATTATAGATTGGCATATATTAAGTGATAATAATCCTAATAATCATAAAGAAGAAGCAAAACAATTCTTTGAAGAAATGGCTAATTTATACAAAAATACACCTAACGTAATATTTGAAATATGTAATGAACCAAATGGGAATACTAGTTGGAATGATGTTAAAAACTATGCAAATGAAATAATTCCCATCATTAGAAAGTATAGTGACAATATTATAATCGTAGGTACACCAACATGGAGTCAGGATGTTGATATTGCATCTCAAGATAAATTAAATTATCCAAATATAATGTATGCTCTTCATTTTTATTCAGGAACTCATAAAGAATATTTAAGAGAAAAGGTTGATAAAGCCTTATCTAATAAATTACCTATATTTGTAAGTGAATTTGGAGTATCAGATGCATCTGGTAATGGTGGTATTTATTTAGATGAAGCTAAAACATGGTTAAATTATTTAAATAGTAAAAATATCAGTTGGGTTAATTGGTCATTATCTGATAAGAATGAATCATCAGCATTACTTTTACCTAATAGTGATAATGATATAGATAATCATTTATCAGAAAGTGGCAAATTTATAAAGGATCAAATGAAAAGGTAGTATTACTATTTGGAAAAATAATATAATTATAAACATATTAAGAAAGCCGATATCAATCGGTTTTTTTAATACTTATACCAACCATACTACCTAATATTCCAGAAATAACTATGATAATATAATATAAAATATTTTTTATTTCAAATGAATTATTGAAAGCTAAAAAATCAAAAATTATTAATAATACTAGATAGATTAAACCAACTTTTAATCCTTCTAACCAACCTTTTTTATTACTTTTACTTCCTATATTAAAACCACCTATAAATAATGATATAACAGGTATAAATATTTTAAATAAGGAAGTAGTTTTATCACCAATAATATTAAAATATGATAAAACTGTAGTTATAAAAGTTAATATAAGT
>OCTW011560620.1_pt1 | contig 16391 bp, 13 predicted proteins | sample 1539671 | NCBI WGS metagenome assembly OCTW01 (sample SAMN02144230, study PRJEB22623) | gut metagenome | biome: sheep rumen | host: Ovis aries | place: New Zealand
AACGCATTCGCCCGCAGCGCCTTCGCCGCGCCCACGTTGACCGCCTGCGCCTTCATCGTGCCCGACGTCGCCCCGTTGCCGTCGAACGCCACCTTGTACGTGCTGATCTCCCACACGGCATACAGGATCACCGTCGCGCCGTCCTTCTTCGACAGGTTGGCCGCCTTCTTGTCGGCGTACTTGACGGCGCCGCCCTTCGCCGTCGCCCAGCCCAGGAAATGGTAGTTCGTGCGCTTGAACGCATTCGCCGGCAGCTTCTTGCCGTCGCCGTACGTCCGCGCCTGCGCCGCCATCTTGCCCGACGTCGCCCCGTTGCCGTCGAACTTCACCGTGTACGCGTTCGCCTTCCACACCGCATACAGCGTCACCGTCGCGCCGTTCGTCTTCGTCAGGTTCTTCACCTTCGCCGCATCCTTGTAGTCCGCCGCCGTCGCGTCCTTCTTCGTCGACCAGCCCAGGAACGTGCAGCCCGTGCGCGCAAATGCGTTCGCCGTCAGCGCCGTCGCCGCGCCGACGTTGATCGCCTGCGCCGCCATCTTGCCCGACGTCGCCCCGTTCCCGTCGAACGCCACCTTGTAGGCGCTGATCTTCCAGACGGCGTACAAGGTCACCGTCGCGCCGGCCTTCGCCGACAGGTTGGCCGCCTGCTTGTTGGTGTACTTGACGGCGCCGCCCTTCGTCGTCGACCAGCCCAAGAAATGGTAGTTCGTGCGCTTGAATCCGTTCGCAGGCAGCGCCTTGCCATCACCGTATGCCCGAGCCTGCGCCGCCATCGCGCCCGACGTCGCCCCGTTCCCGTCGAACTTCACCGTGTAGGCGTTCACCTTCCACACCGCGTACAGCGTCACCTTCGCACCGTCCGTCTTCGCCAGATCCTTCACCTTCGCCTGGTCCGCGTAGTCCGCCGCCGTCGCGTCCTTCCTCGTCGCCCAGCCCAGAAACGTCCAGCCCGTGCGCGTGAATGCGTTCGCCGTCAGCGCCGTCGTCTCGCCGACGTTGATCGACAGCGCGGCCATCTTTCCGCCCGTCGCCCCGTTGCCGTCGAATGTCACCGAATAGACGCACACGGGTTCGATGATGCGTGTGCCGCTCGTTTCGTTCTTGGAGACCTTGATGCCGCCGTCAGAGGTGACATTTTCGGTCAGCACGCAATTCAGGCAGTAGTCGCCGACGCGAATATCCGCATAGCTCGGGTTGGCCGTCTGCGCGGTGTTGCCGGAAAGGACGGCCGTCATCGGCTTGCCCGCCGCACCTTGAACGCGAATCGCATGACCGCCCGTTATCAAGGCCGTGTTGTCCCGAATGGTCGCCGTCGCCGCCTCGCGCACATAAATGCCCTCCGAAAAGCCGCCTGTCACCTCGACTTGATTGCCGGACACGACGGCACCCTCCGACTGGACCAACGAGATGCCGCTCTCGCCGCTACGCGCTATCCGGTTGCCAGAAACAGAGCCGCCGCCTTGGCAGGCGCTGACAAAGATGCCGGTTTTCCGCGCATCCGTGACCGCGTTGCCGTCCAGACGGTACGACGAAAGCCCGCCGATCGACAGGCCGTGCGCCTGCGGATTCGTGATGATGTTGCCGCTGGCGACCAGCGTCGTGCCGTCGTCCGCGCGTATGCCCGAAGCCCCGGCGTTGGCGATGGTGTTGGTCGCGATCATCGCCGTCGTCTGCTTGAGAAACACCCCGTTCGCGTCCTTCCCCGTCGTGTCGATCGCATTGCCGACCGCCGCGACCGAACCGCCCTGGACAAAGAGACCATGCAGGGCCGAATCCCTGATCGCGTTGTCTTCGACCCGGACGTCCCTGACGTCCAGCAGGTAGATGCCGCGCTCGCCCGACGACGCGATCTCGTTCCCGGTGACAGACCCTCCGTCCGCGCCCTTCTCGACGCGAACGCCGTTTGCCCCGCCCCGCAGAATCGCATTGTCCGAAATCGCGAACGACGCGTTGACGCCGATGGAGACGCCATGGGTGCCGGCATCGGAAATCCTGTTCCCGCACGCGACCACCGCGGCGCCGTTGTCCGCGCGGACGCCAGCCATTCCGGGCTCCGCGATCTCGTTGTCGCAGACTTCGGCCGTCGCGCCGTCGACATAGACGCCGTTCTCCGTCGTGCGGCTGATCGCGTTCCCGGAAAGGACGACGCGCCCGCCGGTCGCCGATACGCCATGCCGACCGGCGACATGGATCACATTGGTCAGCGCGACCAGGCGGCTCTCGCCATTGGCGCGGAAGACCGTCGCGCACGAATTCGAAAAAGCGTTGTTCCTGAACAGACCGTCGCTCGCGTCGTAGACATAGACCGCGCTGGCGGAGGCCGAATCGACAACATTCTCCTCCGCGCACAGATCGGAACGCGAGGCATAAACCAGCCCCTCGCCGCCCCGCACATCGCAATTTCTGATCTCAAGGTTTGAGAATCCAAACGCATAGCACGCGTAGGAAAGGCAGCTTTCGAACCGCGAATTCACGATCGTCACGCCGCGGGCCTTTTCGCCCAGCGGATTGTGATGCGTGCCGACACCCGCAAAGACGCCTGAAAAAGAGCAGCCGTCGATCAAAACGTCCTGACAGGCCGTCTCGTCAAGCGGATAGGCGTTGGGCTCTCCCTCCAAACTGCAATAATCCAGATGAACGGCTTCGATGGTCGTGTAGCGCGTCTCGTCGCCCCACGCGAATTTTCCCCAGAAACCAGGATCCTCTCCTTGATACCGAACGGCATCCGAGAAATTGACGGACCGCAAAACAACGTTCGAAGTGCCGGACAGGTTCAGGAAATGGTCGGATGCGGCCTTGAACGTCACGTTCGAAATCACGATGTCGGCGCCATGCACCAGACGCACGATGTACGTGTCGCACAAGGGATTTGCGTTCCTGTCCCACGTGCCGCCGCAGATCGTCACGTTCGTGATCTGCGAATAACCGTCATGCCGGCAGGATGCGTCGCGCGGACACAGGCCGCCGTCTTCATCAAAGTGGTGCGCCGTCAACATGCCGGGCGCCGCTTCCGAAACCGAGACAACCGTCGCGTCGTCGTCAAGCTCAATTGACATGTTCGAACAGATCGGCAGATAGTCGTCGATCACGTATCGACCCGCACCGAAGTGGACTTTCACGCGCCCGTTGCGCGCCGCCTCGCCAGCCTGCCGCATCATGGCCTGCAGCGCATCCGTCTGCTGGCTGACGGAATCGCCCTGCGTCGGCGCGTCAACGTCGCTCGACAGCCAGTCGGCCGCCTCGTAGGTCGCCTGAAACGATTCCGCCATCAGCGGACGTCCGCAGACGGACAGCGCCAGAACGGCAACGACCGCACGGCTCAAGATTCGTCTTTTCATGATTGTTCCCTTTCCCTTACCTTGTAGTGACGTCTTCCCGCGACATCCTGCCGGGGCGTCACCCAGTCCTTTCCGTACGCCATCTCGAGCATGCCGCGCCAGCCGCTCGCCGCCGGAAGGCTCAGCCCCTCGAACGGCAGGCAGACCGACGACGCGAACCATTCCGCCGGGAACCGCTCGCGGGCGTATCCATAGCGGCCGCACAGGCTGACGAGCCGCCCGGATCCGGACCCCTCGCCGATGGCCGCAACCGCCCGAAACCTGTCGGCCACGGCGCGGGCATCCGTATTGAACGGCGCGAGCGCCGCCCGCAGGATCGCCTTCACGCCGCGGTGGCGCGGGCTGGCGCCGCCGAACAGCAGCGACGAGAGATGCTGATAGTAATAAGAGAGGAAGCGCTGGCGAACGCGCTGGAACCGACCGCGCGGCAGCTCGTCCAGCGGCAGCACGTCAAGACCGAAGTGATGGACAACCCGTCCATTGGCGTGGGCATCGACGATGTCGCTGTCAATCTTGCAGAACTTCCCCCAGAAGACATTCGGCTCCGCATGGGCCGGATTGGCCTGCCCGAGCCAATAGACGCCCGCAGGCGGATGGTCCGTCGCAAGGCGCTCCAGGCGCCGGAAATCGGCCCGCGGCACAACGACATCGACGTCATCGTCCCACGGAATGAACCGGCCATCCCGTGCGGCGCCCAGCAACGTGCCGCCGCAGATGAAATAGCGAATGCCATGCTCCCCGCAAAACGCCGAAAACTGCCGCAGAAGCCCAACCCCCTGTTGCTGAATTCGCCGCAAATCGGAGCTCATGGTCACGTACCCGCCTCACCGAACGAGGAACTTCGGCTCCGCGCCGCCGTTCAGCCACGTGCGCAGCGCCTCGAACATCATGGCGGGGCTGTCGCTGTAGGCGTTGACCGTGTCCCCTGCACGATGGTTCGTCAGCGTGATGTTGTCAAGCGCGACCAGCGGGAACGTCAGGCCCAGCGGCTCCTTCGGGAACACGTCGATGGCGGCACCCGCGATCTTGTTCTCCGACAGCGCGACGAACAGCGCATCGTAGTCCATCACGTAGGGCCGCGCCGTGTTGATGAAGTAGGCCGTCGGCTTCATCATGTTGAACTCGCGCGCGCCGAACAGCACGCGCTTCTTCGGGTCGCGCACATGCACGGAGATGAAGTCCGAATCCGTCACCACCCTGTTGAAGCTGGTAAACTCCAGCCGGTCCCAGTTGATGCGCGGATTGGTCTTCGCGTATTCGCTGCGCGTGGCGACGAGGATGCGGCAGCCGAAGCTCGACAGCTTCTCGCAGACCAGCTCCCCGATGTTGCCGAAGCCGACGATGCCCACGGTCAGGTCCTTGAGCTCGATGATGCGGCCTGAATTCGGGTATTTCTCCCGCCATTCGCCGCTCTTCAGGGCCAGATGCGAGCGCGAGATGTTGCGGAGCTCGCCCAGGATCGTCGCCACCGTGAATTCGGCCACAGCGTTGGCGTTGTGCGCCGGGTTCAGCATGACGTGGATGCCGCGTTCCGCCGCCGCCTTGAGGTCGATGTTCTCATGCCCGCCGCGATTGCAGAGGATGTACTTCAATCTCGGCGCGTGCGCCAGGACGTCTTTTGTCACCGGGCAGAGATGCACCATGAGCAGTTCGGCGTCCGCCAGCGCGTCGAGCGCCTCCTCCGGGACGTCGAGGTCCTCGAATCCGCCGCTTTCGATGATCTTCACGACGTTGCGCATCGTCTTGCGGTTGTTGCGCCCGAAGAAGAAGACGTCGCTCTTGTCGATCAGGTCAGGAAAACGCGCGATCCCCGCCCGCATCATGTCGGGAGTGATGAACACGTCTCCAATCGCGATACATTTCATCGTGTTGATCCTTTCGATATTGGCTAGCCAAGTTTTTCACCCGTAAAAGAACCCGCGAAGAGCTGCCTGCGCACACGATACGGCAGATAGGAGAATTCCGGACCGACGGCGAGACGCACCTGCCAGGCGCGGCACGCCAGCTCCTCCAGGACGACGGCCCGTTCCAGCGCCGACTCCAGCGTCTCCCCCCACGTCAGGGCGCCCAGATTGCGGATGAAGGCCGCGGGCGTATGCGCCATCACGCGCGTCTCGAAAAGCTCCAGCACCCGCCGGCCGATCTCCTCGTTGACGTCGGACTCGCCGGCGATGACGCCGGTGACACGGACCGGACCGAAGAAATACCGGGCGTGCAGGGCATTGAGCGGCGGCAGCTCCTCTTCCTGAGTCGCCCAGACGGAACACCATCTTGTGTCAAGCTGCACCACGGCGTTCGCGGACGGGAATGCGTCGAAGATCGCCAGATGCGCGCGCACGCGCGCATCGGCATCGCCAATGCCGCCCGGCGCCGCCTGCACGATGTCACGTTCGCCGATCTGCGTATTCACCGCATCGCGCCGCTTGACGAACGCACCGCCGGACGCACGAAGCGAGATGACACCGCGATTTCCGCAGTCGATTCCCGTCTGGACGGCTCGCGCGTAGCCGTCGATCAACTTTGCCACATTCGGTTCCATCAGGCATCCTCCCCGCTTTTGGCCGACTCGTCTTTTTCTTCGATGAGATCAAGAAAACGGTTCAGCGGCGTCTTCAGCTTCCATGCCTGAACCATGTGAACAACGCGTTTTTTCTTCGGCGGCAGACTGTTGTAGTTCTTGTACATGTGCGCCAGCTCAAGATCCCAGTGCGGCGGCACGGAGCACAAGATGCCCTCGAACCACATCTTTTCCTCGCCATCTGTAAAATAATAGCGCGGCATGCGCTCCTTGTGCCCGTAGCCCGCGACAAACGCCGCGATGTACTCCGACTTGTAGAAGTCGTACGTCTTGGCCAGTTTCGTCAGCTCGTTCGCGTAATGATGGGGCCCCCGCAGATAGACCGGCCAGAACACCAGTCTCTTCAGCAGTCCCTTGATCTTGCTCTTCTCGTCGCAGAAGCGCGTCCGCGTCCATCGGCTGAACCGCTTGTTCCAGCGCGCCTTCGCCCAGTGCGCCCGGTCCTCCTTCTCGTCCGTCGGCAGTCCGTCCAGCGCATGCACGTCCAGCCAGGGAGAGATGTAGACCTGGTCGACCTTGACGCGCGTCATGTAGCGCGGATCGACGATGCGGTCAAAAGGACGCGCATAGACGTCGGGCGTCAGGCTGATGGAGCGAATCTCGTAACGGCCCAGCGTGCCGCCTTTCGTCAATTCGCGGAAGCGCTCGAAATCGGGCCGGGGCATCGAAACATCCATGTCGTCGTCCCACGGCACAAAGCCGTTGTGACGAGCCGCGCCAATCAGGGTGCCGCCGGCCAGAAAATATTTCAGGCCATGTTCATTGCAAAACGCGACAAACGTCCTTAATATGTCGATCTCGAGTTTTTTGACATCCGCGATTTCAATCTGTGACTCGATTTCAAATTCATTTTCAACATGATATTTCATCTCGCTCCACCCCCCTTTTTTATTTGACGAGGCCGTCGGCCAGCAGTCGCTCCGCCAGCACCAGGTCAAACGGCGTCGTCAGCTTGAAGTTTCCGCGATCTCCAGCGACGATGCGCACGTTGAACCCCTTTTCCATGTAGAGGCGCCCCGCCTCCATGTAGCGCGCGCGCTCGTCCGCGGAGAGGCTGTCCACAAGGCCCAGGAAATGCTCGACGTCGACCGTCTGCGGGCCCTGATCCAGAAAAACGGTCGAGCGTTCCGGAACGCAGTCCCCCTTCTGGCCGTCGCTCGACAGCAGGACGGTGTCGATGGTCGGGATCGAAGTCGTCGCCATGTCACAGCCGCCGTCCAGCAGCGCGGCAACGTTCCGCCGCAGGATGTCGGCGGACACGAACGGCCGTGCGCAGTCGTGGCTGATCATCAGCAGACGCCCCGCCAGCCCCCGACGCGCGGCGGCCGATGCGCAGCCGTTCGCGAGATTCACGAGCGACTCGAAGCGCGACGGACCGCCGCTCACGATCTCCACGCGCGAGACGTCAATGCCGCTCGTGCGGAGCAGGTCAAGCGCATAATCGCGCCAGTCCGGGTGCATGGCGAGCACCACGCCGGCGAGCTCGTCCAGCTCCAGAAACCGTCGCACGGTCCGGACAAGCACCGGCACGCCGCCTACTTCCAGAAACTGCTTGGGTTTGCCTGCGCCGGACATCCGCGAACCGATGCCACCTGCAAGAACACCGCCGTAGACATATGTTTTTCTCATGTGCGGGGTATTTTATCATATTTCCGCTGCGCCATCAACTCTGTCGCACGAGTTTCTTCAGCCGCCGGAACGGCGCCGTGGCCCAGCGCCCCAGCCGGTAGGACAGCGAACGCTTCACATCCAGGAGCTGCCGCGCGAGAGCCGCCTTGGATTTCTTGAGGCTGCCGACCTTCGCCTTCAGCCGCGCAACCTCCGCCGAACGGGCGCTCTGCGCCGCCTCGAGCGCCGTGTTCAGCGCCGCCACGTTCTCCGCCAGCGCGTCGCGCGCGGCGGTCAGCGCCGACACCTTTCCTTCCAGCGCAACCACCTTGGCCCTGCTCTTGCGCGCGCTCTGCCGCGTTTCATCGAACGTGAGCTTCTGTGCCGAAAACAGCGCCAGCAGCACCACCTCCAGCGGTTCGCGCCGCATGAGCGCATCGTAGGCAGCGCGCAACGTCCCCAGGTCGAGCGCGCCATCATCCACCGCCTCGCCCTTCAGCGCGGCCAGGCCGCCGTCACGGAGCGCGCGATAGACGGCCTGCAGACCGGCAGCGGACTTGACGCGCGTCAGATGCCAGAAGGCCGCCGAAACGGCCGCCTTGTAGAATTGCGCCTGCAGACGTACCGGCCGGGAGGCGATCTCGCGTCCGGCTTCGCGCCATGCTTCCAGAAAGACCGTCGGATAGCGATCCATGCCGCCGACAATTCCCGTCGGATTCTCTGCGCGATAGTAGTAATAGGCTTTCGGCAGCAGTCGAATGCGCTCCGCGCGCAGCAAGGAAGACACGACAAAGTTCATGTCATTGCTCGTCGGCAGGCGAGCGAAGCGAAGATCCCGCTCCATCAGAAATGCACGCCGGAAAAGCTTGTTCCACACGACGACCCCGCTCCCCGCGAACGGATCGGACCCCTCGGTCTCGCACGTCACCGTCTCGCCCAGGGCGAGCTGTGCCTTGGGGATTTTCTTGGTCAGCCCTTTCCGCCGTCCTTGGAAGTCGAGGTAGTGGCGTCCCGCGACGACGACATCGGCCCCCTTCTCGCCTGCGGCCACCATGTCGGCCAGCATCGCAGGATGGCAGAAATCATCGGCGTCCGCAAAAAAGACCCACCGCCCGACCGCCGCCAGGAGACCGTTGTTGCGGGCGACGGCCGCGCCTTGGTTGGCCTGCGAAAGGACTCTGATCCGCGGGTCGTGCGCGGCAAAGGCCCTGCAGACGGCAAGGGATGCGTCGGTCGAGCCGTCGTCGACGCAGATGATCTCGATGTTGTCGAGCGTCTGCGCCGCGAGCGAGATCAGCATCTGCGGCAGATAGGGCGCGGCGTTGTAGACGGGGATGACGACCGACGCCGCCACGCCCTCCCCGATCGCCTCCGGCGCGGCGGCGCGAAACACCGCGCGCCATCGGGCGACCCCTTCGGCGAACGGAATTTTCGCCCATTCCTGAAAGGAACGGGGCTCGCGGGGATCCGACTCCATTTGAGAGTTATTGTTCATCATATCCTTTCCTTCCCGGCGGCGTGCTTGACGGTATATTTGACGCCGTTCTCCCGCAGACACTTCACGCCTCCCCACGCCTTCCGCGCCGGACAGGTGACGGAGAATGTCGCAGAATATTTCATGGCCTCAAGCAACCCAGCGGGCAGACAACAACGCCATCGTCCCGCGTGTAGCCAAGATCTGTGCCGGTCAATATCATGAGAAATGAAGGATGCCCCATCCTGCCGACATCGACCTTTGCACTCAATTTCTTGAGTCCCACCGCCGCGCTGTCAATGTCGCCCGCGCCCAGCTTTACCTCGACCGCGCCCCATCGCCCATCTTTCAATGCAACAATCATATCGGCTTCAAGCCCGGTCTGATCGCGATAGTGCCGCACCTCGCCATCAAGCGTCTGGGCGTATACGCGCACATCTCTTACGCAGAGCGACTCGAAGAAAGACCCGAAAGAGCGAAAGTCATTCAGCAATCGCCCGTGCGAGTCTTCCCGCACCATTTCGGCCCCTCAATCAAGACGGCGCCCATACTTTCAAGATAGAAATCCAAGATTTCATCTACAACACGTTTCTTGTATTCCGCCCTCATCTCAACAAGTCCTTTTTGCAACAAATTGTGCGTAATTATAGCATATATCGCCATGTGCCGTCAATGGCATTCCCTAAAAATAAATCTTTCTACTCCCGAAAATTAAAACATTTCACTCCCGAAAATTAAGGCATCTCATTCCCGAAAGCTAAAGTTCGCCGACCTTGATTTGAGACGGCGCACCCGTTTTATGCTCGGCGTCACCACCTGCACTTGGAACCGAAGAGCCGCAACACCTTGCCAACGGCGTGCTTGACGGTGTACTTGACGCCGTTCTCGCGCAGGCATTTCACGCCTCCCCACGCCTTCCTGGCTGGCCAGGTCACAAACATCCCGGTGCGATACGCTCCGGAATTGCGCAGCCTTGATATCTCTCTGCGGAGCGCGTCGATCTTCTTCTGCGCGACCCTCGCCGAAGATTCCGCTCTCGCCGCCCTTTCCCGCGCCGGTTTGGCCGCGAGTTCCGCGCGTTTCGCAGACTCGCTCTCCAGTCGCGTGATGGTCTTGTTCAGATTCTGCTGGACTTTCTGGTCGAACCGATTCCGCGCCATCATGAACAGAACGGGATTTTCATTGTCCATGAGTATGTTGTACTGCTCAAACCAGTCCGCGTTCGGCACCTCGGCGGAAGTCAGCCTCCGCCCGAAAAGCGTCGGAAATATCTCGCGGCGCAATCTGTCGTAGACGAGGCGGAAGTTGGATTCGCTTTTCAGGGAAAGAAGGTTTTGAAGAGAGGAGGCAAGCGCCGCGAATGCGTAGCTTCCATATACCGATTTCAAGACGCCCTGCTCCGAGAGTTTCATGCGTATCGCGTTCCAGGACTCGAAGAACATGAGCGGCGACTTGTCGTTGTTTGCCTGGAGGCTCGACTTGACGTTCATCCTGTAGTAGTACAGCGCTTCGTCGAGCGCGCTGATCCGGCGTGCGACGGCGAGGGCGACATTGACGAAATACATGTCGTTCGTGCGCGGTATCTCCTGGAAGCGCAAACCCGCCTTCTCGATGAAATCGCGGCGGAAAAGTTTGTTCCACGGGGCAAAGCCGAAAGATGCGAAAAATCTGGCTGCGACGTCGCGGTAGTCGAACGGCTGCCTGGCGGAAACGACATGCTTGGGAAGATGCACCGTTTTTATCACGCTCGCCGCCGCATTGTCGTAAAGCATGCGCCCCGCGACCACGACGTCGGAGTTGTATCGCTCGGCGTTCGCCACCAGTCTTTCAAGCATCCGCGGCGCGGAAAAATCGTCCGGGTCGTGGAAGAACAGATACTTGCCCCTGGCAAGGGCGAGGCCGGTGTTGCGCGCCGCGCCGGCTCCGCCGTTCTGCCGCGATACGACCCGTATCCGCCCGTCCTTCTTTGCGTATTCGCGCAATATGGACGGCGAAGAGTCGGTCGACCCGTCGTCGACCGCTATCACTTCTATATCCTTCAGCGTCTGCGAAAGTATGCCGTCCAAACACTTGCGGAGATACTTCTCCACGTTGTAGACCGGAACTATAACTGAAACCGTGACCATTGCTTCGGCCATCTCTCCAACCATCCCGCTCACGTTCTGTTGCCCGGCCGGACGTCGAACATCTGTCCGATTTTCAAATCCCATTCGGGCGGATCCCATTTGCACTGGCCGTTGGCGCTCGTGAACGTCATCTCTCCGAAGCGGACCGTTCCGTCGTTCAACCTGTAGAAATCGACGCGGACGTATTCAAACCCTTCCGCAAGCTTCTCGGCGAGAGAAACCATTTCGTCCAGATTGTCCGGTCGCGGCGGCGGGTTCTCGTTGCGCGGATGGTCGTATACGAACGGCATGACATTCCAGTCTCTGTCAAAAAACACCATTTTAAGGTGTTTTTGGCGTTCGGAAAGGAACTGCACGTAACGGCAACGGCCCTTGAAACACCAGAACTTGTAATCGTAAATGTCGCCGCCTGCGTTTTCCATGTATTCCTCGGCAATCACGCGCGGCTTGATTCCGCGATACTGCATCTCGAACGAACAGACGAACGAATAGCAGGTCTTGAGCCATCTGTTGACACGGTTGCGGACGTCCTGGACGTTGATTTTCGATTTGTCTTTTACAATGACATTCCACCCGCAACCGTGGTTGGCTTTCAGGGCGAATCTGTCGGGCAGCTCGTCGAAGTTTATGTCGTCTGCGGAATCCCATACGCCGATCAGCGGAACGAGGTATTTTTCGCCTATTCGCTCCGCGACCCATTCGCGGACTTCGTATTTGTCGGCGAGCTTGGAGAGGAGCGGATCGTCGCCGTGCAGTTTCAGCCATTGGATCTTTTCGTCGAACGTCTGCGGATTGTCAAGGTCTATGCTGCGGCCGGCCTTGGCCTTCCACCACCAGTCCTTGAGGGCCTCCTCGCGTTTCTCTGCGGGCAGATACTTGTATATCATGTATCTGGCGTCCGCATAGAGCGAACGGCACAGCGACTGGAGCTGCCGCACCGCATTGTCTTTGGCCGTTCTCTCGTCTTGGAGGGCTTTCTTCAAACCGTTGACCGAGGCGGAAAGAACAGCGACCTTGGAAGCAAGCTCTTCTGCTTTCGCGCCGGGCACGGCGGGCAGGTTGAAGCCGTCGGCGGCCGTTTCGCGGGCGGTCGCCTGGAAATCGGCCACGAGCCTCGCCTTGAACTCCGGATAGAAATTGCAGATATTGGCAAGATGCTGCGAAAACATCGGCACCGCGCCGGTGTCGTTGACCTTCCAAAGCGCCGTTTCCTGCGACCCCGGGATATACCGCAGCGACTGATGCCCCTCTACCACCCTCACGCGCCACCCATTAAGGACGGTCATCGCCCAAAGCCAGATATCGTCGCTCGTCGGCGCGAGTTTCTCGAAAATATCCCTGCGGCACACGTCGCGGTGGAAGCATCCGGGAGGAAACACCGCGCCGGCGCCGCCGCAAAGCTTGTTCATTGCGTTCGCACCCGGATAGAAGAACTTTCCGCCGGGACTCGTCAGAAAACGCCCCTCGTGCCAGTAGAGCTTCGTGGCGCGGTGAATGTTTATGTCTCTGTCGTGCTTGGCGTAACTCTTCAACAGCAGCTCCAGCCAGTTCTTTTGATAGAGCAGATCGTCGTCGGCCGTTACGAGAATCGCCTTCGGAAAAGCCTTGAGCGCCGGGATTATCTTCTTGTAGGACTTCAAGTCGTCCTTGCACCACCTGATCGAAAGACCGCGTTTTTCGAGCGCAAGCAAATCTTCAGGCAAATCCTTTCTGCCACCGGGAAACTGCGGCTTTGCAAGCCAAAGCACGACGCGGTCGGGCTTTACCGACTGGGAGAGAAGAGTTTGAATCCCCTGCGACACGGTTTTGATCCTCGCCGGATACGAAGTCAGCGTAACCACCACCGGCGTTTTGCGCTTGATCAAAACCAACCCGTATGAACCGCCATGATAAAAACGCTTTGCCTTCTCGACAAAGTGTACTGCAGTATAGCGGATGCCATTGTCCCCGATGCACTTGAAGAAACCGGTCGTCTTGGACGCCAGCCACTTTGGATTCAATATTCTGTAGATCTTGTCCATATGCGGCATTATTCCTTTACAACATTCTCGATGTTGGCGAGAATGGCGCTTAGCCTGCGGTTTTTACCGTCCGTCTGCGAGAGGCTTGCGATTTTCTGCCTGTATTCAAGCCCTTTGGCCAGCAACTCGGCTATGCGTGCGTCTTTTCGCTTGATTATGTCCGCCGCATTTGAAATTCGGCCCAGATGGACGTCGACAAGCCCTTGGAGTTTCGCAATCCTCTCCCGGTTTTGCGCGTCGGACTTGCGAAGCCGGTCATTCTCGGCTTCCGCACGCTGTAGTTGTCGCACGTAGTAGTTCTTTACTATTTCGACGACATCGACGCGTGCTTTTGCCATCTCGACCAGTTCGCGATATATGCCGAGATCGACATTGCCTTCGTTGGCAAAAGGCAGCTTCATCGCGTCGAGACCGCCGTCGCACAGCGCGGCGTACGTGGCGTCCCGCCCGGCCTTCGTGCGGCGCAGCATGAGATTCGCAAAGCACGATGAGATGGCGGCTGCGTAGAACTCGCGCTGGACTTTCTCCTCGCACGCCGCAACCAGTTCGCGCACTTCCCGCAAAGCCACGATGAAATTGGTCGGTGTCTTGTCGGCCTGGCCGATTTGGCTTGCGGGAATGGACATTCTGTAATAGTAGTATGCGACGGGCGTAAGCGCGATCCGTTTTGCCGCCAAAAGCGTCGCGAGAACGAAAAACACATCGTCCGCCGATGGTATTTGATGGTAACGCAATCCCGTCCGCCGGACGAAATCTGCATTGTAGAGCTTGTTCCACGGCGCAAAGCCCGGACCGGAAAAAACGTTGAATCCGGGGCTCGTCCGGTCGACGACGCCAGTCTCCACGGAAAAACACTTTGGCAACTGGACTTCGGCACATCCCTTTGGGCGGCCGACATCCACCACGTACCTTCCAGCGACGACGATTTCCGCATCGAGGGCGTCGCCGCGCGCAACCATCGCGGCAAGCATATCCGGACGGCAAAAGTCGTCCGCGTCCGCAAAGAAGAGCCATCTTCCCCGAGCCTCGCCAATACCTCTATTGCGTGCAACGGCGGCCCCGGAATTCGTCTGATGCAAAATCCTGAACCGAGCGTCCACCGACGCAAATTTTTCGCATATCGCGCCAGAGCCATCTGTCGAGCCATCATCAATGCAAATCACTTCAATGTTGCGAAGCGTCTGCGCCGCCAGCGAGACAAGCATCTGAACGAGATAGGTTTCGGCGTTATAAATCGGAACGATTACGGAAACGGCTATTCCTTCACCCTGGCTGACAACTGTATCGGCAACATCAAACGCCCTGCGCCACAATGCAATGGAACGCCCCAAATCGTCCACATTGAGATACGGCAGATAATTCTCGTCCGTCGCCAGCGCAACGGGCACGTTCCGCTCGGCGAAGGCCGGCTGGATGTCCGGGCGCGCGACATCTTTCACGCCTCACCACCTCTGACCTTGCCGCCCTGCGGAAACTCCTCGACGAGTTCCTCGACGATGGTGCGCTTCTCCGACGAGAACGAAATGCCGACAAGCGTGACGCGCTTGCCGGAAAGCGCGCACTTCCCGGCGTAGTCCTTGCCCTTGATCTGCTCGATCGCCTCTGACGCAGGCTTGTCGAGCTTGAATTCGACGATGTAGATGTCGCCGGGGAGATCGACCACCATGTCGATGCGCCCGTCGTTCGTCTTCACTTCCGACTGCACGCCCACGCCGACGGCCTTCAGCACCACATACACGATCGCCTGCCACGTCTGCTCGTTCTGCCTATCCGTCAGGTCGTACGGAATATTCGCGAAAAACGTCTTGAGCGCCTTTATGAACTTCGCGACGTCGTGCGCCAACAGCGCACGTGCTGCCGCTATCTGCGCAGACTCTGCGGATGGCGGCTCCATATCGACATATGCCGGCGCAAGTCTCGAAGTGAACGAGTTTGCAACTTCCCTGTTCGGGAAGCCGAGGTCGTAAACCGTCATGTCGTTCAGGCGGTGCGCAGCCTTGATCGTCAAATAGCCTGTCTGGTAGAGAAGCGTCGTGACGTCGGGGTTCTCCGGCTCGTACGCCTCCAGGCGGTCGTCGCTCACGTTCACGCTCGAAAAATCGAGTGGATGCTTCGCGAGGATGGCGATTAAAAACGTAGGCACCGCCGTCTTCGACCAGTAGTTGGCGAAATCGTTGTTTTCGAAACAAAGTCCGAGCGAAACCGGATTGATGACAGGTTTGGCAGAAGGATGGAACTTATAGCCGTCGTACCACTTGATTATTTCGGCGAACGCCTCTTCGTCCGTGAGCGAGTGCGCCTCGGCGAGAGCGTGTATGCGCCCGGGGAAATACTTGCGCACTTCCTCGTGCGTGTAGCCGAAAAGCGTCGCGACGCTCGCGTACATCGTCCAGTCCTTCAGATTGTTCAAATCCGAAAATATCGACACCTTCGAGAACTTGCTCACGCCCGTGATAAACGTGAAGCGCTGTTTCTCACCCTCGTATTTCACAACGCCGTAGAATGGTTTCAGGTAGTCTCGGAATTTGCAGACATCTGTGGTATCGAGCGCTTTCAAGAGCGGCTTGTCGTATTCATCGATCAGGACTACGCATCGACCGTCAAAGGATTTCGCCGCCAACTCGCGTATCATATCGCGAAACATGTCGGGCATCAATTTCGTCCGGTCGAGCGAAACACCCACCTCCGATGCCATTAGGCAAAAATAATCTCTCAAGGACTGGTCTAATTCTTCTACGGTATCATACTGCATCGTCCCCATGTCGAGATGTAGCACAGGCCATTTCTTCGACCAATCCCAGAGGGGCTCGATGGCGAGACCCTTGAACAGTTCGCGACGTCCCTCGAAAAGCGCCTTCAGCGTCGAGACGGCGAGCGACTTGCCGAAGCGACGCGGGCGGGCGATGAAGAACTGCTTGCCGACGTCTCCCGACGCCATCGCGTAAAGTTCATGCGTCTTGTCGACGTATGTGAAACCCTCGTTCCGCAGCTCCGCGAACGAATAGATGTCTGTCGCCACCTTCTCCATGCCGCATATTATAGCATATTTCAGAATGTGCCGTCACCACCTGCACTTCGCGCCGAAAAGCCGCAACACCTTGCCAACGGCATCAGATCCGCTCCTCATGCCCCCTGAAGTGGACATTCAGCGCATGAAGCGGCGTCAGAAGCGTGCCGAGGGGCGTGCCCTGCGTCAGGATCGTAAAGGCGTTGACGTCCTTCGGGAAGCACTTGCCGCCGTAGCCG
>OCTW011549331.1_pt1 | contig 16388 bp, 16 predicted proteins | sample 1539671 | NCBI WGS metagenome assembly OCTW01 (sample SAMN02144230, study PRJEB22623) | gut metagenome | biome: sheep rumen | host: Ovis aries | place: New Zealand
GAAATTCATCGATGTGGCCAGGGAACATGGTTCCACGGCGGCCGCCTTCACCACAGCACTCTTCATGCAGTCCATTCTGGAGGAGATGCGCGTGCAGGACAAAAAGCTGCCGATCGTGCTGAGTGTGCCTGTCAACCTGCGCAACTATTTCCCGTCAGAGACTGCCCGCAACTTCTTTGGAGTCATCAATGTGGCCTTTGATCCGGCGCAGTATGACGGCACCATCGGGAGCATCATCGACGTGGTGCAAGCCTCCTTCCACCGCCAGCTCAGCCAGGACCAGGTCTCTCTGTCCATGCATGACTATGCCCGGCTCGAGCACAATCTCGCGATCAGACCGGTGCCGCTGCCGATCAAAAATCTTGTCATTGCCGCGGTCAACCGCAGGGTGCAGAAGGGAATCACAGGCACCATCTCCAATGTGGGAAAGATCACCATGCCGGAGCCCTATGCCTCCATGATCGACCGCTTCAGCTGCTTTATGGCGGCCCCGGACGTCCAGATCTGCGTCTCCTCCTTCAGGGATAAAATGTGCTTCGGCGTGGCCAGTGCCTTTGTGACCAACCCGGTCATGATGCGCTTTTTTAGAAAGATGGTCTCGCTGGGCATCGATGTCGAGATCGCCACCAATGATGCCTGGGAGTGAAAGAGGCACGCACGGCCCCGGGAAGACGGAGTATGCCGGCCCGGCGGTCATAAAAACAAAAATCCGGAAAGGATACAAACATGCAGTATTGTCCGAATTGCAAGGTAAAGATACGTGGAAATAAGGCCCACTGTCCACTCTGCGAGAGGGAGCTGGTGAATATCGCTGTCAATGTGGAGGCAGATGAGGAAACAGGTGCGGACGGCCGGGAGAGTGTCATGGAGGATGATCCCTTTGTCCGCCTGCCCAGTCCCAGGGTCAGCTTCATGCTGATGGTCCGCACGGTGACCTTTGTCTGTGTCACCCTGGAGATCCTGCTGGGCGCGGCGCAGATCATATCGGGGTCAAGCGGCTGGCTCCTGGCGATCATGCTCTTTATCCTGCTGGGATGGATCGATTTCCAGGCTGCCCTCTACTATCGCAATAACCTGATCAGGATGCTGACGACCCAGGCTTATATCATCATGGGGATCTGCCTGCTGATCGCGGCATACACGCGGACGGGCAGCTGGGCGGTCTCCTGGGTCGTCCCGATCATGTTCGGGATCCTGATCATCGTCACATTCGGAGCCGCGAAGCTGCAGGGAATGGAGCTGCACGAATATATCCTGTACCCGGTCTTCGATGTCCTGATGAGCATGCTGCAGATCATCCCCGTCGCGCTGGGCAGGAACCCGGTCAGGGCACCTGCCGTCCTCTGTATCTCCATGATGCTGATCCTGGCCAGCAGCTTCCTTATTTTCCGCGGAAGGATGCTGCGGGATGCTGCGGAAAAATATCTGCACATGTAGCTGCCTCATCTTCCGGAACCGTGCGTGAACACAAAAAAAGAGCGCAGGCCTCGACAGAACATACGGCCTGAGCTATCTGAGCCCCTGCGGCGGGATACATGCGCACGCATGCAGTGGGATCTACTTATTCACAATGTAAATGAAATATCCCTGGAAACAGGTGGAGAATCAGCGAATGGAACAGAAAAATAAAGGGACACGCGCGAGTCAGGCCTTTGAAGCCCTGCAGGAGCGGATCGGAGACCGCGCGGAGCAGGCTATCGGCAATATGATCGAAAAGACCCCCCTGGAGGTGCCTGAGCTTGTGGTGCGTCCGAAGGAAGTGTATTTTCGAGACAGGTCCCGGAGCCCGGAATCCGGTGATGTTTTTGTTGAGACGGGACAGAAGGCTTTTTCCTCAGAAACGGAAATTCCTGCGTTTCACCAGTGGTACCGGGTCCCCGTGGAGGGCGGAAAAACAGCCGATGGCTCGGAATATCATATCTATATAAAAAAAGGCGTGACAGACCATCTGTGCGTCTTTCTGTCCGGAGGCGGGATTGCCTGGAATCCCTATACGGCAGCCCGGCCGGTGACCGGCGGCCGCGTCCTGGCCTGGCACCCCAACTATTACTGGAGCAATCTGCGGCCCTTTACGCAGGTCTTCAATATCGGCGTTGGGATCACAGATCAGAGCGCCAGGAGAAATCCTTTTCACGACTGGAATTTTGTCGTTGTCACCTATGCGACCGGCGACATGCACCTGGGCCGCAATACCTATCACTATCAGGACGAAGAGGGGCAGGACCGCTGCCTGTATTTTCACGGATATGAAAACTTTATGTGCTCCATGCGGATCGCGAAGACGCTGTTTTCGGAAGCGGACAAACTCCTGATCGCCGGAGAGAGCGCCGGCGCCTTTGCGGTTCCCGCCCTCGCCGAGCAGATCCATCAGGAATTCTATCCGGCCTGTCACGACGTCACCCTTTTCTCCGACAGCGCCCTGCTGCTCAATAAGGAGTGGAAAAAGACCGCCCGCGATGTCTGGAATGTCAGAGAGGAGACCGCCAATGACATCAGGGGCAGGAACCTGACCCTGGACTGGTACCGCGCCCTCTACCGGCGCAGAGGAGACCAGTATCGTTATCTCTATGCCTGTTCCGTTCAGGACTATCTCCTGAGCGCCTTTTACAATGATGTCAAAAACAAGACCTACAGCACGGACGAGCGCATGCAGCGCATCTTCCGCCGACAGCTGCAGGACATGGTCCGCGCCATGCAGAAGCTGACGCCGTCCTTCGGCATCTACCTCTACGACTGGCGGCGCCCGGTCCTCTACCGGGGCGGAACCATCCACACCATGGTCCGCCAGCCCGAATTCTATTTCCACCGCCGCGGCATGCCCAGCATGGCGAAATGGCTGTCCGCAGCCGTCGACGGACAGGTAGAGAGCGTGGGACTGGAACTTCTTACAAAAACAAGAAAAAAGAGAGAAAAGAGAGAAAGGGCAGGAGCTTAATGCCCCTGCTGAAGGATCAGGCCCAAAAGAAAACTGCCATGATATCCGGGAACTCCTGATTTTCCCAAGACCATGGCAGAAGGGTACGCTGACATGGTCAGCCCGCCTCCTCAAAGTGGATGTCTTTTGCCTGCAGGAACGTGCGGACGGCCTTGTCCCAGAGGACATCCGCGCCCTTGTTGAGGGTGAAGCCCTTCATGGCGATCCCGGTCAGGACTGTCGCCTCTCCGGCCTTATAGCGGACGGTCAGCACGAAGGTGTCGACGCAGGCCTGAAGCTCCCTGTCCCCCTCCTTCTCCAGCATGGAGGCGACGTATTCCGGCTTGAGCCGCAGGACGAACTGAAAGGAGACGGGGGCCTGCTTTCCCCGGATCAGGTCATGCAGGAGAGGGCGCACCCTGCTCCATTCCGTGTATTCATAGGGGAGCTGTGAGGGATCCTCCCGGACCTCCTTGTCAAAAAAGTCCCGGTTCAGCCGGCCGTCCACCTGCCAGGTGACAGCCATCTGCAGCATGCCCTCCGCCAGCAGAAAGGAATCAAAGGTATTTCCTGAAAAGAGCCTTGACATGAAACTGCCAAGGCCTTTGATTTTAAGTGCGATCATGATACTCCCGTATATCAGTGCTGCCCTATGATGATGGACTGCTGCACAGCTGCAAGCTGTGTGGCAGTTTTTTGTTTACAGAACCAGAACTGTGCAGATATAATTTCCGCGGCTCTGAAATCCACCCCGTCTCATTATGTGGGTACAAGGTTATGCGTGCGGATTCAGATAAATTCGATCGATACCATCACGGCGCGCAGCAGGATGATGACCGCAATCTGGACAGCCAGGATGACCGGGAGCCCGATGCGGAATTTTGCCTTGCGCGTCTTGTGGTGGAAGAGGACCATTCCCAGGATGGACCCGATGCTGCCGCCGATCACAGCAATCGTGATCAGGACGGACTCCGGGATCCGGAAGCGGTGTTCCATGGCGCGGATCTTGTCCGAGGCCATGGAGGCGATGCCGAGAAAGGTGACAAATAGTACATATATGATCAGGATAACTCTTGCGAGCATAAATCGTTTCCTCCGGTCTTTATCATTGTCTTACGCATGAAAATCTCGTTACGTCAATGCTTCACATTGACGTAACTTGCGTTCGCCCATGCTAAATTCGCTTCGCGATATGGGGAACAAACTTGCTCTGCAAGTTTGTCAACGCCGTTCTACTCGGATTTTTCGCGAAAATGCCGCGAAAAACACCTCGAATTTCGTGGCGGTCTGAACAGTAACAAAATCTCTGCTCCGTATCCGGCGTGAAGCCTGTGGAGAGTATCCTGCGGCAGCGGCCCGGGTCAGGGAAAGAACCCGGAGAAGCAGAGCTTTTTTGCGTGCAACGTCTATTTTAATAGGTATGAGACTGAGGTGCAAGTGAAAAAACACGGCAGTCAGAGGCGAAAGAAGGATACAAGGTATGCTTTTCTACTGTATGTGCTTTTCAGTAAAAACACATGACAGTCAGAGGCGAAGACAAAAGGGAAAGGAAAAAAAGAGCAGCTGAGCGCAAAAGCGTCCAGCTGCTCTGTTTAGATTCATTGCGGATTACAGAAGTCCTGCCTCCTGCATCTTCATGGCGCGGACCTTGGTGGACAGGCCGAAGAGGGTGATGAAGCCCTCGGCGTCGTGGTGGTCGTAGAGATCGCCGGTGGTGAAGGATGCCAGGCTCTCGCTGTAGAGAGAGTAGGGAGAGGTCGTGCCGGCCTTGATGATGTTGCCCTTGTAGAGGCCGAGCTTGACTTCGCCGGTGACATATTTCTGGGTGGACTCGATGAAGGCCTGCTCAGCCTCGCGCAGAGGGGAGAACCACTTGCCTTCGTAGACCAGGCTGGCGAACTTGTGGCCGATCTCATCCTTGAGCTCGTAGGTCTCACGGTCGAGGATGAGCTCCTCGAGCTGCTGGTGGGCCTCCATGAGGATGGTTCCGCCGGGGGTCTCGTAGACGCCGCGGCTCTTCATGCCGACGACGCGGTTCTCGACGATGTCGATGATGCCGATGCCGTTCTCGCCGCCCAGCTTGTTGAGCGCGCGGATGATGTCGGCGACCTTCATGGCCTCACCGTTGAGGGTCTTGGGCACGCCCTGCTCGAAGGTCAGGGTGATGTAGGTGACTTCATCGGGAGCCTTCATGGGTGTCTGGCTCAGGACCAGGAGATGGTCGTAGTTGGGCGCCAGAGCGGGATCCTCGAGCTCCAGACCCTCGTGGCTGATGTGCCAGAGGTTGCGGTCGCGGCTGTAGCTGCTGTCCGCGGAGAAGGGAAGCTCGATGCCGTGGGCCTTGCAGTAGGCGATCTCGGACTCACGGGAATCCATGTTCCACTTGGGGCTTCTCCAGGCGGCGATGATCTTGAGATCGGGTGCCAGGGCCTTGATGCCCAGCTCGAAACGGATCTGGTCGTTGCCCTTGCCGGTCGCGCCGTGGCAGATGGTGGTCGCGCCCTCCTTGCGGGCGATCTCGACCAGCTTCTTGGCGATCAGAGGACGGGCCATGGACGTACCGAGCAGGTACTTGTTCTCATAGACGGCGTGGGCCTGTACGCAGGGGACGATGTACTCGTCCGCGAACTCATCGGTGACATCGAGAATGTAGAGCTTTTCGGCACCGCAGTATTTGGCGCGCTCGTCGAGGTGCGCGAGCTCCTCCTCCTGTCCGCAGTCGATGCAGACGCAGATGACATCAAAGCCGTAGTTCTCCTTGAGCCAGGGAATGATCGCAGTCGTGTCCAGACCGCCGCTGTATGCCAGAATAACCTTTTCGTTTGCTGTGCCCATGATGAAAATCCTCCTGATTGTGTTTTTTCTTTCTCTAAACTGTATCTGTTCAGCAGTCCATCGCTTCCTTATTAAGTGATTATGTGCGCTGGAATGCGTTCTCACATACGTTCTGTCCGGTTTTGACCCGGAACGTTTACCACTATACAACATCGAAAAGGCAAATGCAAGCCCCAAGTTGTGTATATATTTAATATAATATGCATAATTAGTGAATATAATTAAATTATATGCAAATATAGTGGACAAATATTCGAAGAGAGTGTATATTGTTGAAAGCGCTCCGACCTGAGCGTTCCGACCATGCCGGAGCACGAAGTGCGCAGGTATAATCTAGAGGGCGCGAACAGTAACGAAAAATACTGTATCGACAGTATTTTTCACTCTTCCACCTTGCGTGTAAAAGCAAATGGGTTATAATGATAGGAATGCACCCTTCAGGAAAGCAGGGCGCTGAAAATGTCTAATATAAAGAAGTCAGTAAGGAACACATATTTTTATGACAGATAAGAAAACACCGACGCAGATCCGTATCCGCGCCATGGTCATCGAGGACTACGAACAGGTCAAGCGCCTGTGGATGACCATCCACGGCTTCGGGATCCGCAGCATAGACGACACCCGTGAGGAGGTCGATCGTTTTTTAAAGAGAAATCCCACGACCAGCGTGGTCGCCGTCTGCGGGGAAAAGGTCGTCGGTGCCATCCTGTGCGGAAGTGACGGACGACAGGGATGCCTCTATCATGTATGCGTCGCCAAAAAGTTTCGCAGGCAGGGTATCGGCCGCCAGATGGTTGGCTTCTGCATGAATGCCCTCCGGAGGGAGCGGATCAACCGGGTTACTCTGATCGCGTTCGCAAAAAACGATGTCGGCAATGCCTTCTGGAAACAGATCGGATGGACCTTCCGCCAGGACTGCAATTACTACCAGTTTATTCTTAATGAAGAGAATATTACGAAGTTTGTGGAGTATCAGGAGGAATGAATCATGATGTATCCATTTATGACTTTGAATGACGATACGGAGATCACCCATTCTGAAATGAAAGAAGACGGGAGTGTCCGGGTATATATTGAGACGCCTGATACGGAGGACGGTTTTCACAGCGCAGAATGCTGGCTGCCGGAATACAGGTGGGAAAAGATTCAGGGCTACAATGAGTCTGAAATGGCGTTTTTTAAACAGCTTATTCGCAAAAATGCTCATGTGATTCTGGAATTTGCCCAGGATGGAGGGGTGCTGGATGCCACAATTGCTTAGGATTGGACCTTATATCATCTATTTCTGGTCAAATGAAAACAGTCCGCTGGAACCTGTTCATGTCCATATTGCGGAGGGTCGTGCGTCGGCCAATGCGACCAAGCTCTGGATCACAATTACGGGAAAAGCAATGATCTGTAATAATAATTCGCAGATTCCTGAGAGAATTCTGAGAAAGCTGCAGCGTGTGATCGAGGCTAACTCAGAGATGATTGTTGAGGAATGGTTGGCGCATTTCGGAGAGATCCGCTACTATTGCTAATACACTCAATGATGGATCTATCGTTTGGCTAAATCATAAATCACATATTTTTTCAGTCAAAAAGGAGAGTATATACGAAGCTATGAAAATAGAAGTAAAAAAGATCGAGGGCGGCGTCACGGCCGCGAAAGGCTTTCAGGCGGCATCGACCGCTGCGCAGATCAAATATCAGGGCCGCACGGATATGGCCATGATCTACAGTAAATCCCCCTGCGCAGCCGCAGGAACCTTCACCAGGAACGTGGTCAAGGCTGCGCCGGTCATCTGGGACAGGGACCTGGTCCGGAGCGGAAAGCCCATGCACGCCGTGGTCGTGAACTCAGGCATCGCCAATGCCTGCACGGGTCAGGAGGGCCTGGATTACTGCCAGCAGACCGCCGAGGCGGCGGCCTCCCTGCTGGATATCCCCGCGGACTCCGTTCTGGTCGGTTCGACCGGCGTCATCGGTTTCCAGCTGCCCATGGACCGCATCCGCGCGGGTGTGGCAGCCCTGGTCCCGGCGCTTGGTGACGATGCAGCCCACGGCACGGATGCCGCCAAGGCCATCATGACGACCGACACGCACAAAAAGGAATGTGCCTGCAGCTTTGAGATCGACGGCAGGACCGTGACCATCGGCGGCATGTCCAAGGGGTCCGGCATGATCCACCCCAACATGTGCACCATGCTGGCCTATGTGACCACCGACGCGGCGGTCGAGGCCTCTGTCCTGCAGACAGCGGTCAGCGCCATCGTGGACGAGACCTTCAATATGATCTCGGTCGACGGCGACACCTCCACCAATGACACCCTCCTGGTCCTGGCCAACGGCGAGGCCGGCAACGAGAAGATCGGGAAGGCGGAAGGACCTGCCTACGAGGCCCTGTACACCGCCCTGCATACGATCTGTAAAGAACTGGCCATGCAGATGGCGGGCGACGGAGAGGGCTGCACAAAGCTCATCGAAGTCACCGTGGACGGCGCGGACACGCTCGAGCATGCCCGCACCCTGGCCAAGTCCGTGATCACCTCCAGCCTGACCAAGGCGGCGGTCTACGGAAGCGATGCCAACTGGGGCCGCATCCTCTGCGCCCTCGGCTATGCGGGTGTCGATTTTGACCCCAATGATCTGCAGCTCTATTTCATCGATGAGGAGAAGGGCGCGGATGACCCGGAGGGCCGCATGCTGATCTTCACGGACGGCGCGGGTACGGATTTCAGCGAGGAGGAGGCGACAAAGCTCCTCAAGCGCGATAAGGTAACACTTCTGGCACAGTTCCACATGGGAAGCGAATCCGCCACCGCCTGGGGCTGCGATCTGACTCACGAGTACGTCAGCATCAACGCGGACTACCGCAGCTGACCGCCGCATCGATTGCTCAGCGGGCGGACCAGTATATTGAATTAAGACTTATAAAAATACACAATAACGTACATAATAATATACGCAATAACACATACAAAAACATACAAGGATTCGGCGGCTCCCTGAATCTGATCACAGGAAGCTCCGCGGGACCTGGTGCAGGACAGGCATTCAACAGTATGAAAGCAGTATGAAGGCCGGGAAGTAAAACGAGGTAAGACATGGAGCCCTATTTGAGCCGGGAACAGATGGAAGCGCAGCAGAAGGCACAGGTCCTGATCGAGGCGCTGCCCTATATTCAGAAATTCAACCGCAAGATCATCGTCGTCAAGTACGGCGGGAGTGCCATGAGCGATGAGTCCCTGCAGCGAAGCGTTATCCAGGACGTCTCCCTGCTCAAGCTGGTCGGCTTCAAGCCCATCATCGTGCACGGCGGCGGCAAGGCCATCAGCAGCTGGGTCGCCAGGAGCGGCAAGGAGGCGAAGTTCATCAACGGCCTGCGCGTCACCGACGCCGAGACCTGTGAGATCGCCGAGATGGTCCTGGGGAGCGTCAGCAAGAAGCTGGTCTCCATGGTCGCGGAGCTGGGCATCCGGGCCGTCGGCATCAGCGGCAAGGACGGAAATCTTCTGACCGTCAAGAAAAAATACGCAGACGGGCAGGATATCGGCTTTGTCGGCGAGGTTACGGACGTCGATCCGACCGTCCTCTTTGACCTGCTGGAGAAGGATTATCTGCCGATCGTCGCGCCGCTGGGCATGGACGAGGAGTTCAATACCTACAACATCAACGCGGATGAGGCAGCCAGCGCCATCGCCCGCGCCGTCTGCGCGGACAAGCTGGTCTACCTGACCGATATCACCGGCGTTCTGCGGAGCCTGGACGAGCCCGACTCCCTGATCAGCCGCATCAACATCGCGGAGGCCGAGGACCTGGTCAAGGACGGCATTGTCGGAGGCGGCATGCTGCCCAAGCTGGCCAACTGCACCGACGCCGTCCGGGGCGGTGTCCACCGCGTCCATATCCTGGACGGCCGCATCCCCCACTGCCTCCTGCTCGAGATCTTCACGGACAAGGGCATAGGCACCGTCTTCTACAAGGGCGACTACAACGAGGAGCGGGGATACTGATTGCCCTCCGGCAGGAATTGCTTTGTGAAAGGAAAACAGTTCTTTTTCATACTATCGTTTTTGATCGTTTTGTTTACATAATCTATATTTGGAAGAATCAGATTGAGGTTGGAACCATGGCAGACAACAAGATGCAGCTGATGATCGAGCAGGCGGAGAAGGACCTGCTCCACACCTATAACCGCTACCAGGTCGTCCTGGACAGGGGCGAGGGCATGTACCTCTACGATGTCAACGGCAAAAAATACCTGGATTTCATGTCCGGGATCGCGGTCTTTGCCCTGGGCTACGGCAACAAGGCCTATAACGACGCCCTCAAGGCCCAGATCGACAAGATCCTGCACACGTCCAACTATTTCTACAATGAGCCCGCCATCACCGCGGCGGCCAGGATGAAAAAGGTCTCCGGCATGGACCGGATCTTTTTCACCAACAGCGGCGCGGAGGCGGTCGAGGGAGCCCTCAAGACGGCCATGAAGCACGCCTTCCTCAAGGACGGCCACAGGAGCCACCAGGTGATCGCCATGGAGAATTCCTTCCACGGCCGCACCTACGGCGCCCTCTCCGTCACGGGCAACCCTCATTACCGCGAGGCCTTCGGCCAGATGCCCTGCGACGTGCAGTTCGCCCGCCTCAATGACCTGGACAGCGTGAAGGCCCTGTACACGGAGGAGACCTGCGCTGTCATCGTCGAGCCCGTCCAGGGCGAGGGCGGCCTCATGCCCGCGACCGAGGATTTCCTCAAGGGCCTGCGCGCCTTCTGCGATGAGAAGGGGATCCTCCTGATCTTTGACGAGATCCAGTGCGGCATGGGCCGGACCGGCTCCATGTTCGCCTGGCACCGCTTCGGCGTCCGCCCCGATATCATGACCTGCGCCAAGGCCCTGGGCTGCGGCGTCCCGGTCGGCGCCTTCCTCATGACCGAGGAGGTCGGCCAGAGTTCTCTGGTCGCCGGCGACCACGGCACGACCTACGGCGGCAACCCCTTCGCCTGCGCAGCCATCAACGCGGTCCTGGACCAGTACGAGGCGCTCGACCTGGTCCACCACGTCACCGAGACCGCGCCCTACCTGACCAAGGTCCTCGACGACCTCTGCGCGGAATTTGACTGCATCACAGAGCACCGCGGCGTCGGCTTCATGCAGGGCCTGGTCTTTGACCGCCCGGTCGGCCCCATCATCGCGGATGCCATGGACCACGGCCTCATCATGATCAATGCGGGATCCAACATCCTGCGCTTTGTGCCTGCCCTCGTCACAGAGAAACAGCACATCGATGAGATGGCGCAGATCCTGCGCGGCGCTATTGCCAGGAACATGTGATCTTGACCAGAACACGCCCTTTGCTGGGCGTGTTCTGTGAATACAGTGTAAAGATGACGGTGACTGCCGTTTAGAAACAAAAGAGGTAATTCTCATGAAATATGTCGTTGACCACGAGGAGATCGATGCGCGTGCGGCCCTCATCGTGGATATTCTGACCGCGAAGGGCTGGACCATTTCCTTTGCGGAATCCTGCACCGCGGGCCTTGCCGCCGCGCACCTGGTGGATATTCCCTCCGCCTCCAGTGTCTTTAACGCTTCCTTCGTGACCTATGCCGATGAAGCCAAGATAAAATATCTGGGCGTCTCCGGAGAGACCATCCGGGAAAAGGGCGTGGTCAGCGAAGAGGTCGCCATCCAGATGGCCCTGGGCACCGCCCGCGCCAATGACGCGCAGGTCGGGGTGGGCATCACCGGCATCGCGGGCCCCACCGGGGGAACGGCGGTGAAACCGGTCGGCATGGTCTGCTTTGGCTTTGTCATCGACGGAAAGACCATGACCGCCACAAAACAGTTCGGCGACATCGGCCGCGACGCCGTCCGCATCGCCAGTGTGGAATATGTCTACACCTTCCTTTCCACCATGCTGCCCCGCGTGGCGGGCATGAGGCCGCAGATCTAAGGAGAATATAAAGATGGGAAAATACCTTGAGAAGGCAAAAGCCCTCCGCAACGACCCGAACGCCCACTACAACTGCGCGCAGGCGGTCATGGGGGCCTTTGCTCCGGATGCCGGTCTGTCCATGGAGGACGCCTGCCGGGTCAGTGCCAATTTTGGCGGCGGTATGAAGATGGCCGCGACCTGCGGCGCAGTGACCAGCGCCCTGATGGTACTGGGACTCTACGGAATCGAGGATCCCGTGACAGTGGGAGAATTGTTCCGCACTGTCAGGGACAATCACAACGGGTGCCTGAACTGCGCCGACCTGCTGAGGATGAACAGGGAGGCCGGTGGTGCCAAAAAACCGCACTGCGACGGTATGGTCTACGAGGCAGTAACGCTGCTCGAGCAGATCCTGGTGAAGAGCGGGAAGATTTAAATCGATCAGGTTCCTGTAAGCTCCACCGTGGAACCATTTTGATCTCAAAGCTATGGAGCTTCTATTTTTGAAATACGTAAGCAAAGGGAGTGTCGGATGATCACAGATCCGGCACTCCCTTTTTTATGATGATGAAATCAGAATAATGTGCTGATACCGGCTGTCATGCGATCGCACAGGGGACGATGCAGACTGTCACCTGTCTGTTACGCTCCAGTCACGGCTGCCTGCCGGGAACATGCGGTCCCGGAGATAATACTGCTGGTCCTTGTCAAACATGAAGGACTTTGTTTTCGTATTCCCGCCGGCATCCGTGTATCTGCAGTTGACCCTGCGGAGATTTCTTCTGGCTGACATGGTGATCTCACCGCGGTCGATCCGGAAGGTGATCTGGCCGTTGTTTTTCAGATTCACATAGTTGCTGCCGGACAGATCTGTCGCGGCAGTGCAGACATCCGAAGCCGGACCGGTACCGAAAGCCCATGCGGCGTCGACCGCCTGATAGAAAGCCGGCAGGTTGCTGGTCTTCGGGTTGCTGTGATGGTCTGTTTTGAGAATGTCTGCACGCAGGTCCAGGCCGGCATCCATCATATTCTGCTCAACACTTTTGTAGATGTCTCCGGCGGTCAGATACCGTACACCGCCGATGGTCACTCTGGTCACCAGGCTCGTGTTGTTGATCATATGTTTTGCATCAGGGGCATCGGGGTCCGGCTTTTTGTCAATTTCCTCCTGCCAGAGCACTTCAAAGAGGGCATCCCCGACCCGGAATGTATCCCCCTGGTGGAGCCGGACCTGCTTTATTCTTTTTTCCTCGATTGCCTCCTGGATCTTGGTATAGGCATAGTGGCCCCATTCATCGCCGTCAATACTGATATTTCTGGTCAGATCCTCATACCACTTCGCATCCTTGTTTTCCTTAGAGGAAAACGCCAGCAGCTTCTCGATATTCGGCAGATAAACCGTGCCTACGTGAAAGAAGTCGTCCTTCATGATCGTTGTCATCAGGTAATAGTGGTCGTTGTGATAGTGCGACAGATACAGGTCCAGGTCATGAACGCCCATCGATTTGAGTGTTTTGATCACGGTCGAATTGCCAACATCTTTTTTATTGTCGGAATAGCCTGTGTCCATCAGAATATAGTGCCCGTTCGATTCTACCAGCACTGCGTCTCCATCCATCCCGGTATCTCCGTAATATAGGACAGTGATCGTTCCTTCGCTGCCGCCGGTTTCGGTCCGTCCTGTCAGCTGAAACACAGCAGGAAAAAGACCGGGAACAAAAAGGAAACACAGGACAATGGCTGCCAGAAGAATAAAGGCAGCCCCCCACATTCTTTTTACGGATGAATGATGATCAGTCTTCAAGTTCAGCCCCTCCTGTCAGCAATATTTGAGACAGGAATAATATAGACCCATCAGGTTCACAAAGCAACACCTGAAAGGTTCTATATCGAGGCCGAGCATCGTTTATATACTTATTCAGAACCAATATTTGTTTGCTGTATTGAAAGGTATTGGGACATGTACAATCTGAACGAAGAGATCGGGAGACGGATCACTGCGCTTAGAAAAAAACAGGGGTTGACACAGGAAAAACTGGCTGAAGCGCTGAATTGCTCGATCAAACACGTCAGCCACGTAGAGCGGGGTGTATCCTCCCTGTCACTTGATCTTCTCATTGAAAGAGCGGAAGCTGAAAAAGAACGGCTGCTGGAGTACCTTTATATGTATAAAAAGATCCGTGAAAAAGAACTGAAAGACCTGCAGTGAGAACTCTGCCGACAGCCTGATCCGGAATGCGCAGGAGCGGCCGGAATAAGAGCCGCCTTCCGGATCAACACATGAATACCGAGACAAAAAAACGTATCTGACCGGCTTGAAAAAGCCGGAGCAGATACGTTTTTTGATTGCTTATCATGCGTGCTGTGCTTATTAATATCAGTGCGCCGCCTTGTGGGCGCCCACGACCACCATGCAGGTGAGGGCAAAGAGGGCGATGGAGTTGGGGATGACCATCAGCTGGTTGAACATGTCGGAGAGCTCCCAGACCAGGTCGTTGGAGGCCAGGGTCCCGAGGAAAATGAAGACCAGGGAGATGACCTGATAGAAGGTGACCGCCTTGTGGCCGAAGAGGTAGATGACGTTGATGCGGCCGAACATGTTCCAGCTCAAAACTGTCGAGAAGGCAAAGAAGAGCAGGCAGATCGCGACGAAGATGTTGCCGAAATTCGTCCCGAAGACCGATCCGAAGGCGGTCTGGGCCAGGTTGGCCTTGGCGATGGCTTCGCCGGCCGCATTGACTTCATTTCCCGTATAGCCGGCCGCGAGGATGCCGTCCGGTGTATAGAGGGTGGAGATGATGACAAGGGCATTCAGGGTGAGGACGACGAAGGTGTCGATGAAGACGCCGATCATGGCGACGACGCCCTGGTCGTGCGGGGTCGGGACATTGGCCTGGGCGTGCGCATGGGGCGTGGAGCCCATACCGGCCTCATTGGAGAAGAGGCCGCGCTTGGCGCCCTGGGAGATGGCGGTCTTGAGGGCCATACCGAAGCCGCCGCCAATGATGGCCTGGGGATGGAAGGCGTAGCCGAAGATCATACCGAAGGTCGCGGGCAGGTACTGAATGCGCATGATGAGGACGATGAGTCCGCCGGCCAGGAAGACGGCTGCCATGACCGGGACGACCTTTTCCGTGACATAGGCCAGGCGCTCCATACCGCCGATAAAGATGATGGCACAGACGACGACCAGAATGATACCGATGATCCAGGAAGGAATCCCGAAGGCAGTCTGCATGGTGGAACCGATGGAGTTGGACTGGACCATGCAGCCAAAGAAGCCGAGGGCCAGGATGATGGCGACGGCAAAGAAGCCTGCCAGGAACCTGCCGAAGGCACCCTTGAAAGCAGTGGTGATGTAGTAGACCGGGCCGCCCAGGATGTGGTTGTGCTCCCCGTGGATCCGGGTCTCCTGGGCCAGGACCGCCTCCGCGTAGATGGTCGCCATACCGAAGAAGGCGATGACCCACATCCAGAAGATGGCGCCAGGGCCGCCGGTCAGAATGGCACCGGAGGCACCGACGATGTTGCCCGTGCCGACCTGGGCCGCGATCGCAGTCGCCAGGGCCTGGAAGGAGCTCATGCCCTTTTTATGTTTTTTGCCGTTGAGGGAGAGATTGCCGAATACTTTGCGCATGCCCTCGCCGAAGCAGCGGACCTGGATGAAGCCGGTCCGGATGGAATACCAGAGACCAACCAGGATCAGCAGGATGACAAGGACGTAATCGGATAGATAGGCGTTGATGGTCTGTACGAGTGACAATAGCATGATGCGGGTTACCTCCTGATGAAAATAGTAACTGTAAATAAATAGCGAATAAAAGAGGTCTTCCGTTTCGTAAAAGAGAGCAGTTTCCTTTTTGAGAAAAAAGAAACCGCCGGAGCTCCGGCGGTTTTCATTTCGGCATTATAAAGACAAATTGATTTATAAAGACCCTGTCCTTTGACCTGAGAGTTTCGACTTCCGTCTGGAAGCCTTGCACCTTCGGTACTCAAACATAATGAGATTCTCCAGAGCTACATCCACATCCGGTCTGTCCCGCAGACATTCCGGACACTTCATCTGTATGAACGATATTCAGTTGACCATAGACAAAACTAACACAGTTACAGCAGTTCGTCAATATATCTTTTCTGCGCTCAGCAGCTTTTTGTGCAGCGGCTGCAGCTGAATGTGATTTCTTCCCGGGGGAAAGAAAGCAGCTATATTTTTATCTGATCACAACGGCCTGCTTGTGGAGGGCATTGTAGCCCTTGCGGAAGACTTCTTTTTCATAGCTGACGATCCTGCCGGTCCAGGGATCGGCAATTACGACCTGTGTGCCCTTAAAGCCGAGCAGGACGACGCAGTGCTCCGGGGAGATCCATTCGATCTTCTGGCCGTCGATGACCCAGGTCTTCGAGTGGTAGGGTGCCCTGCAGTTGATCGTGCCCCAGACGATGACAGGATTGCCTGCGCTGGTGTAGGCGGCTAGGGTCTCGAGTTCACGCCCGGAGATGTAGGAGGCGCGGAGCTTCGATTTTTTTTCGGTCAGATAGCGGTTGGCCATGTTGACGACGACCGGCGCGTAGCAACCGTGGGCAGAACTGTTGCGGGGATCGCCGACAAAGGCCTTCCAGGGGCTGACTTTGCCCACAGGCCCCTTGTCCAGATAATGGGTGGCCAGGTTGACCTTGTCGGCGGGTACGCCCTTGTAATTGAGTACCATGGCCAG
>OCTW013434208.1_pt1 | contig 16387 bp, 11 predicted proteins | sample 1539671 | NCBI WGS metagenome assembly OCTW01 (sample SAMN02144230, study PRJEB22623) | gut metagenome | biome: sheep rumen | host: Ovis aries | place: New Zealand
CTATTATGAGCACTTCGTCATGGATTGCGGCGACGGCACGCAGGACATCGTGGTGTATCTCTCGGTAGACGGCTCGCATCTCGACGTGGACTACAATTCGGTTCAGATCAGCGACAATGCCGGACAGGAAGTGGAAGGACAGCTGGTGGGTGCCACCGACAACAGCAGCATGTGGTGGACGGCCTTCAGCGACTACTACACGCTGGCGCCCAACCAGAGCCTACGCCTCAACTTCAAGAACTACACCGCAGGACAGGAAATGTTCCAGAACTGGGTGGCCGTGGTGACATCCAATGCCAAGCGCGGAGGCGTCATCTACAGCGAATACCTCGTGCAGAGAGCCGACGGATTCGGATGGGGCAGCGCCTATGACGAGCAGAACGTGACCCTGTCCTATCCCACAACCATCGACGAAGAAGGCAACACCGTGACAGACTGGAACCAGTTCAACAGACTGATGGACGGAGCCGACGTGGAGCTGATACTGACGCGCAACGGCGCCATCGTGGACATAGACGTCACGATGACGGCCACCACGGGTGAGATGCTCACACTGAACAGCAGCGCCAACTGTGGCGACGGCAACCAGGTGATACGCCTGTTCCTGACCGTTGACAAATCGCACCTCATCGTCACCGACAGCGAAATCAGCGGCGACCTGCCACAGGGACTCGTGGGCAACATCGACTACAGCTCCGGTTGGTGGCAGGCATTCAGCGACCGCTACACACTGAAGCCGGGAGAAACGCTCAACATGACGTTCAAAAACTTTGGCGACCAAGAGGAAAACTGGCACAACTATAACCTCTGCGTGAGCTCCGATTTCGACGGAGACGCCGTTGGCTATGAGGAATACTTCGTCATCAGAAGCGACCTCTTCGGATGGGGAAACGCCTACAATGTGCAGAACTTCTCGAACAACTATCCCACGACGACGGACAATGACGGAAACACAGTCGTGGACTGGGCGAAGTTCAGAGCGTTCATGAACGGCGCCACGGTGAACATGAGCGTGAAGCGGGAAGACCAGAAGGTGACAGCCACATTCAACATCCTGGGCTCCGATGGCAACGAATACGTGGAAGAATTCTACGCGCCATGCGGCGACGGAACGCAGAACATACGCGCGTTTCTCATCTGCGACACCAACTATCTCATCATCGATGAGAACAGCATAGAGATTGTTTCGGGCGATGCAGGTAGCGCAACAGGCATCAGCGAGCTGGGCAGCCAGCAGGCCGATGCACCCCTTTACAACCTGCAGGGTGTCCGCGTGGAGAAGGCTCAGCGCGGCATCTACATCCAGGACGGGAAGAAATATGTGAAATAAAAACAGCTTTTGATGTATCAGAAAAAGGGGGAAGTCCGGTTTGTGCTCCCTCCTTTTGTGTTGGAGAAGGTGGCGGGTGGCTTGCGGCGGTGCCGCAAGGTACGCAAAGCCGGGGCGGATGGTTCCGGGGGGAGAAAAGGGCGGCTACAAGGCGGGCGGAGTGTCCATCACCTCGCGCAAGGGAATCATCACGAAGTCGCGCTCCTGCATGAGGGGATGGGGAATCTGTAGGTCAGGCTCGGAGACGGTGATGTCGTCGTAGAGCAGGATGTCTATGTCAATGATGCGGTCGTGGTAGGTCTGCCCTTCGAGTAGGCGGCCGTCGGCACCCTTCACCGACGATGCGGTCTTGCCCATCTGCCGCTCAATGTGCTGCACGGCCTCAAGCAGCTCGCGCGGCGACAGCGATGTCGTGCAGCGAACCACGGCGTTGACGAACTCATGACTGGAGGAAAAGCCCCATGGCTTGGACACAAAAAGAGCCGACTGGCGCTCCACGGCACCAATCAGCTCAGAGATCATTCGGATGGCCTTGCGCACATTGCGCCGCTTCTGGCCAAGGTTGGAGCCCAGGCCCAGATAGACAATGTGCGCATTCTTTACTGCATCCATGTAATACCCTCCAACGATTAAACGACCAAACACCTAAACGACCAAACGACTATCCTGTCGCCCTTGCGGGGCTCTTCTGTAGCTCCTTGTTTTTCAAGAAGGGGTTCCACCCCTCCCTATGGTCTATTCGTCCCTTTCGGGACTCTGTCATGCGGTCTCAACGAGTAACTACTCCCCTCTCCCCTCGGAGAGGGGCCGGGGGTGAGGCTATCAGTCGTCAACAATCAGCAGCGCATCGCCATAGCAGCCGAACATGTAGCCATGCTCTACGGCAAGGTCGTAGGCCTGCATCACCAGGTCGTAGCCGCCAAAGGCAGCCGTCTCCATGAGGAGCGTCGACATGGGGTGATAGAAGTTGGCTATCATCGTGTCGGCCACGCCAAACTCGTATGGCGGGAAGATGAACTTGTTCGTCCAGCCCTCGTATTCCTTCAGCAGTTTGTCGGTGCCCACGGCGGTCTCGGTGGCCTTCAGTACGCTCGTTCCCACCACGCAGACGTGGTGGCCATTGAGCTTTGCGGTGTTCACCATGTCGCAGGCCTCCTTCTCGATGAACATCTGCTCGGAGTCCATCTTGTGCTTGGTGAGGTCTTCCACCTCAATGTCGTGGAAGTTGCCCAGCGCGCAGTGTAGGGTGATATAGGCGAAGTTGATGCCCTTGATTTCCATGCGCTTCATCATCTCGCGCGAGAAATGCAGACCTGCAGCGGGTGCCGTGACGGCGCCTTCGCGACGTGCGAAGATGCACTGGAAGTCTTCATGGTCGTCCTCGGTTACCGGACGGCGGTCGATGATGTAGTGTGGCAGCGGTGCCTCGCCAAGGGCGTAGAGCTCGCGCTTGAACTCATCGTGGGGACAGTCGTAGAGGAAACGCAGCGTGCGCCCGCGACTCGTGGTGTTGTCTATCACCTCTGCCACCATGGTGCTGCTGTCGTCGAAGAACAGCTTGTTGCCAATCCTGATCTTGCGCGCCGGTTCCACCAGCACGTCCCACAGGCGCATGTCCTTGTTGAGCTCACGCAAAAGGAACACCTCTATCTTCGCATCGGTCTTCTCCTTGGTACCATAGAGACGGGCGGGAAACACCTTCGTGTCGTTGAACACGAAGACATCGTCCTTGTCGAAAAAGTCGAGCACATTGCGGAAATCCATGAAGATGGGCTGTCCGTTCTCGTCGAGCAACGGCTTCCCCTCATCGTCGGTCTTGTACATGTCTATCTTCTGCGACTTGCGATGGAGCACCATCAGCCGGCATTCGTCGCGGCGGGTAATGCGGAAGCTTTCCTTCTCACCCTGCTCATTCTCGAACTCCCGGTAGATGCTGTGGGGATAGAGAGCGATGAGTTCCTCTGGCAGTTTGAACTTGAATTGTGATAACTTCATAATGATATCTGTTCCTTTTTTATTATCCTTCTATGTGTTGCTGCTCGAGCCATTGCGGAAAGCGTTCGAGCGTGATGCAGTCCTCTACGCGCACCTTTCCTACCCTGGTGCGGCATAGCGACGTGAGATAGGCCCCGCTGTTGAGTGCCTCGCCGATGTCGCGCGCCAGCGAGCGGATGTAGGTTCCCTTTCCGCAGCCCACGCAGATGCTCATCTGCATGAGCTCGGGGTCGAAATGTAGCAGCTCCAGGTGGTCTATGCGCACCTGCTTGGCCTTGATTTCGAAGTCCTTTCCCTTACGGCTGAGCTGGTAGGCCCGCTTTCCGTTCACGCATACGGCGCTGTAGACGGGTGGCACCTGCATGATGTCGCCCACGAAGCCTTGAAGCATCTGTTCCACACGCTCGCGTGTGATGCCGTCGGTGGAAAACCGTTCGTCCACGGGATGCTCCATGTCGTGGCTCGCCGTAGAGGCTCCCAGCTGCAGCGTGGCCACGTATTCCTTGTCGTGGGCCTGCAAAGTCTCTATCTCCTTTGTCTTCTTTCCGGTGCAGAGAATGAGCACGCCCGTGGCCAGCGGATCGAGTGTTCCGGCATGGCCCACCTTCACTTTGTAGCCCATTCTTTTGGTGAGCAGGTAGCGTATATGCGCCAGTGCTCCGAAGCTCGACATGGCGTAGGGCTTGTCGATGCAGATGATTTCACCTTCGCGGAAGTGCATCAGTCAACCATTGCTAATGAGTGTCCGGTGAGCAGCAGCACGATGATGATGGTGCCCACGATGATGCGATAGTAGCCAAAGGCCTTGAAGCCATATTTGGTCAGGAAGCTGACGAACCATTTCATGGCCAGCAGGGCCACGACGAATGCCACCACGCAGCCCAGGATGAGCATGGCGATGTTGTTGCCCGTAGCCCACGACGTGTCTTCCTTGAACAGGTCGAGCAGGTCGAGCAACGTGGCGCCTGCCATGGTGGGCACGGCGAGGAAGAACGAGAACTCTGCCGCACGCTTGCGCGTCAGTCCCTGGGTCATGCCGCCCACGATGGTAGCCATGGAGCGCGACACGCCCGGAATGACCGAGATGCACTGATAGAGGCCAATGTTGAAGGCGCGGCGCTCGGTCACCTTGTTGGCGTCGCTGCCCTTGTTGAACAGGCGGTCGCAATAGAGCATGAAGATGCCTCCCACCACCAGCATCACGGCCACCACCTCCACACTGTCGAGCAACCAGTCGAGCAGTCCCGACTTCTTGGCCGCCAGACCGATGATCACGGCGGGCAGCACGCCCACGATGAGCAGCCAGTAGAAGTTGTATTTGTGCTTCAGCCGCTGCAGGAGGTTGCTGCCCTCGGGAGCAGGTGTGTTGTCGAGCTGGAAGAATCGCTTCCAGTAGAGACACACCACCGAGAGAATGGCACCAAACTGAATGATGAACGTAAAAGCGTGGACGAAGGCGTCGCCCTGGGGGATGCCCAGCAGGTTCTGGGTGATAATCATGTGCCCCGTCGACGACACAGGCAGGAACTCTGTCAGGCCTTCAACGATGGCAATGATGATAGTCTGTATCCAATCCATTTCTTGATTCAGTTATGCTTTGCCAATACCTCCGTCTTATTCCTTGTTGCGGGGCTTGTACATAATGGCAACGATAATCGACACAAAACCGATGAAGGTCACCACGGGCGCCACCTTGATGTGCATGGCACTGAAGATTTCGGGATTGAACTGCTCCTCGGTGGAGGCGCTACCACTCATCAGCACGAGACCGATAATGACCACCAGCATGCTGACAGCCAGCAGAATGTAGTTCATGCGGCCAAAGGCCAGGTTTTTCTTTTCCATATATTTTGTTTTTTTACTTGTTTCTCAAGCCTCACCCCCAGCACAAGCACCAGCCCAAGCCCCCAGCCTCACCCCCAGCCCCTCTCCGAAGGGAGAGGGGAGTGGTTAGTCTTGAAGGTTGTAGACCTTGGTTTTTTGTCGTTTGGGGGCTTCTCACCTCTCAGTTCTTTGCAAGCAAAGCGACCAAGGTCGAGCGCTCACCTCTCAGTTCTCACCTCTCAGTTCTCACCTCTCAGTTAGAACATCCCCCTCGGGGGCTTGGGGGGCTTCTCACTTATCACTTATCACTTAAACATCCCCCTTGGGGGCTTGGGGGCTCCTCAGTTCTCAGTTCTCAGTTTGAGCCCTTGGGCTCACAAACATCCCCCTCGGGGGCTTGGGGGGCTTCCCACTCCTCGGGGGCTTGTGGGGCTTCAAATTTTATACAGTTCGCCGGCCTTCATTCTCAGGAACTTGTTGACCGAGAAATAGGCGCACAGCGACGTGATGAGCACGCCAGCCACCACCACGACGACTGCCGTGATGCTCATGTCCTGCCATGTGATGACCGTCAGCACCTCGGGGTCGTAGCGATAGAGGGCATACACGCAGCCGCCCAGCACCAAGATGGCCAGCAGCGCTGCCAGCAGTCCGATGCCGATGCTGCGACGAAGGAAAGGCCAGCGGATGAAGCCCCACGAGGCGCCCACCAGTTTCATGGTGTGGATGGTGAACCGCCGGGCATAGACACCGAGCTTCACGCTGTTGTTGATGAGCGAGAACGAGATGATGAGCAGCAAGACGGCCAGCACCAGCAACACGAAGTTGATCTTGGCCAGCGTGCGGTTCACCTGTTCCATCAGGTCCTTCGGATAGCTGATTTCCTGCACCTTCGCGTTCTTCTTCAGCTCTTTCTCAATCCACTGCAGCGAGTCCCCGTTGGCATAGTCGGCTTTCATCTGCATCTCCACACTTGCCAGCGTGGGGTTCACGCCGTCGGTAAACTCCGTGGGGTCTGCCCCCAGCTCGGCGGTGAGTTCCTTCAGGGCCTCTTCCTTGCTGATGTAGGTGAGGTCCGTCACATACGGACGCTGTCTCAGCTCGCGGCACATCTGCTCGGCCTCGGGATTGGTCACGTCCTCAGAGAGCATCACCGTCACCCGCAGGTTCTCCTTCACGTAGGCCGAGAGGTTGCGGGCGGTGAGCACGCTGAACACCACAAGCCCCAGCAATACCAACACCATAGCGGTGCTGATGCACAATGTCACAACCTGCAGTCCACGACGGCTGCGGGTCTTCTTACGCTTTTTTGCCATAATCAAAAAGGGCGCACTACGCCAAATTTGCGGCAAATTTACGCATTTTATCCGAACAGAGGAAACATTTTACATTTATTAACCACTAAAGGTGCTAGAGGTGAGAGGTGAGGAGCCCCCCAAGCCCCCGAGGGGGATGTTTAAGTGATAAGTGAGAAGTGAGAAGCCTTCAACCGACCAAAACCCAAAATCTACAACCTTCAACACTAACCACTCCCCTCTCCCTTTGGAGAGGGGCCGGGGGTGAGGCTCTCTTTTTTTTCCCTTTTCCCTCCTCCATCTGCAATAATTTTCTTACCTTTGCCCCCACTATGGCAACAATCATCTATCCCAGCCCCATCTTCGGCCCGGTGCACAGCCGCCGCCTCGGCCTCTCGCTGGGCATCAACCTGATGCCTGCCGATGGGAAAATATGCACTTTCGACTGCGTCTACTGTGAATGCGGCTTCAATGGCGACCACCGCCCCCATCTGCCAAGGCCAACGCGCCAAGAGGTGGCCACGGCACTCGAGGAACGGCTCCGGCTGATGGCCGCCGAACAGCAGCGGCCCGACGTGCTGACGTTCGCCGGAAACGGAGAGCCCACGGCACACCCGCAGTTCGAGGAAATCATCGACGACACCCTCCGTCTGCGCGACTCCTACTGTCCCGAGGCAAAGGTGTCCGTGCTCAGCAACGCCACCATGCTCCACCGCGAATCGGTGCGACGCGCACTCATGCGGGTGGACAACAACATTCAGAAGCTCGACACCGTCAGCCCCGAGTATATCAATAAGGTGGACCGTCCGACGGGCCGCTACGACGTCGACGAGGTCATCGCCCACCTGAAGAGTTTCCATGGCCACGTCATCATTCAGACCATGTTCATGAAGGGCGACGAGCTGGACAACACCGGCGAGGCGTTTGTCGCCCCGTGGCTACAGGTGGTGAAGGCCATCCGTCCGCAAAGCGTCATGATCTACACCATTGACCGCGAGACGCCCATGCACGGACTGCAGAAGGCTACGCACCAGGAGCTCGACTGCATTCGCGACCGCGTGGTGGCCGAGGGCATCGCCTGCACCGCCTCCTATTGACACCCCCACCCCACCCTCACGGCTGTCACAACGGGCGACAACGCCCGCACTCTCAGGCAAGACCGCTGGAAAAGAGCGGCGAAAACGACAGAAGGGAACAACAAAAAAGCCCGTCTGGCGAAACAAAGCCATTGATTTTGTGCAACAAATCCATTGATTTCGTTCAACGATTCCATTGATTTCGTCCAACGATTTCAATGGATTTGTTTTTCTGTTTCGCCAAAAAGGATGCGTAAGATGGTCGGTGTTGCCTGTCGGAACTGGCAAGAACGGGCTGAAAGACGGGCGTCGCTGACAACTGGTACCATGAGACGCTGCGGGCTGAAGACACTCGTCCGCCCCTACAGGGCTGCTGGTGGCAAGGGCTTGCTTGCCAGAAGACAACCGCTGTAGGGGCGGAACTGCGTTTCCGTCGGCATCAGTGACGGACAGGGAGCGCACAGGCGCACCGGACTTTTACCGCACCTGTTTCTTGCCGTTGCGAATGAACACGCCGTGCCGGCCTGTGGCGATGCGCTCGCCGACATACTGTCCGTTCAGGTTGTAATAGCCTGTGGGACGGTCGCTCGTCTGCCGGGCTTCATGGATGCCGGTGGCCACATCGTCCATGCTCTGCTCCACAATCTTCGCGTTCAGATAGTCCATGCGGTCGGACAGCCAGGTCTTCATCGGCGCCACGATCTGCGACGAGAAGGCCGAGGCCTGCACGCTGGCTTCCCATCCGGCACCGCCTTCTGCCTGCGGCCTGTAGTTGTTGGCCCAGGTGTCGCGGAACCAGCTGCTGTCGAACGCATCGGCCAGTCCCACCACGGTCTCTCGCTGGGCGTAGATGTCGGCCCATCGCCCGGCCACGGCCTGGGCAAACCAGTCGCAGTCCCACAGCTTCGCGAGCATGGTGGTCCATGGCGACGGCTCTCCGCAGAGGTAGAGCATGGCGCGGCGCGAACCCACGGTGGCCTTGTCGCTCATCAGCGCTGCCATGTCGAGCTGGGAGGAGTTGCCGAGGGCGTGGTCGTTGTCCCACAGCGGTCCGAAGCAGAGCTGCGTGGCCGATGCCTCTTTGTAGGCGTAGAACGTGGAGAAGGCGGTGTAGCTGCCCAGCAACTCACTGGCCAGATACCAGTTGATAAAGGACGAGGGCTCAACGTACTGGGAGAAGCCGTCCTCTGTCTGGATAGCCGTCCAGAAACGCCACAGATAGTCGGCGGCGGCATTTTGGATATCGGCATTCTCCTCGTCGTCTTCGCCCTCGGGATTCTTGATGGTCACGTATGGAACGGTCGCGCTGCCTTCCACCTGCAGCTCACCGGCCACGGCCTGGTTGGTCATCTGCCACAGCCAGCCGGTGTCTTCGTTCACATTCACACGCGTGAGGTCGGCCTCCACATGCTCCGTCAGCTGATAGGTGCCCACGTAGGTGCCGTTGAGCACCAGGTCGACGAACTTATATCCGGGCGTGAAGGGCATCTGCAGGGCGTCGCCGAGGCGCTTGGCCACGGCATTGCGCAGCAGGGACTCGTCGGCGGCATTGGCCAGCAGCACCCAGTTGCGCTTGTTGTAGCCACGGCCGGTCATGTCGTGACCGCTGCCCTTGCCGAACTTGATGCGATAGGGTTTCTTCGCCAGGTTCCAGGTGTCGGTGCCGTAGCCCTTGATGATCAGGTTGCTCTCGGTGAACTCTCCCAACGGCGTAGCGTCGTCGAGGGTGGTCTCCATGACCTGCATGGTGGCGGCCACATAGGTGTCGTGGTCGATGGGGGCGCCGTCCTGGGTGTCGATATAAATGGTGGTCACACCGGGGGTCTTCTGGCGTCTCACATCGGGTGCGGCGGCGAAGGCGATGGCGGGTGTCTCTCCGGCCGGCACGCGGAGGTAGGCGCGCATGCCGTCGTGGGGGTTGTCCGACGGCGTCCGGGTGAAGGCGGCGGCGCCTTCGGTGTAGAGGTCGTTGTCGAAAAGATAGTCGGTGGCGGTGGAGAGCTCGTAGCCGTGGAACAGCGAGGCGTAGAAATAGTGCTGGTTGTCGAAGGTCACGCCGTCGCCGTTGTAGGCGTTCTGGCCGTTGCTGACGTTGACGGAGTAGACCACATCCTCAAACACGCCGTAGCTGTCCACATGGCTGGCGGGCCTGATGAGGTAGGGCATGCCGGCCTCGATGTCGAGCGTGGCAGGGTCGCCAAACAGCATGGTGTGTCCGTCGGCGTCCATTCCGGTGTGCACCTTCAGCTCGTAGGTACAGCCCAGGGCCTGCTCCATCTGCTGCTGCGTGGCGTCGAAGGGGAGGCAGAAGGTGTTCCACTGGCCGGCGGTCAGGCGGTGCGGGTTGGCGATACTCATGTTGTAGGTGGTGCCGTTCATGAGTCCTGTGCCCCACCAGGCGTTGGCGGGGTTGTAGGTTCCCTCGGTGGGGGCGGGCAGGTTTTCCACGAAGGAGTCGATGGAGCTCTGCACGAAGCTGATGCGGGCGGCGAGCCAGTCCTTCAGCTGGGTTGCATACTCGGGATAAGTGGGGAAATGCACCTTGGCCCAGCTGGCGTCGTTGATGTTGTACTTGCTGAAGTTCAGGGCCTGGGTCTGGCTGAGCGTCTCGGCCAGGCGGTCGATGTCGGCCATCAGTTTGTCCCTCAGTCCGCCAGCCACCAGCTCGTCCATCTTGGCCTTCACGGCCGTCATGAACGTGCGGTTCTTCTGCAAAGCCTTGATCTTCCACTCAAAGGTGCACTTGCCATAGTCCTCCACCATCTTGTCGTCCTTAGCATCGCTATGGTTACCAAAGGCCAGGTCTTTATCCCATAGCGGTCCCCAGGTGAAGGGTCCGTCGGGCGTGCGGTAGCCCTTGAAGACGAACCATCCGTCGAGGTCGCCCGTCAGGTTGATGGCTATGTAGTAGCGCACGAGCGAGGCCAGGTCGTTGGTCTTCTGCCACGAACCGTTGTCGAACGAGGCGAGCCACTGCTCGCGCCAGGCGGCCACGTCGCTCTTCAGCTGGGTCAGTTCGGCCGTGGTGGCGGGCTCGGGGTTCTTGATGTTGAAGTAGGGTTCACCCGTTCCGGCGTAGGGTTCTTCCGTCATGTTGGTCCATGACACGCCCTCAATGAACCAGTCGGTGTCCTCGTTGATGTCCACGCGGTTGGTGCCCACCTCCACATGGTCAGACACCTGATAGGTGCCGCGGTAGCTGCCGTTGATGACCAGGTCGACAAACTGGTAGCCCGGACAGAAGGGCATGCCCACATATTTCCCGATGTGATAGGTCAGCGCATTGCGCATCATCGAGTTGTCGAAGGCGTTGGCCAGTAGCGTCCAGTTGCGCTTCTTGTAGCCCTGGCCCAGCAGGTCGTGCTTGTGGGTTTCGGTCACCACCCCACCCTGCTTCACGTCCTTGTCGAATTTCAGGCGATAGGGTCGCTTGCCGTTTCCTACGCTCGCGGTGGAGTTGCCACGCACCTTGATGCTCAGTCCGGGGTCGGTGAACTCCTCCAGATGGCCGTTCTTGTCCACCACTTGTATCGTGGCGCGACGGTAGATGTCGTTTCCGTCGGCATCCTGTTCCTTGCCCCAACCGTCGACGCTCGACACGTCGGGGATGGTGAGATAGATGGTTGGCACGTCGGTGAGCTGTGCGTGGGCGGCTATTTTTGCCGAGAGGTCGGAGCCGTCAGTGGAGCCTCCGCCCTGCCCTTCGCCGCTGCCGCCGCCCTGTTCTTCACCTCCGCCTTGCTCGCCACCGCCCTGCTGGCCTTCTATGCTTATCAGGGCTGCGGTGCCCGACGGCACTTCAAACAGGGCCTCGGTGCCAAGGATGTTGGCATCGTCAGCTTTTTCTCCCCAGCCCAGTTCGGTCCAGTTGCCCCTGCGCAGGGTGTAGTAGTGTCCGCCACCGTTCAGATAGCTCCAGTTGTAGGCATAGACGAGCTGCCCTTTGAACAGATGGGTCTCTGTGCCGATGACCTGGCCCGTGGTGACTGTCACGCTGACGTTCTGAAAGGTTACCGACATCAGTTCGGCTGTCCCGTTGTACTTGAACAGGCAGGGCTTGCCGGCCTCAAGGGCAGGCGATGCCATCTTCTTGAACACGAACGTGTTGCCGCTCACCTCGTCCAGCTGCTGCACCTCGTAGCCATCAGTCCCGAAGGCCTGGTCGAGCTGACTCTTGCTCGCGGCAAACGGCAGTGTCAGCGTGGTCCACTGGCCAGGCACGAACGTGCGGTTTGTCAGCGTCAGACTGGCATAGCTGCCCGTCGGCAACGACTCACTCTTTGCATCGTAATTCGCGGGCTGTGCCAACGAATTCATCGCCATGAGCATGCAGCATGCCATGACGATGATTGCTCTCATTTTATTCATTCTATCTTCCATTTGTTAATCATACTTTCCGTTTTTCGGTTGCGCGGTCTCACGCTTGGGTAAGATGGAACCATCATTCATTCCTGTGTACCATCATCGGCCAACCATTCGCTCGTCAAGCCATCATCCTCTTCATCCCAAAAGAGTCCTTCCTTGGCATGTGCACCACCGGCATCTCCGCCCGTGCCACTTCCTCCGGTGCTAAACGATTCTCCCAGCAATGAAGACTCCTGACAGACAGCGAAACGCATGGTTTCTGGCTGAGCATAGGGTTTCTTTTTCATGATTTGTATCTTACACTACTTTGCAAACTTTCTACCATTCACGATATAGATTCCACGGGGCAGTGCGTCGCTCCCCACTTGCATTTGCTGACCATTCAGGTTGTACACCTTCCTCTCATCCATCAGCTCATCAATCCGGCCAATGGCAGTGGCAACACCAAGGTCTTCGTCGGCAAAGAAGAATTGCTTGGCAGACTGTTGGGCGGGAATCCTGAAGAAGGCTTTTGTGCCCATCAGCGTATTTGTTCCTTCTGCTGGCGACCATAGCTTCTTGTTGTCGCCAAGGAACAGCTCGGTGCCATCGGTCTTCATCTCATAGTTTTCAAGCACACCTACAAAGGCATAGCCGTTGACAATAGTTGGAGACGTGGACTTATGGAGGGTCACTCTCTGGAAAGCCAGTCCCTGCGTCATGTCGGGAACCCTGGTCACGGGTTTCAGCATGTAGGCCACACCTGCGCAAACATACTCCGCATGCTCAAAAACAAAGCTGGTGTTGTTCATGTGATCAAACTTCAGCAGAGTATACCCCTCGCCGAACAGTTCTGCCAGTTTCTCGGCCGACACGTCGAAAGGCAGGCACAACGTGTTCCAGTCATTGAGCCAGAAGCTTGAGCGTCCCTGAATAGTGATGTTCACGGTCTTTCCGTCATTAGGCGTCAACGTTTGTTCCACAGCATCGGATGTTGCCGGATTAAAGGTGACGTCTGGAACAATGATTTCCTGCGTGCCTATCACGATTACAGGCACGACATTGCCAGGCGTAGTGATGTAGGCATTGATGCCGACAATACTGACTGGACCATCGTTCTGCTGCGCTTCGCCATTGCCATTGACGGTAAATATCGTCGTACCTGTATAGAAGTCACTCTTATAAAACTTACCTACAAACTTGAAGCCGTCATATTCGACCGTACTGGGATTGTATGCATCTCCATGGAATACGGCGGTGAACGAAGGATCCGTAACGGTTTTAGACGGTTTGATAAGATAAGGCACACCGGCCTCGATAGTCAAGTCGGCTTTACTTTCAAACACCATTTCATTGGTGTTGTACAAAGAGACATATTCATAGAGCATCACGTCATCGCCAAAGACTTGCTTCAACTGGTCTGCCTTGATTTCAACGGGCAGGCAGATGGCATCCCACTTGTTGGCGGTGAAAGTGCGGTTTTTCACATTGTAAGTGGATATTTTCCCATACCAGTCATAGAGGCTCTTATCGTTACTGTATGCCGAAGCATCAAGATTAAATGGCACAGTTTTCGTCATGCCGCTGATAAGTCCACCGTAGGTGGTGTTCATCGTGCTGATGTGACTCTGTATGAACGTCTTGATGTTAGAGATGTCCGTATCATAATTGCCCGACTGATTGGTTGGGACACCTGCCAACTCGCTTGTATCCAACGCCCACCCAGCGCCGCCATTGGCCACCGGTGTGTAGTTGAGTATGCGCGATTGCTCTATGAGCGAAGCTAACTCGTCGGCCTTGCCTTTCAGGAAAGCCTCAATGCCGGTATACCCATCGAGGGTTTTCGTCTTCAAAGCCTCCCACTTGCTGATGAGGAGTTGGGCCGCTTGGACGTCGGTGGTGAAGATTTTCTTGATGTAGCTGTTCAGGAAGCTGCCGTTGGAATTGTTGACATCATAGGTCATGGTTGCAGCAAGATCCGAGTAGTTGCCAAAGGCCAGGTCGTAGTCCCACATGGGTCCCCACTTCAACTTCTCCGACTCATCGGCATTCTTATATACATAGTTGCTGATCCAGGCATCGAAGTTTCCTGTCAGCTCCACGCCAAGATAGTAATCAGTGAGCGACTCCAAGTCAATGTATTTCTTGTATCCGTTGCCTGATAGGTCTAACTGGTTTTTCTCCAGCTCCATCGACATTCCGTCGAGCCATTCCTTGATGGGGTCGAACGTGGTGTCGTTGATGTCATCGCCGTCTACCTCGGGGTTCTTTATGACAGCATAGATACCTGTTCCTTGCGTTCTGTCCACGTCCTTGTGAGTTTCATAGCACGGATCCTCCTTGAACTTATTGATTGTCAGCTCTGCAAACCACCCAGTGTCGGCATCCACGGGCACACGTGCATTCTTCTTCTCCACGCTGACCTGGTCCGAAATCTGATAGGTGCCCACATACTCTCCATTGTAGACGAGGTCGACGAACCTTGCCGCCGGACAGAAAGGCAGCCCGATGAAGCGTGCGGCCTCTTGCGCGAGGGCATTGCGTATCATGGTTTTGTCGCTTGCGTTAGCCAGCAGTGTCCAGCTCTTGGCATCAGCATAAGCGTTCTGTCCATCCTGGGTGGCCAGCAGTTTTGTCTTTGAGGGAAATTTCAGTCGATAAGGTTTCTTGGCACAGTTCCATGTTGAGTTACCACGGCCACGAATGGTAGTGAACTCATCGCGCTCTTTGAGCGCCTTTGTCTGGTCAGCATTCTTGTCTACCACCGTGATGCGTGCCAGCTCATAGACCTCCGATTTCGCTCCAGTCCGAATGTCTTTTACCTTTCCGTTGCTCAGGATTCCAGCATCGGCAGCCAGTCTTTCATTGCTCACCTCGGTAGTCGTGCCGTCGTTGTTGGTGACGACGTACGTCACCTCGCCCGTCTCTGCATTTTCGGTTGAGACGATTTTGTCTTTCGCGTTGTGCTCTGCCTCATATATATTAATGTAGACCGTGGGCAGATTGGTGATTTGTCCGCGCCGTGCGATGATGGCTGCCGTCGTGGTAGATGGAGTTATCTCGCCACCGCCTTCGCCGCCTTCGCCACTCTCGCCGCCTTGGCCTTCGCCGCCACTGGAAGTCTCTCCATCAATACTAAGTGCAGGTGTGCCTGATGTGATTGAAAAATAGGCTACTGCAGAAAGGATGTCCTTGCCCGAATAATCAACCAACTCGGAGTTTTCAGCAACGAAAAGGTTTTGAACTTTGTAACTGTCCAATTTGAATAGGTTTGCCTTAAAAGTCCCATTCCCAATTACAACACTTTTCTCATCGTCACGCGTTTTGGCCTTAAAGGTGACATTCTGGAAAGTCGGAGCATTGACCGTTGAGGTACACTTAAAAAGATAAGGAGTACCAGCAACGACAGAAATGTTTTCCATCTTAGTGAAGACAAAAGCATTTCCACTCATACTGGTAAACTCACGAAACTCATAACATCCTTCGCCAAAGACCCCATCGAATGCGGCAGCACCAGCATCAAAGGGGAAGCACACCGAAATCCATTGATTAGCAGGATAGGTAGCATCAGGCATGCTGACATTGCAAACGGTATTATAGCTTGCAGCATAGCTTGTACCATCAGTATTGTAGTCCACCCAATTGTTACCAACAAACTTTACAGTTGCCTGCGCATCTGCCCAAATGTTGACACACACGAGCATAGCAATGGCCGCGAAAACAGATTTTAACCTTAGCATTCTTATACCTTTAATAATCAAATCCTTGATACATGTCCTCCACAATAGGAAAGGCATTCTCGTTAACGTGATTGCTTGTGATTGCGTGGCAAAGTTACACGTTTCAGTTTTTTTGAGCAAGAAAAAGGGCGGGTTTTGTCCGACTTTTTGACATTATTTTAACTCTTGGCCGTGTGTGTCCGTAAACAGGCATTGTGCACAGGCCGTTGGTTGTTACGATTACACTTACTGGCGTGCATGGCCTGTTCCTCCCTCCGGGTGTGCCGCTGCGGCCTGAGTGGGGTGGCGTCGTCGGGGCATGCCGGGCGGCTGACTATGGAGAGCAAAGGAGCCTGCACAGGCCGACAATACGAGGAGAAACGGCCTGTCGGGTCTGCCGCAATCGGCTATCGGGAAAAAAGTTTTGGCGTTTTTTGTTGGTAATTCAGAAAAAAGCATTACCTTTGCATCCGCATCTGGGCTTGACAGGATTTGACGGCAAGACGAGATGGTGCGTAAGCATGTGGAGTGAAGACTGTGAACTCTTGAAACAACTCGGTCGAAAAATTAATTGGCAACAACGAGTATGCTCTCGCTGCTTAATCGAAGTACAGTAGATTAAAGCTTTATTTCTTCACCAGGTGAGGAAACGAGACGTCGCTCCAAGGGTGTTGTTCCGAATCTGAGGGACAAGCGGCGCAGTAAAATCGGAAATAGTCGAGGCAGGCCCCGATGTCGCGATGAAGTTTTAGGGGATAAGGGTGCTGTTGGTGGTCCGGGTCTTGCAGCATCACGAAAATGAAG
>OCTW013425377.1_pt1 | contig 16383 bp, 13 predicted proteins | sample 1539671 | NCBI WGS metagenome assembly OCTW01 (sample SAMN02144230, study PRJEB22623) | gut metagenome | biome: sheep rumen | host: Ovis aries | place: New Zealand
AAGCGACCCTTTTGCTATACCCGGTTCGCGAGTCGAACGCGAGTTTAATCCTTAGGAGGGACTCGTTCTATCCATCTGAACTAACCAGGCAATTATAGATATATCACTCTCGAACACACAAATCAGTCTTTTTAGTTCAAAATCAGCAACTTTTCCATACTCTCAGCACACCTTACGTCGATGCCTGAGTCGTGGTGTTTGTCGATAATCGAACAGCCGTGCATCACGATTGTTTCAGCTAGAATAAGGATCCAAGACCACCAGTTAAACAACGACAGCCAAGGTCCCGTTCTATCCGCGGGTTCGAAATTAGCATTTCTTACAGTATTTGTCAAGTTCGAGTAGCAAAAAACGCCTCGGTATATAATCATTCTAGAAACCAACAGCCATCAAGATTTCAAGATAACACGCGGTACAAAAAGACACAATAAAGCATGTTCGGGCCTAGTTCGATTTTAGTGTTCGACTGAGTTTCGATTGACGTTTTATCCAAATATCCCATCCCCCCCCAAAAAAATTCATTTTCGTTCAAGCATTCTTGACACTCATTTTTACCCACCCCCTTTATGGAGAGTCCTCATTTTTATGTAAAAAACGTACCCATATATAGATTTTGGAAACGTAAAACCTAGTGCGAAATACACCTATAAATCTCCTATACGGCGATTTTACTCAAGAGATTCTTAGCATCAGCCCAAGAAACATCTATGGCTACACGGGCTTCCTACAAGTCGTTATTCCTTCTATGACACGATAACTCAAACAAGGAAGTTCAAAATGAACTACAAAAACATGAAAAAGGCTGAGCTTATAGCTCATATTCAGCAACTAGAAACACAGGTCAACACGACTATGCAAGTGACATCTTGTCAGGTGTTCCCGTTCCACGAAGGTCCATCTTTGGGTAAAGTCAAGGCTCTCGCAAACATCATTATAGGAGACCAAATTCTAATTCGAGGTCTCCGCATTATGGACGGAGAAAACGGTTTATACGTCGGATATCCTTTGGATACTTTTTACAAGGGTGAAGACTTCCGCACGGTATGCAACCCAATCACACGAACAATGCGTGAACACATCGAAAGCTCCGTATTGGAGAAGTATCAGCAAACCATAGCATCACCGGAGGTAACAAATGGCTAAGAGACCCACAATCATACGACCCACGAAGAAACGTGTTACGGGTCGATAAAAAAATCTCTTTACAACCCAATCCCGCGAGACTACGCGGGATTTTTTTGTCTTGCGAAAATCCCTAGCAATGTCTGCCATTAAACGGGCTTCCGACCCACAATTATTTGATCTATGACAAGAAAACAAGAGGTTTCAAAATGAACAATAAAGTCTATCAAGAAATCACAGATAAAATCATAAATCAGCTTCGCAACGGAACGATTCCTTGGGAACAACCGTGGTTTGGCACTACCGGAGCAATCAGTTACGCCACAGGCCGCGCATATTCATTGCTCAATCAGATGATTCTTGGCGGTGAAAGTGGAGAATATTTGACGTGGCATCAGATACAACAGCAAAGCGGTCACTTACGTAAGGGATCCAAAGGACGTAGGGTATTCTTTTGGCACACATTTGACAAAACCGAAACAAAGGACAACGGCGAAACCGTCATAAAACAAATCCCTTACCTAAAAACGTACACAGTTTTTCGCGTCGATGACTGTGAAGGCATCGAAAGACGCTGGCTACCCAAACAAGAAAATATTTCAACAAATTCACCTATTGTTAAAGCAGAAGAAACAGCAAATAAATATCTTTGTCGAGAAGCTATAAAGCTTGAACATGAAAATTTGAGCAAATCGTACTACTCCCCAAAATACGATTATATCAATTTACCACCAATAAATAATTTCTGTTCATCCGAAAGATACTACAGTGTTTTATATCACGAAATGGTACATTCTACGGGGAATAAAAACAGACTTGGACGTTTTAACCCAGACGAACATTTGTCGCCTTTTGGATCACCAGACTACTCTCGCGAGGAACTTGTTGCTGAAATGGGCGCATCTTTTTTACTCAAGCGTTCAAACATCGACAACACATCAACATTACAACAAAATTCAGCCTATATCCAAAGCTGGATCCATGCCCTAAACGATGACATAAGCTTAATCGCCGTCGCCGCAAGTAGAGCCGAAAAAGCGGTGCAGTTTATTCTTGGGGAGAAATAAGAAAAACGAGCGGATGGAGTTTTTTTTAGATGAGCAGTTCTGTCTCCATCCGCTCGCCTTCACAAACCAGTTTATATATTTTCATTTTTTTGGAAAAAATAAATCGATTTATAAACACTAAGGCGCCCGCCTGATTATATCTTTTGCCGATACTTTTCTTTCCCTTAGATTTAGTTATCTCTAAACACTAAAACTTTAATTCCATTTCACAAACAAGCACTAACTAGACCCGAGTTCTATTAAATAAGAACTTTGTCAAAAAGTACACACTATGCAACACTATCTAGACCCAGTAAAGCATAGCATTATTTTATTTCATAAAGTCAGCACATCATTTATGCAACATTGCAATATTTCAACCACTTTTTGACATACTTTTTCGATATTTTTTTTTCAAAGGAGCAATCACATGATATACGCTTACGCGAGAGTGAGCAGCGACTCACAGAATCTTGACCGCCAAATCTCAGCACTAACACCGTATATTTCCGATCCACGCTGCTTAATAACAGATAAGGCCAGCGGAAAAAACTTTGACCGTAAAGGTTACAAGATGTTAGTTGGCACAGAAGAGACCATGCCTCTTCTTCATAAAGATGACACCTTGGTAATTACCGATCTTTCGAGATTAGGGAGAGACTTCGATTCAGTTCGAAAAGAATATGCCCATATTACACAGGAATTAGGCGTAGATATAGTCGTCCTTGACATGCCTATTCTTAACAGTTGCAAGGAACAAGGACTTGAAAAAAGATTTCTTGCATCGCTTGTTTTAGAAGTATTAGCATTCCAAGCCGCCAAAGAACGCGAATCAATCAAGCGAAGACAAGCTGAAGGCATCACATGCGCCAAAGCTAGAGGTCAGCGTTTCGGAAGACCGACAATAGCTAAGCCCGACAACTGGCAAGAAGTAACCACTGAATGGAAAAACGGATCTATTACGGCTAGAGAAGCTATGAAAAGACTTGGACTCAAACCAAATACTTTTTATAGACTTCTAAAAGCGTAATATTAGGCCGTGGGTACTACTTACCCACGCCTAAATTCTTTTTGACCGTATCAATGCATTGTTTTACCATTAGTTCGGCAACCTTATGCACATTCTTATTTTTCTTTACTAAGAAGGCTTCCGTCTTGACCTTGAAATTTTCGTCAAACTTTCCCTCAAGTACATCAGGCCATTTTCCAATTTTCAAGTCAATAGAAAATGTTTTTGCAAGAACCGAAGCAACTTTCTTGGGAGGGCAGCCCAATTCATGGCAACTGTTCTTTGCAAGCTCCGCAAGACGAGCCATGGCAAATCCCAAATCGACATCATTGGGATTTACCAAGTAATTTCTTAGAGCCAGTTCAACAGACCGCATCGCGATAGTAGATTACCACTAAAACTTCAATTTCGGCAAAGTTTTGACAATTCCAACAGTTTCCAAGCTTACAGTAATTAGACGCAACACCAAGTCAAAAATATAGGACGGATTATTATGTTCAACAGCCCAATCGTTGGGGTCTTTTACTATACCACTATCCGAATCTGTTGTTATAGCATAGCGTTCCATAATCCATTCAATAGCAGATTTACCATTGACAACATACTTGTATGCGTCTTCGGGAATGTTGGTAATGGACAGGCGTTCGTTGTAGATAATCTTCGACTTGTCCTTTTCCTTGCTATTGAGTTTGTCAAACTTCATCTGAACAACTCTGTAAAGCTGTTCAGGCGCAACATCCTTGTAAAGGTCTCTTGCATCACTATTATTTGACGCAGCCATCGGCAAATTTGTCTGAACGATTGAAGCTTCATAAGGTTTCACCGTCTCATAATTCAAGTGAAGATCAGCCAGTTTCCGGCCAGCCTTGCTGAACGACCAGAAATCATCAGCAGAATCAACTAGCGGAATACGCGGGAGCATCTTTTTGAAATCCGCGGAAAACTCAGTGCGGTATTCCTCGCAGTGCAGGAATCCATAAACGTAGTAGAAAATGTCTTCTTTGCGAATTTTCGGGTCGTTATATTGCGTGCGAGCCTGTTTTAGAATATAGTCGCTGACAGCATCTTTGCGGACATATTTTTCGTTAGAGGCAAACATGTCGGAGGAATCAAGTTCCTCGTAATAGTAGAGCGGGAAACATTGCGTTGTTGCTGTTAAATGAAGATCAGGAATGCAATCAGTGATTAATGCAGTAAAATATTTATCGCCAGGACTTGTCGTGCATATTATTAGATTCTCGTGGTTTGATGTAGGGAATAACTTATCCAATTGATAAGTCATATCATTCATTGCAGCATTGAAATAACTGTTTTGTTTGCAGAATGGGCGGTAACAAGAAATTCTTTTAGATTTTTCATCAAATTCTATTGGTTTATTTCGTTCGCAATAATTTAAAATTCCGCGATTCCAAGAAAGCTTTGCCGCATCGTAGGTAACAAAATTTTTTGCTGTTAATTTTGGATTTAGCTCTCTCGCTTTTGCGAAATTCACCCTTTCTTTGTTGTAGAAACTAATAGATTGCTTTATTTGGCTTTCTAGCTTTCCTTTAGAATAATTATAACACCAAGCATCACGTGCTGTGGCTAATCCTCGGCTATACACCGGCAGGAACCAAGTCTTACTATTTGTTCTGTCATCCTTGTCGCCTATCGGAGTCCACTTGCCAAAACTTTCATTTCTCAAGTTAATCCAGTCACCATGTTCGTTCGGATGTAAAACAGTCATTTCAAGATGAGTTACACTTTCTGCATTTTTCACCTTTTCAAGCTTTTCTTCCTCAGATAGATAATCCCCAATGTCGCAATACTTGATTACAGCCTTATCACCCGGCTTAACATTATTCGCAGGCTGTTTTACAAGAATAGTAATGGCAATAGTTGTTCGAGTTCCAGCGCCAAACACATTTCCACTTTCTTTTCGGCGAAGTTCTCCGCTTCCACGAGCATTACCTCTTAAATTATAGACATAAATTTTGCTAAACTCCTTCTCCAAGCTCTTACGGAAGCCATCAGCAGCATTGCCTTCAATCCAATTTCCATTTGTAATAAATCCTATAACACCCCCATTCTTAGGGTCTATACGATCCGTCGCCCAACGAAAAGCCTTTATATAAGGGTCATACAGTGAATTCTTATTTGTTGCAGCACCACCCTGTCCATAGCACTCCGAAACACGAGCATCCAAACATTCATATTTTTGATTTTGAGCATTATCGTTTGCGGATTTCTGTCCGGCTGAATAGGGCGGATTTCCAATAACCACTTGAATGGGTACTTTACGCTGAGCCCTAGCCCTTGGACCATTTACAGGGAAATAATCTTCGCCAAAGTCCTCCTGTTCCATTTTTTCGCTAAGCTGGAAAGTATCGGTAAGACATATTCCTTCAAATGGCTTGTATTCAACCGCATTCATTACATCATGATACGCGTTCTCAATATTCACGCTTGCGATATAGTATGCTAACAAGACAATTTCATTTGCTTTCAGTTCCTTGGCGTACTTACGCTCCAAATCCTTCTTGCTTATCAAGCCACTCTGAATCAAGCGAGTGATGAATGTACCCGTTCCAGTGAACGGATCAATGATGTTCACGTTTTCATCGCTTAGCTTGCGTCCAAATTCCTGACGTAGCACATCGTTCACGCTATGGATGATAAAGTCTACACATTCCACGGGAGTATAGACAATACCCAACTGTTCAACAGTCTTTGGGAGTGCCGTCTTAAAGAACTTGTCATAGAGTTCAATAATTATCCTCTGCTTGCCTTCGGCTGTTTCCACCCCCTCGGCACGCAATTTCACACTCTTGTAGAATTTTTCAAGGCTACGAACATCCTCTTCATCAGTCTGTTCCTCCAGGAGATTTATGACACGTTGCATAGCCCTAGATACAGGGTTGTTCTTGGCAAAGTCATATCCTTCAAACAGAGCTTCGAATACCGGTTTCGTTATCAAATGCTGAGAAAGAGTCTCGATAGCCTTCTGTTCGGTAATGCTTGGGTTGATGTTTTTCTGCAATGCAGTGATAAAGCCCTTGAACGCCTTTTGATGTTTGCCTTCGGTGGCAATCAACCTCTTTATGCGTTCCTCATGCCTTTGGGCAATACGCGCAACATCCTGAGCCCACTGTTCCCAATAACGACGGCTTCCGACCTTTTCAACCATCTTAGCATAGATTGCGCCTTGCAATTCCTGGAACTTCAATTCAAGCTGATCCTGAAGTTCCTTCTGTTTTGCCTTTTCTTCAGGTGAAAGGTTTTCAGTATCGCTTCCAGGAAGTCCGCTAGACACTCCAACACGTCCACCCGTACGGCTCTTGCCAGGTTGCGGTGTATTGAACTGAATCTTGTTCACCATCGCATTGAAACGGTCATCATGAGCACGGAGAGCGTTCAAAATTTTCCATACGACCTTAAAACGGTCATTCTTGTCAAGAGCTTCGTCAGCCTTTTCGCCAGCAGGGACAATCACAGGGATAATGATGTAGCCGTATTTCTTGTCCTTAGCCTTTCTCATTACGCGACCAACGCTTTGCACCACATCGACTTCGCTGTCGCGAGCACTAAGGAAAATAACGGCATCAAGGCTAGGTACATCCACACCCTCGCTCAAGCAACGCACATTGTTGAGGATGCGACATTCATTCTCTTCCACATCGCCCTTGAGCCAGCGCAATTTGGAATCACGAAGCGAAGCGTTCATTCCACCATCAATATGTTTTGCATATACACGAACGGACTGAGCCTTCGCTTCAGGCTTCAAATTCTCATAATAGGATTCATGCAGGTCATTGATTGTTTCGACCAGATCCTTCGAAATCTTGATTGTCTGCGAGAAGGCAACGGCACGGTGCATCGGCTGCGGGTCCGTTTCCTTCAAAAGGTGGTCATCCACCAGCGTAATCTTGGAGAGAGCGTTGAAACAGCCAATGAGCTTAGCTTCATCGTCTGTAAGCATTTCACCTGAATCAGTCGCAAGCGATTTCTGCAAGCTTTCATTCATCGCTTCCGGGTCAATGGTAAGCACAAGCACCTTGTAATCGGAAAGCAAGTTCTTGTCTACAGCCTCGCCAAACCCGATACGGTACATTTCCTCGCCGTAATACGCCTTATCATCCATCGACCAGACGAAAGCATCGCCTTCTTCCGCTTTTTTCTTTGACGCCTCGCTATAAAGACGCGGGGTCGCGGTCATGTAGATACGCTTTTTAGCACGAAGGAACTTTGAATCGTGAACCTTCACGAAATTGGATTCTTCTCTGCCTGACAGCATCGCACCCGTCGTACGGTGAGCTTCGTCGCAAACAATCATGTCAAAGACAAAATCGTTGCCCATCTTACGCTGAGCTTCGGAAATCACATCGATAGACTGATATGTACTAAAGACAACTGTCATGCCGCCTTTCTTGCTTCGGGCAACCTCCAACTGCTTGACAATAGTCGAAACATTAGTTGATGCCGGCAAAGCGAGCTCTTCCACGCTGTAGCCATCACCTTCGCCGTCACTACTACTTTTCTTGCTTACACCAGCATCAGAGCAGATACAGATAGGTTTGATCTTGTCAGTCGCATCGGCGGACCATTCTCGCAAAGTCTGCCCCAACAGTGCAATACTCGGGACAAGGAAAAGAATCGTTCCCTTACCGTCCGTTTCCTTTTCCGCAATGCAAAGAGAAGTATATGTCTTGCCAGTTCCGCAAGCCATAATCAGCTTGCCTCGATCATGAGATCCATCCTTGAAATACTCATGCACCTTCGCTATAGCTTCCTTCTGATGGTCAAGCGGAGACTTCTTCTTTACGCGAGCAGAGTCACCTGAAAAACCGCTATCTAGTTTTTCCCAATCGACAAGCGATTCTTCAAGCTCGATCAGCCCGAAGCGGTGAAATTCCGGGTCCTGGTTCTTTGTAGAATTAAGTGCTTCCTGGTTGAAACCATTTTCCGTCGTATCAAGCCAAAGTCGATAAGCAAAATGAACCTTGTTGCCATTTTCATCGACAAACAGCTTTCCCGAAGTCGAGAGGAACGTATCGACGGCGGGCTTGTCAATCTTCTTGTCGGCCTTGTAACACTTGCACTGAATAGCCCAATAGTTACCTTCGATAGTCTTTGCAACCAAGTCGATGCCAACATCCTTACCGCCGAACTGGTCTTTTGCAAAGAAGTCGTTCCACAGCCAAACCGTTTCCAGCTTTGAGGAAAAAACCGGATCCGTCTGCAAGAAGCGTTGCATCAGGAGTTCAAACCTGTTACCCTTGTCACGTTCCGAAATCGAATCGGAACGGTATTTGTCAAGAATACGTGCAAAAGGAGACCTGTAGAGTTTCGATACATCAATCTTGGGTTCTTCGGTCATTGGACGCTTCACACCTGGCATATATCGAACGCCAAGACCACCGGGAGACGTAATCCAGTCCGTTTCAGGCCATAGCTTAAAGCTCAAAATATGGACGCCGGAATCGTCCGCAAATTCAGTAGCATCACCAGTCTCAACCTCACCAATAATCATGCCGTTGCCGTTCGTTTTCTCGAACAGCTTTTCAGCCTTGACACAAGCCTTCTTGAACTGAGCAAGAGCCTCGTCCTTTTCCTCCTGTGACTTATTGCGCAAAGACTTGTTCAACTGCTTCTCCCAGTACGTAAACTCCTGTTTGAGCAACATTTCCGTACCAGGTGTTTTCGACACGGAAACAGCCAAACGCCTGTTTGCAAACACTTTCGCATTCGTGCGAAACTCGAATGTCTTTACACCGGTAAGAATGAGCTGAGCATAAGGGGAACGGATAACGAAGTATTGAAGCGGTTTGTCTTGAGACATTATAAATCCTTTGATTATTCAATGTAAAGTTAGTCAAAAGGATTCAAAAAATTCAAAACCGGTTTAACTTTTGGCGTTTATTCCGTCATTAATGGTTTTTCATCAACATCCTATTACCATCTATATGGGAAAGGCGCCCGTCCAACAGCTCAACCAAGCCAAAATGAGACGAAGACGCCGATAATTCAAAAATGGATGATTTATTTTTTTAGCTACCTACAGCTCAGATAGCTAATTCCATTATACAATTTTTGCCTGTATTCCATTAGGAAATGAGTACGGCAAACTAACACCCTTAAATGAAGCTCCTGCCAACTTTGTAAAGTCATTAGTCATCAGCAAAGTTTTTCCAGGTTGATTGCGTAAAAAATTGAGGACTCCAACATTTGGTGGCGTCTTGTTTTGATTCGCATTGGAAACGACCATAAAATCGGGATCTATATTATTAAGTGCAATACTTGATGGAGGCACAGAGTTTACTATGTCAATCCCGGTTGCACTCCCATGGTGCGGGACTTTCAGCACACGTGCCTGCACGTTTTTATTCGTATAACTTCTTGCATAGACTTCGCTGGGAGCATCACCCGTAAACAAAAACGAAGTACCACAGCTATCAATATACTTAAAAACAATTGAATACTCATTTGCATCATGACACTTAAAAGCATTCACCGCTTGAGTTAGGGTTAACTTTTTTTTGCGAGAACGGCAATAGACCTTATACAAAACGGCAATAACAAACAGCCACACCTCATCATCACTAACATCACTATTGCGATCAATGTAGTAGTCTCGGGCATCACGGACACTCCGTATAATGCCATCTACATCCAGATCAACTTGCACATCTGACAAATACCCATTAATAGAATCTATTAATTGATCTATTGGAATGGATAAACTAGACACCCACTTTCCCCATTTATTTCTAACCGGATTAAACACATCCCACTTCAAATTTGGCGAATATACAAGCTGACGACTTTCTTCAACCGGAATAAACCTTCCTTTATTATTGTGATTAAGAAGACCAATATTTTTGTGATGGTGCAACTTAAGTAAAATAATTTCCAATTCAACAAAAAAAGCAGGAACGAATATCCTATTCGGCGTCAGGAAAGAGGCTTGTCCACAACAATGGTCATTATCAGAATGCGTTATCAACAAATCGGCATTTGACATATTCTGATTATAAGGGATTGCGAAGCTTTTGCGTCCCAAATCAATATACAGTTTTACAGGTTCCTGATGACCATTGATATTAAATACATCATCAATCATGGCGCAATCACCATGACCGCATCGATAGAAAGTTACCATAGCAGCTCCATTTTAGAAAAACGAGCCAAATATAGCACACTTTCTTTGAATCTACAACAAGCTTATCCCTGATAAGTTCATTTAAACCGATTCGGTCTTAAGCCAGTCAAAAAAGCCAAACCTTTTACCTATCATTCCCTTAGCTTTCAAAGCATTGTATTCTTGCTGTTTGGAATAATAGTACTCGCGTTTTCGACGCTGGCGCATTTGGCATTCATACAGTTCATATAGATGAGCCTTCGTTTTCAGGTCATTCTCACGAAAAGCACGTTTTGTTTCTTCACAAAACGCCTTCCACCAGCACTTATCAGAGTGATTTATAGCCATTGTCCATCAATCCAAAAGAACGAACTTACATCCAATAAAATAGCCTTTTTTATCCAACAAGCACAAGAAAAGACGGCAATTACGTTCACAAGCATCGACAGCCTTTATAAATTGAGCCTAATACATTTTATTGTAACAGGCTCAAATTCGAAACGACACTATATAATCGATTTTTCTATAAGGGCAAACAAGCTGTCCCAGGGATTCATCGGAATCCGCTCCGATTCAATACAGGAACAATGCCAATCGGCATCAAAAGCAATCGAGGTCGCCCTGTCTAGATAGCTTTGGACAAGCAAAGCCTTTTCAGAGTCGCTATCACGCATTTCCTTTAGTTTCAGAATACCCAAATCAAACGGATCCTCAGCATCACGAACATCTATACTGAACTCCATTTCCACATCATCGATGAAATGACCGATCCGCATAGCTTCTATAGCCAGCATATTCTTTGCATGAAAAGTTCGGTCACGGACCAGTTCTTCGTTATCGTCATATAAATCGCCACGCATACTCTACCTTCGTTTTTTAGCGTACATCCATAGTTTATCATTCACCCCTAAAAACCGCTCAAAAACACGCCATTTGGCAAAAGTTGCGTGTAAAATCCCTCGCTGCTATATTTTCCAGCGCAAACTGATAAACTGGATAAAGAACAGCGGAGTAGAGACCGTGACGCACACGATTTTCATCACAGGCACTGGAACGGCCGTTCTCTACCTAGAGCCATTCCAGTGCCATTTTCATAATCACTAGGAGTAGAGACCTATGATTTTCAGATGCCAGAAAAATGACGGAGCAGAAGGCTTCCTTTCAGAAGTATACCTTGAATCGGATGACATTCCCGCTTTCGACTCTTTAAGCTTCATACGCGAGAAATACAAACCAGGATGGTATAAGTTCAACGGCGAGGATGATGCACCCTTCAACGATTACAAAAGCCTAGAACGAAAAGCATACACTCAATTTTATAACTCCCAAACCCAAACGGCTGAAAAGTATTACACCGAAGAAATCCGCAAAAACCTGCCTATATGCGCGAAATGTCTTGAAGGGTTGCACAACATCGCGATTGAGTTAAAAAGGTTCTACATCACAGACCATGAAAACCGCAAAAAGCTAAAGTCAGAATGCAAAGAAAGCATTTATTGCAGATGGTCCAGAGATGAAAATGCGGAATGTCCATTCCAATACATTACAAAGACCGAGATGGAGTGCATCATCAATGCTCAGGATCCGCCAATCACTCAGGAAAACAATTCCGAGCCTATCACAAAGACCGAAACGTCATCCTCAAGGGAATACAAACGCAAGCCCAGGCACTGGCTGCTATCAACAAGCAAGACCCTAAAACACTTCGAGATAAAGGCGTTTTTCGGCAAGGACTACACCTATGACAGAAGATGGAACAAGTCGCCCACGCAGAAATCGATTTATCGCCTATTCAATAGGGTTTTTCATGACGTTATACTCCCCAATGCTCTCATAGCAAAAGACGCCGGGAAAAGAGTCGAGCTTATCGACGTTTTAGATGCAATAAGCTTCGTAATGAGCTCAAAAAAGCGGTCTGACGCATGGGAAAAGCTAATCGGCGGCACGTCAGAAAACGAATGGATTGTCAAGAACGTCCAGCAAAGCTTCGAATTTTACGTCCATGACAAGCTGAAAGACAGCGACAAGTTCCTGCCGGAAAAAGACCGCTGGACGCTTCACAAGTACCTTGAGAAGACCAAAGCTGGCGACTACACAGCCGACAATAAACAATTCAAGCAGACCTCATCACCCAAGGTCAAGACGCTCATAGAAGAGTTCCTGAAAAGACGCGAAATCGGTTCATGGACTTACAATCAAATCATGTCTGAATACCACGTCGCCAAGGCAACAGTAGCCAAGTTCTTCACACTTTTGAAAGCACGCAGAAACAAGAAATGGTCGGACTATGATCTCGCAACTTTTTATCTAGAAGAGGAAAGCCTATGATAAAAGCAAATGAAAGCACTAACAACACTCTTAAACCAAAACCAGTACCAAATGGAAAGAGAAAGCCTATTGGACCAGCTACACAAGCATGGATGGTCCAAGAGAGGTTATTCAGGGATATGGTCGCCACATTCTAGGACAGAAACCACCTGAAAAGGTGGTTTTATTGTATTCCGAGCTTGACAAGTTCAAAATTTTAGTCATCAAACAGTTCAGAATATAAGTTCCGAGTTCAGTATTTTAGTTCCGAGTTCAAAACTTAGGTTCTGCAATATTAACTTGCTGGTTTCCCAGCAGTCAACTCCGTAGACAACCGGGAACCGGTCAAGACCGTCAAGGACAGGCATGACACGGAGACCCTAAAGGTTCTCCTCTTCCAGCAAGAATAAGGTAAACGGCAAAGCCCGCCTCACTCTCCCTCCTAAAGGAGTCGAGTGCCGCAGGCTTTACCGAAAGCGTAAACAGGGGCATGCCCCTGACTCCCTCTAGGCGATCTTAAGGAAGGTGGTTTAGGGATAAGCTTAGTCTACCTTTATTAAGTCAATCCTACCCTATTTAGAGAGATATAACCACATACAGCCTAAACCTTCTTTAATCACCCATACACGTAGATATACCCCATATTCACCTATACAATAGTCTGAAAAAAATCTGCTTTATACATAAAGAAAGGAGATTCAGCCTTCCACTATAAAGGAAGTTTTGAACAAGTACCGCTTCGCGGTAATGCTCCAAAACAGCCGCGAATCTGACGCCAAAAACTAAGTAAGATTTTTAAAAGTGAAAAAAATTGAGGAAAAATTAAAAAAGTTCAAAAAAACAGTTGCGGAAAAAAAACTCATTGCTATAATTCAAGCGTTCCCTAATTAAAGCAAGGAAAAAAAACAGAACAACCCAATAAAAAGGAGGTCATAATGTCTCGCCTACTAAACCCTTAAAATTGGAGGTCATTATGCGCAAAGCATACTCATCTACTGAACAGATCCACAACTGGTGGAATCTCATGCAATCCAGGCAAGCAACCTCTGTATACGCAGTCAAGGATAGAGGCATTTACCGTCTTCGTGCTTTCACTGAAAACAAGAAGAAATGCGGCGAGATTTCCCTCGGCTTGAAGGACAAGCGTTTCGCCCAAAGAATCGCCATCTCCCTTGCCGTTTCCATAGACGAGAACACCCCCGTCGCGGTGATTAACAAATACATCGACCACCTAGAAATGCACAGGAACGCGTGCCAGTCCGGCAAGCACATTCTCTCGTCACTGGCACAATCCGCGAAACACAATATCCAAACAATAAAATCCAGGCTCTACGCCCATCTCCTCCCCTTTTGCCAAAAAAAGCATATAACCGATATCCTAGACATGTTCCGTCGTGAGGTCATCCGTGCATATCTTGACTATCTGAAAGAGACCCAGGCCATCAGCGACACAGCCAGATCCATCATGGCAACCACGCTGACATTTCTTCGCTGGTTCGACGGCAAGCAAGAAGTCTGCCGCATGGACACCAAGTTCTATACGGAAATTAGGGGATGGCGAGGATACTTCGGCAACAGCAGAAAACGCCCCAAACTGTTCCTCACCAGCGAACACATCCAGACAATCCTCCATTACGACTACACCGATGACAGAATCAAGGCTATGTTCCTCATTCCGTTAGTCTGTGGCGTTAGGTACAACGAACTGATTAACCTGAAATGGCGGGATCTTAACCAAGATAAAGGAAACATGAACGTAATGGTTGCCAAGGGAGGAACTCACCGAACCAGCCAGCTTCCCTGCTTCATTCAAGACTTCCTCAAAGAAGTCCGCAACAGCAGACATTCCGGCACACTTCCTGGAGACTACCTTTTCACCGGATATGACAGAAGTCGAGACCTCACCATATACAAAACTATTCTTAAGGAAATCACCGGAGAATCCAGTAGCGATATGGCTTCCAACTGTTTACGGCGCAGCGGGTGCAACATCATCGAGAAATACAAACACGGTCTTGGCGACTTGCAACTTGGACACAGCACTTGTACCCGGGTCACTTACCGAAGCTATATCGATGGCAACGACTATCAGGAAGTCAATGACTTCTGGGATGCATTCTACAACGGCAAGTTCTCTCCAGCTCCTATTATGGGCAAGGGTTCACTCGATCCCGAGGCAAAGCCGTCCAATCTCATTGACTTTTCCCACATTAATACAGAGGTCGGATAGACACCAACGGGACGCCCAAAGCGTCCCATTTTTCTTTCTTAGATTCGGTTCACCCCATCACGCATCGCTTCATCGCTGATATGGGTATAAACGTTCAAACTTATTCTCACGTCACTATGTCGCATTAAGCGGGTGACGGTTTTCAAATCCACCCCGGCACGAATCAGGTTGGTACAGTAACTATGTCTCAGGCGGTGATGTAGCGATTTCTTTGGCATGGGCAAGCCAGCGCGGGCAAGCACAAACTTGAAAATAGCAGCCAGTTCAGGCGAGTTCTGCTCAAACTTTTCAGGCGGGAAAAAACGTCCTTCCGGATGTTGCTCGTCCATCACCGCCGTATAAAGAGACCATAGCTTATCACTGATTGGAACGACGGCATACTTATTACATTTGCCTACAAGCGAAATTTCTCGTGTATCGCGATGGATATCCTCAGTTCTGAGGTTAAGAGCTTCGCTTAAACGGAGTCCTGCATACGCCATGAGACCGATAAACAGTCGATACAGCGAATTTGGTGCGGCATCAATAATACGCTGAATTTCCTCTTCGTTCCACGATTCCTCATTTTCTTTGTCAAACGGAACTCGAATCACAACCCCCTCGCAAGGGTCAAAATTTCCCATATCGTAATGTTTCGCGCACCAACGCAACCACAAACGGAAACTCCTAAACCTCTCATGAAGCGTCATGCGCCTATGCTGAGGAAAGGAAGCAACAAGCTTGAGAACCATCCCCTTAGTTATCTGACGGAGATTAATGCACCCCTGAGACTTCATGAACTCTACGCAGGGATGGATCCTACTCTTATAGGTCATGTAAGTTGTCCCTGGATGCACCGATTCTACATATTGGAAATACTCTTCGGCAGCCTTGAGCATAGGATAATCATTGTACTCCTTTTGCCAAGACGGAGGCATCAGCTTTGCGAACTTCATCTTAGTCAGCCATTTTTCAGCCAGTTGCTTAGAATCCGTACCCAGCGAGATATGCTTGGTTCTCTGACCAGGAACGTAAATACAACCGTACCAAGTCATGTTACCTTTACTCTTATGCGGCTGACGGATTGTATATGACACATTCTCGCCAACCGAAGATATTGTCTGTGGACTTACTAACTCTTCCTTCATCGGGACCTCCTTGGGGTCAAATACCGATGCAAAGCCATGTCGATGTAATGCTGATATTTTGTCGTTATCCAATCGGCTTCTAAGCCAATAAAATAACCACCTCAGACGTATCGAGGTGGTATACAAATAGTCCTAACCAGGCTCAGTAGCGAGTGCAAATATAGAAAAAAAATGGGGAAAAAAGAACGCCCACCATCAAAAATAGACAGTGAGCGCTCTATCAACAAATAAAGGAGGAAATCGTAAAAACGGGCTTTAGCTAAAAGAAATAATTTCTTACTTCTTCGCCCTTCAAGCTATCCATGGTAATTTTCAAAACATCGAGATCGTCGGAAAACTCCTGGAAACCTCTGTTTTGAGATGTCAAGGAACCTACAGGAATATTGGCCAAACGAACATTGGTACTCCAAAGATCATCTCCAATA
>OCTW011618818.1_pt1 | contig 16382 bp, 10 predicted proteins | sample 1539671 | NCBI WGS metagenome assembly OCTW01 (sample SAMN02144230, study PRJEB22623) | gut metagenome | biome: sheep rumen | host: Ovis aries | place: New Zealand
GTTAGAAGAAGACCATATTCAGTAGTTTTATTTGATGAGATTGAAAAAGCCCATCCAGATGTATTTAACATTTTATTACAGGTACTAGATGATGGAAGAATTACGGATTCCCAAGGAAGAACAGTTGATTTTAAAAATACAATTATTATATTAACTTCAAACTTAGGCTCTGACTTTATTTTAGAAGGAATTACAGAAAACGGAGACATTTCGGAAGATGCAAAAGAAAAGGTACAACAACTTTTAAAACAAAGCTTTAGACCAGAATTTTTAAATAGATTAGATGAAATTGTATTTTATAAACCTTTAAAGAAAAATGAAATATCTAAAATATTAGAATTATTAATTTCAGATTTGGAAAAAAGACTGGAAGATAAACACATTAAACTTGAATTAAGTGAAAATGCAAAAAAATATTTAATAAATAATGGCTATGACGAAGTCTATGGAGCAAGACCTTTAAAAAGATTTGTTCAAAAGAAACTTGAAACATTAATAGCAAAAAAAATATTAACTGGAGAAATTTTGCCTAATAGTACAGTAAAAATTGATTGCGAAGATAACGAATTAGTAATAAGATAAAATAAAATTTTTTGTATATATAAAACACTAAAAAATACTACGGATTATAAGCTTTTGAAGGATTTTACACTATTAAAAATTTGTCAAATTTGACTTTTTTGTAAAAAAATGTTATAATAAAAATGTCGTGTACAAAAAAGGAGTTTGATAAATATATGATAGAATATACAATAAGTGATGTTATAAAAAAACTAGCCTTAATAATAACAATAAGTATAGCAATAGCTGGTACAATGTTAGCATCAGAAATAATGTTTTCAAAAACACAAGTAGCTGATACAAATGTAGAAGAGAATATTCAAATAGCAAAAGAAGATTTAAGCCATAATGAGAAGGTAATTACATCTACAAAAACAACAAGCAGAAGTAGCACAGAAATAAGAAATACAGCTAATAATATTGAAAATGAAGTTACAACTGAACAAGTAAACAACAATAATGAAGAAAATGAAGAAAAAGTAACTGAAAATAGCAATGAAAAAAATGAAGAAAAAGTTACTGAAAAAGATAATAGTGAAGAAAAAGAGGAAAATTCAACATCAAAAAAAGAAAGTAGCGAAAGCGAAAAAGAAGAAGATGATGATGAAGAAGAAAATAAAAATGACACGGCTAAAACAGTTTCTATTAGTGAAGTTAAAATTTCAAAATCAATGGACTTAACTAAAAGAACAGGATTATCTAGAGAAGATTTTATAAAATTAATGTCTAGAGTTAAAGCAGATACATCAGGATTTTTCGAAGACAATGCAGGAGAAATCTATGATTTATGCGAAGAATATAGCATAAACGAAATATTTTTCTGTGGATTAATTTCAGCAGAATCAGGATGGAATATAGCAAGTAACCACAGAAGTACACATAACTATATTAGTTTAATGAAAAATGGTAAACTAATTAGCTATAGTTCAGTTAGTGAAGGACTTGAAGTTGCAGCTAAAAAATTACACTACAACTATTTAACTCCAGGTGGTAAATTCTACCACGGAAAAACATTAGCAGGAGTTAAAACATGTTTCTGTCCGTCATCTACTTGGGTAGATTTAGTTTATGGAAGAATGAAACAAATTGTCTAAAATTTAATAAAAAGTAAAATATAAAAAATAAACTTTAGTAGAGATATACTAAGGTTTATTTTTTTGGAGCGGGTACCGGGAATCGAACCCGGGCTAAAAGGTCGGAAGCATTTCATTCTACCACTAAATTATACCCGCATATCCTATATTTCTATTATACTTGAAAAACAAAAAAACTTCAATAAAATTTAACAAAATTATTGAAATTTAAGGCAATTTGTTATAGTATATTAGTGAGATTTTAATATAGCAAAAAAACAAATTAATGATATTTGTATTAAAAAATTCTTAGATTGAGAGGTATGTATAATGGCAATAGAGAGAAGAAAAGAAAAGAGGAGAAAGGAATCAAGAAGGCAAGAAGAAAGAAGAAATTTCGAAAGAAGAGAATTTGATAGAGGAACCTTAGATAGAAGAAAACTAGATAGAAGAGGCCCAGAGAGAAGAAAAGAAAATAGAAGAATAGATGATGAAGATATAGTAGCATTTTCAGACCAAGTAGAAGGAAGAAATGCTGTAATAGAATTATTAGAAAGTGGAAAAGATATAAATAAACTATATATTACAAAAGGAGATAAAAATGGTTCTATAAATAAAATTATAGCATTAGCCAAAGAAAATAAAGTAGTTATTGTTGAAAAAGATAAAAAACAAATGGAAGAGATGGCACAAACAGATAATTATCAAGGCGTTATAGCTATAGTGCCACCATTTGAATATTGTGAGATAGATGATATTTTAAATTATGCAAAAGAAAAAGAAGAGAATCCATTTGTTTTAATTTTAGATGGGATTGAAGATACTCACAATTTAGGAGCAATAATTAGAACCGCAGAAACTGCAGGAGTTCATGGCATTATTATCCCAAAAAGAAGAGCGGCATCAGTTAATAGTACAGTTAGTAAAGTTTCTTGCGGGGCGATAGAATATATGAGAGTTGCGAGAGTGAGCAATATTACAGATAGTATAAACAAACTTAAAGAAGAAGGCCTATGGATATGTGGGACATCAATTAGTGCTGAAAAATATTATTTCAATCAAGATTTAACTGGACCTTTAGGTATAGTGATTGGTAATGAAGGAAAGGGAATGAGTGATTTAGTTGAAAAAAATTGCGATTTTCTTGTGAAAATACCAATGATGGGAAAGGTAGAATCATTAAATGCTTCAGTGTCAACAGGAATTATTGTTTATGAAGCTTTAAAACAAAGAAAATTCTAATACAAAGGAGGATAAATAATGAAAGATAAGTCTATAATATTTATAGGGATAGGTTTTGGAATTATAATATTGGCTTTAATAGTATTATTAATACTTACGTACACTACAGATATATTTAAGCCAGCAAATGAATTATTCCAAGAGTTTTTGATGAGTAACATTGAACAAATAAATAATATAACAGATGTAACCAAAGATAAAGAGTATATAGACATATTAAAACAAAGTAATTACAGAGATAACACAATAATTAAAGCAAATTACAAAAACAGTCAAGGAAAGACTGAACAATTTGATATTATTTCTACAGGTGTAACAAATAATTCTAATAGTAATTCATATAGAAAAATCAATTTAAAATATGGTGAAAACTTTGATGTTACGAATTTAGAATTTTTACAAGAAAATCAAACTTATGGATTGCTATTTTCAGATGTAGTAAATCAATTTGTTGCAGCCGATATAACTGACTTTAATGAATTTTTAAATAAAATTGGAATTGACATCAGTGAAATAAAAAAATATAAATTTTCAGAAGTTTGGGATATTGTTTCTAATAAAAAAGAAAATATATTAAAAATATGTGAAGACAATATAAAAGACATAGGAAAAGATCAATATTCAATTCAAAAAAATAAAGAGATTACATTAGACAATGGGGAGTCACAAATAACTACAGCATATGTTTTAACATTAACAAGTGAACAAACAAGTAAACTGGCTTTAGATATATTACGAGAGTTAAATGAAACAGATTTAATTAATCAAATTAATAATTCAAAAAAAGAATTTACTCAAACTATAATAACAATAAATGTTTTAAATAAAAAAACGTCAAGAATTGTAATAGAAACGGAAAATAGAGAACTTAGAATAGATTTTTACGATACTGGATTAAATATTAAATATAATAATATTACAACAGAAAACATAGATTCAACAATTATAAATATAGAAAAATTAGATGGAAAGACATATGTTAAATATCAAAATAATACAGATAATATAACACTAGTTTTTGAAAATAATATTGATGGAACAAATGCAAATGCTAACATCCAATTAAGCTTCAAAAATGCAATCATACAAGGATTAGAGATGAATTTGCAACAAAAAATTGAAACATCTAATAGTGCATTAGAAATTGAAAAGAAATATAATGACGAAAATAATATAAATATAAGTAATTTAAACACCACGTCAATAAATTCAGCTCTAAATTCATTATTAACTAGAATTGATAGTAAATTAGTTTCAGTTAACAATCAAATATACTCTGAATTGATAAATAGCTGGATAGAACAAAACAAAAAATTAGAAAATATATATCAAGGAAATAATGAAAACGAAAAACAACAATTTAATAACTTATTTATTGGTTATAAAGGGGATAATGTAGACAAAAATATTGTATATAACTTATTAGATTTAGTTTCTAAGAATATATTAAAATACGAAGTACGTGGAGATGAAGCAGTTAGAATATTTATTGAACAAGGAAAAGCTAATACTGAAATGACAAATGAAATAAGAAAATTTGTAGATAAATCAGATAAAAATTTTAAAGTAGATTTTCAATACAATGCAGAAGGAAAATTAAATCTAATTATTATTGAAAAAATTAAAGAACAAAGATAGGAGTAAGAAAATGGAAAGAAAAAGAGGATTTGAAATAGCAAAAGGATTTGAAAATAAAGGTATAAATTTGCCAGAAAGAAAAACAAGATGCTCTGCTGCATATGATATAGAAGCAGCAGAAGATATTGTTGTTCCTAGTTTTAAAAAAGGTATGAAAGCAACATTGGTTCCAACAGGACTAAAGGCATATATGCAAGAAGATGAAGTTCTATATTTATATGCAAAAAGTTCAGGATTTGGAAAAAAGGGAATTATGCTTTCAAATGCAGTAGGAGTTGTTGATGGAGATTATTATGAAAATGAAGATAATGATGGACATATAATGTTTTCTATTATAAACCTTAAAGAAGAAGATTTACATATAAAAAAAGGTGATGCAATAGGACAAGCAATGTTTGGAAAATACTTAAAAGCTGATGATGACAGCAGTACTGCAGTTAGAAAAGGAGGCTTCGGATCTACTAGTGTTTAATTTTATAGAGAAAAATAAAGAAAAAATATTTTGGGTGTTAGCAATTATATTAATAGTTCTTTTTGCTATTAGTATATCGCCAAAGAGTCTACAAAATGATACTTTTTATACAGTAACTATAGGAAAATTAATTAGTGAAAATGGAATAGATGGACAAGACCATTTTTCATGGCATGAAGGACTTCCTTATGAATATCCTCATTGGCTTTATGATTTAGGAATGTATAAAATATTTGAATTAGGTGGATGGGATGCAATATATATTTCTACATGTATATTTGCAGCTATATTAGGAATTTGTATTTTTATTTCAAATTCAAGACTTACAAAAAATAGTATTTTATCGTTTTTTGTAACAATTGCAGTTTTATATTTGATGAAGTCATATATTGCTGCAAGAGCGCAATTAGTAACTTTTATATTATTTATAATTTTCTTATACAACATTGAACGATTTTTACAAAATAGAAAAATAATAAATGCTGTTATGCTACTTTTAATTCAAACAATAATAGCGAACCTACATGTAGCCGTATGGCCATTTACATTTGTACTATATTTACCATATGTTGCAGAATATTTAATTGCATGTTTAATAGAAATAGTTTTGTACAAAAAAGTTCCTATTTTTGTTATAAAAGATAAAATAAGAGACATAAAAAGAAAAATAGCTAAACCTAATATAGATAAAGCAAAATTGAAAATACTTAAAAATAAGTTACAGATATTAGAAAATAAATTAGAAGATAAAAAAATTAAAGCAGAAAGAATAAAGGAAAAAAGAGAACAAGAATTAAAAAATGCATATAAGATAACAATAACAAAAAACAATAATTCAAAATGGTTAATTTTAGTAATGATAGTTTCTATTGCAACAGGATTATTAACACCTCTTGGTAAAACTCCATACACCTACACATATTTAACTATGATAGGAAATACAGTAAAAAATATAAATGAACATTTGCCTTTAACTTTAACTAAGAATGTAGAAATGATGTCTACTTTAGTTGTATTACTTACACTACTTATTTTTACAAAAGCAAAAGTTAAGCTATCGGATTTGTTTATGTTAGGAGGGCTTACATATCTTATGTTTTCAAGTAGGAGACAACAAAGTATGTTTGTTCTTATAGGTTCTGTAGCTTTTACAAGAACAGTTACAAATTGGCTTATTGCTAATTTTAATTATTCAAATGAACAATTTGCAAAAAAATGGATAAATGCGTTTACAATGTTTGTTGTATCTGCAATTTTACTATCATTTAGTGCTAATTTATATAATAAGGTGAAAAATGATAAATATATAAATGAAAGTACATATCCAGTTGAAGCAAGTGAATGGATTTTAGAAAATTTAGATGTAAAAAACATAAAATTATTTAATGAATATAATTATGGAAGTTATTTGTTGTATAAAGGAATACCAGTGTTTATAGACTCAAGAGCAGATTTATATGCACCAGAATTTAATACAAAAACAGGAAATAAAGTAGATGGAAATGATATTTTTATAGATTTCATTAATGAATCTAGTATAAGTGTATACTATGGAGATATTTTTAAACAATACGATGTTACTCACGTTATACTATATAAAGGGTCAAAGGTAAACATGTTAATACAAAAAGCCGATTCAGAAAAATATAAAGAAATCTATTCAGATAACAGTTTCGTGATTTATGAAGTTAGATAATGGAAAAGGGGACGGTTCTCTTTTCCAAAAATTTAAGCTAAAAATTCAAACAAAAACAAAGTTAATATGCAAAAAGAAGAATAATAACAAAAAAGAATGTAAATACTAATGAAAATATAGTTACAAGTTCAGTAAGAGTGAATTTCGAACTGCAACAAATATATTTGAAAATAGGAAGGAAGATTAAAGTGGAAGAACAAGAGCAAAAAGTAAAACAAATGATAGATGAATTAATGGAAAAAGCCAAGATTGCATCTGAAGAATATTTAAAACTTGATCAAGAAACAGTTGATAATATTATAAAAGCTATGTCTATGGCAGGATTAGAACATCATATGGAACTTGCAAAAATGGCTGTAGAAGAAACAGGTCGTGGAATTTATGAAGATAAAATTACAAAGAATATGTTTGCAACAGAATATATTTATCATAGCATAAAGCATGAAAAAACAGTTGGAATTATAAACGAAAATGATGAAGATGACTATGTAGAAATAGCAGAGCCTGTTGGAATAATTGCAGGTGTTACACCTGTTACAAATCCTACATCAACTACTATGTTTAAATCTATAATTGCTGCAAAAACTAGAAATGTAATAGTTTTTGGATTTCATCCATCTGCACAAAATTGCTCAGTTAGAGCAGCAGAAATTTTAAGAGAGGCAGCAGTTAAAGCAGGAGCACCTGAAAATTGTATTTTATGGATTCCAGAGCCTTCTGTAATGGCTACAAGTATGCTAATGCATCATCCAGATGTTAATTTGATTTTAGCAACAGGTGGAACAGGAATGGTTAAAAATGCGTATTCTTGTGGAAAACCAGCATTAGGAGTAGGACCTGGTAATGTTCCATGTATTATAGAAAAAACAGCAAAACTAAAAACATCAGTAAATGATTTGGTAATGTCAAAAGCATTTGATAATGGAATGATTTGTGCGTCAGAACAAGCAGTTCTTGTAGAAAAAGAAATATATAAAGAATTTGAAGATTTAATGAGAAAAGCGGGATGCTATTTTGTATCTCCAGAAGAAAAAGAAAAACTAAAAGATGTAATGTTTGAATATGTAGATGGAAGAGGAGATAAATTAAAATCTCATATTCCAGGAAAAAGTCCTTACGAAATAGCCCAAATGGCTGGATTTGAAATACCAAAAGATACAAAAGTAATAGTAGTTTACGAAGAAGGAATAGGGGAAGGATATCCATTTTCAAAGGAAAAGTTAAGCCCTGTTTTAACATACTATATAGTAGAAAATTTCGAAGAAGCATTAGACAAAGCTGAAAGATTACTTGAATTTGGAGGACTTGGACATTCAGCAGTTATACATTCAGAAGATAGAGAAAAAATATTACAATTTTCAGAAAAAATGAAAGCTGGAAGAATAATAGTAAATTCTCCTTCAACTCATGGAGCAATAGGTGATATATACAACACTAATATGCCATCACTTACACTTGGATGTGGTTCATTTGGTGGAAATTCAACAACAGCAAATGTATCATCAGTAAACTTAATTAATATAAAAAGAGTTGCAAGGAGGAGAGTAAATATGCAATGGTTTAAAATCCCTGAAAAGATATATTTTGAAGCAGGTTCAATTGCTTATTTAGAAAAAATGCCTGATATAGAAAGAGCATTTATAGTAACAGATCAAGGAATGGTAAAACTAGGATATGTAGATAAAATTCTTTATCATTTAAGAAAAAGAGAAAAACATGTACATTGCGAAATTTTTGATGAAGTTGAATCAGACCCATCATTTGAAACAGTAAACAAAGGGCTAGAAATGATGAGAAACTTCAAGCCTGATGTAATAATTGCATTAGGTGGAGGAAGTCCAATAGATGCAGCAAAGGGAATGTGGTTATTTTATGAGCATCCAGATGCAGACCCAGAAGGATTAAAATTAAAATTTATGGATATTAGAAAACGTACGTATAAATTTCCTAAGCTTGGAATTAAAACAAAAATGGTAGCAATTCCTACAACTTCAGGAACAGGTTCAGAGGTAACATCATTTGCAGTTTTAACAGATAAAGTAAATAATAAAAAATACCCTTTAGCAGATTATGAATTAACACCAGATGTTGCAATTGTTGACCCAGACTTAGTTTTAAGTCTTCCAAAAACAGTTACAGCAGATACAGGAATGGATGTTTTAACACATGCGTTAGAAGCTTATGTTTCAAATATGGCATCAGACTTTACAGATGGACTTTCAGAAAAGGCTGTAGAATTAGTTGTAAATTACTTGCCAAAAGCATATACAGATGGTGCAAATGATAAATTAGCAAGGGAGAAAATGCATAATGCAAGCACAATAGCAGGAATGTCTTTTACAAATGCATTTTTAGGAGTATGTCACTCATTAGCACATAAAATAGGAGCAGAGTTCCACTTGGCGCATGGAAGAATAAATGCAATTTTACTTCCTTATGTTATAAGATATAATGCTACATTGCCAACTAAATTTGTATCTTTCCCTAAATATGAATATTTCATAGCAGACCAAAAATATGCTCAAATGGCTAAAAAAATTGGACTTAAGGCAGATACAGTAGAAGAGGGAGTAAGCTCGCTTATTTCAAAAGTAAAGGAATTGAATGAATTCCTTGGAATTCCAAAATCTCTTAAAGAAGCAGGAATAGATGAAGCAGAATTTATGGCAAAAATAGATATGCTTGCAGATAGAGCTTTTGAAGATCAATGTACTACTGCTAACCCAAGAGTACCATTGGTTTCAGAACTAAAACAAATTTTGATTGATAGTTATTATGGAAATGAAATTAGATAAAAAATAACCTCATATATCCTAAAATCGGGTATATGAGGTTATTTATTGTGATAACAACAAGGCTTTGGGGTACATCACCCACAATTTTTGCCAACATATATAATACGTAGTTTTTAACAAACATACTTTTATATTTTTTTAACTAATAAAAAAATTCAATAAATCTAAAAGTTTTATAAATCTGTTGCGTAAAAAAAAGCAACATGTTATACTATAATCATAAATAATTAAACTTTACAAAAGACAGAAAGGATACAAAAAATGAGGAAAAGTTTTTTATATAATAATTCTGGTATAACATTAATTGCATTAGTTATTACAGTAATTATAATGCTGTTATTAGCGGGAATTTCTATTACTATGATAAATCGGAGATAACAGCATACTTCAAAAAGCAACAGGAGCAAGCAAAGAAACAATACAAGCACAAAATCAAGAAGAATTGCAATTAGAGATAATGAATTTAAAAGTTGAAAATTATAAAGATATGAATGAATCTTTTATAGATTATATTTTAAATTGTGAAGAATATTTACAGAAGAAATTAAACAGTACAGATTTACAGATTGATAAAGAAAGCAAAAAAATTAGCTATAAAGGTAGTTTATTTGCTTTAAATGATGATGGAAAACTGATAAAGGAAAACAAAGGTATAATATTAAGTCAAAACCAATTATATTTACAAATAATAGGAGAAACTAAGAATGATAAAACATTAGAAGTAACTAAATTAGATTTAGTTGGTGACGTGGAATGGGAAACATCAAATGAAGAAGTTGCAACTGTAGAAAACGGAAATATTACACCGATTTCAGAAGGAGAAGCTACTATTACTGCTAAATGTAAAGATGGCGGAGAATACAAAGCAACATGTAAAGTAAATGTAGAATCATTTATAGATGATAGTTATGTTCAATATGAAGTAGAATATGATGATATATTTTCAGGAAAAAGATATTCTAAAAATACAGGATGGAGACTAATTACACAAGAACAAAATAGTGATGGAACATATAACATTAAATTTATAAGTACAGGAATTCCTTGTGAATTACGTTATGGCTGGTATGAAATTGGAAGTGCTATATGGAAAGCAACATCATTGCAAAGAACTGAATTTATGAATAAATTCTATAATAAAGAATATAAAAACAATGCTTCTTTAGCAGCTACTGGATTATATTATAATTTTGATAAAATAACATTTAAAAAAGAAATTTCAGATTCTGAATACAATATAGGTGGTTATAACAATATCTTTATCAAAAATAAAAATAAAATCATGCAAGCAGTAAATGGAGATATTACTGGTGAAATATTTTTGATAAAAGAAGGAGCAACTGTAAGAAATGTGACCTGGGCAGATATAAGAGGATTTGATAGCATACAAGGAACAGAGTTAGGTGGAGTAACTTCATATAAATCTGGTGATGAATATGCTGATAGAAAAAAGGGATTATTTAAATTAAGTGATTATTATCCAGACAATAAGGAAACAAAAAGATATTTTATAGCAAATTTAACTTCAAACCAAAGTTTTTATCATCTTCCTTGGATTCAAAGCAACGGAACCGTCGGAACTACTAATGGAGGAAGAAGACAAGGAGTACGTCCTGTAATATCAATGAAAAACGTTAATATGACAAAAGACGGATGTATATGGATTATAAATGAATAGTAAAAATAAACCGATTATGTTTTTATAGTCGGTTTATTTTTTATGGAAAACTATATGTTTTTGGAAAAGAGAACCGTCCCAAATTCCACCAAATTCCACGAAATTCAATAAAAAAGTTGTTATATAAAATAAAATGTGTAGAAATTTGTCGAAAAATTTTTTGGAAGTTTTGCAAAAAAAGCTTGAAAAAGTAAATAAATTATGGTATTATAAATATAATAAATAGTGATAGAGAAAGTCTATCAAGGTGGGTTGACACCTAAATAATCCGAAATTTCGATGAGACAAAAGGGCTCATAGATTGGCAGGCAATCAACTAACCTGAAATTATAAGTAAGTTAGGAACTTACAGATTGGCGGACAATCGATTAATCAATCATAAAGGGGCACGATTATATTGATATATAATTATGCCTCTTTGAATTTTTAAAGAAAATAATTCTAACTAAAAGTATAAAAACACTTGACAAGTACGAACTTATGTTTTATAATAATCATACAATAATATCATATATATTTAAAATCAAATGTAGTTAAAATCGTACCAAAATATGTCCTAAATATGCTATTATGAGTAATATTAGATGGAGGAATATTTATGGAATTTGAAAAATCAAAATTAGCAGAATTAAAGGAGAAATTTGATTCTATCATTAACACAGAAGAGAATGAAAAAATTGAGTATTGGTATGCAAGAGATTTACAGTATTTATTAGGTTATACACAGTGGAGAAATTTTTTAGAAGTTATGAAAAAGGCAATGATATCTTGTGAAAGTGCAGGCTTTACTGTAACTGACCATTTTGCTGAGGTCAGCAAAATGGTCGGACTAGGCTCTGGATCTAAAAGAAAGGTTCAAGACTATATGCTAACTCGTTATGCATGTTATCTTATCGCACAAAATGGAGATTCAAAAAAAGAAGAAATTGCATTTGCACAAACATACTTTGCGGTGCAAACTAGAAAACAGGAGATAATAGAAGAAAGAATCAAATTAATGAATAGGCTTGAAGTAAGAGGCAAATTAAGAGAATCAGAAAAACAAATGTCAAAAATTCTATATGAAAGAGGAGTAGATGATATAGGATTTGCAAGAATTCGTTCTAAAGGAGATTCTGCCCTATTTGGAGGTTTAGACACAAAAAAGATGAAAGAAAGATATGGTGTTAAAGAAAACAGACCTCTTGCAGATTTCCTACCAACGCTTACAATTGCAGCAAAAAATCTTGCAACAGAGATGACAAATTACAATGTTACAGAAAAAGACATGTATGGAGAAGAAAAAATTACAAAAGAGCATGTTGATAATAATTCTAGTGTTAGAAATATGTTAGGCAAAAGAGGAATTAAGCCAGAGAACTTAAAACCAGCAGAAGATTTAAAAAAGTTAGAAAGAAGAGTAAAGACAGAAAATAAAAAGTTGGCAAGTGGAGAAAGATTGCCAAGATTATAAAAAATAGTTAATGTAAAGGGCTTTATAATAATTAAGTAAATAGAAAAAAGTTCTGTATTTTGAATAAGTAAAATACAGAACTATTTTTTTGGAAAAGAGAACCGTCCCAATTTCCACCAATTTTCAATTATAATTTTTTGATTTGTTCACCATGTTGATTGCCTAAAAAATATGCAAGAGTAAAATAGTAGGAGTCTATATGATAATGTAATTTCATAACAGTATCAAATTTGATTTTTTGCTCTTGGGATAAAGTGTTTTCAAGCTCTTCTGTGGCTATAGCTAAAGTTTGGTCCTTTTCTTTAAAAGCTGAAATTTTATTTAGTAAGGGCATTTTTTCTTCAACTAAATTGCTAATAGTTTCAACTTTATCTTCATCAAAAAGACTACTTAAGTCACCCATTTGCTAACATCCTTTCTTTTTAAAGAATAAAAGTTTGACATAACATCAAAAAATCTTGCTCCTTTGATATTACTTAACTTTTTAGAATACATAAATATTATTTGTAATGTAAAGAAAAATATTCTTGTTTTGAAAAAATATTATACCATTAATACTAACTAACAGTATACTTGTATTATATACTTTTCAAATTGTTTGTCAATAGCAAAAAATCTATTGATTTTTTTAGAAAAATATGGTAAAGTATTAGTATAGCAAGTATTTTAAAAAGGAGTGATTCCTAGATGCAAGAATCAAAAGAGATAAAAGAACAAAAAGATGAAAAATTAATAGATATAAAAGGAACATTAAAGCAATTGGTTGAGGCAGATGAGCCTGAATTAAGCCAAGAAGAAGCAATAGCAAAATATGAAGAAAATAAAAAGAAATATTCAGGAGATTCTACAGATACTACAGAAGAACAAGAACATTTAAAAAGAATAAAAAAGGAGCTATTAGCATCGTTAGAAAGAGTTAAGAAATTAGAAGAGCAGCTATTTAAAGATAAAGAAGAAAAAATAAAATTAAATGTAAAAGATAGCAAAAATGGAGGATTTACAAAAGGTAAATCTATAGAGCAAAAAGAGAATATTGTAGAAGAAAACCAAAAAGAAAGAGAGTAGGGGATTAATGAACACGATTATAGGAGAGCTAGGAAAGAGTCCCAAATTTGTTAGCTTAGTTAAAAATATAGAAAATACAAAAAGTCCGATAGAAATATCGGGCTTAACTGACGTGGCAGAAACAAGCATTATAGCGGGGATAAATGAATTCACCAAAAGACCAGTATTATTAGTCACATATAATGAAGTGCAAGCTAGAAAATTAGCAGAAAATATAAAGTATTTTACAGAGAAGGTATATGTATATCCTAAAAAAGAAATATTAACTTATGATTATGTAGCTGAAAGTAAAGATTTACCTTACGAAAGAATAGATGTACTTAATAAAATCTATAATAATAAAAACATAATTGTTGTTACTACAATAGAAGCTATTGAGCAAAAGATTTTATCTAAAGCTGAATTATATAAAAACACATTAAATTTTGAAATAGGGAAAAGATGCAATATTGATGAAATAAAGCAAAAATTAGTAGATTTAGGGTATGTAAGATATGAATTAATAGATGCAAGAGGAGAGTTTAGTATAAGAGGTGGAATAATTGACATATCTATTTCAGATACAACAGGTGTAAGAATTGAGCTTTGGGGTGACGAAGTAGATTCTATAAGATATTTTAATATAGTAAGTCAAAGGTCAACAAGCCAGATAGATAAAATAGAAATATATCCTGCACATGAATTTATATTAGAAAAGCCATTAGAAGATATATGTAAAAATATCGAAAGTAACGTATATGAAGCAAATAAACAACAAATAGTAGAAAAAGATATTGAAGAAATAAAAAATGGAAACTATTTAAGCAAAGTAGATAGATATTTTAATAGTTTTTATAGTAATCAAGAAACATTACTAGACTATTTAGATGAAAGATACATTGTTTTGGTAGATGAACAAAATAAGATTGAAGCAAGAAGTTTAAATATAAAAGAAGATACAGAAAGACTTGTAAAAGCATTAATAGAGAAAGAAAAAATAGTGCCAGAAAGTTTGCTAAATACTGCAACTATGGAAGATACAAAAATTGCACTTGACTCGAAAAAAGTAATATATGTAGAAAAGCTGAATACTACAACTAAATCTAACATTGAGAAATTTAATCTAAAATATAGACAACTAAATTATTACAAAAGTGGTATAGATTTATTTATAAATGACATTAAGAATTTTCAAAAAGATAACAAAAAAATCTATGTTGTAGTTGATATGAAAGAAAAGGCAAATAAAATAGAAAAGCTTTTAAGCGAAAATGACATATCGTCAAGAATTGAAGAAAATTTAAATCAGACAATTATTACAAAAAATACACAAAATAATGTAGTAATTACAATTGGAAAACTTTCAGAAGGATTTGAATCTTATGATTTAGAGCAAATCGTAATTGTTGCAAATGAGCTTGTAGAAGCAGATAGAAGAAAAAGAAAATACAAATCAGAAGAGTTTAAGCAAGGTGAAAAAGTAGTTTTTGCTGACCTCAAGGTTGGAGATTATGTAGTGCATAAAAACTATGGAATTGGTATATACATTGGAGTAAATACTATTACTGCAGACGGAACAACAAAAGATTATATTAAACTAAAATATGCAGGAGATGATGTTTTATACATACCTACAGATGCATTAGATAGCATAAGAAAATATGTAGGTGGAGAAGATGCTGGATTAAAATTAAATAAATTAGGTTCAAAAGATTGGGAGAAAACAAAAACAAAGGTTAAAAATAACTTAAGAGCTGTTGCAAAAGAATTAATTGAACTTTATGCTAGAAGAGAAAAATCTAGAGGCCATGCATTTATGCCAGATACAGAGTGGCAAAAAGAATTTGAAGGAAGATTTCCTTATGTTGAAACAGATGATCAATTACGTTGTATAGAAGAAGTTAAAACAGATATGGAAAATGAAAAACCTATGGATAGGCTTCTATGTGGGGATGTCGGATATGGTAAAACAGAAGTTGCAATTAGAGCAGCTTTTAAAGCAGTAATGGAAGGAAAACAAGTTGCATATTTAGTTCCAACAACAGTTTTAGCTAAACAACAATATCAAACTTTTAAAGAAAGAATGAAAGATTATCCTATTACAGTAGAATTGTTAAACAGATTTAGAACAACAAAAGATAAAAATAGAATTGTAAAAGAACTTAAATTAGGAGATGTTGATATTGTAGTTGGAACTCATAAATTACTTGGAAAAGAAGTAGAATTTAAAGATTTAGGACTTTTAATTATAGATGAAGAGCATCGTTTTGGAGTTAAGGCTAAAGAAAAAATAAAACAATATAAGGCAAATATAGATGTACTTACAATGACTGCAACACCTATTCCTAGAACCCTTCATATGTCTGTTGTAGGAGTAAGAGATATGTCTGTAATATATGAACCACCACAAAACAGAAAGCCAGTTCAGACTTATGTTTTAGAATATGATGAAGAAGTTATAAAAGAAGCAATAACAAAAGAACTAGAACGTGATGGACAGGTATTTTATATTTACAATAAGGTTGAAGATATCATGTTAAAAGCTGATGCAATTTCAAGACTTGTTCCAGAAGCAAGAGTGGGATTTGCTCATGGAAGAATGACAGGTTCTGAGATTGAAGAGATTATGCAAGACTTTGTTGATAAAAAGATAAATGTTTTAGTATGTACAACAATTTTAGAATCTGGAATTGATATTCCAAATGCAAATACTATTATTGTTGAAAATGC
>OCTW011560260.1_pt1 | contig 16374 bp, 19 predicted proteins | sample 1539671 | NCBI WGS metagenome assembly OCTW01 (sample SAMN02144230, study PRJEB22623) | gut metagenome | biome: sheep rumen | host: Ovis aries | place: New Zealand
GCGCTGATGGCGGGGCCGGACCGGAAGGAGATTGCGTCCGGGATCACGGGGACGCTTCCGCAGGACATCAGCGAGGAGGACGTGCTGGGGATTGCCGCGGAGGGCGACGTGCTGCTGGTGAACCTGAGCGAAACCTTTCGCGACGCCATCCGGCAGGAAGGTCCCGAAAGGGAAGCGATCCTGTGCTACAGCATGGTCAATACGCTGTGCCTGAACTCGGGACTACGCCGGGTCTGCTTCTTCTTTGAGGGAGGCCAGGCGGAGAGCATTGCGGGAGAACTCTACTGGGCCGGCGAATTCATGTACAATCCGAGCCTGTAAAATTATTCATATTCCGTTCATATTCAGGACAAATTCCCCGGCTATAATGACACCGAAATCCGGAAAGGGGGATTTGGAAATGAGTAAGATCATGAACAGAAAAGTGCTCGGCGTCATTGCACTGGCGCTGGTTTGCGTAATGGCGGGCACAGCCATTGGGCTGACCCGTCCTGCCGCTCAGGCGGACACAGTCGTGCTGACATCCCCGTTCACTGAGGCGATCGCCAAGGTGAAGGAAAGCGTTGTCGGCGTGAACAATTACCAGATCGTCAGCGACTACGGCAACGGCTACAACGGCTATGGCTACGGTTACGGAGATATCTGGGACTTCTTCAATAATCCCTTTGGCTATGGCTACGGGAACGGCAACGGGCGCAACCAGCAGCCGGAAACCGGCCGGGAAGTCAAGTACGGCAGCGGCAGCGGCGTGGTCATCGCGAAGGAGTACGTGCTGACCAACTATCATGTGGTGGAAGGCGCCCACAGCCTGAAGGTTTCTCTGGGCGACGAGAACGATACGCAATACGACGCGACGGTGGCGGCCTCCGACGATGTGCGTGATGTGGCAGTGCTGTACGTGCCCGGCCTGGAGGTCGAACCGGTGGTCCTGGGCGACAGCGATCAGCTGGTCGAGGGCGACTGGGTCGTCAATATCGGCAACGCGATCGGGTTCACCCGGACATCCACGGCCGGCATCGTATCCGCTCTGAATCGGCAGATCGACAGTGAAAAGACCGGCACCGACCGTTACGGCCGGCGCAGCACCATCACCAACACGATGATTCAGACGGACGCGGCCATCAACAGCGGCAACAGCGGCGGCGGCATGTTCAATACGGCCGGAGAGCTGGTCGGCATCCCGACCCTGAAGTATTCCGGCAGCCGTTACTCCGGCGCAATGATTGAAAGCATCGGCATGTGCATCCCGATCAATGAGGCGAAGCCGGTGATCGAGGAAGCGCTGAAGGCGGACGTCAATTCCGGGGAGAACGCAGCAACGACTGAGACGCAGAGTGAAGAGCCTGCTTCCCAGACCCGGAACGGACGGCTGGGGAAACCGCGCCTGGGCGTGACGGTGTCCACCGTGACGGCCGAGATGACCGATGGCGCGCTGCCCAACGGCGCCTATGTATCCGCTGTGGATGAGAACGGACCCGCCAGCGTGGCCGGCATCCTGCCCGGGGATATCATCGTGGAAATGAACGGCAACGTGCTCTCCTCCAGCGATGACCTGATGAACGGTCTGGAAGGGACCAATGAGGGGGACACGGTGAAGGTCACCGTATGGCGTCCCGCGCAGGTGGGCGATGCAAAGCGGATGGAAATCTCCACCGAAGGTCAGTATGTGGAAAACATCGAGGTCAAGCTCGCTGTTCTGGAGCCCTCCGGAGACATGTAATCGGATGCATTCGGACCGGATCCGCCGGGAGAAGCAATTCTCCCGGTTTTTCCTTTTTTGGCTGAAAATGATGAAAACTGCGCGAATTTCGACCGGATCCTCTCTTTTCAGGCAGGGAAATCTGGGTTATAATGCACATGTCGGTTTCCCTGAGAACTGCGCGGGAGGATTACCATGACAGATTTCGTCAGCAGCTGGAACTCGGAATCCTTTCTTACCTATCCTGTGGGACCTCTTGGACTGATTGCCATGCCCGGAACGGAAGAACTGGGCGAGAAGATCAACAGTTGGCTGAAAAAGTGGCGTGATCACGCCGAAGCGAACGAGGAAGGGGACATGCGGACCTCCCCAGGCGCTGAACGGCAGGATTTTCTGATCAATGTCAGCCTACCCCGCTTCGGCAACGGCGAAGCGAAGGGCATGATCCGGGAAAGCATCCGGGGATATGATATGTATATCCTGACGGATCCCGGCGCATACAATGTGACATACGAAATGTTCGGTCAGCAGGTGCCCATGGGGCCGGACGAGCATTTTGCCAACGTGAAGCGGATTATCGCAGCGATGGGCGGCAAGGCCAAGCGCGTGACGGTAATCATGCCGATGCTCTACGAAGGCCGCCAGCATCGCCGTGCTTCCCGGGAAAGCCTGGACTGCGCCATGGCGCTTCAGGAGCTGGAAAACATGGGCGTCAGCAACATCATCACCTTTGACGCGCACGATCCCCGGGTGCAGAACGCGATCCCGACCACCGGGTTCGAAAGCGTTATGCCCAGCTATCAGATCTTCAAGGCGCTTCTGAAGCGGGACAAGACGCTGCAGATCGACAAGGAACACATGATGATCGTCTCTCCGGACGAGGGCGCCATCGATCGGAACATTTTCTATGCTTCCGTGCTGGGACTGGATATGGGCCTGTTCTACAAGCGGCGGGACTATACCCGCATCGTAAACGGGCGGAATCCCATCGTTGCCCATGAATACCTGGGCGACAGTGTGGAGGGCAAGGATGTCTTCGTGGCGGACGATATGATCTCCAGCGGCGACAGCATCATTGACCTGGCCCGGGAGCTGAAAAAGCGCAAGGCCAACCGGATCTTTGCCGGGGCGACCTTCGCACTGTTCACCAACGGGCTGGAGAATTATGACAAAGCCTGGCGCGAAGGGCTGATTGACCGCGTGATCTCCACGAACCTGACCTACCGTAATCCGGACCTGAAGGAGCGGGAATGGTTCATCGAGGCGGATATGAGCAAGTATATTTCATACATCATCGCGACGCTGAATCATGACCGCAGCCTGTCCAAACTGCTGAATCCGTACAACCGGCTCCATGCGCTCCTCAAGCGGTACAACACGGAGCAGATGGAGGCCGGGATGCGCCTGGTCTGAACGCGGACATGCCGGAAAAGCATATTACAAAAGCCGGGATCCTGCTTGGGATCCCGGCTTTTGAGCACTTGCGTCATTCCGGCGGATTGCCGTCCTCAATGGCGGCGATCATGTCGATCCGCCGCTGATGCCGGCCGCCTTCGAACTCGGCGGTGAGCCAGTGGCGGGCGATCATCTTGGCCAGCTCGGAACCCACGACCCGGGCGCCCATGGTCAGGACATTGCTGTTGTTATGGCGCTTGGAAAACTCGGCGGAATAGACGTCGGAGCAGGTGCATACGCGGATTCCCTTCACCTTGCCGGCAGCGATGCCGATGCCGACGCCGGTGCCGCAGATCAGGATGCCGCGGTCGCATTCGCCGTCCGCGATGGCTTTGGCAGCTTTATAGCCCCAGACGGGGTAGTCATCATCCCGGTTGGCGGCGTCATAATTGCCGAAGTCCTTCCATTCGAGCCCCATTTCGTCCAGCATCTTTGCGATTTCCGCCTTCAGGGCAACCCCGGTATGGTCACAGGCCAGCGCGATCATTTTGCATTCCTCCCATATTTTCAGTTCACCTTATATATGATATAATACGCCTTTGTTTGGAAATATTCAAGGAGGCGGGAAGAATGAATCACGGGGTGGAACGGAAAAAGCTGATCCTGTGGGGCCTGCGGGACGGATTCCCCATCGGAATGGGATATTTCGCAGTCGCTTTTTCCCTGGGCATTACGGCCCGGAATGCCGGACTCAACCCCCTGCAGGGCTTTGTGGCCAGCTTCCTGAATCACGCTTCCGCCGGCGAATATGCACTGTATTCCCAGATCGCGGCCGGCGCCGCGCTGTGGGAGATCGCCGCGGTGATCTTTATCGCCAACATGCGGTATCTGCTGATGAGCGCATCCCTGAGCCAGAAGATCCGGCCGGAAACGCCGATCCTGAAAAGAATGGGCGCCGGATTCTGCATCACGGACGAGATTTTTGCGCTGGGCATTGCCGCGCCGGGATGGACGCCGGTCACATATCTGGGCAGCGCGTTCCTGCTGGCGGCCGTGATGTGGTCCGGCGGCACCGCGACCGGGATAGCCGCCGGGAACATCCTGCCCGAAAACGTGGTCAGCGCCCTGAGCGTGGCAATCTACGGCATGTTCCTGGCCATTATCGTTCCGCCGGCGAGGAAAAACCGGATCATCGCGGGCCTGGTGGCGGTTTCGTTTCTGCTGAGCTTTCTCACCTCTCGTCTGGAATGGCTCAGCACGCTTTCGGAAGGAACGCGGGTGATCATTCTGACCGTCTCGCTATCCGGGGCGGCAGCGCTGCTGTTCCCGGTGAGGGATGAGGAGACAGAAGGGGAGGGAGCAGCATGACACAGGGGGGAATCTGGAGCGCCATCGTGGTTGCGGCGCTGGTCAGCTTTGCGGTTCGCGTGCTTCCGCTGACGCTGATCCGGAAGAAAATCACCAATCGCTTTGTGCGGTCCTTCCTGTTCTATGTCCCGTATGTGACGCTGGCGGTCATGACCTTTCCGGCGATCATTGAGGCGGCGGGAACCGTTGCGGCAGGGATCGCCGCGCTGGCGGTGGGCGGCGTGCTGGCATGGCTCGGCGCGGGCCTTTTCCCGGTTGCGATCGCCAGCTGCGTTACCGCATACCTGATCGGATTGCTCGGGTAGAGTTTACAAGGATTTGTGAAACGCGTATAATATATACGTATTTTTATGCCCGGGGAAGATCCTGCCGATTTCCGTCGCGGAAACGGTCGGGCGAATGAAGTTCGAGGAGTAAGATGGGGAAGATCATTGCGATTGCCAATCAGAAGGGCGGCGTCGGCAAAACCACCACGGCCGTCAATCTGGCAGCATGCCTTGCGGAGGAGGGAAAGAAGGTCCTGATGGTGGACCTGGATCCGCAGGGAAATACGACCAGCGGGCTCGGCGCGCGGGTGAATGACCGGAATTCCGTCTATGATGCCATGATGGGCCGGACGGCGGTGAAGGACTGCATTCAGGATACCGAGGTCAAAAAACTGAAACTGATCGGCAGCGATATCCGGCTAGCCGGAGCCGAGGTGGAGCTGGTCAGCGTGGACGAGCGGGAGTTTTATCTCAAGAAGCTGCTGACGGCGGAAAAGGACAGCTTTGATTTCATCCTGGTGGACTGTCCGCCGAGCCTGAGCCTTCTGACGCTCAACGCGATGGCCGCGGCGGACTCGGTGCTGATTCCGATCCAGTGCGAGTATTATGCGCTGGAGGGCGTTTCCAGCCTGATGAACACGATCAGCCGCGTCCGGAAGACGATCAATCCGCATCTGGATATCGAGGGAATTCTGCTGACAATGCTGGACGGGCGGACGAATCTGGGCCTCCAGGTGGTCGATCAGGTCAAGAAGCACTTCAAAAAGTCCGTTTTTGCGACGATGATTCCGCGGAACGTCCGTCTGGGAGAAGCCCCCAGCCACGGGGAACCGATCAATGTATACGATCCCAAGAGCAGCGGGTCGGTCGCCTATCATGCGCTGGCAAAGGAAGTCATGGCAAGAAACAGGAAGAAAAAGTAAGAGGATACGGAAATGGCCAGAAAGACACACGGACTGGGGCGGGGACTCGATTCCCTGTTTTCGGACACGGAAGAATGGGACGCCTCCAGCTTAAGAGACATTGCCATCGGCGATCTGGATCCGAACCCGGATCAGCCCAGGCAGACATTCAACGACGAAAGCATCTCCCAGCTGGCTGAGAGCATGAAGGACCAGGGCGTCCTTCAGCCGCTGCTGGTCGTTCCGACCGAGGGCGGGCGGTACCGGATCATTGCCGGGGAACGCCGCTACCGGGCAGCACGCAAGGCGGAGCTGGATACGGTGCCATGCATCGTCAGGGACATTGACGTGATCCAGCAGATGGAGATCGCGCTGATCGAAAATCTGCAGCGGGAGGATCTGAACGCCATCGATTCGGCCCGCGGCATCGATGCGCTGATGAAGCAGTATGGCTATACCCAGGAGAAGGTGGGCGAACGGCTGGGAATGAGCCGCTCGGCGGTCGCCAATTCCCAGCGGCTTCTGAGCCTTCCGGAGGAGATCTGCGCGCTGGTCCGCAGCGGCAAGCTCAGCGCCGGGCATGCCAGAGCCCTGGCCGGGCTGAACAGCAACCGGGAGGAGCAGATCCGGCTGGCCAGAAAGGCGGTTGCAGAGGAGCTGAGCGTCCGGCAGATGGAACAGCTGGCATCGGAGGCGAACAAGGTCCGCAAGCCCAGAAAGAAGCCGGAGATGCCGGCGGAGCTGGGTGAGCTGCAGGAAAAAATCAGAAGCAAGACGGGACTCAGGAGCGTGCTGACCGGAAACATCAACCGGGGAAGGATCGTGCTCAGCTACGCTTCCAGGGAAGAACTCGAAAGGCTGAACGAGGTATTGGATCTGATCAATGAGTAAGAAAGATTTGCCGGAGATGCCCTACTGGGACGGGCCGCTTTCCCATCCGTTCTACAGCAAGGTTGTGAAAAGAATTCTGGATCTTGTCCTGGCGTTCATCCTGCTGATTCCCGGGATCGTGCTGATGATTCCGCTGGCCGTCTGGGTGAAGCTGGATTCGGATGGGCCTGTGCTGTACAGGGCGGTACGGGGCGGATATCACAATCAGCCTTTCCGGATCTATAAATTCCGCAGCATGGTGGTGGACGCGGACAAGACCGGCGGCTGCACAGCCAAGAATGATGCGCGGGTGACCCGGGCCGGAAGGATTATGCGCCGGCTGAAGATGGACGAACTGCCGCAGCTGTTCAATATCATCAAGGGGGAAATGAGCTTCGTCGGCCCACGGCCGGAACTTCTGCTGTATACCACGCAGTATACGGAGGAGCAGCAGTGCATCATGTGGGTGAGGCCGGGCGTGACCGACCGGAGCAGCATTGAATATATCAGCCAGGACGAGATCGTCGGCGAGGAGGACCCGGTCGGCAATTTCGAAAGGCTGATCCTGCCCCGGAAGAATGCGCTGCGGGTGGAGTACGCGAAGACCCAGAGCTTCGGTCTGGACTGCGCCCTGATGCTGGAGACGGTCCGCGGCGTGTTCAGAAAGGCGGAGGACGCGGTGAAAGAGAAGGGATCCGATGGGAGAGTATGAGGCGCTGGTTCACAGCGCGTATGGTGAAGGAAAGCCGGATGTGACGGATCCGGAGACGCTGGCGTGGCTGATCCGCAGAAACGGGCTGGAAATGAGCCACATCAGCCGGGGCAGCCACATCGGCAGCGTCTTCAGCGTGGCGGAGATTATCGCCGTTTTGTATACGGGGGTGCTGAACGTGGATCCGGCGGATCCGCGCAGGCCAGACCGGGACCGGATGATTCTGAGCAAGGGCCATGCAGGCAGCGCGGTGTACGCGGCGCTGGCCGAGACGGGCTTCTTTCCCGTGGAGCAGCTGAAAACGCACTATGCCAACGGATCCATTCTCAGCGGCCATGTGAGCCATAAGGGAATTCCGGGGGTTGAAGTGTCGACCGGATCTCTGGGCCACGGCCTGGGGATCGGAACGGGGATGGCGCTCGGCGCCCGGATGAACGGGGAACAGTGGCGCACGTGGGTCGTGCTCGGCGACGGGGAATGCGATGAAGGATCCGTGTGGGAGGCGGCGCTGCAGGCGGCGCAGTTCGGGCTGGACCGGCTGTGCGCGGTGGTGGATTACAATCATATGCAGAGCCTGTTCACCGTGGAAAAAACACTGAAGCTTGAGCCTTTCGAACAAAAATGGAAAGATTTCGGATGGAACGCCCGGAGCGTGGACGGCCATGACGTCCATGCCCTGAGGGCTGCTTTTGATGAAATGAAGGATAACGCTGGCAGCGGAAGGCCGAGCGTCGTGCTGGCCCACACGGTAAAGGGAAAGGGCGTCTCCTTCATGGAGAACAACATTCTGTGGCACTATCGGACGCCGCAGGGCGAGGAATACGAGGCGGCGCTGAAGGAACTGGAGGCACAGAGACCGTGAGAGACGCGTTTGTCAGGATTCTCGTGGAGGAAATGGCGGAGAACCGGAGCATCGTTCTGATCACCGGGGACCTGGGCTTCGGCGTGCTCCGGCCCATATGGGACCGGTTTCCGGACAGAATCATCAATGCGGGGATCGCGGAGCAGGGCATGGTCAGCATGGCTGCCGGGCTGGCCGCGACCGGTAAAACGGTCATTGTTTACTCGATCGGCAATTTTCCGACGCTCCGTCCGCTGGAGCAGATCCGGAATGACTGCGCCTATCCCGGGGCGAACGTGAAGATCGTCTGCGTCGGCGGCGGATTCGTCTACGGCAGCCTGGGCATGAGCCACCACGCGACGGAGGATATGGCCGTGATGCGCGCCATTCCCGGCATCACGTGCTTTGCTCCGGGCGATCCCGCGGAAACGGAAGCGGTGACGCGGGTGATGCTGCATACGGAGGGCACATGCTATCTCCGCCTCGGGCGCGGAAACGAGCCGGCGGTTCACGGCGGAAAGGTGGAAAACTGGCGCTTCCCGGAGCCGATCGTGCTCCGGGAAGGAAAGGATGTTGCACTGCTGAGCGCGGGCGGCATCCTGACGCAGACGGCGGAGGCGGCCGATCTCCTGAAGTCGAAAGGGATCGATGCGGCAGTCATCAGCTTTCCGTGCTTCAAACCGATTGACCGGCAGGCCGTGATCCGCCTGACGGAGCGGTTCCGGCATGTCGTGACGGTGGAGGAACACACCGTAACCGGAGGGTTCGGGAGCGCCGTCTGCGAAGTGGCGGCGGAGACCGGCAACGGATGCCGGATTCACCGTATCGGTCTTCAGGACTGCTTTACTGCGGTGGTCGGCAACCAGCAGTATCTGCGGGAAATCTACGGGATGGACGGAAAGACGATTGCGCAAAGAACGGAGGCCTGGCTGAATGAAGCGTGAGCTGACCCTGGATGAAATCCATGAGGAGCTGCTGTGTCAGCTGCGGGACATTACGAAGATCTGTGAAAAATATGGGATTGAGTACAATCTGATGTGCGGAACGCTGCTGGGCAGCGTACGGCATCAGGGATTCATCCCGTGGGATGACGATGTGGATCTTCTGATGACGCGCCAGGAGTTCTCCAAATTCCGGACGGTTTATCCGGCAGAATGCGATCCGCAGTTTGAACTGACATATCTGGACACATGGACGCCGCGCGTGATGAACCGGGATCCGGAAAAAGCCGCAGCGTTCACGGATTTTTTTATTCTGGACCCGCTGCCCCCGGCAGGCATCCGGAGAAAGCTGCATTATCTGCATCTGCACCTTTTGCAGGGAATGATGAAGAAAAATGTGGACTATACCCGGTTTAGCCTCCGGAACCGGATCCTGCTGCGCGTGACGCACCTGATCGGACTGCCGTTCAGCTATCAGTGGAAGGCAAAAAGGTATGAGAAGGTTTCCACAAAGTACAGAACGGGCAATGATCTGCATATGTCGAACGGGGCTTTCGAACTGATGATGCACGTATGGCATCCGGAACAGTTCCGGGAGAAAATCTATGCGCCGTTTGAGGATCTGAGATGCCTGATTCCGAAGAAGTATGACGAGGTGCTGACGATTCTTTTCGGGAAGGATTATATGACGCCGCCCCCCGTCGAGGAGCGGGTGGCGAAACATCTGGATCTGTAGAGAGCTGGGAATGAATATGGAAATGTATTTCTGTCCGCTGTATTCGGGATCGAGCGGAAATGTGCTGTTCTGCCAGTACGGGAAAACGCGGCTGCTGGTGGATGCCGGGAAAACGGGGAAATGCATCGCGGATGCCCTGCAGACGATCGGGGTGGATCCGCAGACGATCGACGGGATTCTGGTGACCCATGAACACAGCGATCATATTCTGGGCGTCGGCGTGATGGCCCGGAAATATCATATTCCGGTTTATGCCACCCGCGAGACGTGGCTGGCGATCGGAAACAAGTGCGGTAAGATCCCGGCGGACCTGATGAAGGAAACGGAGGCCGGAAAGGATTTCCTGCTGGGCGACATCGGCGTGGCGCCCTTTTCGATTCCGCACGATGCCGCGGATCCGGTCGGCTACCGGCTGTGGGGAGGAAAAATGAGCATCTCCACAGCGACGGATCTGGGCCATTTTTCGGAAAATGTATATCGCCGGATCGTCGGCAGCGACATGGTGCTGCTGGAGAGCAATCACGATCCGGACATGCTTCGGGCAAACCCGCATTACAATGCCCTGCTGAAGAAGAGAATCCTGGGGGATCACGGGCATCTGAGCAATGAAGCCTGCGCGGACGCCCTGCTGAAGCTGATCGCCGGGGGAACGGCTCATGTGATCCTGGGCCACCTGAGCGGCGAGAACAATACGCCGACGCTCGCCCGGCATGTATCGGAAGGCGCCATGGAAAGGGAAGGCATCCGGGTCGGGCAGGACGTGCAGGTGGAGATTGCACTGAGGGATACGGTCGGGCAGATCTATCGGATCGAAAAATGACGGGAGCCGCTGAGACGATCCGGATGCCCGGTACAGATGAGGGGAACGGTTTATGATCATACTGGCACTGCAGGACGTGAAGAAGAGCTTCGGGACGCATGAGGTCCTGAAGAATGTTTCCTTTACCCTGCAGGAGCAGGACCGGATGGGCATGGTCGGGGTCAACGGCTGCGGAAAAAGCACCCTGATGAAGATCATCGCCGGCGTAGAAGCGGCGGACGACGGAAGCGTCAATATGCAGAAGGGCCTGCGGATCGGCTATCTGGCCCAGCAGGGAGAACTGGACGGCAATGAAAGCGTTCAGGAGGCGCTGGAAAGCGTGTTCGTCCCGCTGATGCGGATGGAGGAGGATCTGCGCGCGCTCGAGGTGCAGATGGCGGAGGAGGGGGAAAACCCCGAAGCGCTGCGGAGGCTTGGCAGCCGGTACGACGCGCTGACCCGTGATTTCGAACGGCAGCGGGGATACGAATGGCGCAGCCGTGTGACCGGCGTGCTCAAGGGGCTGAAGCTCTGGGAATGCCGCGGAATGGAAACGTCCCGGCTCAGCGGCGGGGAGAGAACCCGACTCTGCCTCGGACGGATGCTGCTGACGGAGCCGGATCTTCTGCTGCTGGACGAACCGACGAACCATCTCGATCTCAAGAGCATCGCATGGCTGGAGGACTATCTGCAGGCTTACCGCGGCGCGGTGCTGGTCATCAGCCATGACCGGTACTTCCTGGACCATGTCTGCAACCGGATGGCGGAAATGATCCTGGGCACCGTGGAAACATATACGGGGAATTACAGCGAGTATACGGTCAAGAGGGCGGAAGTCTACGAAACGCGGATGCGCGCCTGGGAGATGCAGCAGAAGGAGATCGCCCGGCAGGAAGCGGTGATCGCCATGTACCGGCGCTTTAACCGGGAAAAAAGCATCCGGCTGGCGGAAAGCCGTGAAAAGCGCCTCGAAAAAATGGAACGCCTGGAGCGGCCGCAGGAGGAAGGAACCATCCGTTTCCGGTTCGAAACGCGGCGCAGGACCGGCGAGGATGTGCTGCAGACGGAAGGGCTGAAAAAAAGCTTCGGCAGCCGCGTCATCTTTGACAATCTGAAGATCCATGCCCGCGCCGGGGACCGGATCGCGCTGATCGGCGACAACGGAACGGGCAAGTCCACACTGCTCAGGTGCCTGACCGGGGAGGAAAAACCGGATGCAGGCATGATCCGCTGGGGCACGGGCGTGGACATCGGCTATTACGACCAGCATCAGGCTGGCCTGGATGAGCGGAAAACGGTGCTGGATGAGGTGTGGGACCGGTTTCCGCGGATGGATCAGGCCGAGATCCGCGGCGCGCTGGGACTGTTTCTCTTTACCGGCGATGAGGTGTTTGAGCCGATATCGACGCTCAGCGGCGGGGAAAAGGGACGCGTGGCCCTGACCGAGCTGATGCTCCGGAAGGACAACGTGCTGCTGCTGGACGAACCGACCAACCATCTGGACATGGACAGCCGCGAGGTGCTCGAGGATGCGCTGGCCGATTATCCCGGAACGATCATCGCCGTCAGCCATGACCGGTACTTTATCAACCGCTTCGCAGAGAAGGTCTGCGTGCTCGAGGACGGTGCACTGAAGGAATACCTGGGCAATTATGACAGCTATTTCGAAAAGAGCCGCCGGGATGAGGCGCCGGACGGAGAAACGGCCGGAATGACCCGCACCGCCCTGGACCGGGAAAAGAAGAAGAACCGGGAGGAAATCCAGCGCCAGAAGGCGCAGAAGGAACAGGTGCGCCTCCTGGAGGAGCGGATCGCCCGGGCTGAGGAGGAGGCCGCCCGCCTCGAGGCGGAGCTGGCGTCTCCGGAGATCTGGAAGGATCCGGAGCAGGCCGCGGAAATGACGAAAAAATATAACCTCATGAAGGCGGAAATCGATGCGCTGTACGAAGAATGGAGCGAAACGGAATAGATACACCTGATAGCGTGTCAATAGTGAGACGCAAACAGGGCCGAAAAATAAGGGAAATCAGACGGGCGTTTTTGCCGACCGGATCGCTGATGGCGGCAAAAACGCTTTTTTGAAGCCCGAGAAGGATACACCCGAAGCCGTGTACATAACTGCAGGGAGCGGCGCAAGAGAAATCAAACGGTTCAGGTGCATCGGAAGAAGAAAAAAAGTGAAAAAAATTGCAAAATTGGCCGTTTCACCTCTTGAAATAGAAAAAAGGATCATGTATAATTCTGCTGTTGTCTGTTCAGGGATGAAGCGGTAAGTTGCCGTCCGGCCAGACGGGTAATTATCGCGGACCAGCCCGCTAATCGGGCGACGGACTCGAAGGCGCAAACGGAATCTGCACCTGCGAGCGGATTCCCCCAAGCGCAAGAGAGAACGAAATTGAGGAGGTTTAACAGGTATGGCCAACCAGAAAATCCGTATCAAGCTGAAGAGCTACGAGCACAAACTGATCGACCAGAGCGCGGAGCGGATCGTTGAAACTGCAAAGCGCACGGGCGCTCGTGTCTCCGGCCCCATCCCGCTCCCGACGGAAAGGGAAATCGTCACCATTCTTCGCGCCGTCCATAAGTACAAGGACAGCCGCGAGCAGTTCGAACGCCGCACCCATAAGCGGTTGATCGACATCAACAATCCGAATCCCAAGACGGTGGACGCCATGATGAAGCTTGATCTTCCTGCTGGTGTCGAAATCGAAATGAAACTGTGAGGCAGGAGGAGCGATTATAATGAAGAAAGCGATCGTGGGCAAAAAGATCGGTATGACGCAGATCTTCGCGGAAGACGGCCGCCTCGTACCGGTTACCGTGATTGAAGCGGGCCCCTGCACCGTAGTGCAAACCAAGACCAAGGAAAGCGACGGCTATGAAGCCGTTCAGGTCGGTTTCGGCGATCTGACCGAAAACCGCGCCAAGAAGCTGCTGAACAAACCGGAACTGGGCCATTTCAAGAAGGCCGGCGTGGATGCGAAGCGCACCCTGCGTGAATTCCGGTTCGATGACTGCAGCGGTTACAAAGTCGGCGACGTGCTCAAGTGCGACCAGTTCGCCCAGGGCGACAAGATCGACATCACCGGAACCAGCAAGGGCCACGGATACACCGGCGCCATCCAGCGCTGGAATCAGCACACCGGCCCCATGGCACACGGTTCCAAGTATCACCGCGGAGTCGGCTCCCTGAGTGCAAACTCTGACCCCAGCCGCGTGTTCAAGAACAAGCATATGGCGGGTCATTACGGTGTTGACCGGGTGACGGTTCAGAACCTGGAAGTCGTCCAGGTGGACGCGGAACGCAACCTGCTGCTGGTCAAGGGCGCTGTGCCCGGCCCGAATGAAGGCCTGCTGATCATCCGCGACACCATCAAGGCGTAAAGACGGGGGGATAAGAAAAATGCCAAAAACAACGCTTTATAATATGGAAGGAAAGGCCATCGGCGAGGTGGAGCTGAGCGAGGAAATCTTCGCGGCGCCCGTCAACGAAGCGGCGATGCATCTGATGGTCCGTTCCTACCTGGCCGCTCAGCGCCAGGGAACCCAGAGCGCCCTGACCCGCGGCGAAGTCCGCGGAGGCGGCCGGAAGATCTACCGCCAGAAGGGCACCGGCAATGCCCGGCACCATGGCAACCGCGCACCTCAGTTCCGCCACGGCGGCGTGGTGTTCGCGCCAAAGCCCCGGGATTATGTGATCAACGTGAACAAGAAGGTTCGCCGCCTCGCGTTCAAGAGCGCGATGACCGCGAAGCTGAATGCCGGCGAGATCGTCGTTGTCGACAAGCTGGATCTGAAGGAAGCCAAGACGAAGCTGATGGCCCAGACCCTGAAGAACCTGCAGGCGGAGAAAGCGCTCGTGGTTCTGCCGGAGCCGGAAGAAAAGGTGCTGCGGGCGACCGCAAACCTGCCCACCGCCAAGGTCAGCTACGTCAACACCCTGAACGTGTATGACATCCTGAATGCCGGCAAGGTCGTGCTGACCCAGGCCGCGAAGGAATCCGTCGAGGAGGTGTACGCATAATGAAGAATCCTCATGATATCATCAAGCGCCCCATCCTGACGGAAAAGGCGTACGAGGGAATTGAAGACAAGCGTTACGTCTTCGAAGTGGACATCCGGGCGAACAAGGCCGAAATCAAGAGCGCCGTGGAAACGGTTTTCGCGGATGACGGCGTGAAGGTTGCCAAGGTCAACACCGTTCGCACCATCGGCAAGATGAAGCGGCAGGGCCGCACCCAGGGTATGACCCCTGAAACCAAGAAGGCCTATGTGATTCTGAAGAAGGACTCCAAGCCCATCAAGTTCTTCGAAGGCATGGCCCAGTAACAGCAGGGAGGAGACGAAATAAATGGCTATTCGGGTATACAAGCCGACTTCGCCCGCCCGGCGGTTTATGTCGGTACTGACTTATGAAGAAATCACCAAGAAAACCCCGGAGAAGAGCCTGACCGAGACTCTGAAGAAGAACTCCGGCCGCAACAAGCAGGGCAAGATCACCGTCCGTCATCAGGGCGGCGGCAACAAGCGGAAGTACAGGATCATCGATTTCAAGCGCGACAAGGTGGACATTCCGGCCACGGTCAAGGCGATTGAGTACGATCCGAACCGCAGCGCCTTCATTGCTCTTCTGTACTACGCAGACGGCGAGAAGCGCTACATCCTGGCGCCTCTGGGCCTGAAGACGGGTGACACCGTGATCTCCAGCGACAATGCGGACATCAAGCCCGGCAACGCGCTGCCGATCAGCAACATTCCCGTCGGTACCCTGATCCACAATCTGGAGCTGAAGCCCGGCCGGGGCGGACAGCTGGTCCGCAGCGCCGGCATGAGCGCTCAGCTGATGGCCAAGGAAAACGGATATGCGCAGGTCCGCCTGCCCAGCGGTGAAATGCGGAAGCTGCCGCTGAACGCGAAGGCGACCATCGGTACCGTTGGCAACACGGATCATGAAAACGTTCGGCTGGGCAAGGCCGGCCGGGTTCGCCACATGGGCGTCCGTCCCACCGTGCGCGGCGTCGTCATGAACCCCTGCGATCATCCCCACGGCGGCGGCGAGGGCAAGAGCCCCGTTGGTATGCCGGCTCCTGTGACTCCCTGGGGTAAGCCCGCTCTGGGTCTGAAGACCAGGAAGCACAAGAAGTATTCGAACAAGATGATCGTCAAGCGCGCGGGAAGTAAGTGATGAAAGGAGGACGCTCTGAACAATGAGTCGTTCCATTAAAAAGGGCCCCTATGTTGAGGCCGCGCTCATGAAGCGCATTACGGATATGAACCAGAGCGGCAAGAAAGCGGTCGTGAAGACCTGGAGCCGTTCCAGTACGATCTTCCCCGAGTTTGTGGGTCACACGGTTGCCGTTCATGACGGACGCAAGCACGTGCCGGTTTATGTGACGGAGGACATGGTGGGTCACAAACTGGGTGAATTCGCCCCGACGCGGACCTTCCGCGGTCATGCGGGTGACAAGAACAGCGCACGGAAATAACAGAGAGGAGTGAAACGGAAATGGCTACCCGTAACAAGGAAAAAGCGGCAGCCCGCAGGGCAAATGCCGACAAGCGGCCCCAGGCCCACGCCAAATACGTTCGCATCTCTCCCCGCAAGGTGAAGATCGTGATCGATCTGATCCGCGGAAAGAACGTGGACGAAGCGCTGGCCATTCTGCAGTATACGCCCAAGGCTGCGAGCCCCATCGTGATGAAGGTGCTGAACAGCGCCATCGCCAATGCGGTGAACAACCAGGAGCTGAACCGGCAGAACCTCTACGTCGCCGAAGTGTATGCGAACCCCGGTCCTACGCTGAAGCGCTACGTTGCCCGCAGCCGCGGCAGCGCATCCCCGATG
>OCTW011616695.1_pt1 | contig 16371 bp, 10 predicted proteins | sample 1539671 | NCBI WGS metagenome assembly OCTW01 (sample SAMN02144230, study PRJEB22623) | gut metagenome | biome: sheep rumen | host: Ovis aries | place: New Zealand
CGCAGCCCATCAGGGGATGAGCCTCCGGCTCGGGGCGCTCTTCCTGCAGTATGTGGATGGACATGGCGGGGATTGCCGTGTGTTTACAGCGCCCTTCGATGTGATCCCGGACCCTTCGGACCGGCATACGGTCGTGCAGCCTGATGTCATGATCATCTGCGACCCGTCAAAGATCGGGAAAGGATATTGCGAGGGGGCGCCGGATCTGGTCATCGAGATCCTGTCCCCGAGTACCAGGCGCCGGGATCTGATCACTAAGCATGCCAAATATGCAGAGGCAGGCGTCCGGGAATACTGGATCGTGGACATCGAGGCGCAGACAGTTGTCGTCTACGATTTTGAGCATGAAAGCCTGCCGAAAATCTGCGGCTTTGATACGCCGGTCCCTGTCGGGATCTGGAAAGGAGAATGCCTCATTGACTTTTCCTCGATTCTGGGCAGGCTGTGAAGCGGGATCAGGACAGGCAACGGGCAGACAAAAGAGGCAGGCAGAAACCCTGCAGCCATGCAAAGGCCTGTCTTGCGGCAACATTTTCTTTCCATATTTTTTATAGTGTGCTATACTGATAGCTCATACACAACATACGTTCGATTGCTTGCATACAGAGAAAGGTGCTACGAAGGTTATATATGGGAAGAACAAAAATATCTGGAGAAACTGCCGGGAAGAAGGCCCCGGTAAAAATGCGCAGGCCGGACTACTGGCCGGCCCTGGCGGAAAATGAGAAAAAGGCCCTGGCTCAGCAGGAGATCGACGCGGAGCGCCGCAGAAAGATCTACGCGGACGACTGCATTAAGATCCGGGGCGCCAATGAACATAACCTCAAAGGGATCGATGTGTCCATCCCCCGCAACCAGCTGGTCGTCCTGACCGGTCTGTCGGGCTCGGGCAAATCCTCCCTCGCTTTTGATACCATCTATGCGGAAGGCCAGCGGCGCTACATGGAGTCTCTGTCCTCCTACGCCCGCCAGTTCCTGGGCCAGATGGAAAAGCCGGATGTGGAGAACATCGAGGGACTGTCCCCCGCCATCTCCATCGACCAGAAGTCGACCAACCGCAACCCCCGGTCGACCGTGGGCACAGTGACGGAGATCTACGACTATTTCCGCCTGCTCTACGCCCGCATCGGCACGCCCCACTGCCCCAACTGCGGGCGGGAGATCGCCAAGCAGACCGTGGACCAGATGGTGGACCAGATGATGGCTCTGCCCGAGGGAACCAGGGTCCAGATCCTGGCGCCTGTTGTCCGCGGCCGCAAGGGCCGGCACGAGAAAGTCATCGACCGGGCCCGCCGGGCGGGCTATGTCCGCATCCGCGTCGACGGCAATATGTACGATGTCTCCGAGGACATCACCCTGGACAAGAACATCAAGCACAATATCGAGATCGTGGTCGACCGCCTGGTCATCCGGCCCGGTACCGAGCGCCGGATGACGGACTCGGTGGAGAATGCCCTGGCCCTGTCCGAGGGCCTGGTCCAGGCGGATGTCGTGGGCGGAGAGCTCCTGCAGTTCTCCCAGAGCTTCGCCTGCCCGGACTGCGGGATCAGCATCTCTGAGATCGAGCCCAGGAGCTTCTCCTTCAACAACCCCTTCGGCGCCTGCCCCGACTGCGCGGGCCTGGGCTACCGCATGGAGTTTGACCCCCGTCTGATCATCCCGGACGAGCGCCTGTCCATCAACGACGGGGCCATCGCCGTCCTGGGCTGGCAGTCCTGCATGAACAAGGGGAGCTTTGCCAACGCCATTCTGGTCGCCCTGGCAAAGGACTACGGCTTTGACTTCAAGACCCCCTGGAAGGACCTCCCGGAAAATGTCCGGAAGATGCTCATGTACGGCGCCGACCACAGCGTGGACGTCTACTACGAGGGCCAGCGCGGCAAGGGCATCTATCCCATCGTCTTTGAGGGCATCCTGGAGAACACCCGCCGCCGCTACCGCGAGACGGCCTCCGAGACCATGCGGGCCGAGTACGAGACCTTCATGCAGATCACGCCCTGCGAGACCTGCGGCGGCCGCCGCCTGAAGAAAGAGTCCCTGGCGGTCACGGTCGGAGGCATCAATATCTATGACCTGACCTGCATGTCGGTCAAAAAGCTGCAGGAGTATCTGGAGGGACTGGAGCTGACAAAGACCCAGGAGCTGATCGGCAAACAGGTCCTCAAGGAGATCCGGGCCCGGGTCCGTTTCCTCAACGACGTCGGTCTGGACTACCTGACCCTGGCCCGCGCGACCGCGACCCTGTCCGGCGGCGAGGCCCAGCGCATCCGCCTGGCGACCCAGATCGGGTCCGGCCTGGTCGGGGTCTGCTACATCCTGGACGAGCCCAGCATCGGCCTGCACCAGCGGGACAACGACAAGCTCCTTCACACCCTGAAAAACCTGCGCGACATGTGGAATACCGTCATCGTGGTTGAGCACGACGAGGACACTATGCGGGCGGCGGACTATATCGTGGACATCGGCCCCGGCGCCGGGTCGCGGGGCGGCGAGATCGTCGCCTGCGGCACCGCCGAGGAGATCATGGCCGTCCCGGAATCCGTCACGGGCCAGTACCTGTCCGGCAAAAAGTCCATCCCCGTCCCCGCGGAGCGCCGTCAGCCCACGGGCTGGCTCCATGTGCGCGGTGCGGAGGTCAACAACCTCAAACACATCGATGTGGACATCCCGACCGGTGTCCTGACGGTCGTCACCGGGGTCTCCGGCTCCGGCAAGAGCTCCCTGGTCAACGAGATCCTCTACAAGAGGCTGGCCCGCGACCTCAACCGGGCCCGCACCATCCCCGGACAGCACGACGACATCGAGGGGATCGACCAGCTGGACAAGGTCATCAACATCGACCAGTCCCCCATCGGCCGCACGCCCAGGTCCAATCCGGCGACCTACACCGGCGTCTTTGACCTGATCCGGTCTCTCTTCGCCGGGACCCAGGACGCCCGCGCCCGCGGCTACGCCAAGGGACGGTTTTCCTTCAATGTAAAAGGCGGCCGCTGCGAGGCCTGCTCCGGCGACGGCATCATCAAGATCGAGATGCATTTCCTGCCGGACGTCTACGTCCCCTGCGAGGTCTGCCACGGCAAGCGCTACAACCGCGAGACCCTGGAGGTCCGCTACAAGGGTAAGAACATCTCCGATGTGCTCGAGATGACTGTCGAGGAGGCCCTGCCCTTCTTCGAGAACATCCCGACCATCCGGCGCAAGATCCAGACCCTCTACGATGTGGGCCTGGGCTATGTCAAGCTCGGCCAGCCCTCCACGGAGCTGTCCGGAGGTGAAGCCCAGCGCATCAAGCTGGCCACCGAGCTCTCCCGCAAGAGCACGGGCAAGACCATCTACATCCTGGACGAGCCCACCACCGGCCTCCACTTCGACGACGTCGCCAAGCTCACCAAGATCCTCCGCGAGCTGGTCGAGGGCGGCAACACAGCGGTCGTCATCGAGCACAACCTGGACGTCATCAAGACCGCCGACTACATCATCGACATGGGCCCCGAGGGCGGGGACGGCGGCGGCACCGTCGTGGCCTGCGGCACCCCCGAGGAGATCGCGCAGCGCCACGATTCCTACACGGGCTACTACGTGGACAAGATGCTGAAGAAATAAGGCTGCCGGGAGCTGCGGTTCTCTTTGACAGCTTCCGGGCTCAAAGGTTATTGAACAGAACCGCCACTGATGACACTCGATGACATCCGATCCACTGAAACAGGTGACAGACAGGAAAGATGACTGAATTCAAAGGCTTCGTATCACATATCATCTACCGGAACGAAGAAAACGGCTACACCGTCTTCGAGATGACCCTGACAGGGACACAGGAGACGGCGCAGGCAGGTGAGGGACCGGCCGGCGGTTCGGATACGGCGGATGAAAAGACGGATAAAAATACACAGACCACGGCAGGTGAGGACATCGGCGATGTCCTCACCTGTGTCGGCTTTCCGGTCTCCATCAGCGAGGGCGAGGGCTGCGCCGTGGCGGGCGATTATTCCACGCATCCGGTCTACGGCGAGCAGCTCCGGGTCAAAAGCTACCGGACCATTATGCCTGAGGATGCCCAGGCGACCTACCGCTACCTGGCAGCAGGCGGCATCAAGGGGATCGGCCCTGCCCTGGCCGCTAAGATCGTGAAGAAATTCGGGGATGACACCTTCCGGATCATGGAGGAGGAGCCGGAGAAGCTGGCCCAGGTCAAGGGAATCAGCATGCGGATGGCCCGCGAGATCGGCGCCCAGATGGAGGACAAAAAGGACCTGCGCGACGCCATGATCTTCCTGCAGACCTACGGGATCGGGAATGCCTATGCGGCGCGGATCTGGCAGGCCTACGGGACAGACCTCTACCAGATCATGAACACCAACCCCTACCGCCTGGCGGAGGACATACGCGGGATCGGCTTTGCCACGGCGGATGAGATCGCCCGCAGGATCGGAATCCGGGCGGACTCGGAATACCGCATCCGAAGCGGACTGGTCTATACCCTGTCCCTGGCTTCCGGAGATGGCCACAGCTTCCTGCCGCAGGATGTGCTCGTGCAGCGGACCTGCTCCCTCCTGCGCCTGCCCGCGGAGGAGGTCATGATCCAGATGGAAAACCTGGCGGTCGAGCGCCGGCTCCGGATCCGGCGCAGTTCCTCCGGGGGACCAGAGGGACGGTTCTCCGGTCCCTCATTTCGGGCAGATATGCCTGGTATGCCGCCCATGGCGGAAGCGGAACCGGGACAGTTTTCCGGCCCCTCTCCTTCAACAGAAATGCCCGGCCTCCCGTCCATGCAGCCCATACAGGAGGCCTCGCGATTCGATGATATCCCGCAGGATAACGTTCAGGACTCCGGCATGGTCGAGGTCTACCTGGCCAGTGTCTACAGGCGGGAGCAGGAGATCGCCCGCATGCTGCTGGACCTGGACGCCCAGATCCGTCGCGGCATATCCCCGGAAGGAAGGAAAAAACTGGAGGGCAGGATCTCGCGCCTGGAAAGAGAGGAGGGCATCACCCTCGACCCCCTGCAGCGGCAGGCTGTCCTGGAGGCGGCCGAGAACGCGGTTCTGGTGATCACCGGCGGCCCCGGCACCGGCAAGACCACCACCATCAACACCCTGATCCGCTTTTTTATGGGAGAGGGTCAGGAAGTCCTGCTGGCGGCCCCGACCGGGCGCGCCGCCCGGCGAATGTCCGAGGCGACCGGGTATCCCGCCAGGACGATCCACCGCATGCTGGGTGTCAGCAGCACCGGGGAGGACGACGGGCTGAACAGCACGGACGCAAAGGAAGCGCTGCGGGGTGAATCCTCCTGGTTTGAGCGCGATGAGAGTAACCCGCTCGAGGCAGATGTCGTCATTATCGATGAGATGTCCATGGTGGACATGAATCTTTTCCATGCGCTGTTGAAAGCGGTCCCGGTCGGTGCCAGGCTGATCCTGGTCGGCGATGTCAACCAGCTGCCCAGCGTGGGCCCCGGCTGTGTCCTGCAGGACCTGATCGAATCCGGTTCCTTCCGGACCATCATGCTCCGGCACGTCTTCCGCCAGGCCAGCGAGAGCGACATTGTCATGAACGCCCACCGGATCCTGGAGGGAGACCAGCTGCCCATGGACAACAAGAGCAGGGATTTCTTTTTCCTGGAGAGGGACCAGGTCCCGGTGATTTACAAGCACACCGTGCAGCTGATCCGGGAGATGCTGCCCGGCTATGTGGGCTGCAGGCCGGACGACATCCAGGTCCTGACCCCCATGCGCAGAGGAAGCCTGGGCGTCGAGCGGCTCAACGAGATCCTGCAGAGCGTCCTCAATCCCCCGGCAAAAGGAAAGCGGGAATATGTCCACCACGACACGACCTTCCGCGAGGGGGACAAGGTCATGCAGACCCGCAACAATTACCGCATCGAGTGGGAGGTGCGCGGCAATTTCGGCATGCCGGTCGACCGCGGGGCCGGGATCTTCAACGGGGATTTCGGGCGGATCGAGGAGATCGACCTCCGCAGCGAGATCATGACCGTGATCTTTGATGACGCGAGAACGGTGGAATACCCATTCTCCGACCTGGAGGACCTGGACCTGGCCTATGCCATCACAGTCCACAAGTCCCAGGGATCGGAGTATCCGGCTGTGATCCTGCCCCTGCTGACAGGTCCCTCCGGCCTCTTCAACAGAAATCTCCTCTACACGGCCGTCACGCGCGCGCGCAGCTGTGTTGTCCTGCTGGGGAGCCGTGACGCTGTCGGCAGGATGATCGCCAACACCCGCCGCACCCGGCGGTACACGGGGCTCCGGGACCGGATCCGCGAGCTTGACCCGGCGGCAGAGCCGGTCTGAAGCCCGCCGGCGGAATGAAGGGCAAAGATATGGAAAAAAGAACAGTATGGCAGACCCGGCGGTATCTGCAGCAGGCGGCAGGCGCAGCGCGGGAGCTCATCTATCCGCGCAGGTGCCCGGTCTGCGACAGGCCGGTGCATCCGGCGGGAGCCCTGATCTGCCCCGCGTGTGAGAGGACCCTGCAGCGGGTCGCGCCGCCGGTCTGCCTGCGCTGCGGCAGGCCGATCCGGGACCGGGACACGGGTCATCTGTGCCCTGACTGCCTCAGGATCCCCCATGTCTATGACAGGGGCTGTGCGGTCTTTGTCTACCACAGCGTATCGGGCGGGCTCTTCCGCTTCAAATATGAGGGCCGCCGCGAGTACGGCGCCTTCTATGGGAAATGCATGGCGGACCGGCTTCGGACCTTCTGCGCGGATCCCCGCGCCTGCTTCGACATGCTGGTCCCCGTCCCGGTCTCGCCCGTGCGCCTGAGGCAGAGGGGCTACAACCAGGCGCTGATCCTGGCGAGGGAGGTCTCGCGCCGGACCGGAATCCCGGTCCGGGAGGACGTTTTATACCGGGTTTCGGACACTCGTCCCATGAAAAACATGGGCCCGGAGGAGCGCCAAAATAATTTGAAAAAGGCTTTTCAGTGCCATGGAAATGATGTAGAATTAAATTCGATTATGCTCATTGACGACATATATACAACCGGAGCGACCGTCGATGCCTGCGCGAGGGCGCTGTACCGGCAGGGGGCGCGCCGCGTCTGCTTTCTGACGCTTGCCATCGGGGATGGCGGACAGGAGGCTGAGTGATCTGGCGCGGGGACCGGCTCCGGATGAGGGTGAACATGCTGAATGAGGAAAAGATCCGCCTGATGACCCGGCTCAGTGTTTACGAGCAGGGGATGGGCGCAGAGGACGACAGGACCGCGAAGTTTTTCCGCAACGATTATGTACTGGGAGAGATGATCGGCTCCTTTGTCACGGGAACCATCGCCTGGGGAATCTGCGCCGCGATATACTGCGGCTATTTCTTTGAACAGATCTTTTTTTCTGTCTATGAGGACACGCTGGGGCCGCTGATCCGCTTTGCGGTGATGAGCTACGCCGGTTTTATCCTGGCATTTCTGCTCATTACCTTCCTGATCTACCAGGGAAAGAGCATGGCATACGCGCGGCGCCGGAGTCTGTACCGGATGGACCTGAACGCACTGCAGGATATCTATGACCGGGAGTACAGACGCGCCGGAGAGCTCCTGGAGCGCGCTTCAAGCGAAAGCCGGGAGGAACACCGGGGACAGGGAAAAACCGGGGCGTAAACGGAAAACGGCCGCCGCAGGGAAAACATAAGTCCGGAGCCTGAACGGAAAACGGACGTACCTGCCCGGAAAACATAAGACGGGAGCGCCGCAGGGCGCTTCGACATGAGAGGAAAGAATGAACGATACAGCTGGATTTGCCTCCATGAGGGAACGATTGATATTTTTCTATAAGAGACAGGAGTACCTGCTCCGGCCGCTGATCCGCTTTGTATTATCCCTGGCGGTTCTGTTGCTGCTGCGCGCGCATCTGGGCGTGCACGGCCCTGCCGGTGCCATGCTGGCGAGCACGCTCCTGAACGTGATCCTGGCACTGGTGTGCTCCATGCTCCCTCCGGGATATTCGGCGGCGATCCTGGGCCTGGTGATGGTCTGGGACCTGTACAGGCTGTCGCTGGAAGCGACAGCGATCTGCGCGGCACTGCTGATGCTCTGCCTGCTCCTGTATTTCCGCTTCTCCCCCAGGGATTCGATCCTCCTGCTGCTGATGCCTGTCGCCTACGCGGTCAGGCTTCACTATGCGGTGCCGGTCATCGCGGGCCTCCTGTTCGGACCGGGCGCTGCCGTTCCGATCGTCTTCGGCCTGGTATTCACAAAGTTCGTGCTCCTGGTGGAAGAGAGCCTCCCCTCGCTTGCGGGCGGAGGACTTGCGGCCGGCGAGCAGATGATCACCAATTTCCGCAGCCTGATCGACGGAATGATGAATGACAAGGGGATGATCATAATGGCTGCCGCCCTGGCTGCGGCGGTCCTGGTGGTCTGCTTCCTGCGCCATCTCATCATGCAGCACGCATGGACAGTAGCGATCTCCGCGGGCTGTGTCACAGAGCTGCTGATCCTGCTGCTGGGCGACATGCGCTTCGGGACACAGATCGATCTGGCGGGCGTCCTGATCGGCGTCGTCCTCGCATTTGCGGCGGGACAGCTCGTGCGGTGGTTTGTCTTTCATGTCGACTACCTGCACATCGAGACCGCGCAGTTTGAGGATGAGGACTACTATTATTATGTGAAGGCTGTGCCCAAAGAGGCTGCGCCTTTGTACCTGATGGCGGAGGAAGAGGAGGAAAACCGCTCTTCCGATGAGTTCGCGCCCGGCACGGAGCCGGGAGAGTGATGCCGCTGCGCTGACAGGCGCCGGCATGCTCTGCAGGAGAGAAAGAGGAACCCTTGAATATCCCCGGGATCTACTTTTTTGAAGATATCATTTCACAACTTCGTATCCCTGATGTACGGTGGACCGATATTGTTGAAGTTCTGATCATATCCTACCTCGCATACCATATCCTGCTGTGGGTCAAGAACACACGCGCGTGGCAGCTGATGAAGGGCATGGCAGTCGTCATCGCGATCGCTCTGGCGGCGGCCTTTTTCAACATGACAACGATCCTGTGGATCTTCCAGCACTTTGCGGGGATCGCTGTCACGGCCCTGATCATCATTCTGCAGCCGGAACTGAGAAATGCCATGGAGGAGCTGGGCAGGAAGAATTTCCTGAGCTCTATCCTGCGCATGGAACCCGCCAAGACGGAGGAGGGACGGTTCTCGGACCGGACCATCAACGAGCTCGTCAGAGCCTGCACCGAGATGGGACGCGTCCGCACGGGCGCGCTGATCGTCATCGAACAGACGACCCCCCTGCTGGAGTACGTCCGGTCGGGCATCGAGATCGACGGCATCGTTTCGAGCCAGCTCCTGATCAATATTTTTGAAAAAAATACACCACTTCACGACGGCGCAGTGATCATCCGGGGAAACCGGATCGTCTCTGCGACGAGTTATCTGCCGATCACATCCTCGAGTCTGGACAAAAACCTGGGGACCCGCCACAGGGCCGGCGTGGGCATCTCTGAGGAGACCGACGCGCTCACCCTGATCGTCTCCGAGGAGACCGGCGACATGAGCTACTCCTACAAGGGACAGCTTTGGAGCGACGTGACACCCGAGGAGATGCGCGGGGCCCTGCTGAGGCTCCAGAACAAGCTCTCCGAGGAGGAGGCAAAGAACGGCAAGAGCACGGCCAGATCCGCGCTGAGCGGGATCGGAAGGGTCGCGCGCTTCCGCAGGCCCGGCCAGGGCCCGGGCGGACAGGATCCGCAGGAGGATCCCTTCATGGCCCCCGAATCAGTGGATGACGAAGGTGCGGCAGGGCCGCTTCCGGCGGAGCCGTCAGCCGCATCTGCTTCTGCGGCAGGAGCACCTTCCCTGGCAGCAGTTCCGCCTGCGGGCGGGGCGGCAGCCGGCGCGGCGGAGAAGGGAGGTGCGCATGATTAAGCGTATCAAAAACCTGGATCCCAACCTCCGGCTCAAGATGGTCTCCGTCCTGCTGGCGATGGCGGTCTGGTACATGATCAACTATTTCAGCGATCCGGCCATCCGCATGACGGTCAACAATGTCCCCGTTGAGATCCTCCACGGCGAGGCGATCGAGAGCCGGGGCGATGTCTACACCGTTCTGGACAGTACGGACGTGATTCCGGTCGTGACTCTGCAGGCCAAGCGGTCGGTCATCGACAAGCTGGAGGCCAAAAATATCATTGCCACGGCGGATGTCCGCGACATGGAGGAGGACGGATCCATCAGGATCGTCCTGACGACAGACAAATACAGCAACAGCATTGAGAGGATCACGGGAAGCATCTCCCATGTCGCGCTCCGTGTGGAGCCGCAGAAGACCAGGTCCCTGCCGCTCAATGTTGTGACAGAAGGCACGCCGGCGGACGGATATGTCCTGTATGAGTCGGCTGCCGAACAGAACCAGGTGGATCTCTCCGGCCCGCAGTCCTATGTGGAGGCCGTGTCCCGCGCGGAAGCCAGGGTGGACATCACCGGTTCAGAGAGAAGCATCCATTCCTACCCGTCCATCACGCTCTATGACCAGGAGGGGGAGGAAATCAGCAAGGAAGAGATGACGACGCACAAGCTGCATCTCAATATCTCTTCTGTCAAGGTGTCGGCGACCATCTACCAGACCAGGGAGATCGCCCTCACCTGCGGCTCGGAGGTGCCGCTCGCGGACGGCTATGAACTGGAGTCGAAACCGGCTGTTGAGCCGGGGACGATCACGGTGGCCGGTGCGGCAGGCATCCTGCGGGAGACCGACTCGATCAATATTCCTGCCGAGGATATCGCGACAGATCCGGTCAGTGCCAATATCCATAAGCAGATCGACATCACCAAATATCTTCCGGAAGGCCTTCTGACCACTACCGGGGAACAGAATAAGGTGACTGTATACATACGTGTGCGGAGAGCTGCCGAAGAGTCCGGGACCGGCGGCACATCTTCGGATACCGGGACGACCACGGCGGCAGCAGAGACCGCGGAAACCGCGGAAACCGCAGAGGAATAGGCCGGAAGCCGCCTTCACGGATTTCTCACGGCGAATATGCGCGGCATGTGCCGCCGCACCGGCGTGCGGAATGGCCGGAGAAAGTGCAGGAAGCATTTCAGTCCCTGCAGTTTAGAGACAAATCCAAAAGGACACACAGGCTGCCGGACCTGCCCGAGAGGAGACGGCGGCTAAAGGTTCTACAGTGTTACAGATTGGAGTTATGAAAAATGCTGAATTACAAGAAATATACCAAGAACCCTGTTGTTTCATACCCCGAGAGGGAGTGGCCGGACAAGGAGATCGAGAAGGCGCCCGTCTGGTGCAGCGTCGACCTCAGAGACGGCAACCAGGCCCTGATCGACCCCATGGTCGTCAGCGAAAAAATGGAGATGTACCGTCTTCTTCTGAAGCTCGGCTTCAAGGAGATCGAGGTCGGTTTCCCCGCTGCCAGCCAGATCGAATATGATTTTCTCCGCGAACTGATCGACAACGATATGATTCCGGATGATGTCTACATCCAGGTCCTCTCCCAGTGCCGGAAGGAGCAGATCGACCGGACATTCGAGGCCATCAAGGGCTGCAAGAACGTCATCTTCCACATTTACAACTCCACCTCGACCCTGCAGAGAGACGTCGTCTTCAACATGGACCGCCAGGGGATCATCGAGATCGCGCAGAACGGAACCCGCTGGGTCAAAGAGGGCGCGAAGAACTACGACGGCAACCTTGTGCTGGAGTATTCCCCGGAGAGCTTTACCGGAACCGAGCTTGATTTCGCTCTGGACATCTGCACGGCCGTCCAGGATATCTGGCAGCCCACAAAGGAAAAGCCCATGATCTTCAACCTGCCCTCGACGGTTGAGATGAACACACCCAACGTTTATGCGGACCAGATCGAGTGGATGAGCCGCCATTTCAAGGACCGCGACAGCATCATCCTCAGCATCCACCCCCACAACGACCGCGGCTGCGGCGTCGCGGCGGCGGAGCTGGCCCTTCTCGCGGGCGCGCAGCGCGTCGAGGGAACGCTTCTGGGCAACGGCGAGCGCACCGGCAACGTCGATCTCCTGAACATCGCCTACAACATGTTCACCCAGGGCATCAACCCCGAGCTCGACATCGAGGACATCAACGAGATCATCGACGTCTACGAGCGCTGCAACAAGATGAGCGTCGACGAGCGCCATCCCTACGCAGGCAAGCTGGTCTTCACCGCCTTCTCCGGCTCCCATCAGGATGCCATCAACAAGGGAATTGCGGCCATGAAGGAGCGTAAATCCGAGATCTGGGAAGTCCCCTATCTTCCCATTGACCCCTCGGACATCGGCCGTGTCTACGAGCCGATCATCCGCGTCAACTCGCAGTCCGGCAAGGGCGGTGTCGCCTTCATCATGAGCACCTATTTCGGCTTCAAGCTGCCCAAGGGCATGCACGGCGAGTTCGCCAAGGTCGTCCAGTCTCTGTCCGAAAAGGTCGGCGAGGTGCCCCCGGAGAAGATCATGGAAGCCTTCCGTCAGGAGTACCTGTACAGGAACGAGCCTCTCCATTTCCGCAAGCTCCAGGTCGCGGATCTCTCCAGCGACGTCAAGACCCAGTTCGACACCAGGGTCCGCGTCGACTACAGCAACCACGGAACACCTGAATTCTTCGAGGCCTTCGGCAACGGACCTCTGGATGCGCTCCAGCGCGGCTTCCGTGAGAAATTCGGCTTCAACATCCGCATCCTCGACTACGAGGAGCACGCGCTCCAGTCCGGATCGGATTCCCAGGCGGCGGCCTACATCCACCTGCTCGACAGCGATACCGGCACCGTCACTTACGGCGTCGGCGTGAGCTCCAACATCACCCGCGCATCCGTGCGCGCCGTCTTCTCCGGCATCAACCGTCTCGGCCTCGGTGAGCGCCAGCAGGGAATTGCCGATCACTATTAAAAACAAAAACAATGAGCTGTAAAGCGCGTCGTTTTAACGTACGTCAGCTGTGGCACATTGGGCGTGGCACTTTGCCACGGGAATGAAGTTTAAAAAACAGACCGGTGGCATCCGACATGCCTGTCCTTGAGAGCAGGAGCCGGGTGCCGCCGGCATCATGCCCTGCGGGCATGCTATGGATCCCGGGAAGAACCGGGTGACCTGCAGATACAGAACCATACATCAACAACCATAGACGACCGGGGGAGAAGCCCTCGGCGGGGAGGAACACAAGTGGCAGAACAGAAAAAACTGGTCGCCGAGATCACGGCGATGGATGAGGACTTTACACAATGGTATACAGACGTCTGCATCAAGGCAGGTCTGATCGCCTATTCCAACATCAAGGGCTTCATGGTCTACAAGCCTGCGGGCTACGCGATCTGGGAAGCGGTACAGAAGCACCTGGACGCGCGGTTTAAGGCGGTTGGCGTAGAGAATGTCTACCTGCCCCTGCTGATCCCGGAGCGCCTGCTCAACCAGGAGAAGGACCTGGTCGAGGGCTTTGCCCCCGAGGTCGCCTGGGTCACCACAGGCGGTTCCGAGGAGCTCGACGAGCGTGCCTGCGTCCGTCCGACCTCTGAGTCCCTGTTCAGCGACTTCTACCGCGGCGAGATCCAGTCCTACCGCGATTTGCCCAAGATCTACAACCAGTGGTGCAGCGTTGTCCGCTGGGAGAAGGAGACCCGTCCCTTCCTCCGCTCACGTGAGTTCATGTGGCAGGAGGGGCACACCGTACACGCAACCGCCGAGGAGGCGGAAGCCAGGACCCAACAGATGCTGAACGTCTATGCGGATTTCTGCGCGGAGGATCTGGCCATCCCCACCATCAAGGGCAGAAAGACCGACAAGGAGAAATTTGCAGGCGCCGTCGCGACCTACACCATCGAGGCCCTTATGCACGACGGCCGCGCCCTCCAGTCCGGCACCAGCCACGACTTCGGCGACGACTTCGCAAAGGCCTATGGCATTCTTTTCACAGATAAAGACAACAAGCAGAAGCATGCCTTCCAGACCTCCTGGGGTCTGTCGACCCGCATTATCGGCGCCCTGATCATGGTCCACGGCGATAATTCCGGTCTGGTCCTGCCGCCCCGCATCGCGCCCACCCAGGTCGTGATCGTACCGATCCAGCAGCGCAAGGCCGGCGTCCTGGACAAGGCCTATGAGCTCAAGGAAGTGCTCAGCAATTTCCGCGTCAAGGTCGACGACAGCGACAAGAGCCCCGGCTTCAAGTTCGCGGACCAGGAGATGCGCGGCTTCCCGCTCCGCGTGGAGATCGGCCCCCGCGACCTCCAGAACGGCAAGTGCATCATCGCCCGCAGAGACAACGGCGCAAAGGAAGAGTGCGCTCTGGAGGGCCTGGAGGCCAGGATCGGAGAACTCCTGGAACAGATCCAGCACGATATGTTCGAGCGCGCCAAAAAGCACCTCGAGGAGCACACCTATACCGCAACGTCCCGCGAGGAGTTCGAGAAGACCTTCGCAGAGAAGACCGGCTTCGTCAAGGCCATGTGGTGCGGCGAGCTGGCCTGCGAGGAGGAGATTAAGGAAAAATACGGTGTGACCAGCCGCTGCATGCCTTTTGAACAGGAACATATCGCTGATACCTGTGTCTGCTGCGGCAAGCCGGCGAAGAAGATGGTCTACTGGGGCAAATCCTACTGATCGTCCCGTCCGTTCTCAACCACCCGGACCCATGCTCCCCGAAGGCTCCCCGCGTGCCGGCATGCTGTAAATCAGTAAGGAAGGAGCAGTCCAGTGGATAAAACAGTAAAAATCAGGATCCCCGCCGGTGCGGAGCAGATCCTGCACAGGCTGGAGGAAAAAGGCTTTGAGGCCTATGTGGTCGGCGGCTGTGTCCGCGACAGCCTGCTCGGACGTGAGCCGCACGACTGGGACATCACGACGTCCGCCACACCTCAGCAGGTCAAGAAGATCTTTCAGCGCACGGTGGATACCGGCCTCAAGCACGGGACCGTGACGGTCCTCCTGGACCGGGAGCCCTACGAGGTCACGACCTATCGTATCGACGGTGAATACCTCGACGGGAGACATCCTTCCGGCGTCACCTTTACCCGGAGTCTGCGGGAGGACCTGCAGCGAAGGGATTTTACCATCAATGCCATGGCCTACAGCGACAGCCGGGGCCTGCAGGACTGCTTTGGCGGCCTGGAGGACCTGGAGAAGGGCATGATCCGGGCAGTCGGGGATCCGATGAAGCGTTTCGGCGAGGATGCCCTCCGCATCATGCGTGCGGTCCGCTTTGCGGCTCAGCTGGGTTATGCTGTGGAGGAGGAGACCCGCCGCGCCATGAAAACGCTTGCGCCCACCCTGTCCAGGGTCAGCGCCGAGCGGATCGCCGCAGAGCTGGAAAAGCTCCTGGTCTCCCCCCATCCGGAGATGATCAGGATGGCCTGGGAATGCGGGATCACGGCGGTCGTCCTGCCGGAATTCGACCGGTGCATGGAGACGGAGCAGAACAATCCCCACCACTGCTACAGCGTGGGCGAGCACACGATCCACAGCCTCTTGCAGGCGCGTCAGGACCGGATCCTCCGTCTGACCATGCTCCTGCACGACTTCGGCAAGCCGGCCTGCAAAACGACGGATGACAAGGGAATCGACCATTTCTACGGGCATCCTGAGAAAAGCGCGGCCCTGGCCAATCAGATCCTGCGCCGGCTCAAATATGACAATGACACCAGAAGAGCTGTTGTCCGGCTTGTCCGCTTCCACGACCGGAAGGTCCGTCTCACGAAACCGGGCGTCCGCAAGGCCGTCATGGAGATCGGTGAGGACCTCTTTCCCCTCTTTCTGGAGGTCAAGGACGCAGACCTCTATGCCCAGAGCCTCTACCAGCGGCAGGAGAAGGTCGAAGAGATGGCGGAAATCCGGCGCCTCTACGCACAGATTCTCGAGGCGGGCGACTGCCTGAGCCTGCGCGACCTCGCCGTGAGCGGAGATGACCTCATCGCCGCGGGCATGCAGCCCGGAAAGGAACTCGGGCGCGTCCTGCAGGACATGCTCCGGGACGTCGTCGATGTCCCCGCCCACAACGACCGGGACTACCTGCTGCAGCGCTATCTGCCCTCATAGACCGGCTATACGGTGCACGCAGTCCTGGATTCTATGCGTTTTTACGTGTTTTTCAGCGCAAAAGCCCGGCTGAGCTGGCCACAGCGGCTGTTTGGAAGGCTTCCAATCCGGCATATGTTGACAAAGGCAAGGACCTGCAAGTACAATTGTTAGACACACCTGGTGTTCATACTGCCTGTTCCACCGGCAGTTATGCATAAAATCAAGTATCATTTATTACATTCAACGCACCTGCTTCGCAGGAATGAAAAAGGAGAGAACATGAATAAGACACAGTTTATCGACGCGATGAAAGAGAAGACCGGCCTCACGAAGAAGGATGCTGAGAATGCATACAATGCTTTTGTAGAGACGATC
>OCTW011521467.1_pt1 | contig 16366 bp, 11 predicted proteins | sample 1539671 | NCBI WGS metagenome assembly OCTW01 (sample SAMN02144230, study PRJEB22623) | gut metagenome | biome: sheep rumen | host: Ovis aries | place: New Zealand
GGTGGATTCTCGACAATGTGCCGGATGCGCGCCGCCGCGCGGAGCAGGGCGAATTGCTGTTCGGCACGGTGGACAGCTGGCTGATCTGGAATCTCACAGGGGGAAAACGGCATGTCACCGACGCGTCCAACGCCGCGCGCACGATGCTGTTTGACATTCACGCGCTGTGCTGGGATGAGGATATTCTGCGTGAGCTGGACATTCCGTCCGGTATGCTGCCGGATGTCGTGCCCTCGAGCGGCATCGCGGCGTATACCGATGCCGCGCTGTTCGGACGGGAAATTCCGATTGCAGGCATCGCGGGCGATCAGCAGGCGGCACTGTTCGGACAGACCTGCTTTGCGCCGGGGGAGGCAAAAAATACCTACGGAACCGGATGCTTTCTGCTGATGAACACCGGAGAAAAACCGGTGAGCAGCGAAAACGGCCTGCTGACCACGGTGGCGTGGAACATCGGCGGCAGGGTGACGTATGCGCTGGAGGGCTCGGTCTTTGTGGCGGGCGCTGCGATTCAGTGGCTGCGCGATGATCTGAAGCTTGTGGACAGCGCGGCGCAGTCGGAGGAAATCGCGCGCAGCACGGCGGACACCGGCGGCGTGTATCTCGTCCCGGCCTTCACCGGACTGGGCGCGCCCTACTGGGATCCCTATGCGCGCGGCACGCTGATCGGTCTGACCCGCGCGTCAAACCGGGCGCATATCGTGCGCGCCGCACTGGAATCGCTCGCCTATCAGACGGCGGATGTGCTGTACGTCATGCAGAAGGATGCCGGACTGGTCCTGCAGCATCTGCGGGCGGACGGCGGCGCAAGTGCGAACAATTTCCTGATGCAGTTTCAGGCGGACATCGTCGATGTTCTGGTGGAGCGTCCGGCGTGTGTCGAGACAACGGCGCTCGGCGCGGCGTTTCTGGCGGGACTGGCTGTCGGCGTCTGGAAGGATGAGGAGGACATTCGCCGCACCGTGGCGCGCGACCGCACCTTTGCGCCGCAGATGGAGAGCGAACGGCGCAGCCGGCTGCTCGCGGGCTGGCACCGCGCGGTATCGCGCGCGATGGGATGGGCTGCGCCGGATTGAGAAAAAGTTCCGATAAAAAACCAAAAAAAGTGTTGACATGCGTGCAAAATCTTGTTATACTATTCAGGCAGTCAAGAGATTGCACATGCGCCAGTAGCTCAGTTGGATAGAGTGTTTGGCTACGAACCAAAAGGTCGGGGGTTCGAATCCCTTCTGGCGTACCAGCAAAAGCGGTTGATTCTCAACGAATTGACCGCTTTTCTGTATTTTCCGGCGAATTTGAACATTGCAGAGCCTTGCCGCGGCACATCGGCGACGCGGCAGTTCGTGGCGGCATTCGGCCTGCAATCTGCCGCCGTGACAGACGGACGGAAAAGGCGGAAAATACGGCATTTCTGCCGAAAAGAATATTGCTCTTGGAAAAAATGACAAATTTCGGCGAAATATTGGCGATATCTTGACAAATTCCACAATTCCCACTGGAAACTTGCGGCAAAGCGTGCTATACTATATACAATTCCTGCATGTTTTGGCAATGCAGAAAGCTTCGGACACAGCAGTAAATGAGAACATAATAGGAAAAGGTGGAATGTAATATGTCAATGGAACTGAAAATGACGGGACTGACTTCCTTCATAAAGGAGAAAGAGCTCACCTATATGAATCCGCTGATTCGGACATGCAATCAGATGCTGATGAACAAAACGGCACAGGGAAACGACTTCCTCGGCTGGGTCAATCTTCCGGTTGAATATGATAAGGAAGAGTTTGCACGCATTCAGAAGGCGGCGGAAAAGATTCAGAAGAGCTGTGATGTACTGGTTGTCATCGGCATCGGCGGATCGTATCTGGGCGCGCGTGCGGCAATCGAATTCTGCCTCGGTCAGATGTACAACGGCGTTCGCCCGGAAGGTATTCCGGAGATCTATTTCGTCGGCAACAACATCAGCTCGGGTGCAGTAAATGATGTCATCAAGATCATTGGCGACCGCGATTTCTGCATCAATATTATTTCCAAATCGGGCAGAACCACCGAGCCGGCAATTGCATTCCGCATTTTTAAGGAGCTGTGCGAAAAGAAGTATGGCAAGGAGGGCGCAAAGGAACGCATTTTTGCCACGACAGACAAGGCGCGCGGCGCATTGAAGGAGCTCGCCACCGCAGAGGGCTACGAGACCTTTGTCGTACCGGATGATGTGGGCGGCCGTTTCTCGGTTCTGTCCGCTGTCGGTCTGCTGCCGATCGCCGCTGCCGGCATCGACATCGCAGAGATGATGCGCGGCGCCGCAGAGGCGCGTGAGGCCTTCCTCGACGGCACGACGCAGGACAACGACTGCTTCCGCTATGCAGCGATCCGCAATGTTCTGTACCGCAAGGGCAAGAATACGGAAATTCTGGTCAATTACGATCCGGCACTGGTTATGTTCGGCGAGTGGTACAAGCAGCTGTACGCAGAGTCTGAGGGCAAAGAGCACAAGGGCATTTTCCCGGTATCCGCGGCATTCTCCACCGACCTGCATTCCATCGGACAGTTTATTCAGGACGGTACACGCAACCTGTTTGAGACGGTCGTCTGGGTCAAGGAGCAGCGTTCGGATGTCACAATCGGCTACATGGACGGCGATCTGGACGGCCTGAACTATCTGGACGGCAAGACCATGCAGTTCGTCAACTCCAAGGCATATGCCGGCACACTGCTCGCACATGTGGACGGCGGCACGCCGAATGTCCTCATTGAAATTGACCGCGCGGATGCGTATCACTTCGGCTATCTGTGCTACTTCTTTGAGAAGGCCTGTGGCCTCAGCGGCTATCTGCTGGGTGTCAATCCGTTCGATCAGCCCGGCGTTGAGAGCTACAAGAAGAACATGTTCGCTCTGCTCGGCAAGCCCGGCTTCGAGGAGGAAAAGAAGATTCTCGAGGCGAGAATGAACGGTTAAGTAAACAATTGACAGCTGTCGGCGTCCCGCCTTTTTTGGCGGGACGCTTTTTTGCGCGGGAACAGATTTTTGCAGGAAAGAAAAAAGCACCCGGCCGCAGCCGGATGCTTTGAACGGATTACATTGAGGGCATCGGGGATTATGGTTCGTCGGACTCCTCCGGCTCCGGTCCGCCGGAGAACGGTTTGAGCATCATGCAGACATGTCCGTCGGTCTCATCCAGGGTGACAACGGCGGTCTCCGCCTGCCACGAGCCGTCGGCGGACGGCTTGCGCTCCACAAGCTCGGTCACGGTTTTCTCCAGCTCCGCGCGGGAGACGGAAGAAGGGAAGCTGACGTCAATATCGGAGACGTCGCCGTATTCATCATAGTTCACATCAAAGGTGATGTCTGCGCCGTAAACCGTGCCTTCAAATGTGCGCTGCCGCAGAGAGCCGTCCGCACCATACTTCTGCTTTTCGCCGTCGCCCAGCAGCTCCGTGACGCCGATATCCGGCGTGCCGATGAGCGAGAACAGCATATTCAGATGCATGGTATCCTCTTCTTGCTGCGTCAGGGCGCCGGCAGCTGCGGGAGCAGAGCCTGCCGCGGCATCCTTCTTTTTTCCGCAGCCGGACAGCGGGCAGAGCAGCAGGGAACCGGTCAGCAGGATACACAGAAAACGTTTCATGGAGACCTCCTTTTTCCGTGCCGAAACAGGGCGAAATCTCCGGTTTTCGGGCGGCGGCACGGGAATCATTCAGAATGATGCGCGGGATATTTTTATAAATTATCAGTCCGCGTATCATGATTATCATAGGACAAACCCGCTGCATTTGCAAGAGATTGTGAGGAAAAAGCCAAAATGATCTGGATTTGTAACCGGATTGCAAGCAAAAACGCGAAAAAATATTCGGGACAGTGGTGCTGTATCACTGCGAAAGAGTAAAAAATCGAGTGAATAATTATACATTTTCAGAAATAATTAAAAGTTTTTCTTGCATTCCTGCAAGAGCGGGCTTATAATAGGGTCATGACAAAAACAGGGGCGATAAAGCCGCAAAAACACATTTTTTGCGGTTTATACAAAACAAACGGCCCGTTTTGATGGAGGGTTATACAACATGGCAACAAAGGACATGAAAATTAAAAAAGCAGTTCTGGCATATTCCGGCGGTCTGGACACTTCTGTCCTGATTCCGTGGCTGAAGGAAAACTACGGCTGTGAGGTTATCGCGGTATCCGGCGACGTCGGACAGGGCACCGAGCTGGACGGTCTGGAGGAAAAGGCGCTCAAGACCGGCGCATCCAAGCTGTACGTCATGGATCTGACCAAGGAATTTGTCGATGACTATATTATCCCGACCATGAAGGCGGGTGCGGATTATGAGGGCTACCTGCTGGGCACCTCGTTCGCGCGTCCGATCATCGCGCGCCGGCTGGTTGAAATTGCCAAGAAGGAAGGCGCGGACACCATCGTCCACGGCTGCACGGGCAAGGGAAACGATCAGGTTCGCTTTGAGCTGGCGATCAAGGCATTCGCGCCGGAAATGCAGGTGCTCGCACCGTGGCGCTTCTGGGAGCTGGACAGCCGCGACAAGGAAATTGATTACGCGGAGGCGCACAACATCCCGCTGAAAATCAACCGCGAGACCAATTACTCCAAGGACAAGAACATCTGGCATCTGTCTCATGAGGGTCTGGATCTGGAGGATCCGGCAAATGAGCCGAAGTACGATGAGATTCTTGAAATGGGCGTTTCGCCGGAGAAGGCGCCCGACCATCCGACCTATGTCACCCTTCATTTTGAGCAGGGTGTTCCGACCGCGCTGGACGGACAGGAAATGGAGTCGGTTGCACTGCTGACCAAGCTCAATGAGCTGGGCGGCGCAAACGGCATCGGCCTGCTCGACCTCGTCGAAAACCGTCTGGTCGGCATGAAGAGCCGCGGCGTATATGAGACGCCGGGCGGTGCGATTCTGTATGCGGCGCACAAAAAGCTGGAGGAAATCACGCTCGACAAGGAGACCGCGCATTATAAGGCGCAGGTTGCAATGAAGTTCGGCGAGCTGGTATACAACGGTCAGTGGTACACCCCGCTGCGCAAGGCGCTCAGCGCATTTGTCGATGAGACACAGAAGACGGTCACCGGCGATGTCAAGCTGAAGCTGTACAAGGGCAACATCATTCCGGCTTCCGTCACCTCGCCGTACAGCCTGCACTCCGAGGCGATGGCGACCTTTGCCGCCGACGACGCCTACAATCAGGCGGATTCCGAGGGCTTTATCAACCTGTTCGGCCTGCCGCTCAAGGTGCGTGCCCTCAACGACATGAACCTGCAGAAGACAGCCGGCATGGAATTCCCGACGGTGGAATAACACGCAGAAAAGATCGGTACGATTGTCACAATCGGGCGGACACAGCTGTCCGCCCATTGTGTGTTTTTCAGGGCGATTGACCCTTTTCAGACAGAGCAAAAAAAGCGGGCGCAAAGGCCCGGAAAAGGAGGCCCATTATGAAGCTTTGGGCAGGACGTTTCCAGAAGGAAACCGATAACACAGTAAATGATTTCAACTCCTCCATTCAGTTTGACGGACGGCTGTACCGCGAGGACATCACCGGCTCGATTGCGCACGCGACTATGCTCGGCCGACAGGGGATTATTGAGGAGCACGAGGCGGAGAAAATTGTCTCCGGACTGAAGGAAATCCTCTACGATATTGAACACAACGACCTCGACGTATTCAATCCGGAATACGAGGATATTCACATGAATATCGAGGTCGCGCTGACGCAGCGCATCGGCGACACCGGCAAGCGGCTGCACACGGCGCGCTCGAGAAACGATCAGGTCGCGCTCGATATGCGCCTGTACGTCAAAAAGGAAATCTGCGAGCTGATGCAGCTGGCGGTTGACTTTGAAAAGGTGCTCGTGGAAAAGGCGAAGGAAAACCTCGACACGGTTATGCCGGGCTATACCCACCTGCAGCGCGCACAGCCGACCACATTCGGCCATTACATGATGGCGTATGCACAGATGCTGCGCCGCGACATCTCCCGCCTGGGCGACTGCTTTGCGCGCATGGATGAAATGCCGCTCGGCTCGGGCGCACTGGCATCGACGACGTATCCGATTGACCGCGATTTCGTCCGCGAGCAGCTGGGCTTTGCGCGCGTGACGGAAAACTCGCTCGACGGCGTTTCCGACCGCGATTACTGCATTGAGCTGATGAGCTGCCTGTCCATTATGATGATGCACCTGTCCCGCCTGTCGGAGGAGGTCATCTCGTGGTGCTCGTGGGAGTGGCGGTTTGCCGAGCTGGACGATGCGTATTCCACCGGCTCGTCCATCATGCCGCAGAAGAAGAATCCGGACGTCTGCGAGCTGATTCGCGGCAAGACGGGCCGCGTTTACGGCGATCTGATGACGCTGATGACGACGATGAAGGCGCTTCCGCTCGCCTACAACAAGGATATGCAGGAGGACAAGGAGTGCGTCTTTGACGCGATTGACACCGCGAAGCAGTGCCTCGAGGTATTTGCGCCGATGTTCCGCACGATGACGCTGCGCAAGAAGAACATGCGCTCGGCGGCAAGCCGCGGCTTTATCAATGCGACCGACTGCGCGGATTATCTGGTCAAGAAGGGGCTTCCGTTCCGCGACGCCTATATGATCGTCGGACGGCTGGTCAACACCTGTATCCGTGCGGAAGAGACGCTCGAGACGATGACGCTCAAGGATTTCGCCGCGATTTCCAACAAATTCGGGCCGGATGTCTATGACGCGCTCGACCTCAAGACCTGTGTCGAAGGCCGCGCGGTGATCGGCGGTCCCGCGCCGAAGGAGGTCACCCGTCAGATCGGACGCATCGAACGCTTCCTCGAAGAGGCGGAGGAGCAGCTGACCGATATGCGCGCCGAGCTGCGCACGTGACGGAGGCGGAAGTGATGAAACCAGTTGTTTATATAGACGGAAAAGAGGGAACGACCGGACTGCAGATTTTTGAGCGGCTCGGCTCCCGTGACGATATCGAGCTGATCCTCATCGACGAGGACAAGCGAAAGGATGCGCAGGAGCGCAAAAAGTATATTGACGCGGCGGACATCGTCTTTCTGTGCCTGCCGGATGCGGCGGCGCGCGAGGCGGTTGCGCTTTGCGGCAGCGACAGCACACGCTTCATCGACGCATCCACCGCACACCGCACCCATCCCGACTGGGATTACGGCTTTCCGGAGCTGTCCGAGGCGCACCGCGCGGCGATTGTGCGCTCCAAGCGCGTCGCAAACCCCGGCTGCCATGCCTCCGGCTTTATCTCCTCGGTGTATCCGCTGGTCAGACTGGGCGTGGTACCGGCGGATTACCCGCTGACCTGCTCGTCGCTCACCGGATATTCCGGCGGCGGAAAAAAGCTGATCGCGGAATATGAGGACCCGGACCGCGACCCGCGGCACGAATCACACCGCATTTACGGGCTGAATCTCAGGCACAAGCATCTGCCGGAGATGACGCATGTGTGCGGGCTGCAGGCGGCACCTGTCTTTGCCCCCATTCTGGGCGATTTCTACAAGGGCATGGCGTCGACGGTGATGCTGCACAACCGGCTGCTGCCCGGCGCGCCGACCGCGCAGGAGATTCATGCAAGGCTGGCGGAATACTATGCGGGTCAGCAGATGGTGCAGGTGCTGCCGTTCGGCGGAACCGAGCCGGTCATCTACGCCGACACCATGGCGGGGCGCGACAGCCTGTCGCTGATTGTCTGCGGACATGAGGAGCAGACGATGATTACGGCGCTGTTTGACAACCTCGGCAAGGGCGCATCCGGCGCCGCGGTACAGAACATGAATCTGATGCTCGGCTTTGAGGAAACAGCCGGTCTGACCAAGTGAAACCACTGCGGCCGCCTGCGGACAGGCGGCGCTGAAACGGATAGAAAGGAATACACCACATGAAGAAGATCGAAGGCGGCGTGTGCGCCGCAAAGGGCTTCCGCGCGGCAGCCGTGCACTGCGGCGTCAAGGCGGGCAGCCCGCAGGAGAAGGATGATCTGGCGCTGATTGTCAGCGAATGCTGTGCGTCGACAGCGGCGACCTTTACCAACAACCGCGTCAAGGCGGCGCCGATTTACGTCTGCATGGAGCATCTGGAGGACGGCATCGCACAGGTGATCGCCGCGAATTCCGGCAATGCGAACGCCTGCGCGCCGCAGGGCATTGAAAACGCGCGCCGCATGGCAAAGGCGGCGGCACAGGCTGTCGGCGTGGAGGAAAATCTGGTTCTTGTCAGCTCGACCGGCGTCATCGGCCAGCAGCTGAATATCGAGGCGATTGAGGGCGGCATGGCGAAGCTGGCAGATCAGCTGTCGGAGGACGGCTCCGCTGCGGCGAACCGCGCGATTATGACGACCGATCTCGTCGAAAAGACGGCGGCAGTCGAATTTGACTGCGGCGGAAAGACCTGCCGGATGGGCGGCATCGCCAAGGGCTCCGGCATGATTCACCCGAATATGGGCACGATGCTGTGCTTTATCACCACCGACTGTGCGATTGATCCGTCCCTGCTGCGCGGCGCACTGCAGGATGCGGTGGCGCGCACGTTCAACCGCGTATCGGTCGACGGCGACACCTCCACCAACGACACCTGCGTTGTCATGGCAAACGGCATGGCGGGCAATCAGATCATCGACTGGAAGGACGAGGATTACCACACCTTTTCCGCTGCACTGGAGGAAGTCTGTCTGTCTCTGGCGAAGCAGATTGCCGCGGACGGCGAGGGCGCGAGCCGCCTGATCTGTTGCACGGTCAAGAACTCCCGCGCGGAGGAGTACGCGGAGCGTCTGGCAAAGGCGGTCATTGCCTCCAGCCTGGTCAAGGCGGCGATGTTCGGCGCGGATGCCAACTGGGGCCGCGTTCTGTGCGCGATGGGCTATTCCAAGGCGCCGTTCCGCCCGGAATATGTCAGCATCGGCTTTTCGAGCGCGGCAGGCTCGGTCACCGTCTGCGAGGAGGGTGAGGGCCTGGCCTTTGACGAGGAGCTGGCGAAGCGGATTCTCTCAGAAAAGGAAGTCTCCATCGACGTGGATATTCACGAGGGCGATGCGGAGGCGACGGCATTCGGCTGTGACCTGACCTATGAGTACGTCAAAATCAACGGCGATTACCGCACCTGATCCGGAGGACACACATGGCAGAGGAAAAGCAGCGCGCGCAGGTGCTCATTGAAGCCCTGCCGCACATTCAGAAATACTATGGAAAGACCGTCGTCATCAAATACGGCGGAAATGCGATGATTAACGAGGATTTGAAGGACGCGGTCATTCACGATATCGTCCTGCTCAGCCTCGTCGGCGTCCGCGTGGTCGTCGTGCACGGCGGCGGGCCGGAAATCAGCGCGATGCTCAAGAAGATCAACAAGGAGTCCAGATTTGTCAACGGTCTGCGTTATACCGACCGCGAGACGATGGACATTGTGCAGATGATTCTGTGCGGCAAGGTCAACAAGGATCTGGTCGCACTGCTCGGTCAGGCGGGCGGCACAGGCGTCGGTCTGAGCGGCATGGACGGCGGGCTGTTTCAGGCGGTGCGCCGCGTCGATGCGGACGGCACCGATTACGGCTATGTCGGCAGCATCGTCAAGGTGAATCCGGCGCCGGTCGTTGACATGCTCGGGCACGGATATATTCCGGTCGTCTCCACCGTCGCGCTCGGCGTGGATGACGACACCAATTACAACATCAACGCGGACCTCGCGGCGGCAAAGCTCGCGGTCGCGCTGCAGGCGGAAAAGCTGATTCTGCTGACCGATGTGCGCGGACTGCTGATGGACCGCCATGACGAGAGCACGCTGCTGCCGGAGGTCAAGGTGTCGGCGGTGCCCAAGCTCATCAAGGACGGCGTGATTGCCGGCGGCATGATTCCGAAGGTGGACTGCTGTGTCGAGGCGGTGCGCGAGGGCGTGCGGCAGGCGAACATTCAGGACGGACGCGTCGAGCATTCCATTCTGATCGAGCTGTTCAGCAATCAGGGCGTCGGCACGATGTTTTATTGAGGACAAGAGGGAACAAACTATGACATATAACGAGTTAAAACAGCAGGAAAGCCGGTATGTGATGAACACCTACGGCCGGTTTCCGATCGCGCTCGACCACGGCGAGGGCGCCCAGCTGTGGGACGTCGAGGGCAAACGCTACATCGACCTGACCAGCGGCATCGGCGTGTGCTGTCTGGGCTATAACAACGAAAAAATCATCGGTGCGATGACCCGGCAGGCACACAAGCTGATGCATGTGTCCAACCTGTTTCTCACCGAGCCGATGGTACAGACGGCAAAGACCCTTTGCACGCAGTCGGGCATGCGCAAGGTGTTCTTTTCCAACTCGGGCGCAGAGTCCAACGAGGGCATGATTAAGCTCGCGCGGAAGTATTCCTTTGACCACTATGGCGCGGGACGCGCGGAAATTGTCACGCTGTACAATTCGTTCCACGGGCGCACGGTCACCACGCTGAAGGCGACGGGACAGGAAAAGTTCCACCAGTACTTCTTCCCGTTCACCGAGGGCTTTGCCTATGCACAGGCAAACGACATCGACTCGGTCAGGGCGGCGGTGAACGAGCACACCTGTGCCGTTATGATTGAGCTGATTCAGGGCGAGGGCGGCGTGCTGCCGCTCGACGCGGACTTTGTCCGTGCGGTGGAGGCACTGTGCCGCGAGCGCGATCTGCTGCTGCTCATCGACGAGGTGCAGACGGGCATCGGACGCACCGGCACGCTGTTCTGCTTCCAGCAGTACGGCATTCATCCGGATGTCGTCTCCATGGCAAAGGGCCTCGGCGGCGGACTGCCGGTCGGCGCGGTGATGGCGGCGGAGAGCTGCTGTGACGTGCTCGGACCGGGCACGCATGCCACCACCTTTGGCGGCACGCCGACGGTCTGTGCGGCGGCAAATGCCGTGCTGGCGGAAGTGACCCGTCCGGAATTTTTGCAGTCGGTCACGGAAAAGGGCGCATATCTGCGCGGCGCAATTCTCGGCTTCGGCTCGGACAAAATACAGGATGTGCGCGGCAGAGGCCTGATGCTCGGCATCGTTGTCGAGGAGGACGCCCGTGCCGCATTGGTACAGCAGTGCATTGACCGCGGCGTGCTCGTGCTGACGGCCGGAAAAAATGCCATTCGCCTGCTGCCCCCGCTCAACATTTCGTATGAGGAGATGGACGAGGCGCTGGCAATCCTCAAGCAGGTATTCTGCGGGGAATAACGCACCGCGGGGCGGTCTGCCGCCGCGTGATTAGGAGGAACACAGATGAAGCATCTTCTGAAGCTGCTCGACTGCACGAAGGAGGACATCACATCCATTCTCGATCTGGCCGATCAGCTCAAATATGAAAGACAACACAACATCCCGCACCGGCATCTGGAGGGCAAAAGCCTCGGCATGATCTTTCAGAAGTCATCGACGCGCACGCGCGTTTCGTTTGAAGCGGGGATGTATCAGCTGGGCGGCCAGGCGCTGTTCCTGACCGACCGCGACCTGCAGATCGGGCGCGGCGAACCGGCACAGGATACGGCGCGCGTGCTCTCGCGCTATCTGGACGGACTGATGATCCGCACCTACGATCAGGCGGAGGCGGAAATGCTCGCACAGTACAGCGCGGTTCCGGTCATCAACGGTCTGACCAATTTTGCCCATCCGTGTCAGGTGCTGGCCGATCTGATGACGGTGCGCGAGCACTTTGCGCAGCTGGAAGGGCTGAAAATGTGCTTTGTCGGCGATGGATTCAACATGTGCAATTCGCTGATTGTCGGCTGCCTGAAGGCGGGCATGGATGTCAGCGTCGCGACGCCGGAGGGCTATGAGCCGCATCCGGATGTGCTCGCCTTTGCCGAGGCGCAGAAGGCACAGGGCGCATCGTTCCGGCTGCTGCACGATATCCGCGCTGCTGCGGACAATGCCGATGTGCTGTTCACCGACGCATGGGTCGGCATGGGACAGGAGGATCAGGCCGAACAGCGCCGCCGGGACTTTGCGGGCTTTACGGTTGACCATGAGCTGCTCGCCTGCTGCAAGGAGGGCGTCATGGTGCAGCACTGTCTGCCGGCGCATCGCGGAGAGGAAATCACCGAAGCCGTGTTCGAGGAGCATGCGGACGAGATTTTTGAGGAGTCCGAAAACCGCCTGCACGCACAGAAGGCCGTCATGGTCACGCTGATGGGACACAACAGCTGATTTTTTTACAAAATGAGACATACAGGAGGACAGGCACACCCTGTCCTTTTTGTTGTGTCAAAAATGGGACAGATCCGGGCAAAGTAACAGAAATGTTACGATATTGTAACGCCGGGGAGGTAGACTTTTCCGCCAAATATGTTACAATTTAGGTAACATCACTTTACGAAAAGAGGGATTGTATGAAAAAGAGACTGACAGCGTGTTTGCTGACAGCTGCGATGCTGTGCACGGGCGCTCCCGCGGCGTTTGCCACGCGCGGACCGCAGGACGTTCCGGCTGAGCCGGAGCAGGCAGCCGGCGGTGCGGACATCAGCACACTCTATGGGGAGGCAGCTGAAAACGGGATTCAGATCCTGTCCGTCGACGATGTGCCGGCAGGCGAAGAAATGATCGTTGCGGAAGTTGTCGAGGACGATGCAGGCATCAGTACGCATGCATCCCTGCCGAAGATAGACAAAGGCGAGCCGAGAGTCCGCCGCTTTTCCGCCCCGCAGGACACCGGCGCGGGAATGATATCCGAACAGGACAAGACGACGAGTAATTTCACCACATACGGCGATCAGCTGGGCAAGGTTGCATTTAAGCTGGAAAACGGTCAGAATATCTATGTCGGCGCTGCGATGAAGAAGATGTATGACAATTACCGCCGCGATGCGCTCAAGGGCGAAGGCAGTGCCGCATTTGCCGGAGATGAGGCCGCACTGGAAAAGCTGGGCGTCAAATATCGGCTGAGCGGCATTGATATGGATTACTATGGCTTGATCGCAAACCAGGTATCCTGGCTGGTCTACCAGTGTGTGGACTACGATACACCGGAAATGTTCTATTCCAACAGCTCGTGCTATGCACTCGGCGGTGAAGTCGAGGGAACATCCGATATGGCATACTCTTTTATCATTCCGGCGTATGGTGCGGGCTTCCGGACGGTGATTCAGCGCAAAAAGATAAAAGATCAGCTGGAAGCCAAGGTGAAGGAAATCATAAGCGAAGGAGCGGCATATCCGCGCGCATATGATAAGATGAAGTTTTTCCACGACTGGCTGTGCAGGAACAACAGCTACAACGATGATGCCATGGCGAGCGGTTCGTACTCGGAGGAGGTCTCCGATGCGCCGTGGTCATGCGCAAGCGGAATTCTCAGCAGCACGAATCCGAAGGTTGCCGGACCGGTCTGCGAGGGCTATGCCCGTGCGTTTGCGCTTCTGTGCCATCGGGCAGGCATCACCTGTACGGTTGTCACAGGCAGCGGACATATGTGGAACAACCTGCGGTATGACCACAAGTGGACCGGCGTGGATGCCACATGGGATGACGACGACAGCGGCTGGAATTATGAATATTTCCTCACAAAGTGCAACGGACAGTTCGGCCACAAGCTGGACGACGACAATGTGGAACCGTACATTGCCTATCCGGTGCTGTCGAAAATTTCCAGCGCGAAGGAGCTGCCGTTCTACGACAAGCTGACCTGGCAGAAGAGCGCGCTTCAGTTCGTCTACGACAACGGCTATATGAACGGTCTGACATGCGTCAATTTCGGCGTCAATCAGACGATTACACGCGCAGAATTTGCGGCGATTCTGTACAACATTGCCGGCAAACCTGCGGTTGCCTATACCGACCGCTTCAGCGATATTCCCCGGGGCAAGTGGTATACCAATGCGGTCCTTTGGACAGCCGACCAGGGCATTGCCAGCGGCGATAAGGGCAAATTTATGCCGAACGCGAAGATCACCCGTGAGCAGATTGCTGTTATGCTGCACAACCGCGCGGGCAAGCCGGAAGGCAAGGGAGATCTGAGCCGGTTCGCGGATTATGCCAAGGTGCACAGCTGGGCGCTCAATGCGATGGTCTGGGCAAACGGCGAACAGATCATCAACGGCAAGAGCAATAAGGACGGCCTGTATCTCGATCCGCTGACCGGCATCACCCGCGGCGAAACGGCGGCAGTATTTAAGAACATGCTCTCCTGATCCGGCGCCGCAAAACGAGAAACAACAGAAAAATGTATGGGGCCATCACCCTGCGGGCACCTCTCCGATGATTCGGAGGGGTGCTTTTTTGATGAAAAGGGGAAAGAAAGTGTGAGGAAACAATAAATAGGAGAAATTTCATAGATTTTTTGCGATGTCTATGGTAAAATAAAAGCACCAAAACAGGAAAGAGGGATCGTATGAAAAAGAGACTAACCGCATATCTGTTGGCACTTTTGATGCTCGGGACATCCGTACCCGCTGCGTTTGCGACCGACGGACCGGAGACACAGCCGGAGGACAATGGCGGCGGTGTTGGTGCGGCCGATATCAGCACGCTGTATGATGAGGCGGCGAGTGACGGCATCACCTTCCTCTCCATCGACGATATTCCGGCGAATGAAGAAGTGATTGTCGCGGAGGTCGTAGAAGAGGACGAACATATGGGCGTCCATCAAAATGCGGCGCCGCCGGTGATGAGTCCGGAGCGAGAGGGCAGAGTCAGAACGCTCTCCGAACAGGAAGCGGAAGGAACACAGATACAAAACGTCAAGACGACGACCAATTTTGTTTCCTACGGCGCACAGCTGGGCAAGGTTGTACTCAGGACGTCCGACGGAAAGAATGTTTACATCGGCGCCGCGATGAAAAAGCTGTACAACAATTTCCGCAGCGATGTGTGCAAGGGCACCTCCAGTGCGGTGTTTAAGGGGGACAGCAAGGCGATTGACGCGCTCGGCGTTACCTATAGCCTGAAGGGCGTTGACAAAAAATATTACGCAAATATCTGCAAAGAGATGGGCTGGCTGGTTTATCTGTGCGTTGACTACGACACGCCGCAGATGTTCTATTCCAACGGCTGGTGCTATATGGGCTGGGGCATAAACGGCTCTACGGTGCGCACCGAGCTGACTCCCGCTTACAACGCGGGCTTTGGGACGCTCGCACAGCGCAGGACGATTCAGAACCAGCTGAACGCCAAAGTTGACCAGATTGTCAAGGGGGCGGCGAAATATCCGCGGGCCTACGACAAGCTGAAATATTTCCATAACTGGCTGTGCAGAAACAATGTGTATAACCACAAAGCGGCCAATACGAGCGGCTATTCACAGGATGTCTCCGGCGCTCCGTGGTCTGCCGCGGGTGCGCTGCTCAGCAGCTCGACCAAGCTGCAGAGTCCGGTGTGCGAGGGCTATGCCCGCGCGTTTGAACTGCTGTGCCATCGTGTCGGCATTACCGCGACCGTTGCCACCGGCGACGTACATATGTGGAGCAACCTCCGCTATGACCACAAGTGGACCGGCGTGGACGTGACATGGGATGACGGCAGCTCGAGCGCCGCAAACGATTTCAATTATGAATATTTCCTGGTGCCGTGCAACGGGACATACGGACACCGCCTGAATGATGAATATCTGGCGCCGTACATTGCGTATCCGGTGCTTTCGAAGGTTTCCAGCTGGAAGGAGCTCCCGTTCTACGACGACATGACCTGGCAGAAGAAGGGCGTTCAGTACGTCTATCAAAAGGGCTACATGAACGGTCTGACCTGCGTCAATTTCGGCGTAAACCGCTCGATCACACGCGCAGAGGTCGCTGTCATTCTTTATAATATTGCCGGCAGACCGAAGGTCTCCTATGACAATCGCTTCCAGGATGTACCGAAGGACCAGTGGTATACCAGCGCGGTTCTGTGGGCGGCAAAGAAAGGCATTGTCAGCGGCTACAAGGGAAAATATATGCCGAACGCGAACATTACCCGCGAACAGATGGCGGTCATCCTCTATAACCGTGCAAAAAGACCGGTGGGAACCGGTGATCTGTACCGGTTTGATGATTTTGACCAGATTGACAGCTGGGCATGGGATGCGCTCGAATGGGCAACGGGCAGGGGCATTCTCAACGGCAAGTCCGGTGGAGGACAGCTTCGCCTGGATCCGCTCGCAGGTCTTACCCGCGGCGAAGCTGCTACGATCCTGATGAACATGAAGGCGTAAAAAATCGTCCGAAAAAACACAAAATGGGCTGTCTCAAAACGAGCAATCGTCAAGAGGCAGCCCTGCTTTTTGCGAAAAAAATGTTTTTTGGACGATACGGGTTTCACCGGAAACGGCCCATTACTCCGTCATGAGCGCTTCCATTTCCGTAATCAGCTCGTCAAACAGCTGCAGCGCTTCCGTGATCGGCTGTGCCGTTGCCATGTCGACCCCTGCGCCGCGCAGCAGGGTGATCGG
>OCTW011439278.1_pt1 | contig 16365 bp, 16 predicted proteins | sample 1539671 | NCBI WGS metagenome assembly OCTW01 (sample SAMN02144230, study PRJEB22623) | gut metagenome | biome: sheep rumen | host: Ovis aries | place: New Zealand
TGTGTAGTAGAATCTACCCATCTAATAGCTGAACACAGCTATCATTAGTGGGTTCCCACATTTGGTTTCCGAAGGTAAATTTACGCGGTCAACAACTAAACATATGTTTGACAATGGGCCGGTGCAGTGTTAGTATAATAAATGAAAGGTGCTACCGATAGACGGTTAGCCCATGATTAATAAGTTATTTTGAAAATAACCGCTCAATCATTCGGGGATAGGGCGGTTGTTTTTTTGTCTTGCTATTACGACCAATCATATAGCCAAGACTGAAGAATGTTGCACATAAGCTGATGACAGCTATAAGATCAGTAATAGTCAGCATAACAATGTCCTCCTCTCGAAGATTTCTCCTAAGAGATTTCTATGTAAACAGAGTTCACAGTACTCCGATTGTTGGACTAACCGCCTACCGAGTATGGTAGCACCCAAGATCATTATAACAAACACATGTTCGAACTGCAAGTGCTATTATACTTTATTATCAAAAGAATGATTTTAAATGTGTGCATTTAATTGTACACTATTATAATCATGTGAGTTTTTTAATGATAAACACGTGCAAAAGTGGTATAATTAAAGTTGGAAATTTGCGCTCAAAATATGGATGATTAATAAATAAAAGGGGTAGAAACAGATGGCAGAAAAAACTAATGCAAATATTGGATTCGAAAAACAATTATGGGACGTTGCATGTGTCCTCTGGGGACATATTCCTGCGGCAGAATATAGGAAAGTAATCATTGGTCTTATATTCCTCAGGTATATATCATCAGCATTTGACAAGAGATATCAGGAACTCGTGGAAGAAGGGGACGGTTTTGAAGATGACAGAGATGCATATACTATGGAAAATGTATTCTTTGTACCGGAAGAAGCACGTTGGAGCACTATAGCTGCTGCGGCTCATACACCGGAGATCGGTACTGTACTTGATAATGCCATGAGAGCTATCGAGGCAGAGAATAAAACTCTTAAAAATGTACTTCCGAAGAATTATGCCAGCCCTGACCTTGATAAAAGGGTACTTGGTGATGTTGTAGATATTTTCACCAATAATATTGATATGTCCGATAATGATGAAAGCGAAGATCTTCTTGGAAGAACCTATGAGTATTACTCTCAATGAGTATTGCTCTATTTTTACAGGAAAGAAAAATGCAAACGCATCTGTAGACGGAGGCAAGTATAAGTTTTTTACTTGTGCTCCTGATTCTCTCCTTATAGATAGTTATATCTATGATGGCAATGCCATTATTGTTTCCGGTAACGGTACATATACTGGAAGAACACGTTTTTATAGTGGCAAATTTGATCTATACCAAAGGACATATGCCTGTACATTGCTTGATGGCATTGAGCCGGATTATATATTCCCGCTGTACTGGTTCGTAAAACTCGAACTGAGTAAAAAAATAATGGGCGGGACTCGTGGTTCAGCAATTCCATATATTGTAATGAACGATTTGGCAAAGTTTGAATTCGTTTACAATGAAGAAACCTTTGCCACTTATACTCCTATTTTCAAAGATTTGACTGAAACCATACAAGCCAACGAATTTGAAAATGAACATCTTGCGGAGTTGAGGGATACATTATTGCCAAGGCTTATGTCCGGTGAACTTGATGTTTCCGACATTGACCTCTAAGCCGCTAAATTATCGTTTACAGTTTACAATAAATTGGTATCTTCTTGATCTGACGATCAAGAAGCGTCGTCAGCTTTGCAGGCTTAATTATCGTTTACAATAAATTGGTATCTTCTTGATCTGACGATCAAGAAGCATCGCCAGCTTTGCTGGCTTAATTATCGTTTTTATGTGATGTATATAGAAGTAGTTGTAGAAAGGAGACTAGATATGACAATTATGAATGAATTAGATTCCACTTGTGGGATATCAGATGAAGAATTAACACATAGATTCAAAGAATCCATCAGGATAGATGATGAAGTTAGGAGAATTAAAGGATTGCCTGTGGCAAGATATGATAGCAAATCTAAGAAAGCTTATCTTGAGTATCCTGATGGGAGGCGTGAATATGTCGGAGAAGAATGAGGTATGGTTGCCTGAAGTTATTGTATTTGCCGGCCCGAATGGAAGTGGCAAGACAACGATAACCAAGATGGCTAAAACTGTGGGAGAATATATCAATGCTGATGACATAAAGAGAACAACTCTTTGTTCTGATATTGAAGCGGCGGTAAAGGCTGAAGAATTGCGGGAAAAGATGATAAAGCAAAAAAAGGATTTTACCTTTGAGACAGTTTTATCCACAGAGCGAAATCTCCGGCTTCTGCGTAAGGCAAAAGAACAGGGATATTTTGTTAGATGTATTTATGTGTTGACATCAAATCCTGACATTAATGTTGCGAGAGTCAGAGCAAGGGAAGCATTGGGAGGTCATGGAGTACCGGAGGAAAAAATCAGACAACGATATGAAAGAGCACTTAAGCTTATTCCTCAGTTGGTAGACATTTGTGATGTGCTTCATTTGTACGATAATACCGAGATGCCTTTCAGAATATTTAAAAAGCGAAAGGATGTTTACTATAGATGGACAAATGAATCTTGGAATGATACGGAAATAGAGAACCTGACCGGTATTAAACACTATACGGAAAAATCATGAAATATGTACACATAATTGAATCATAACTCGCAAAGGCGGCGTGAGTAAACAGGCGGAACAGCCGTCCGTGTCGTTCTCTGAAAATAGCAAACAGAAGGAGATATGACATGAAGGAGCAATTGATGATGGAGTTGATGCAGCGGATGTTGCCACACCTCGACAACTCGCAATTGAAACAGCTAAGGGAGGCAATGGAACTCACGCTTTACCATTATAATGTAACCAAAACAGAGATAAAATCGGAAGAAGATGATAGCCGCGAACTTATAGAAAAGTTCATAGCGGCAAAGCGAATTGAGGGGTGTTCGGAAAAAACGCTGAAATACTACCAAACCACGATTGATGCAAGGTATCCTTGGCAGAGATGATCTTGTTAAGGAAACATCTTTGGTATTTGGTTATAAGAGACTTGGAAAGAATCTTGAGTCGGTGCTTCTTGAAGGCGTAAAGTGGGCTAAGAGTTCAGGGGCCATTATATCTGCAGGGCCGAATAAGTTTGCTATAGCGCCTGATGATTCAGAATAGATTTAGATGCTATAAATGCTATCGTGCGAGAAAGCTAAAAAGCAATGATTTATATTGTTATAAATCATGTTAAATAATGGAGTGATATAAACGTGGGATATAATAAAAGATTAATTGGTAAAATTGCGCTTTGTCTTTCTTTAGCCCTCATGCTTACAGGCTGTGGCAAGAAGGAAAGTAACAAGAAAGACTCCGGAAATAATACTGCAGAGATAACGACGGAAGCCGGTAATGGCGGGACAGATGATAATGGCAGCACAAGTGATACAACCAGCTCGGACGTAACCGATGACACGGGCAACACAACAGATAGTACAGCCACATCAGAATCAAACGTACAGTCCGACAATCCTCTGATCAAGAACGAACAGTATTTCATGGACATCACATCAATGATTCCTGAAATCGAAGGTATGTCACTGGCAGATTATGGATTACAGGATTCTGATACCATGATCCTCATGTATAACAATGATTACTTCGGAGGGTATGAGGAGGATAAGTGTGCGCTTTATACGCTGAAGCTTTCTACGGGAAAGTGTTCCGAAATATATAAGGATTTTAATGGAAGCACGTATTCTGATCTTGAGATAATTTCTGCATCGCCGGTTGTTCTGTATAACTCGCCGAGAAAGATGGTGATCTATCCTGAATCGGGAGTGGAAGCTTCAGTAACGCCTGTCACGAGAGATGGCGAAGATGTATATTTCAATAGCGTTTATGGCACGGATTACGGAATCGTATTTCTTGATGTTGATGGTAATCTGTATCTGGGCAATCCTGAGGGCGATACTATTACTCCACAGATTATATGGGAGGCGGCTCCGGAATATACCGAGTATCAGGTGTATCATTTTTATGACGGTGGCATCACTCTGAAGGCTCGTCCGCTTGTAACTGACGAGACGGAAAGTGCATATATAAATATCAATCTTCCTGACGGTTCGCTGAAGGAAAGCTACTGCTATGACGGCGTTCAGCTTCCTGAGGCCTTTAATAACAAGATTGGCAAAAACGCTATGGTTGCAGAGAACCTTAAGAAAGAAGGCGCTATCTATATCACTCTTAACAATGAAACCTTATATAAAATAAAACCTGAGCATGAAAGCGACAGTCTTGCTGATGCGGTTAATGGCCGGAATATGGTTTCATTCAGCTCTGATTCCGTAAAAGGCGGCATCATTGTGTTTAGACTGGATATCCGCAGTGATGATGCAGTTACCGGCTCAGAATACTATATGTACAACCTGAATATGGTTGAAGCTGACACTAAACTTATCAATCAGAAGAAGGAGTTTACTCCAGTTGCCGCAACAATGGAAAATTCTGATAAGCTCGCAAAGGAAATCGAGGAAAAATACCATGTTGTTCTGTCTTACGGAGATGATGCATACCTTCCGGAAGGGTATGTTATTGAGAAAAACAGTGATGCCAGAGCGCTTCTGTATACATTTGATGTTTTAAATCATGCCCTGGCTTTATATCCGGATAACTTTTTTGCAAATATACCTGGCAAGGCTAACCAGCTCAGATTCATCTTTGTCGGACAGATCAGTCAGGAAGGCTATCGGTATGGCTATCTTTCGGGACTGAGAATGATAAATGAAGAGCTTGCCTGCTATGATATATATTTTTCTATGAAGTTTGATCAAAGTACTCCGATCGAGATAACTACCATATATCATGAAATTGCCCATATGATGCTCGATGTGGCAGAAGAACAGGGGAACTTTGATGCCGAGACCTTTAATGGAATGAATCCGGAAGGCTTTTATTACGTAGGCAATTACAGTGATGAGATAGAAGATCCGAGTAAATACACCCAGTATGATCTTGATGAAGACGGCGGTTATAGTAATGTTTACTTTGTGAATGAGTATTCCATGACTATGCTGACAGAGGATGTTGCCGAGCTTATGGGACATCTGTTGGGAGAAGACAGAGAGTTTTACAGAAGTGAACATGTTCAGGAGAAACTGACATATTACTTTGAGGCAGTCAGAAAGTCATTTGATACAACAAACTGGCCGGAGAAGACATCTTGGGAAGAGAAGCTTGACAGTTATAAATAAGCTTATAAATATGCATTAGAGGGAGCTGAGATAAAGAAAGCTGCTTTTAAGAAAAAAATAGGCTGAAAAATGTTACAAAATCGCAAAAGTGTGCAATTTTCAGAGGCAAAAAAGCATTGCAATAATATACCTCATAAAATATAATTATTTATTGGATAATTATGCATTTATTCAAGCTTTTTGATATGCATTCAGTGAGGTTTCATTATTATGGAAGTGTTAAATGGAGATACATTTGCCAGCATGCTTCGCAGCGGTGCTGCCATGCTCGGGGAGAAGAGGGAAGAGGTTAATGATCTTAACGTTTTCCCTATTCCCGACGGTGACACCGGCGATAACATGTATATGACTATAGATTCAGGTAACACCGAGGTTATGTCGTATGACAACTCATCTCTTGAGGAGGTTGCCGCGAGTGCTGCCAAGGGAATGCTTCTTGGTGCAAGAGGCAATTCCGGAGTTATACTTTCACGTATATTTGCGGGTATTTCACATGGACTTGAGGGACGTGAGGAGACGGACGTAAGAGGTCTCTCGGAGGCTTTTAAATCCGGCGTTGAAGAAGCTTACAGAGCGGTTTCGATTCCTGTTGAAGGGACAATTCTTACTGTGTATAAAGACGCAGTTCGTTATGCATCCGAGAGGGTGACGGATGACAGCACCTTTGAGGATTTCTTTGATGATTTTATTCTTGAGTTACATTCATCACTTGAACGTACACCGGAGCTTCTGGCTGTGCTTAAGGAGTCGGGAGTGGTTGACAGCGGAGGAGCAGGCTTCATCTATATTGTTGAAGGTATGAGGAAGGCTCTTGCCGGTGAGAAGACTGTTTCATGTGAGCAGGCAATTTCAGGATCAAAGAAAAAAGTTGATATTTCACTCTTTACCGAAGACACAGTGCTGGAATTCGGGTATTGTACCGAGTTTCTCCTGAGACTTCAGAAGAGTAAGGTTGATAAGGATAAGTTTGATCTGGACGGCCTTATCGAGTATCTGAACAGTGAGGGGGATTCGGTAGTTGCCTTCCGTGATGATTCGATTGTTAAGGTTCATGTTCATACTAAGGAACCCGGCGTGATACTGAATCATTGTCAGAAATATGGTGAATTCCTTACACTTAAGATAGAAAATATGACTCTCCAGCATCATGAGAGTGAGCTGAAGAAGCATATAGAGAGCTCGTCAGATAAGTCTGTTGCAGCGATGGACGAAGGAATCTTATCGTCAGTAGATGCTTCGTCAGGTGAGACATTGACAGGAGGGTATTCATCAGGAAACGGATTCCGTAAAAAGGTTCGTAAGAAATACGGTATCGTCAGCGTAGCTGCAGGAGAAGGAATAAAGGAATTCTTTATATCACTCGGCTGTGATGCTGTGGTTGACGGTGGTCAGAGCATGAATCCTTCAACGGAGGATTTTATCAAGAGCTTTGATGAGGTAAATGCCGATACTATATTTGTATTTGCAAATAACAGCAATATATACCTTACGGCATGTCAGGCGGCAGAGCTGTATAAGGATTCGGATATAAGAGTTATAGATACCAAAACTATCGGCGAAGGCTATGCGGCAATTTCGATGCTTGACACCTCGTCCGATAATATTGATGAAATAATTAGTAATGCCAGGGGATCTGCAGCTACGGTTGTAACGGGCGTTGTTTCAAAGGCAAACCGCGAGGCAAGTATGGATGGCGTTTCAGTAAGAGATGGCGATTACATCGGCTTTGTCGGTGACAAGATCTATCTTGATACCGAAAACAGAGATGACGCTGTGATCGGACTTGCGAGAGAGCTGGAATGCGGCAATTATGATGTGGCCATACTTATAGCCGGCAAGGATACGACTCTGGAGGAAACCGGTAAGATCAAGGACAGATTGTCCGGAGCATATAAGAGAACAGAGTTTGTGGTAATAGAGGGTAAACAACCGATATTTGATTATATGCTTGTACTTATGTGATCATGGGATGGTTATGGATCGGTGAGAGTCTGACTTGGAATACGGATTGATGACCGATCGTGGTTATAAAGAGAGGAAGGTAAGATGTTAGTTTTATTTACAGATACCGATACTGATATAACGCCTGAGGAGGCTGCAGAGTATGGCTATAAGCTTATAAGTATGCCATACAGCATTGATGGTGAGACAGTTTATCCTTATGAGGATTTTGATAAGTTTGAACCGCATGCCTTCTATGAGAAGCTTCGTACCGGTGTCCTTCCAAATACAAGTGCCATCAGTATGGACAGATATATCAATTATTTCAGACCTGTATTTGAAGAGGGAAATGATATATTGTACGTTCATTTTTCTAGAGCGATGTCGGCTACATTTGAGGCAATGGATCAGGCTGTTGAATACCTAAAACAGCATTATACAGACAGACGGTTCTATGAGATTGATACGAAGGGAATTACAATCGGAAGCCTTAATATCATTAAAGAAATAGGTGATCTGTACAAGGCAGGAGCCACAATAGATGAGATACTTGAGTGGGCTAAGGTTGAGGTCGATAAATTTGCTGTATATTTCTTTGCTGATGATCTTAAGTTCTTTAAACACAGCGGACGTGTTTCCGGAATTGCAGGTACCATGGGAACTCTGCTCGGTATCAGACCGATCATCTACATGAATGAAGAAGGTAAGATGGTCAGTATTGGCAAGGAAAAAGGAAGAAGCAAGGCTGTTGAGAGACTTGTCAGCTATGTGGAGGAGCTTGGCGAAGGCGTCAAGGATCACAGGATCATAGTTGCACATGCTGATGCTCCTTATCTGGCAGAAGAGCTTGCTGAACTGCTTAAGAACAGATTTGGCCAGGATATCAGACTGGAGATAACAAATGTTAATCCTACTGCGGGAAGTCATTGCGGACCAAATACAGTTGGTGTGAGCTTCCATGCAAAGCATAGATAATATTTAGAATTCGTTTCGCACACTTAACCGGTGCCGGCGATCTGGAAATGGAGGAAGGTTTATGATAGAAGTAAGGGAGGTAAAAACCAGAAAGGAAAAGAAAGAATTTCTGGATTTTCCGTTAAGATTATACAAGGGTAATCCTTATTTCGTTCCGCCTCTTTATGGTGACGAGAAGAAGATATTCCGCAAGGATTATGTATATTATGATACCTGTGAGGCTGTTTATTTTAATGCGTATAAGAATGGCAAGATTGCAGGACGTATCTCCGGAATACTTCAGAATGCAAGCAACGAGAGAAGAGATGAGAAGAGGATCAGATTCACCAGATTCGATTCCATCAACGATAAAAAGGTTGCAAGGGCACTTTTTGATGCGGTCGAGGAATGGGGACGTTCAAAGGAGATGGATACCATCTGTGGACCTCTTGGCTTCTCAGATCTTGAGAGAGAAGGTCTTCTTGTTGAGGGCTTTGATGAACTGTCAACTTTTGAGGAACAGTACAATTATGATTATTACGAAGACCTTATCAAAGCCTGCGGTTATGAGAAAGAGGTTGAATGGGTAGAAAGTAAGATCTATGCACCTGATGAGGGTGATGATTCACTTGCCAGAATGTCTGAATTGATCAAGAAGCGTTATAAGCTGCGTATAGCTCCGGCTGATTCGGTAGATGATTTCCTTGAGAAATACGCTGATCCTTTCTTTGATCTGCTGGACAGGGCTTATTATAATATTTACGGCACCGTTCCTTTTACGGATGGTATGAAGAAGATGCTTATCAGCAATTTCAAACTCGTGATCGATCTTAAACACGCAGGAGTAATTATTGATGAAAATGATAATCTGGTAGCTCTCGGACTGTGTTTCCCATCAATGTCGAAGGCAGTTCAGAAGTCTTACGGACATCTTACGCCGATGGCTCTTGCAAGACTTCTTAAGGCAATCAAGCATCCACAGATACTTGATCTCGGACTTATTGCTGTTGCTCCTGAATATCAGAACAAGGGCGTAAATGCGATAATCGGTGCTGAACTGGCACGTATGTTACGTGAGGATGGCATTGAGTACGCTGAGACCAACTTAAATCTTGTTGATAATCATTCCATTCGTAATCAGTGGAAACGCTTCAATGCTGTTCAGCATAAGAGAAGAAGAGCTTATAAGAAATCATTATAATACCGCAATTTGTCTGGTATAGTTATTTGAAAATCACCATATCGGATAGATTGGGAGAAAAGCTAAAATGAAAATGATCATTGATACTCTGGGCGGTGATAACAGCCCGGACGCAAATATACATGGTGCGCTGACGGGGCTTATGAAGCATAGGGATTTAAGTGTGATATTCACCGGTGATGAGACTGCGATCAGTGCTTACCTTAACAAAGCATATAAAAGCATCGCTGCTTCAGCTGAAAAGAGGGGCAGGGATGCTTCTCTTGTTGATAATCTGAAGAGCAGGATAGAGATAATACATGCACCTGATGTCGTAACCGGAAATGATAAGCCAACCGATGCGATAAGACTTAAAAAGGAAAGCTCAATGATAAAGGGCATCAAGCTGCTTCGCGAAGACGAGACGATAGATGCACTTGTTTCCAATGGTGCTACCGGGGCACTTGTTGCTGCGGCAACTCTCAGGATACCGAGGATTGACGGCGTCAGAAGACCTGCCTTTTGTCCGATACTTCCGACTATGAACGGCGGAATTGTGGGTATCTGTGACAGTGGTGCAAATGTAGATGTCAGTGCTGAAATGCTCCAGCAATTTGCAATTATGAGCAGCAGATATCTTGAGGCTGCATTTAATATTAAGAATCCGCGCGTTGGTCTCTTAAATATCGGAACCGAAGCTGAGAAGGGCGATGATCTGAGAAAAGAAGCATATAAGCTGCTTTCTGAAACCGAGGGAATCAACTTTACCGGAAATATGGAAGCAAGAGAGCTTCTTCATGGCGATTTCGATATAGTTGTCTGTGATGGCTTCTCGGGAAATGTGCTTGTTAAATCCGTTGAGGGTACGGCGCTTGAACTTCTGAAGAAGATCAAAACAGATATTTATTCGAAAAAACAATATAAACTCGGGGCGCTTTTTATGAAGCAGATGTTCGCTGAAGAGAAAGAATTTATGAATTATCAGCGTTACGGCGGAAGCGTTCTTCTGGGTTCTGAGAAGGTTATTGTTAAGGGACACGGAAGCAGCGATAAGGTTGCTGTTGCAAAATGCATCGATCAGGCTTACACTATGGTTAAAAGTGGTCTGAATGACACAATCAGCAAGGAGATAAGTAAAAATGTTTGAAGAAGTTAAAGCGGTTTTGATCAAACAACTGAAACTGAAGGATGTTCAGGTGCTTCCGGAATCAAGGTTCAAGGAAGATCTTGGGGCAGATTCCATTGATACGCTTCAGTTGCTTATGACTATAGAGGAGGATTATGGTATCACAATTCCTGACGAAAAGCTTACATCATTTGTAACTGTACAGGACATCGTGGATTACTTGGAAAAACTGCAGAAAAATGATTAATGAGTTAAAAAAGGACTTTGCCTTTAAAGGATTCAGATTCAGGGATATAACAAAACCACAGTACAGACATGTTTTTCTAATATTGTTCTGGCCGTTTTATACAATAGTATTTTTTATTCTGGAAGGAAGAGCTTATAAGGATTTTCATACCGTCCACTGTGCTCTTGATGATATAATACCGTTCAATGAATGGTTTATTCTTTTTTACGCTTTATGGTATCCGTTCTGGATATTCCTTCTTGCTTACAGCTGCTTCTTTGAAGTGCCTGTATTTAAGAAGACAATGAAGTATTTCATGGTAACCTTCTCGATATCGCTTACGATTTATTTCTTATATCCGACAGGACATAATATGTGGCCGGATCCTATGCCAAGGGATAACATCCTGACATGGCTGACACAGAAGATTTACGATGCTGATCATCCGACCAACATCTGTCCTTCTGACCACGTTATCGGCGCGTTTGCCGTTGTTTTCGGAGCGAGTCAGAGTAAGAGACTGAACAAAAAGATTCCTATGGCGATCATTACGTTTATTGCACTCGGAATCACTGCATCGATATGTTTTGTTAAACAGCATTCCGCTCTCGATATTCTCGGTGCTGCACCGGTCGTTATGATCGGATATTTTGTCTGCTTCTATAAGAGGGGCGAGAAGAAGACGGATGTTAAAGCTGAAGCGTTTGATAATAAAACTGAAAAAGATAATTAGCACAGTTTTTTAAGTGCTCGAAGTTTTGATAAACTTTGCTCTGATTTTCATATGATTGATCAGTACCCTTTTTGTCGGTTTAACGGTAAAAAGGGTGCTTTTTTTATGCCGGATTATTTTTTTGAAAAAATAATATGATTATAAAATATTTCCATATTTCAGATTGTCATACATATAAAGATAAGGATTATGAGTGGTCGGAGGAATGGTTTCGGCCGGGAGGAATGGTGATTATGGTGATGTTTATGACACGGGAGGCAGGATATGGATGAGATAAGAAATTGTGCCGGTGAAGAACTGCAGTGGTTCAGGAAACTGCTTGTTGCTGACAGGCAAAATTCAGAGGAAAATACACTTTTAAAGAAGAAAATATATGATATGATAATAAGGGATTTAAACGGAGGTAACGATCATGTTTAATAATATCGCTGAAGCCGTACAGGCGGCTCTTACAGGGAGTAACGAAGGTTTTAATTATCTGTACGACAGAACTTATAAAAATAAATATTATGTAGCACTCAAGTATATGAAAAATGAAGATGCGGCAGCTGATGTACTTCAGGATTCATATATGAAGGCTTTTCAGAATCTTTCTATGCTTCAGGATCATTCGAAATTCGAGGGATGGCTTGGTATGATAGTGGCAAATACAGCCAAGAACTACCTCAAAAAGAATAATCCGGTACTGTTCTCTGAGATGGATCAGGAGACCGGTGACGGAGATATGATCGAATATCAGGATCTTCTTATAGAAGAAAGAAGGGATTTTAATCCTGAAGAGCATTATTCAAAACAGGAAGCATCGGAGCTTGTTAATGAGCTTCTTGACTCACTTTCTCCGGAGCAGAAGATATGCATGATCATGTTTTATCTTGAAGGGCAGACTGTAGAAGAAATATCAACAGCGCTGGAATGTAATAAAAATACGGTTCTTTCAAGACTCAACTATGGCAGAAAGAAGATCAAGGCTAAGGGCGATGAACTTGAGAAGAAGGGCTATAAGCTTTACAGTGTTTCGCCGGTTGCACTTCTCGCTATCCTTTTGTCCTTCGAGAAGAAGAATACTATTGCCGGCAGTGCTACAGGAGCAATTGTGAATTCATCCGCTCAGAAAACCGGTGCGGGTAGAAAGAGTTTCCTAAGTACGACAGCAGGTAAGATCACGGCTGCGGTTGCAGGTCTGGCTATTGTCGGAGGAATAACGGCTGCTGTCGTTCTGGGACTGAATAATAAGGATAAGAAAGATAAAACTGATAAGGCCGGAACAGAGTATCAGGTAAATAATGGAAGTACTGAAGTTATAACCGAAACGACGGAAGTGACTGAAGGAACAGAAACCTCCGGAGCAGACAATACCTCTGACACGTCGGATAACACCGAGAACTCTGCTGCAACATCATCTACGGATGATACAGCTGCATCAACAGAAAGCACAGAGGCACCAACAGAGGTGGCTGAGAAAGATACGAGTGAGATACTGAGAGCATATCTTGATGAAAAACTCGTTCCAAAGTATGGAGTATATGATCCTTCTCAGATGTATTTGTCTGAATCTGTAGCTGCTGAAGCGCCGACTGTTTATTCGTTTGAATATGATGAGAAGAGTGGTGAGCTTATCAGGATGGAAACGGACGTCTATGATTATGAGGGCTTCATGAAGAATTACAGCTATGATTATTCAGGTATTTATTATGCTATGATCGATGACTATAATAATGATGATCAGCCTGAACTTCTTATAATAAGAGGAACCGGCGTTCATAAGATTGAATCGGTAGGCTATGAAGCAAATGAGTATATTGCAGAACTTTATCATGTTGAAGATGACAAGGCTGTTCTTACGGCTGAAACTCCGCTGTATTTCAATGAAAACGGAATGGATGGCAAGGAAAGCTATAGGATAGATAACGTTTACACTATGACCAGAGATGGTCAGAAATGCCTGATGATTGCATATTGGGAGCCACATTCAGATGTCAGTCAGAACGATTACGCGGCAATACTGTCGCTTAAGGATCTTTCATATGTATCATACCTTCACGGTACTATGGTTCAGGAAGCGAATAATGTTATTTATTCTTCTTATGTAGAAAAGAACTTTACGGATGGTTCGACTAAGGAATACAGGGCGGATTATCGTGAGGTTAACGGAAAATGGGAGGCTGATCTCGGATTTGGTTCAATGAATGAAGAATATCTTACTGAGAGAGGCTACATGAATGATACAACCGAAATGATATTTACCATGTGTATGCTGACCGATATTTCAAGAGAATATATATTTGAAAAGAATTCAGATAATGATGAAACAACTGAAAATGAGTCGGATGGGCAGGCGATGACTGAAGAAGAACTTCTTGCTGATCTTGCAGACGAGAAAATATATTACCGTGGCGATAACAGATATGAGACGCGTGGCTTATACGTTGATAAGGATGGTAATTGTGTTTTCAGCCATAGCGATCATGAACCTTATACTTTTGAGACTACAGGTGAGGCTAAGGCTAAGATATCAAAACTGAAGCAGCTCGACGACCATACATATAGCTTCAAGATATCCAAAGTGAAGGATACATACACGGCTCATACGGATCAGGAAGAAATAGAAGATCCGAATATTGCCGGTGGATCATATCAGTATTATTATACCTATGAGGAACTGGCAGATACAGTTAAAGGTGAATACATAATATATCTTCCGGGAACACCTGTATCCGAACTGCCGCAGGACGTTTTTGTAGGAGATTCGCCTGTGCAGACTATTTGTAAATATTACGATGAGGCAACCGGAAAGACCAATAACTATATCATATATAAAAAGGGTGAAAAGTTTGCGTATTATGCGCACTGATGAAGGGGAAAAGGAGAGGATTCTATGAGGTTAAGATTAGTATTGCCAATGGCTGCACTTGGTATCGGGTTATTGATATCCGGTGGCAGGGAGTCATCGGCTGAAAGGTTAAACGTTGGTTATGAATATGCATGCTTAAATACAGAGTATGAGAATGTGTCTGTAAAAACAGGGCAAATTAATGAGACTATGAGTATCGGTAACGATGGTGCGCGGATACTGGAGAAAAAGGATACTCGTACCGGTGTTTATAAAACTAAGCATCAAAAGAAAATGTACTCATATTATGGATGGTATTACACAGAAGTAACGGATTATTGTTATCTTGTAAATGGTGAAGTTCAATATGATTATTCCGGGATGATAAAAGCCAATGGAACATATTATATGATAAGTATGGGGAGTCTCCAAAGTTCATGGAATGGCAGTTACTATGCCGATGATATGAATTTGTATTATTTTAAAAATGGAATACTTGATAAAAAGTTCAGTGGTTTTGATGATAATGGCTATCTATATTCCAAAGGTATATGCAAAAGAACGGGCAGTACCCAGAGAAAGCTTGTTAAGACAACGTTTAAAAATGAGACCACATGGTGGCTTATGCAGGATAATATGATCCTTCGCTGTGATGATATTGTTAAGAATGAAAATGGCTGGTGGAAGGTTTCTGACGGAAAGGTTGACTTTACTTATACCGGATTTGCAGAGAATGCAAATGGTACGTGGTATATTGAAAATGGCAGAATCACATTTAAAAAGAATGATGTTATAAAAGGCAGAGTTAATGGCATCGATGGCTGGTGGTGCGTCAAAAATAGCAAGGTTCAGTTCATTGATTCAGTAGAAAAGAATAAAAACGGCTGGTGGAAGATTACCAACGGTATGGTTGACTTCTACTATACAGGTATGGCTAAAAACAGTAATGGCTGGTGGCGTATTGAGAATGGTAAAGTTAATTTCAATGCAACCGGTATTTACAAAAACGAAAACGGCTGGTTCTATTGTAAGAACGGTAAGGTCGATTTTGGTTTTAATGGTATATCTAAGGTAAATGAAAAATACCATAGTACAAATGAAATAGGAAGCTGGGCGTATTGTAAAAATGGAAAGTGGTATAAGAGTTATTCGGGGCTTGCAACTAACTCAAACGGAACGTGGTGGGTTGATGAAGGCAAGATAACCTTCAATACTGCAGGAATGTATATTTCCGGTAAAAAGAGATATCTTGTGATCGGCAGTAAGGTACAGAAGGTTTATGATGATTCGAAGATGTCAGATGCCGAGTGGAAGGATATGCAGCAGACACCTAAGGTTGGAAACCTGGGTAAAAAGGCGACCATAGAAGAAACAGAGGCAATGTATATTCAGTATGTTATAAAGCGTGCAAAATATTATGCTCCAATGTATGCAGCGGAATTTGCGGCAAGAGGTCTTGCTTATGATGAGGATTTTGCGATTATCATGGCGATGGCAAAAACTGTTGAGACATATTATTGGCAGTGTGAATATCAGAGTGACTACGACAGGAGTACATATTATAACAGACCTTATGGTATATTCTATACTGGCCATACCACATGTTCGGGGGCTGCAGAGTCAGAAACCCAGGCTCTTCTTGCTCTTGGCTATAATGATGCTGTTCATACCAATAAGGATCTTTATACTCACCAGTGGGCAAATTTCTACTACAAAGGCAGATATGCTTTCGCAGATGGTGGGATAGCGTGGTTTGAAGATGATTATGAGGAAGATCCGTGGGGTGGAAAGGTAGTTATGTATAAGGCCGATGGTGGCTGCAAACTGCTTAAAGACAGTAAATGATAAATAATAGAATATAGAAAACGTTTTAGTTGTGTTTGTAACAGGATATCGTTTCATACAGAGTGAAATAAAAACGTGAGATAAACAGGTTACCGCCGGAAATATGTGTATTATATGAAGCATGTTTCCGGCGGAATGCTTAATTATCAGAATATGTAAAAGTGCCCAAAAAATGACGTAGAAATTGGTTATTTTTAACCCTAATTTTTTTTAAAAAAGCTGTTGACAAATACTTGATCAGGTGATAATCTATAAAAGCTGTCGCTGATGCAGACAAAAAACAAGAGACTGAAGAGATAAGC